>Ga0326727_10019289_pt1 | contig 13740 bp, 9 predicted proteins | sample MB2enrmetagenome_FD_207643 | JGI IMG/M metagenome (GOLD analysis project Ga0326727, IMG submission 207643) | Lab enriched peat soil microbial communities from McLean, Ithaca, NY, United States - MB29MY | ecosystem: Environmental > Terrestrial > Soil > Wetlands > Peat | place: USA: New York... | reverse complement strand
GCCGCGCAATACCGGGGCGAGCACGACGGCTATCTAGTGCAGCGGTTCAAGCGGGCGGGATTTGTCGTGCTCGGCCGCACCAATACCCCCGAGCTCGGGACGGCGATCACCACAGAGCCGCGCGCCTTCGGGCCGACGCGCAACCCTTGGAGCATCGAGCACTCGAGCGGAGGGTCCTCGGGCGGCTCGGCGGCAGCCGTCGCCTCCGGCATGGTCCCCGTCGCCCACGGCGGTGACGGCGGCGGTTCGATCCGCATCCCGGCCAGCTGCTGCGCAATTTTCGGGCTGAAGCCGAGTCGCGGCCGCGTGTCTCAGGGACCGGAGCCGAGCGACTCCTGGGGCGGCTTTGCCGTCGAGCACGTCCTGGCGCGCACGGTCCGCGACTCGGCAGCCGTGCTCGACCAGATCGCCGGCTACCTGCCGGGGGACAGCTTTGCCGCGCCGGCGCCCCTCCGGCCGTTCGCTCGAGAGGTGGGTGCCGACCCCGGCAGGCTCCGGATAGGCCTGGTCGATCACGCCGCACAGGACGACTACACGGTCCATCCGGAGTGCTTGCAGGCGGTCCGGCTCGCGGGCCGATTGCTCGAGTCGTTCGGGCACACGGTAGAGGTCGCTCACCCGGCCTCGCTCGGGGAGCCGGAGTTCCGCCGCCACTTCCTCGTCGTGGTCTCTACCGCCGTCGCAGCGTCTTTGCGGCAATGGTCGGCGCTGCTAGGAAGAGAGATCTCCGCCGAGGAGTACGAGCCGGTCAACTCGAAGCTCACCGCTCTCGGCCGGTCGCTGTCCGCGTCGGACTACCTCGAGTCGGTCCTCTGGCTCGACGGCTTCAGGCGCCGCACTCTCGCCTTCTGGTCCGAGCAGGGCTTCGATCTCCTTTGCACTCCGGTGCTGGCACAGCCCCCAGCCCGGCTCGGCGAGCTGTCCGACCCGCTGCAGGGCGAGGCGCGCGAGCTCGAGACTCTCCGTTTCACGGCGCAGTTCAACGTGAGCGGCCAGCCCGCCGTTTCGCTGCCGCTGCACTGGGCCCCCGGGGGACTTCCCATCGGTGTCCAGCTCGTCGCCGACTACGGTCGTGAGGACGTCCTCATTCGTGTCGCGAGCCAGCTCGAGGAGGCGACCGGCTGGGTGGGCCGCCGGCCGCCTGTGCACGCCTGACCGCCACGAGCGCACTCGCTGCAAGGAGCTTTTCTCTTCCGGGGCGCAATAGTGAGTAGTCTGCCTACTCTCGATGGCTCACCGTCTTTCCCACCTCGAGACGCTCGCGTCTGAGGCGATCCACACAATCCGTGAGGTGGTCGCCGAATTCGAACGTCCCGCGCTCTTGTTCTCCGGTGGCAAGGACTCGGCTGTCCTGCTCCACCTGGCCACCAAGGCGTGCTGGCCCCAGCGCGTCCCCTTCCCGGTCGTGCACGTCGACACCGGGCACAACTTCCCGGAGGTCCTCGACTACCGCGACCAGCAGGTGACCAAGCTCGAAGTCCGCCTCGTGGTCGGCTCGGTGCAGGAGGACATCGACCGCGGCTCGATCGTCGAGCAGCCGGTCCCCGGTGCCACGCGCAACCGCCTGCAAACCTTCACCCTGCTCAGGGTCCTCGAGGAAGGCGGCTACGACGCGGTCTTGGCAGGCGGTCGCCGCGACGAGGAGAAGTCCAGGGCCAAGGAGCGGGTGTTCTCGCTACGCGACGAGTTCGGCCAATGGGACCCCCGTGCGCAAAGACCGGAGCTGTGGGACCTGTACAACACCCGCCACCGGCCAGGAGAGCACTTCCGGGTCTTCCCGCTTTCGAACTGGACAGAGCTCGACATCTGGCAGTACATCGAGGAACAGAATCTCGAGCTCCCCTCGATCTACTTCTCTCACAGGCGCACCGTCTTCCGGCGCGCCGGCATGCTGCTGGCGGTCGGGCCTTGGACCGCGCCGCGCGAAGGCGTCGCGGGCGAGGAGGCATTCGAGGCGACCGTGCGGTACAGGACGGTCGGTGACATGACCTGTACGGCGGCCGTCGAGTCGACGGCGAGCACGCCCGCCGAGATCATCGTGGAGACGGCGGCGACGAGAGTGAGCGAGAGGGGCGCCACGCGCGCCGACGACCGTTTCTCGGACGCAGCCATGGAGGACCGCAAGCGAGAGGGCTACTTCTAGTGGAGCTGCTGCGTTTTGCGACCGGGGGTTCTGTCGACGACGGCAAGTCCACGCTCATCGGCCGCCTGCTCTACGACTCGAAACAGATCTTCCAGGACCAGCTCGAAGCCGTCCAGCGCACGAGCGTGGCCCGGGGCGACGAATACGTGAACCTCGCTCTGCTCACCGACGGGCTCAGGGCCGAGCGGGAGCAGGGCATAACCATCGACGTTGCGTACCGGTACTTCTCCACCCCCAAACGCAGGTTCATCATCGCCGATACCCCCGGTCACACACAGCACACCCGCAACATGGTCACGGGCTGCTCGACGGCCGATCTCGTCCTCCTGCTCATCGATGCCCGTGCCGGGGCGACCGAGCAGACGCGACGGCACGCGATGATCGCCTCGCTCCTCGGCATCCGCCACCTCGTGCTGTGCATCAACAAGATGGACCTGGTCGGCTACTCCAAGCAACGTTTCGAGGAGATCCGGGACGACTTCATCGGGTTCTCCGAGCGACTCCAGGTCTACGACCTCACCTGCATCCCGATCTCGGCTCTGGCGGGCGACAACGTCGTGGAGCGCTCGACCGAGATGCCCTGGTACGGCGGGCTCTCGCTCCTGGACCACCTCGAGACCGTCCATATCGCCTCCGACCGCAACCTGATCGACCTGAGGTTCCCCGTGCAGCTCGTCATCCGGCCGATCTCGAACGAGTACCACGACTTTCGCGGCTATGGCGGTGTCATCGCGAGCGGTGTGCTCCAGGTGGGTGACGAGGTGGTGGCGCTCCCTTCCGGTTTCTCCACCCGCGTCGTGAGCATCGACGGCCCCGACGGCCCGCTCCAGGAGGCTTTCCCGCCGGAGTCGGTCGTCGTCCGCCTCGAAGACGACCTCGACATCTCCCGAGGTGACATGCTTTGTCGGCCCAACAACCGCCCGAACGTCGGTCAAGACGTGTCGGCGATGGTCTGTTGGATGGCCGAGAGACCACTGCGGCCAGGCTCGACGTTCGCGATCAAGCACACGACACGGTGGGCTCGGGCACTCGTGCGCTCGCTCCAGTACCGGCTCGACGTGAACGCCCTCCATCACGACAGCCGGGCCAGCGAGCTCGAGCTGAACGAGATCGGACGAATACATCTGCGCACGACCGCGCCGCTTTTCTACGACGAGTACCGGGAGAACAGGCAGACCGGCAACTTCGTGCTCGTGGACGAGCAGACCAACGCGACGGTCGCTGCGGGCATGCTGCGGCGCCCGACGCTCTGAGCTCGGGCCGCAGGCTGATCCCGGCCCCGGCCGGCCTGGCCCCGGCCGATCGTGCGCGTCTCGCACGATCGCTGCGATGCCGGGAAAGCTTTAGGCTGAGCACGATGGCCCGTCTGCCGGCGAGGGCAGCAACGCGCGTCCAGCCGACAGGTGGCCGACCAGGAGGTCGCGCCATCATCGAACCGAGGAGGTGGTCCTTCTGCCAGCGAACGAGGCTGAGCCGGCGCACTACGACATTGTCGTCATCGGTGGCGGTCCTGGCGGGTATGCGACGGCTCTGTACGCGGGGGCCGCAGGTTTGTCGGTCGCAGTCGTGGAGAAGGACAAGGTGGGCGGCACCTGCCTTCACCGGGGCTGCGTGCCCGCGAAGGAATTCCTCGAGACCGCGGCGGTGTTCCGCGCCGTAGAGGGCGCGAAGGAGTTCGGCATCAACTCCAGCCAACCTGCCGTCGAGTTCGCCGTGAGCCAGGATCGCAAGAACCAGGTCGTCGGCCAGCTTTTCAAAGGGCTTTCCGGTCTGTTGAAGCAGCGCAAGGTCGCGATAGTCCCCGGTGTGGGGCGCCTGCTGCCGGGCAAGCTCGTCGAGGTCACCGGAAGCGACTCAGCCGTGACACGACTTGCGGGGACCCACGTCGTGCTGGCGTCGGGCTCGGTCCCGCGGACCCTTCCCGGCTTCGAGGTGGACGGCCGCTACGTTCAAACCTCTGACGAAGCGCTGTCGTGGCGTGAGCTGCCCAAGTCGGTGGCCGTGATCGGCGCGGGAGCGATCGGCTGCGAGTTCGCCTCGATGCTTTCCGATCTCGGCGTACGGGTGACACTCCTGGAGGCCCTGCCCAAGATCCTTCCCGGTTGCGACCAGGACGTGGCCAACGTGATCGTCCGGTCGTTCGCCAAGCGCGGGATCACGCTGCGGACCAGCGTCATGGTCACCGGTCACGAGCCCGATGGCGACCACACCTCGGTCGCCTTTTCCAATGGGGACAAGCTGGAGGTCGAGACGATCCTGATGTCGATCGGCAGGCGCCCGCTCTCCGACGGACTGCTGGCCGAGGGCACGGGGGTCGAGATCGACGAACGAGGCTACGTACGAGTAGACGAGTGGATGCGGACCAGCTCCGAGGGGATATTCGCGATCGGCGATCTCGTGGCGACACCGCAGCTGGCACATGTGGGCTTCGCCGAGGCCATTTTGGCCGTGAAGCAGATCCTCGGCGAGCGGGCGGTCCCGGTCGACTACGGCAAGGTCCCGTGGGCCATCTACTGCCATCCGGAGGTGGCCTTCGTCGGCATGACCGAGCAGGACGCGCTCGATGCCGGGCTGGAGATCGTCACGAAACGAGACCCGTTCGGCGGCAACAGCCGTGCCCGCATCCTGGGCGAGACCGACGGCCTCGTGAAGGTCATCTGCGAGAAGATGCCCGACGGACGTGCCGGTCGCCTGCTCGGGGTGCACATGGCCGGCCCGTGGGTGACAGAGCAGCTCGGGCAGGCCTATCTGTCGGTGAACTGGGAGGCCACGCCCGACGAGATCGGGCAGTTCATACAGCCACATCCGTCTCTCTCCGAGACCTTCGGGGAGACCGTTCTGGCCCTCACAGGAAGGGGTCTCCACGTTGCCTGACATCACCATGCCGCAGCTCGGCGAGACGGTCACCGAGGGGACGATCCTTCGTTGGCTGAAGAAGGTGGGCGACGAGATCGCCCCCGACGAGCCGTTGTTCGAAGTGTCGACTGACAAGGTCGACTCCGAGGTTCCCTCCCCCGCGTCGGGCTACCTCGCCGAGATACTCGTGCCCGAGGGTGCGACCGTGGATGTCGGCACGAAGCTCGCGGTCGTGACCGACGAGGCGCCTTCGGCGGCCGCCACTGCTGCGTCCGCATCGGCAGCGACAGCGCCAGCGCCACCGCCAGCGCCCGCACCGCCCGCATCGCCCGCACCGGCCGTGTCGCCCGCAGCGCCTGCACTGGCCGTGTCGCCCGGAGCGTCTGCACTGGCCGTGTCGCCCGGAGCGCCCGTTTCGCCCGTTTCTGCAGCTGTCCCGGCTGACGGCGCCGCGCCCGGGGCCTCGGCTGCTTGGGCCAGTACCTTGCCGGAGGCTGCCGAGGCCGAGGAGCCGACTCTGCCGGCGGCGGCGCAGGAGCCGAAGCCGGCGACGCAAGCGGCAGGCGGATCCGGGCAAGGCGAGCCGAGCGGGAAGGGACTGCTGCTGTCTCCGGTGGTCCGGCATCTCGTCGCCGAGCACGGCATCGACCCGTCCTCGGTCACCGGCACCGGCAAAGGCGGCAGGATCACACGAGAAGACGTGCTCGCGTTCATCGACCGGCATGCGCTCGCGGGTGGGACTCCCGCAGCCGGTGTGCCGGCGGCTCGCCCCGTGCCGACCGCGGCTGCAGCGGTTGCGCACACACCCGTCGCCGGGCCTCGCGACGAGGTCGTGCCCTTCACGAACATCCGCCGCCTCACCGCCGAGCACATGGTCCGGTCGAAGGCGACGTCGGCTCACACCCTTGTCGTGATCGAGGCCGATTACGAGGCGGTCGAGCGGGTCCGCAACGCGCACAAGGACCGTTTCCGCGAGGAGGAGGGAATCGGTCTCACCTACCTTGCCTTCATCGCCCGTGCCGTGGTCGAGACACTGCGCGACTACCCGCAGTTGAACGCGTCCGTCGGGGACGACGCGCTCGTCATCCACCGGGACGTTCATCTCGGCATCGCCGTCGATCTCGAGCAGCGTGGGCTCATCGTCCCCGTGGTTCGCAACGCCGATGGCCAGTCGTTAAGGGGGCTTGCCCGCGCGATGGCCGACCTTGCCGGCCGCGCCCGCGCCCGCAAGCTCTCGGCCGACGAGGTGGTGGGGGGCACGTTCACCATCTCGAACCCGGGCCCGTTCGGCACGTTGTTGACCGCGCCGATCATCAACCAGCCACAGGTGGCGATCCTCTCCACAGACGGGATCAAGCGGCGTCCCATAGTCATCACTGCGCCGGACGGGACGGAGGCGGTCGGTATCCATTCGGTGGGTCTGCTCGCGCTCTCCTTCGACCACCGCGCCGTCGACGGAGCCTACGCGTCCGCTTTCCTCCACGATCTGGCCCGGGCCATCGAGTCGCGCGACTGGGAGGCGGAGCTGTGAGCACCGCCAAGCGCGAGCTGCACGTCCGCTGGCTCGGGCGCGTCCGGTACCGGGACGCCCACGTCCTGCAACAAGCCCTGCGAAGCGGCGGGAAAGACGAGTACCTCCTCCTCCTCGAGCACCCGCACGTGTACACCCTTGGGGTGCGCGCGAAGGCCGAGCATGTCCTCGTGGACCCGGAGTCGGTCGGGGCCGAGCTCGTGCACGCCGACCGGGGCGGCGACGTCACCTACCACGGGCCCGGTCAGCTGGTCGGCTACCCGATCCTCAACGTCCCGATGGGGATGCGGGCGGTGCCCTCGCATGTTCACGCGATCGAGCAGCTCGTAATCGACGCCATCGGCGACCTCGGGCTCAAGGGAGCGGGCCGGCTTGCTGGCTATCCCGGCGTCTGGATCGAGCTTGACGGTCCTCGGCCGAGAAAGATATGCGCCATCGGGGTGAGGATCGACCGGGGTAGGTCGATGCACGGCTTTGCCTTGAACGTCGATCCGGACTTCTCCATGTTCGGCCACATCATCCCCTGCGGCCTGACCGATATGGGCGTGACCTCGATTGCCGCGGAGGGCGTGAAGGTGACCATGCGGGAGGTGGTGGAGGCGATCGTGCGCCGGGCACCTGACCAGCTCGCCGTAGGAGCGACCATCGAGCGCCAGGATTCGTCATGGTGGCCGGGGCTTTCGCGTACCGAGGCGCCGATCGGCGACGCGAACGGTGAGGGGCGTTCGACCACCCGGGCACTCGATCGCAGGTTGGTCGACGCCGGAGTCGATCCCGCCCAATCGGTGGCGCTCGCAAGCCCCAAGCCCGAATGGGCAAGGGCCAAAGCCAGGATCGGCCCCGAGTTGATCCGGCTCCGCTCGACGATGCGCGAGCTCGCCCTCGTGACGGTGTGCGAGGAAGCCGGGTGCCCGAACATCTTCGAGTGCTGGGCCGACGGCACGGCGACGTTCATGATCAACGGCGAACGCTGCACCAGAGCCTGCGGCTTCTGCCTGATAGACACGAGACGCCCGCTTGCGCTTGACCCGGACGAGCCCGAGCGCGTCGCCGAGGCGGTCGCCCGAATGGGGCTGTCACATGCCGTCGTCACGGCTGTTGCGAGGGACGATCTCGCCGACGGCGGGGCGTCGGCCTTCGCCGAGACGATCAAGGCAATTCGCAGGCGCAGTCCCGGTACCACCGTCGAGGTCCTCATCCCCGACTGCAAGGGCGACGAGGCTGCCCTCAACATCATCTTCGACGCCCGCCCCGAGGTGCTGAACCACAACCTCGAGACCGTCAATCGGCTCCAGCGCGCGGTGAGGCCATCGGCGTCTTACGCACGCAGCCTGTCTGTGCTCGCTCGTGCGGCCTCGGCCGGCTGCACGACGAAGTCGGGCATCATCCTCGGTATGGGTGAGACCGAGGATGAAGTGGTGGCGGCGCTCGGCGACCTTCGCGCTGTCGGGGTCGGGATCGTCACTCTCGGCCAGTACCTGCGCCCGACGGCCGCACACCTGCCCGTGGCCCGTTGGTGGACTCCGGCCGAGTTCGAGCGACTGGCGGCGACGGCCCGGGCGATGGGCATGTCTCACGTGGAAGCCTCGCCCCTGACGCGTTCGAGCTACCACGCTAAGCGGGCGGTTGCGGTGTCGAGTGCAGGGGCCTCGACGAGGGTCGCACTGCCCCTGATCGCCGCGGTTGGCGCGGCTGAGGGAAAGGGAACGTCATGAGCATCGGCACTCCGCTCGATGGGCCCGTCGACGCATCGCTGTCGAGGGCGACACGGCTGGCACGCGTGAGGGATCGCATGAGGGAGATGGGGGTAGACGCCCTTCTCCTCTCGTCAGGGGCCGAGCTTCCATGGTTGACGGGCTACGAGGCCATGCCGCTCGAGCGGTTGACCATGTTGGTGCTCCCGGCCGACGACAACGCGACCCTGGTTGTTCCCGAGCTCGAGGCGCCACGGGTGGACCACGATCCGCGTCTGTTCGAGATGCGTCCCTGGGCAGAGCACGAACAACCCATCGAGGTTGTCGCGGCGCTTGTCGCGAACAGGACGCGACTGGCGATCTCGGACCGGTGCTGGGCTTGGCACCTGCTCGAGCTCCAGCGTTCTATTCCACGAGCGCATTGGCAAAGTGCGAGAGAGGTCGTCGGCCCGCTGCGGGCGGTGAAGGACGCCCACGAGGTCGCCGCGCTGCGCGCGGCCGCCGCGGCGGCCGACAGCGTGGCCGCCGCTTTGCTGGGCGGCGAGATCCCCCTGATCGGCAGGACCGAGGCCGAGGTCTCCGCGGAGTTCTCGGATCGTCTCCGCCAAGCCGGCCACGACCGAGTGAACTTCGCCATCGTCGGAAGCGGCCCCAACTCGGCCAGCCCGCACCACCAAGCCGGAGAGCGCGTGATCGGTCGCGACGAGGTGGTCGTGTGCGACTTCGGCGGTTCCCTCCAGCTCGGCGACGGTGTCGGCTACTGCTCGGACATCACCCGCACGGTGGTCACGGGGGAGCCGGAGGCGGAGTTTCTCGAGCTGTTCGAAGTCCTGCGCCTCGCCCAAGCAGCTGCGGTGGCGGCCGCGGTGGTCGGCACGCCGTGCGAGCAGGTCGATCGCGTCGGGCGGGACCCGATCGTTGCGGCCGGCTACGGAAAGGCCTTCTTCCACCGCATCGGCCACGGCATCGGGATCGAGGAGCACGAGGATCCGTACATGGTGGCCGGCAACAAGGCGGCCCTCGTTGCCGGCAACGCCTTCTCGGTCGAGCCGGGCATCTATCTGAGCGGCCGTTTCGGGGCCCGCATCGAGGACATCGTGATAGCAACCGAAGCCGGTCCTCTCCCGTGCAACCAAGCCGACCACGGCCTGGCGGTGGTGGAGGCCTGAAACAAGGAGTGAAGTCATGGATCTCGGTCTCGAGGGACGGGTTGCAGTCGTAGCGGCATCATCCAAGGGTCTCGGCCGCGGAGTCGCTGACGCCCTTGCCGCCGAGGGCGCCGGCATTGTCATCTCCGGCCGGGGCGAGGAGGCGCTGGCCAAGGCCGAGGTGGCGCTGAAATTGCGTGGCGCCGACGTCGTTGCCGTCCGGGCGGACGTGACCGACCCGGCGGCGCCCGAGCACCTCGTCTCGGTCGCGATCGAGCACTTCGGTCGTCTCGACATCGTGGTGCCGAACGCCGGCGGGCCGCCGCCGGCCGGCTCGCTCGAGGTCGACGACGAAGCCATCTTGGCCGCCGTCCAGGCGAACCTGCTCACGAGCGTTCGTTTCGTTCGGGCTGCGCTGCCCCATCTGAGCTCGAGGGGCTGGGGGCGGATCTGTTGCATCGCCTCGTCGACGATCGTGCAGGCCAATCCGACCTTGGCATTGTCCAATACGGCGCGGACGGGACTGTGGGCATGGGCGAAGACCGCCGCCTCCGACCTGCGCGGGACCGGAGTCACTTTGAACCTCGTGTGTCCGGGGTTTCATGCCACGGATCGCATGATCGAGCTCGGTGCCACCGGCAACGGACGTCCCATGGGTGACCCGGCAGACCTCGGCAAGGTGGTGGCCTTCGTGTGCTCGGAGGCGGCTAACTACCTGAACGGGGCGAGGATCGTCGTCGACGGTGGGGACTCACTGGCTCTCTGAAGAGCGGTGCCGCCGTTCTCCGGTCCGAACTCGCGGACCGGTAACCTGCGGTGATGGAAAGAAACGGCGTGGGAAAGGACCTCCGATGACTGTCCCAGCGTCTCTTTACCGGCTCACGGGTGAACCGGCTCCACGCCTTCCTGTGCTCGTCGTCGCGCTCGAGGGATGGGTCGACGCAGGTCTTGCCGGTGCGACTGCCATGACGAGTCTGCTCGAGGTCATCGAGGTGCGGCCGTACGCGGTGTTCGACTCCGAGGAGCTGCTCGACCAACGCGCCAGGCGCCCAAGGCTCCGGATCGCCGACGGGATCAACGAAGGGCTCGAGTGGCCCGAGGTGGTCCTCAGCGTCGGAACCGACCGGTTCGGATCGGGAGTCGCCCTGCTCTCCGGCCCGGAGCCGGACATGGCCTGGCGCAGCTTCTCGGAGGCCGTGGCAGAGCTTGCCGTGTCGCTCCAGGTCCGGCTCATGGTGGGCTTGGCGGGATTCCCGGCCGGCGCTCCCCACACCAGGCCCGTCAAGCTCGCGGCCACGGCCTCGGACAGCCAGTTGGCACAGCAGATCGGGTTCATCTCCGGGACCATCGACGTGCCGGCGGGGATCGAGGCGGCGGTCGAGAGAGCCTGCTCGAACGCCGGGATCCCTTCGGTCGGACTGTGGGCTCGGGTGCCGCACTACGTCGCGACGATGCCGTTTCCGGCAGCCTCGCTCGCTTTGCTGGACGGCCTTGCGAGCGTCTCCGGTCTCGTGGTCGACTCCCACGTCCTCGCCGAAGCCGCCGATTCGGCACGCAGGAGGGTCGACGAGCTCATCGCGCAGAGCAGCGAGCATCAGGCGATGGTCCGCCAGCTCGAGGAGCAGATCGACGAGCTCGAAGGGGCACCGGTCGTGTTCGACGACCTCACGGTCCCTTCCGGGGACGAGATCGCCGCCGAGCTCGAGCGCTACCTGCGCGGCGAGTCGGGTTAAGTGACGACGTTGACGAGTCGTGGGGGCCGCGCAATGACGCGTACCGGTGAGGCTCCGTCCAGGATCTCCTGAACCTTAGGTGAGGCAAGCGCCGCCTCGGCAGCGGCCTCCTCCGAGATGTCGCGTGCCACCTCGATGCGGTCTTTCACTTTGCCGTTCACCTGTACGACCATCGTCACCTCCAGCTCGGTGAGCAGCCGCAAGTCTGCGACCGGCCAGGGCCGGGTGTGGATGTTGTCGCCGTGGCGGCGCTCGTAAGCCTCGGCCGCAAGGTGTGGAGCGAAAGGGGCGAGAAGCTCCAGGAGCGTGTCGATCGACTCCTCGACAACGACACGGTCCGTGCCCGATCGAGCATGGCGGGAAATGGCGTTGGTCAGCTCCATGCACGCCGCGACGGCGGTGTTGAACGCGTAGCGCTCGATGTCGGTGGTCACCCGGGCAATCGTGTGGTGAACGACACGCCTCAGCTCCTCGCTGTCGGTCGGCGCGCCTTGCGCGGCGGGGTGATGGGGCTGATCCGACGAGTCCGTCGCGAGGCGCCAAACCCTGCCGAGATAACGCGAGCAACCCTCCAGGATCTCCTCTGTCTGCTCGTTCCAGTCCACGTCGTCCACGGGCGGGCCGATGAACAGGTGGAGCAGCCGCAGCGCGTCGGCCCCGACCTTGGCGAAGTACTCATCGGGTGACACGACATTGCCTTTGGACTTCGACATTGCCCGGCCCCCGAGACGGATCATGCCTTGGCAGAACAGCTGGGCGAACGGCTCGCGCACCTGCTTTGGCCCGAGGCCCGCGTCGGCCAGAGCCCGCGTGAAGAAACGGGCGTACAGGAGGTGCAAGATCGCATGCGTGATCCCGCCGATGTACTGGTCGACCGGCATGAAGTGGCGGGCCGCTTGGACGTCGACAGGGCCTGTCTCGTACCGAGGATTGCAAAAACGCAGGAAGTACCACGACGAGTCCACGAAGGTGTCCATGGTGTCGGTCTCCCGAGTCGCCGGTCCTCCGCAGATGGGGCAGGTTGTCTGCAGGAACTCCTCGTCGAAACGCAGTGGGGACTCGCCCGTCGGCCGGAACTCGACATCGTCGGGGAGCAGGATCGGGAGCTCCTCGGCGGGGACGGGCACGATCCCGTGAGCGGGGCAGTACATCACCGGGATCGGGCAGCCCCAATAACGCTGCCGGCTGATGAGCCAGTCGCGCAGGCGGTAGTTGACCTTGCCTGAGCCGATGCCACTTTGTTCCAGGAATTCGGTCGCCAGTCGCTTTGCCGTCGGCACGTCGAGCCCGTCGAGGAAACCACTGTTGATCTTGAGCCCGTCGCCCGTGTAGGCGCCACCGGGGAAATCCTCAGGCGGTTCGACCGTGCGCACCACGGGCAGGCCGTACGCCGCTGCGAACGCGAAGTCACGCTCGTCCTCGGCCGGCACGGCCATTATCGCCCCGGTGCCATAACCCATGAGCACGTAGTCCGCAACGTAGATGGGCACGGGCTCGTCGTTGAAAGGGTTCACGCAGTAGCTGCCGGTGAAGGAGCCCCGTTTCTCGAGAGACCCCTCGGACGATTGGCGCTCGATGTCGGTGGCCTGTTTGGCCCGGGCGCACAGCTCGGCGACCTCGGCGCGATGGTCGTCGGTCACGAGCTCGGCGACCAGCGGGTGCTCCGGCGCGAGCACGGCGTAGGTCATGCCGAAGGCGGTGTCAGGTCGCGTTGTGAATACCTCGATCTCGATGTCCGGCCGGCCTTGGAGGGCCATGCGGAACTGGGCACCTTCGGATCGGCCGATCCAGTTGCGCTGCATCGTCTTGACACGTTCCGGCCAGTCGAGACCGTCGAGGGCGTCCAGCAGCTCCTCGGCGTACTTCGTGATCCGAAGGAACCACTGCGCGAGATTGCGGCGTTCGACGACGTCTCCGGATCGTTCGCAGGTGCCGTCGGCGAGGACCTGCTCGTTGGCCAGCACCGTGTGACATCCGGGACACCAGTTGACCGGCGCCTCCGCCCGGTACGCGAGACCGGCGCGGAGCAGTTCGAGAAAGATGACCTGGTTCCACCGCATGTAGTCAGGGTCGTGACTGCGCAGCTCGCGTCGCCAGTCGTAGACGGCGCCCAGGCGTTTGACAGAAGCCTTGAGCTCTGCGATACGTGCCTCGGTGTACACCCTCGGGTGGTCTCCGCCCTTGATGGCGGCGTTCTCGGCAGGCAGGCCGAAAGAGTCGAAGCCGAAGGGGCTCAGAACGGCATAGCCCTGCATTGTGCGATGCCGGACCAGCACGTCGCCGAAGGTGTAGTTGCGGATGTGGCCCTGGTGGGCCGGCCCGCTCGGGTAGGGGTACATGCACAGCACGTAGTAGGCAGGTCGCGGGTCGTCGAGGTCGACCCGGTACGTGCCGTCCTCGTCCCAGCGACGCTGCCAGCGTTCCTCGACATCGCGAAAGTCGTATTCCGCCACGGGGACAGGTTAGTTGGCCGCCGCGAAGTGCCTCGGAGCGCACGCGGCCAGTACGAAGGCGGCCTTCGGCCCAGGTCGGATAGAGTGCAGACATCCCTCGGGGGCGTAGCTCAGTTGGTAGAGCGCCTGACTGGCAGTCAGGAGGTTCGAGGGTTCGAGTCCCTTCGCCTCCACCCGAAAGT
>Ga0326727_10019288_pt1 | contig 13741 bp, 8 predicted proteins | sample MB2enrmetagenome_FD_207643 | JGI IMG/M metagenome (GOLD analysis project Ga0326727, IMG submission 207643) | Lab enriched peat soil microbial communities from McLean, Ithaca, NY, United States - MB29MY | ecosystem: Environmental > Terrestrial > Soil > Wetlands > Peat | place: USA: New York... | reverse complement strand
CTCCGAAACCGTCGAACTTTAGGCAGATTGCAATGAAACCATTCGAAACCGAAAGGGAATACCGCTTCGACGTTCCGGAAGGCATGACTTTCCGGAAGATCCTGGAAGCCCTGCCGCGGGAAATCCGGACCGGCGATGCCGTTGAAGAAGGAATCGCCGACACCTACATGGATACTCCCGCTCTGGATCTGCTTTCCGCCGGCTTCGGCTGCCGAGTCCGCTCCATTGCCGGCGCCGATAAGCTCGAACTCAAATTCGAGGAAAAGCGGCGGGATACAACTCTTTCCACCCGAAGGGAATGGATCCTTGCCGAGGGGAAACCGGCCCGTCTCCATGCTTCGCGCATTCTCGGAAACTTCTTCGATTCCGAATTCGGTGTCGGACTTCCCGGAAAAGCTGTTTCCTTCCTGATTCTGCAAACCAAACGCACGGCTGTTCCCGTCACGTTCGGGGCTTCCCGACTCCGGCTTTTACTCGATCACACCCGCGCATCGTCGACGATCTCCACCCTCACGGCCGAATTCACCGAAATCGAACTGGAACTCCTTTCCGAAGTTTCCGGAGCCGACGCACAGACTCTCGAAGAACTGCTGGGATGTATTCTGGCTTTGAAGCGCGTTCAGCCGTCGGTTGTAAACAAGATCCAGAAGGCGCTTGCACTACTTCCGGGCATTCTCGCCGAATCGGGAAAACCCGTTTACCTCGCCGAAGAACCGGTAGGCGGCGCCGCCCCGGTGATCCTCCGCCACCACTTCGGCAAGGCGCTGCGCAACGAGTTCGGCACGCGGGTCGGTATCGACAGCGAGTACCTCCACGACATGCGCGTTTCCGTGCGTAAGCTGCGGAGCGCGTTATCGTTTTTCGGTCAAATGCTGTACGCCGGCGATTTCGTACGTCTGAAGGGCGGACTATGCCGTCTCGCCGATTCCCTCGGCCAGGTACGCGACTGCGACGTCTTCCTGGAAAACCTGGACAGTCTCCTCCCGGAGGATTTCCGGCAAGCGCACTCCGGTTCCATGGAACGCATCCGTTCGATGGTTCTTGCGATGCGCGAAGAGCGGCATGAAAAGATGCTTTTCGAGCTTTCCCGGCCACGGGAGCGCGAATTTATCGCATGGTGCTCGAAGCTGTTCTCCGCCGCCGCCTTCCGGAAATACGGGGAAACCTCCTGCCTCGAACCCGCAGGCGTATTCGCCTCCCGTCTTCTGCTAGTGCTCCTGAACGGCGTCGGCAAAAAGGGACGGAAGCTCCTCGAAGATTTCGACACCGCCGGCGATACGACCATCCACCGGATGCGCATCCGCTTCAAGAAGCTGCGCTATGCGGTCGAGTTCTTCCAACCCGTAATCGGCGAAAAAAACCGCGCGCTCGCCTCCGCGCTTCCCTTTGTCCAGGACGCCTTCGGCACCTTCGTGGACACCTTCTTCACCCTCGATTTTACCGACGAACTCATCCGCCGCGCAGGCTTCGGCAAGTCCGCCTCGAAGGTTCTGGACGGCCTTATCGAAATGAAGTCCCAGACGATCACCCGCAAGGCGCACTTGCGCATGCGCCTGCGCGAAACGCTATCCGCCTTTCTTAAGTCCGACGTCTACCTCGGCGCGGTCGGCGAAGTCGCCGGGACAGTGAAACAAAGCGGCTTGCGGTAGCGCCCGCTGCATGGGCGTGGAGGGCTAAGCGATATGGGAGCGGGGTTTCGGGGAAAAATCCACGATTTCGCTAACGTAGATCCGGTTGCATGTTTACAAAATGCGCCATTTTATAAACATCCCCTAAAAATTTACGCTGTTTACTTTCTAGTCTCGTTTGTTTCGGTTTCCTGGTTTTTTCGGTAGAAAATGGCTGGTTTGCCTGCCTCCCCGCCGATTTCCGGAGTCACGATCTTCTCCTTCTCCAGCACGTCGAGATAGCGGCTGACTTCTTCGCGGGAAAGTCCGGTCACTTCCTGCAGATCTTCGAGGGTGCAGGGGCGGCGGCTGGCGAACTCGAGGATGAGGTTTTCCACGTCGGTACGATAGCTCCGGATGTCGCTGCGGCTGCGCGAACGGCGGATGATCTCGGTGTTCGGAAGGGAAAGGCGTTCCCGGATATGTTCCAGGACCGCCATCGGCGCCGGTTTCACCCAGTCCTCGACGCCCGGGCGATCCAGCGAATTGAGCTGAATCCGGTCCACGCCGAGGTTCCGGCAGACTTCGCGCAGGACGTCGGTGTGTTCGTCGCCGTCGTTGATTCCCTCGACGATGAAAACTTCCAGCCAGACCTGTTTGTTTTCGCCGGCCGCGTGGAATTCACGGCAGAAGTCGGCGATGCCTTTTTCGATATCCCGGAGATGGAAGGCGGGGTGCGGGCGGTCGATGCGGATGAAGGCGTCCTCGGTGACGCCGTCCAGCGAGGGGAGTACCACATCGGCGGCAAGAAGCTCCGCGCGCACTTCCGGGAGAGGCAGCATGCTCGAGTTGGTGATGACGGCCACACGGACGTCCGGGAATTCACGCTTGACAGTGCGGATGAATTCCCCGATACCGGAGTGGAGCGTCGGTTCGCCCGAACCGGAGAGCGTCACATAATCGGGGCTTGGGTGGTTGCCCATGAAGTCGCGCAACTCGGCGAGCACGTCCGCGAGCGGGACGTATTCCCCGCGTTCCCGGTAAAGCCGGCTGCTTTTGCGGACTTCGCAGTAGACGCAGTTGAACGAACAGATCTTCTCCACGAGAAGGTCCACTCCGAGAGAAATTCCGAGGCGGCGTGTGGGGATGGGACCGTAAATATATTTATACATCAATCGGTTACAAGTAGTTGTAAAACACTTGCTGCCGTGCGAACCCCGCGAAACCGCTCTGCGCCACCCGGTCCTCGAATTTGATCCAGTTGTCCCCGAAGTGGGAGAGAAATATCCGCCTCCGGATGTCGGCGGGGAGGGTGATCAGATCTTCGATATAAGCGTGGACGCCGCCGGGGTAAAACTGGCAGTCGTGGAAGATGTTTTCGAAATGGAACATCCCGTCCAGGGTGGTGACCATATCCGGGTCAAACCGGGTGTCCGAGGTGAAAAGCACGCGATCGTCGATGATGAGTCCGCAACTCCAGAAGGAAGTCTCCCAGCTTTTCGAGAGATCGGGAAAATGACAGGTGCGGAACAACTTGATGTTGATGCTGCCGACGTTGACTTCCATCATCTGGCGGGGTTTTCCCTTCATCGGCTTGGGGCGTAACGGCTCCCAGAAATCCTCAAATCCAAGCCTGGTGGTACCGTCGCCTTCACCATAGGCGCATCCGCCGGAGAGAGACATGTCCCACAGGATTTTCTGATATTCCTTATTGATGACCATCTTCGGGCGTCTCTTGACCATGTAGCGGCCGATGAGGGCGGCTTCCTCCAGTCCGCCGATGTGATCGGCGTGGGAGTGGGTGACGAGAAAGGTCTCAATTTCGGGCATGCCGATGCCGAGTTCGGCGAGGGCCTGGCTGCATTTGGTGCCGAAGTCCACGAGAAGATGATCGTTGCCTTTGATGATCATCAGGTTGGTTTGATTGTTGAGTTTGGAGAAAGCGCTTCCGACACCGATGAAGAAAAGGGAAAGATTCCCGCTGTTCCGTAGGATCAGCTTGTTGTTTTCGAGTTCCTGAATCTTCATCATTTTTCGCTCCTGCGGAGTCTGTATCGGAAAACCGGTTTTATAAATTCAAGAATTTTACCGTGGAATTCAAAAAGAATCAATTATCGTCCTACTTGTCTCGACAACTAGTCTCGTTCTACTTGTCTTTCCTGTCCGGAAATCTGTTTGACGCCCTGGCTTTGCGGGAGGAAAATCGTGAAGGTGCTTCCCCGGCCTTTTTCCGATTCGACCCGGATGTCGCCCCCGTGTTCCTTGACGATTTTATAAACGATGGTCAGTCCGAGGCCTGTACCGCTTTCCTTGGTGGTGTAGTAGGGCTCGAAGATCCTCTGAAGCCGCTCTTCCGGGATGCCTTCGCCGGTGTCGGAAATGGCGATTCCCACGGAATCCGTTCCGATATCGTAGAAGGTGCGGATGATGAGACGCTTTTCCGGGAGCCGGTCCGGCGAGTGGAGGCGCATCGCCTCGATGGCGTTGCGGATGAGGTTGAGGACGGCTTGACGGAGGTAATCCCGGTCCAGGAAGGTTTTCGGTACGGGGTTGAATTCCAGCGCCGCGAAGATCCCGTTTGCGTCCAACTCCGGCTGCACGAAGTCCACGATTTCCTGCAGGTATTCGTTTACGTCTTCAAAGGTGCGTTTCAGTTCCCGCTTGCGGGCGGCGGTGAGGAATTCGGACACGATTCCGGAAAGTCGCCGCTGTTCCTCGTCGATGATGCGGAGATAGTTTTTTACCTCTTCCGGCACTTCGATGATCCCCCGGTCGATGCCTTTCTTGAGGAGTTGCGTGTGGATGTCGATGGCGGTCAGCGGATTGCGGATCTCGTGCGCGACGCCCGCCGCAAGATTGTTGAGCGCCTCGATGGATTCCAGGTTCTTGAGCTTGGAGTCCTTCGCCTTGACTTCCGTGATGTCGGTGATCTTGACGATGCAGAGTTCCCCGTCGGTGGAGATTTTTTCGATCTGGTAGAAACGCTTTTTCGTGCCGCTGCCGGTCCATTCGGTCTGGAAGTGAAAATCGTTTCCGTACAGCGTGGCGACGAGGAAATCGATGAGTCCCACTTCAAAGACGAACTTGCGGGATTCCTCGAGCGACAGGGGCGTTTTGAGGTTGGGAGCGAGGAGAATGCGCCGGGCTTCGTTGTTGAGCAGAACGAGGCGGGTACTGTCCAGAACGAGAATCCCTTCCGAAAGGGAATCGAACACGATGCGGTACGTCCTGCGCTCGCTTTCCGTCGCTTCGAGCCAGGATTTGAGGCTGGCTTCATCGAGCCTTCCGATATTCTCGATCAGCTTGTCGAGGAACTTGCTTTCCCTCGGTTTTTCTTCCTTCATTTTTCCACCGCCGGATGTCGATATTCATCCGAGTGTATATTATACTATAAGGCGCGCGAAAATCCAGCAAAAGGGGTGAAACATGGCCCAGGTCAAGAGCAGGACCCCGAGCGACAAGCGATACACCTACAATCTGATGGTCAATGATACCAAAGAGCAGGTGGATACCATCGAGAAAAACGCGGCGAAATACGACCGCGAGGGCATGAAGGAAAAAGATCTCAACGCGATGTACAAGCGCATCGTGGCCGCGAACATCTATCTCGACACCATCGAGCTCTACTGCCGCATGAACGAGTGCATGCAGGAAGTGATGGAGACGAAGAACGACAAGGTCCTCTCCGACGCCCGAAAAAACATTTACCAGACGCTGAAGCTGCTGGAATCCATCGTGGGCAATTACATCGACACGCCGCTGACCGAGAATGTGGAGGTTATGGAAAGCCTGAAACTTCTCACGCCGACCCGTCTGCTTCACCTCGTGAGAAAGATCGAGTACGCCATCACCTACCTCGAACATGAAGAGGGCGGCGACTCCAAATGGAAAAGCGCGCTCGTGGACATTTACGGAAAGTTCGCCGCGCTGACGAAGAACCTCATCAACTTCAGGGAATTCAACGTCAAGATGTACGATCCGTCCTATCCCTATTATGACGAGGTCATCGAACTTATCGGGACGGTCAAGCGCGTCATCAATACCGCCGCGAGCAAGTTCCGCGACAAGTACGCCCTTTCCACCGGACAGGTGGCGGATATGAAAAAGGCCATCGAGTTTCTCAATCTGCTTGTCCGCATCCACATTATCCTGAACGAGCAGGAAATGGCCCAGGACGTGAAGAAGCGCATCGAAGTGTGGTCGAATCAGCTCGAAATCGATCAGAAAAAGAAGGAAGAGGAAGACAAGAGGGCCAAACAGGCGGCGATGGCAGCCGCCAAGCGGAAGTAAGCCTTCGAGAGGGCGGAGAGTCTTCGAACGGATTACACGCAGTATATCCCTCCGATACCCCGCAAACTCGGCGTCCTTGCTTCGCATTGCGGGGCCGCCGGCCTCCCTGCCGGCTATCTCCGGGAAATGCTGCGCTCCGTTCCGTCCGATGGCTTTGTGGAACCGACATTGTGCGAAAGCCTTGAAAATAAAAAAAAGGTGTGAACAGTCGTTCCAAGAACGTGCGCTCCGCCACTTTGGCGGCGATATACAGGGGAGCGGGTTGGAACGCCGCAGTTCTTGGGTGTACTCAGGGGAAGTCTTCGGACGGATTACGCGCAGCATATCCCTCCGATACTATTGGATCATCGATCCCGGCAGGATGGTTTCGGTTTATCGTATCGGTTCCGATGGAAAATATCAGCCCGGTATTATTGTGTGACAGATCATCAAGCGAAAGCACAATGAGGAAATTCCCGGGTAAAAGTTCAACATTCATCAATCCTTGAATAACGAGTTCCACGCGGCCGGATTTACCGGGAAATCCGGTATGTGCCGGAGTGCCGAGTCGGTTGCTCAGCCCTCGGCCGGAAAATGCGTCACTTTGCCCGGCCGGATTTGCCTGCCCAATCGCGATGGATCTCCCAGAGGTCCACGGTGCTGTCCTGAAGGCTCGTGACGGCGATGCGGCTTCCGTCCGGGAAGACCGACATGCCGACGCCCTGATTTCCGCACTCGAACACATCCTCGATGGTGAAGGTCTTCCGGCGGATGGCGAAGACGCGGCCGTTCTCGGGACTCCGCAGCAGATAGCTCTGCGGGTTGTTCGGTCCGCGCGCGACGAGGTAGATCCATTCGCCGTCGGGCGAGAGACGCACATTGTTGGGGTTGGGCCAGGGAATGGGGAGCGTCCGCACGATGCGGTCATTCGAAAGGTCGTACTCGTAAAGCTCGCGGCGGTACATGTTGTCGATGTAGGCGTATCGGCGGTCCCGGTCCGGGCGGATGCGGTCGAGCGCGCCTCCGCACTCCGTGCGCTTGAGGAACTTGCCGGTGGCCGCCTCGTACTTGAGGATATCGCAACTGTCGTTGCAGACAACCCACAGGTATTTGCCGTCCGCCGAGAAGGCGAGACCGCGCGGGGCTTTGCCGTCCACCGGGATGCGTCGAACGATCCTGAACGTCTTCGCGTCGATCACGGCGACGTCGTTTCCCAGCCAGTTGGAAACGTACGCGAACGCCTCGTCGGGCGTGAACTCGATCACCTTCGTCCAGTTGCCGACGTTCTTGATGACGCGCTTCACCGTAAAGCTCGGCACATCCATCACGTAAACCCAGCCCGTCGTCATCTGCGAAAACCAGAACTCGCTTCCGTCGCGTTTGAACACGCCTTCCACGAAGCCTTTCTCCGAAGCTCCTTCGAGATCGCGAACCCGTTTGACGATGCGTTCGCCGAGCGTGTCGTAAACGTCGATGCCGCTGTCGTCCAGGAGCGTGAAAACGAGCCACCGCCCGTCCGGCGATACGACGACTTCCTTGGGGTGGCTCCCGCAGGGAACGATCTTCCGAAGGAGGTGGAAAGAGTCGGTCGGAACCATCTCGAATTCGACGCGCGCGGCGTTGGTGCCGGAGATCCAGCGGATTTCGTCGCGACAACCCTCCTTCCGGGCGGTGAGTTCATGCCAGCCGGGCGAAATGTCCGCCGAGAAGCGGCTCCCGGCGCCGAGGTTCGTGCCGTCGAGCGCGAGCGCGGCTTTTCCGCGGTGCACCTCGACGTCGAGCGTCCGGCCGGACAGCCCGGCGGGAAGAAGGAGCAGAACGAGGAAAAGACGACGCATCATACACTCCGGAAACGGGATTGATAACGGTCGGACACCCGTTTTGCATGCTATGAACCGGGGAATGGAAATGCGGCTTTTCTATTTCGCCGCCAGCGCCACGATCGTACGTCCCTCGAGCCAATAGGCGGACTGGTCCGCGAGCGGCTTCTCCTTTCCGTGTTCGAGAAAGTCCTCCCCGGCGGGCTTGCTCGTGTCCACGACGAGCTTCCATGGCCTTCCGGAGGGAGGCGGCGGCAGAACGACGCGGCAAGGATTCCAGTGCATGTTGTAAATGAAGAAAAGCTGATAGTCGCCCCGGTGGCGTCCCTTTCCCTCGCTTCCGTCGATCCGGAAAGCCAGGAAACGTCCCTCCGGATCGTTCCAGTTTACGCCGTTGCCGTTCGGATCGAACCAACTGATATCGGAGATATGGTCTTCGTTATCGTCGCGGCCGGTAAAGTACCGGTGGCGCTGAAGTACCGGAAAACGGAAAGGAAACTGAATCGCCTTCCGGAAAAAATCCGTCATTTCCCGGTTTTTTGCCGCGTAATCCCAGTCGAACCATGTCAGAACGCCGTCCTGGCAGTATCCGTTATTGTTGCCGCGCTGGGTGCGGCAGAATTCGTCTCCCCCGAGGATCATCGGCGTCCCGAGCGACATATTCAGCATGCAGGCATGGTTTTTCACGAGCCGTTTCCGGAGCGCGATGACGTCCGGGTCGGTCGTTTCCCCCTCCACGCCGCAGTTCCAACTATTGTTGTCGTTGGATCCGTCGCGGTTGTCTTCGAGGTTCGCCTCGTTATGCTTCTGATTGTAGCTGACAAGATCCCAGAGCGTAAAACCGTCGTGGCAGGTTATGAAGTTGACGCTGTTGTAAGCGCTGCGTCCGTCGTCGCCGTAAAGGTCGCTGGAACCGGTGATGCGGTAGGCCACGTCGGAAATAAGCCCGCCGTCGCCTTTGCCGAACTTCCGGATGGTATCGCGGAATTTGCCGTTCCACTCGGCCCAGTCCACCGGAAAGTTTCCGACCTGATAGGTGCCGAGATCCCATGGTTCCGCGATGAGCTTGATGTTGGAGAGCACCGGATCCTGGGAAATCGCATCAAAGAAGCTGGACGATTTCTCGAACATTTCCCCTTCGCGTCCCAGCACGCTCGCGAGATCGAAGCGGAAACCGTCGACCCGCATCACTTCCACCCAGTAGCGCAGACTGTCCATCACGAAGCGGATGACGGGCGAGTTGACGAGATTAAGCGAATTGCCGCATCCCGTGTAATTCATATAATTGCGGAGAGGTTCGTCCGGCGTGCCGGTCAGACGATAATAGACGGGGTTGTCGATACCCTTGAAGCTGAACGTGGGTCCGAGCTGATTCCCTTCGCCGGAGTGGTTGTAAACCACGTCCAGAATCACCTCGATGCCCGCCCTGTGGAGTTCGCGAACCAGGGTCTGGAACTCGCGGACCTGGCAACCGGGCGCGGACTGCGTGCTGTAGGAGATGTCGGGACTGAAGAAACCGATCGTGTTGTAACCCCAGTAGTTGGAAACGCCTTTGGCTATGAGGAAATCCTCCACGTAGAACTCCTGGATCGGCAGAAGCTCGACGGCGTTGATCCCGAGGCTCTTCAGATAAGGGATCTTCTCGATGAAGCCGAGGTACGTCCCGGGGTTTTTCACCTTCGAGGAGGGGTGCGCGGTAAGGCCTTTCACGTGGGCTTCGTAAATCACCAGTTCGTCGAAGGGAATCTCGGGATGGTCGGTACCCTCCCAATCGAAACCGTCGCCCAGCACGATGCACTTGGGCATCACCCGGGTGCTGTCGCGCGTGTCTATTTTCAGGTCCGCGGACGGAGAAGTCGTGTCAAACGCGAAAAGAAGGTTGTCCACGTTCCGCACCTTGCCGGTGAGTGCGCGCGCATAAGGATCCAGCAGAAGCTTGTTCTCGTTGTAACGGAATCCGTTCGCGGGATCGTAACGACCTCGCACCTTGTAGCCGTAAAGCTGGCCTTCCTTCAAGCCGGGCACGAAGCAATGCCAGACCCACTTGGTGCGGATATCCATCCGGATGATGTCCGTCGGATCGCCGTCGGGCTGGTCGAAAAGGAGAAGAAACACTTCTTCGGCGTTCTGTGAAAAAATCGAGAAATTCACACCTTCCGGCTGAACGGTCGCCCCCAGCGGATGAAAGCGCCCCGGAGAGATGATCTTCTTCGTCCGGTGTTCCAGAATGTAAGACATCCCTCTCTCCTGAGAAAAAATTCAGTAAGTTGTCCAGCCGGATTCAAAACCCGATCCGCCCGACGGAAATTTCCGACTCTATCCTTCTTCCTTCCGGAACTGGTGTCGCGCGTCATGCCGCCAGTCGGGCTCCCTGCCGCGAAAATAGGAAAGAACCGCGCCGAGAACGCTGATAAAGAAGGAAATCAAAAAAATCAGTCTCAGCCCCGAGATGAATTCCTTCACCGCGATGCCCTTCGAACCCACCTGGGTGCCGGTGAAAAGCCCCGCGAAGGCTTCCGGGGTGATGGTGGTAGTGATGACAGCCATCGATAGCGCCATACTGATCACCATGCCGAGGTTGTTCATCATCGTGCGGACCCCTCCGGCGATTCCCCGTTTTTCCACGGGCACGGCCTGCATAATGGCTTTCGTATTGGGCGAGAAGAACATGCCGGAACCGACCCCCATGATGACCATCCACACGGTCAGTTCGATGTAGGAAGAATCGGGCCTGATCCAGACGAAGCCGATCAGCCCGACGGCGGAAACCAGCAGCCCCAAGGAACTCAGGACCCGCGAGCCGATGCGGTCGGACAGCCAACCGCAGAGAGGAGCGACCGCCATCTGCGGGAGAACAAAGGGGATGAGCAGAATCGCCGCCTGTATGGGATCGACTCCCTTGATTCCCTGGAAGTAAAAAATGAGGAGGAACGTGACGGCGCCGCGGGCGACTCCGTTGAGCAGGTTGGAACTGTAAGCGAAGGCCAGAAGCCGCGATTCGAAGAGCCGCATGTCCAGCATCGGCTCCTCCACGCGGAACTCGATCCACACGAACAGGACGAGCAGCACCGCCGCCGCGGCGAAAAGAGCGAATATTCCGGGTTTCAGCCAGCCGGTCATTCCGCCAAACGTCAATGCCAGCAGGAGCGACGTCATTCCGGCGACGAAAACGACGGTTCCGATCCAGTCGAACTTCTGTCTGGCCGGAAGGATGTCCAGTTCCCGGAGCTGCATTCCCGCCCAGATCGAACCGGCTATGCCGAACGGAACGTTGATGAAGAAAATCTCCCTCCATCCCAGGTTGATGAGGAGTCCGCCCAGGATCGGCCCCACCACGCCGCCGATGCTGATGATCATACCGTTGATTCCCATAGCCATGCCGAGCTGTTCGCGCGGAAACGCGTCCGCCACGATAGGGATGCTGTTTGCCACGATCAGCGCGCCGCCGATCGCCTGAATCATCCGGTACAGCAACAGTTCCATTCCCGAATGGGAGAAACCGCAGAGGAGGGAACCCAGGGTGAACACGATGAAGCCGGAGACGTAAAGCCGTTTTCTTCCCACCATGTCCGCGAGCCTTCCGATGGCAGGAACAACGATGCTCAGGACGAACATGTAACCCATCATGGTCCACACGATTTCCTGGAAAGAAGCCCTGAGGTCTTTCATAATGACGGGAAGAGCAATAATCAAAGTATTTCCGCTGACGACGGAGAAAAAAGCCCCGAGCGAGGTACACGAAAGCGCGATCCATTTGTAATTATTGCCTTTGATAGACGGCTCCTTCTGTCGGTTTTACCGATGATTCCAGCGGTCGGCGAATCTTGACTGCGACAGGCAGAGGGATCCGAAATCAACTCCCGGAATATAGACCGGATTTTGAAAAGGAAATTGAATTAAATCCCGATCTTTTTTACTGAGTATAATGTTAAAGAAAAATCGGAAAAAAGTAAAGAATGAAAAGATGAACTTCAATTCTGGGAATTCCATATTGTCAAACCGGAACTTCATTGATGATGACCATGACGACTCAAATTTGGGAAAAAGGCAAAAATTTCTGCACCTCCCGCCAGCAATTTAATTCTACATATAAAAAATTAACCCTAAAAATATGTCCACAGAACTATTAGCTATGAGCATATTCCCAAAATATCCCGAAGTTAAGGTTGATCCATTCACATTATTAAAATAACTCCATGAATCTGTGCATCTCAAATCTAAAGAAAAATTCTTTATAAATTCGTATTCCATTCCAATACCAAAATTGAAACTATTGAATATATTTATTAGGTTGGCGTTTTCTGTATTGCCATTGATCTGTGCGACACCATTAGCTACCGTTACCCAGCTAAACGGACTCAAACCAAGCGCTATATAGAATCGCAAAGGTTCGTAAGATGGCAACGGAAACTTGAATCGGGTATTCAGGTTTATTGTATTGAACGTGACATTCCCAATCCATAGATATGACCCCGGATTGACGTTATGGGTTGATGTCGTGAAATTAATTTCCGCATCAATTCTTAAGAAGGATGAATATTCGATATCAGAACCTAGAGAAATTGACAATCCGAAATTGGCATCGTATCCAGGGAAAGAGACGAGTGATCCGTCCGATAAGGTGAAGTTATCCGGATAATTGATACCGTTATATGATTTTTCTGTGTAAAAATTATTGTAAGGAAACCCTCCCGAACCCCATGGTATGGAGTAAGGGGATCCCGCCTCAACATAAAATCTGTTGGTAGGAGTGAACACTTCTTCGATATTATCGGTAATTTCACTTTGGGATACGATCTCCATAAATTGAGGATTGGCAAACTTGTAAACAATCCGTACATTATTAGTAAGAATATTTGTATCGTAATCAATCGATATTTTTGAAGACATCGGGATAAAATAATTGTAATTCCCGTAAATAACGATGTGTTTCTGATTCACTGTCAATAAGTAACTGTCTTTCATTTTTAATTTTGCGACCAAAGACTTATTGGTATATATGTCAAAATCGTTATAGTTGGCTCCAAGCGAAGAATCTGGCCTATAGAACTGGATATACCAATTCCCGACTGCGTTATTATCACAAATAGAATTTGAACTTTCAGCATGAGAATTGATTAAAGGATTATTTATACCAATGCCAAACGATGTACCTAAGGTATAACCTTCATCAGTCCATAATAGTTTAATTGGTAAAAGTGAATCCACTTCTCCCGAGTTTACCCTTCTTTTGAACCAATCGAGTGTTAGTCCACATCCATATATTATGTGAGGATATCCTGAAAACACATATTTGAATTCTCCTGTAAGACTGATACATTGATAAGGAATTTGAATTCTTTGTGGATTGTTTATATTTATCCCGATTGACATGTTGGCGCCAATATCCCAGCCTGAATTGCTGCCCCAAAAATAACCGAAAGTTGCCTGACTTCCAAGCGTTAAAAATCTTGTATCATAACCATAACCAATTCCAAATATCGACAATTCTGAAGTTAAAACATTATTGAAATAATAGTCGTATCCAAGAATACTGTAATCCATTCCACTCAATTCAGGAAGCCTATTTGTATCAATGATACCGGTCAAACTCGTGCTTGTTTCTGAAGAAGGAACGCTAGGAATAATTATCATTACAGCCATTGCTAACATTATAGTTGATGTATATAAGAAGCATATTTTTATCTTCATAGTACGATTCCCCCACAAGAATATTGGTATTTCTGCCTATCCCAACTGTTTTCCCTGAATTCGGCAGTCTCTCCTAAACGACAGGAATCCTATTTTCCGGTAATAACTTCAATTTCTTCAATGCGTCTGAACCGAAATTTCCCAGTTGACCTGAGCATCCGGTCGAAATTAGGATTGAGAAACCACAGTCCCATCATTCTACCCATTGGCTGAGTACCTGTCAAACCTTCGAATTGCTTCATAATAAATCACGCCGAAATGGAATCGTTGCGTCACAACTAAAATCACGCCAAAATTCCCGATGGTATACCATCATCGGGAGGCGTTATGGAGTTGACGATGCACGAACGCATA
>Ga0326727_10019286_pt1 | contig 13743 bp, 16 predicted proteins | sample MB2enrmetagenome_FD_207643 | JGI IMG/M metagenome (GOLD analysis project Ga0326727, IMG submission 207643) | Lab enriched peat soil microbial communities from McLean, Ithaca, NY, United States - MB29MY | ecosystem: Environmental > Terrestrial > Soil > Wetlands > Peat | place: USA: New York... | reverse complement strand
CCCAAATATACAAGCAGATACGACTCTTTGTCGCATATCTTAATGGCCCGTCGTGATGGCAAGAATTAAATCCTGGCGCGTGTCAGCCAAGATTTTGCATTGAACTGCCCGAGTTATCCACCGAACAGTGGTTATTCGATTTAATGCGGCCTCTGAAGCGGCGAGGAGGAACTGAAATGCGTATATCAAAACTTTCAAAGCATCCGTATGGACTCTTCATTTTCCTTTGCGTTATCTGCCAGTTCCCCCTGTTTCCGTTGGCCGCCAATGAAGTGACTCTTCCCAATTTGGCCGGCACGTGGAACTATAACAGTTTTGTTTCAGGCCCTTCGGCGCCATGGTGGGCAAGGGGCACGCTGACCGTCAAGCCGGACGGAACATTCACCGGTTCCGGTAAAGACAGCAACGGCAATCCTGATAGCCCAAGCGGCGCTTTCTCAATCTCCTCCGATGGGATCGTGATGACCGGAGACGGTTGTCCGGACACCCCTTTGTGCCGGATAGATTCGGGCAATACCGTCCTCGTATGCACGCACATCCAAGGCGATGGCAGTTCTAATCTCACGCTTTTCACGAAACAAGCTGCTTCGTATTCGCCGGCTGATTTGGTTGGCGGCTGGGAAGCAAATTTTTTGTCCTCGGGACCAACGCCCTGGTGGGTAACCATGAGCGATACGACTTACCCGGATGGAACATATAAGGGAACATTAACCCCAAGTGACGGGTCAGCAACCGGTACATCCGGGCAAATGTCGATTTCACCAACCGGGATGATAACCTGTCTTTCCGGTGATTGTCTAAGCGGTCTAAACAACTACGCGGCTTTTATGGCCGCAAACAAGACTGTCTCAGTCGGGACAAGTGGGGCTGCCTCGGGCCAAGATGCCTTATTCTCTGTTTTCACCAGACAGGCCGCTTCATATTCGCCGGCTGATTTGACCGGCACATGGCAGGGCGGCAGTTTGGCCTCAGGCCCCGGCGCGCCCTGGTGGGAAAGGGATACTGTCACGATCAGCGCGGACGGAACATTCACAGTTTCCTGGACTGCGAGTGACGAGTCATCGGGCGACGGAGCCGGGATTTTATCGATTTCATCAGATGGGGTGATAACCTGTGTTTCCGGTGATTGCGCGGACCGGACCTGCATGTCCTTTATGGACGCAGGCAAGACTGTCGCTGCCGGTACGCGCGCATGGCCGGATGGGGCAACCCGGGAGATTAAAATCTTTACGAAGGACTTCGTCCCGGATGCGCCTGCTGCTGCAGCAGTGGCGCAGGCCGGCAGCACTCAGGCAGGTTCTCTCACGGTAACCATCAATCCCGAGGCGGCGGTTAGCGCGGGAGCAATGTGGAACGTGGATGGAGGTTCATGGCAGAACAGCGGGGCCACGGTCGGGGGTCTTTCGGTCGGCTCTCATAAGGTAGCTTTCAATGCAGTTGCAGGCTGGACCAATCCCAAGGGCAAGACCGTAAATATCTCAAATGGGAAGACCGCATCGGCTCAGGGTATATACATACAACAGACAGGGTTTCTCAAAGTAACGATAGGCCCTGCCGCCGCCGTTAAGGCAGGCGCGAAGTGGAATGTGGACGGAGGAGCGTGGCAAAACAGCGGGGCCACGGTCGGCAAACTTCCGGTTGGCGCTCATACGGTGAGTTTCAAAGCCATTACGGGCTGGATCGCTCCATCAGGTCAGGCTGTCGACGTCTTAAACGGGAAGACCATATCGGCCGGCGGTCTCTACGTGCAACAGGTCACAGGGACGGGCTCGCTCACGGTTACGATCCTCCCCGCGGATGCCGTTACCACAGGCGCCATGTGGAACGTAGATGGAGGTTCATGGCAGGACAGCGGGGCCACGGTCGGGAATCTTTCAGCGGGTTCGCATACGGTAAATTTCAAGAGCATTCTCCTTTACCAGGATCCTCCAAGCCAGACTGTGACTATTGTCAGTGGGCAAAACTTCCCATTGACGGCGTACTATGAAGACGATGTGATTGTCTACGGGAATCAGTCAACGTCCCAGTGCAGTTGCAATGGCGGCTGCTGCCCCCAATATCCTTCGTGCGGAGGGAGTGGGCTACAATATGTCATTACTATCGTCGCAGTTGTAGAAGGCGGCCCGGGGGCGATATTTTCTTACGGGTTGGGAGACTGGTTGTATGCAGGCATGACGCAGACTCAACCATTCACGGTTCAATGTGGGCAGTGGGCGGTGTACAATACCAATCAATGCATCAACGATCAACAGGATGGCTCGGAAGCGCAAATCACGATTACCGGCTACGTCACGGGGAATAGTGAATGCGAGACGGGGGTAAATACCCCTTGGGGAGAGGTCGACGAGCCTATGAGAGACGGGAGCGGCAACTGGTTGACAACGGGTCATGTGCAATTGCAGATGATGACTTGTCAGGGCGGTTATGAAAGTTGTCCGCCGTAAATGCTTGTATACGTCGTTTCCTGCCGGAGTAGTGGAGAGGCAGGCAAGGGTATATATCTCCTTCCATGAACATATGGATGCTGAACTCAATGCACTTCGCGGCCGGCATGTTTATGAAGATCACACCCCATCAAACCCTTATCAGCTCATATTCAAGGACACCCAGACCCAATCTCTGGGCATACTCCAATTGCAGCATCGGGTCTTCACCGGGATGGACCTCTTTGAAAATCTCTTTTCCGCATTCGTCATTTACTAGGTCAAGGCTCGCCTTGTCGATGGCCACAGGATCGGTTGAGGCGAAAATCCCCACATCCGGCGCGATCCGCTCGTTCTCATAAGCCCAGCAGTCGCATTCCTTGTTTATCCGCAGGGCAAAATTCAGAAAACACGCCTTGCCTTTCTTATCTTTTAAAATGGCATAGGTGTACTCGACCATCTTTTTCTGGACTTCATTACCTGCTTCAAAATCGACAAAAAGAGCCATGCTAGGGCAGACACCCACACAACTTGCGCACCCGATGCACTTTTCCTTACTCAGAACCGACTTGTCGTCTTCCAGATGGATAGCCTCAACGGGACAAACCTTCTCGCATTCGCCACAGCCGATGCATTTATCCTCATAAAAAGTAGGGGCGGCATCGCAATGTTGGGCCAGCTTGCCTGCCCTTGCAGCACAGCCCATCCCGATATTCTTCAGGGTCCCGCCGAAACTCGTCATCCCATGTCCTTTAAAATGAGTCACCGCGACGAAGGCGCCCTCATCCACATAACAGCGGCCGACCTTGGCTGTTTTTATGAGGCTCTGATCGATTTGCACATCAAAGACATCTTCCTTTTTCCCATCATCAGGGATGAAGACATCCACCCCCACAGCTTCCTTCGTGAAACCATGGGCCATGGCGACAGCAAGATGATCTTCCGAATTGAGCCGTTTGCCGCGATAAAGCGTATTGGCATCTGAAAGAAAGGGGACGGAACCCTTTTTGGCAATCTCGCCGCATATGAGTCGCAAATGATCGGGCCTGACAAAAGAGTTAGTGCCCTCCTCACCGAAATGCAGCTTCACAACCACTTTCCGGCTCGCTTCGACAACGGAGAGGATTTGGCTTTTCTTCAGCAGCAAATCCAGCTTGCCGTTCACTGCGTCGATGTCTTCCGCATCCTTGACCGGCACAAAGAATACCTTGCTCTTCATGTTCATCACCTCACGAAAAAAAGATTTCTAAAATCGTATCCTTCAAAACAGACATTATCAACTCCGGTCCTATTTGCCTGAGCTTTAGCCCGCCCTGCTATTTAAAACCTTGCTGAGAATTTCGTTCGCATTGTCGGCTTCTTTCTTGCCGACCCTGGCCGCGAGCACGGATATCAGGCTCTTCATCCGAGCCTCGGTCAGGCCGGTATTGAACCCGATATTAAAGTGGGCCTCCAACTGGGGGTTCACTCCCTCCATACCGGCCAGGGCGGATATGGTCGCGATCTCCCTGCTTTGGAAATCCAGGTTGTCGCGCCCGAAGATGTCCCCGAACAGGTGTTCTTTCAGGAAGGCATCAATTGCGGGAGCGAATGTGTAAATCGCCCCGCCGGCCGGTGATCCTATCAGCTTTGTCTGAATTTCAGTTCCAAGCTCGAGCCTGCTCTTGTTAGCAGGCAGGGGGCTTGCTTCCCTGCCGGGCTTGTCCTCGATGCCCTTCTTCCGCCGTTCTTCCACGACGCTCATAAAGGTGCCGATGCCGTTCAGGCTGCGGGGAAATCCAGCATAGGCATACATCTGCACCAGGACCTCCTTGATCTCGTTGACAGTTAAACCGGCATCCAGTCCTTCGTTCAGGGCTGCTTTCAGCTTGTTCAAATCACCCTTTGCGGTGAAGGCCGCTATGGTGACGATTTTTTCCTGCTTGGCGTTCAAGCCTCCGTTCTTCATGGTCTGCGCCTCCGAATTGGCCGCTATGCTAAATATCGAGGCAAATATGAGTACCAGGAACGCTGCGTGTTTCTTATTCACGATGGCCCCCTTTATTTGCCATTATATTGTTCGTCGGTGACCTTTTCCATCCAATCAACGTTCTTGCCGTTGATTGTTCCCGTGAGGGCAATATGCGTCATTGCGGTGGTGGGTGAGGCTCCATGCCAATGCTTCACTCCTGGCGGGCACCAGATCACGTCTCCCGCTTTGATTTCCTCTATTGGACCTCCCCACTCCTGTGTCCGGCCAACGCCGGCGGCAACTATCAGATGCTGCCCTGTCGGGTGAACGTGCCATGCGGATCTGGCCCCTGGCTCGAAGGTGACATACGCACCGGAGAAGGGCGACGAATCATTTGCAGGAAATAGAGGATCAATACGAACATTGCCGGTAAAATACTCGGCAGGCCCTTTGACGGAAGGCTGAGACCCGGCCCGAGTTATTGTTTGTGAATTCTTGTTTGCTACGGCGGCCACTACATGGCTCGTCAAAACGCCTGCCGCAGCGACAAGATAAAGCGATAGGAGCAGTGCTGTGTATTGCATTTTCCTCTCCTTACTAATGTTTTTGAAAAGGTTTGCCGGGAGACGGGAAAATAATCGGATCACGGCTAAAACCCTCATTTTCGTTCCCTCCACTCAGCGAACATGGTTCGATTCTTTGCAGGCGTTCGGTCCATGTCTGCCGATCACCTCTTTGAGCCTGCCGTACGCTGTGGGCAGCTTTTACCTCGATCATAACAGCCTCCGCAGCTCTGACAGCAATGGATATCCTTATCTTTCAGAAAAATTTATTTCCGCCCGATCTCCGGTCTTCTGCGCGCCTTTCAAAAATGTCAATTGCTAACCTTTATGGCAGGACATTGTAGTCCTCGCATGCAACCGGCTCCAGCCACTCGGCAGGACCGGCCTGACAATTGGTTTCAACAGAAAGATGGACAAACCAACTGTCCTTTGCTGCGCCGTGCCAATGCTTGACATTAGCAGGAATCATCACCACATCGCCTGCGCGCAGCTCCCGCGCGGGCTTGTCTTCCTCCTGATACCAGCCTCTGCCGCCCGTGACCAACAGGATTTGGCCGCCAGGATGCTTGTGCCAGTTGTTGCGGCATCCAGGCTCAAAGGTCACGTTGCCGATGGGGCAGTTGAACTCGTTCCCGCCCGGAACCAGCATCTGCAACCATGCCGTACCGATAAAATGGCTGCTGAACTGGGGAGGAAGCACATCGCCCTTCGGGAAAATCACACTATTGCCGAGATCGTTTATACTCATGATCTACTCCATCGTTTTCCTCTGCTTGCTTGATATGACGAGCGGGCTTTCACGCCCTCTTCTTTACGCTACGCATTCTTTCCCATTTCATACGCCTGAGTCATCGCCGGGCTTCCTTTTATGTCCCCTATGTTCCATGCGCCGGTTCCATAGATGACCCCTTTTTCCCTGGCTCCACTCAGGCAAGAAGTGAACCCCCTGAATCCCTCAAGAGTTCTTTCCAGCAAGTCTTTTCTGCCTACTGCGGCAGTCATGATAAAATACATCTCCTTATCGCTGATCTCGGTATATCTTGCATATGTTCTGTCGATCAGAGTCTTCATCTGTCCATTCATATTGTAAAAATAGACGGGTGTTGCCATGACTATCACGTCGGCGAGGATCATTTTATCGAGAATCTGAGCCATATCATCCTTCTGAGCACACCGACCGCCATTGCCTTGACAGGTGCCGCATGCAAAACAATGATTGATCCTTTTGTCCCGTAAGAATATTTTCTCTACTTGATTGCCTGCTTCTTTAGCCCCAAGCATGAACCGATCACATAATGTGTCGGAATTCCCGCCTTTTCTCGGGCTTCCCGACAATACCAATAATTTTTTTGCCATATGCTTCGTCCTCTTCGCTTTATCTCTCTTTGAATGGCGCCATATCGATCCCCAAAATGACCGAACCCGCCGCCACTTTGGGCCCCAGGATCACATTGTTTCACTCCGCTTTCCCGCTTAGAGGCCGGTCCTTTTTTCCAGGGCCTCGGGGTACCGCGCCCCATGGATCGTGATCTGTGAGGCGGCGCTATCGATCTCACGCAGATCCTCGGGCGTCAGTTGTACGTCAACCGCGCCGATGTTCTCGTCCAGGCGATGCAGCTTCGTGGTTCCCGGGATCGGCACAATCCACGGTTTCCGGGCCAGCAGCCAGGCAAGCGCGATCTGGGCAGGTGTAGCCCTCTTCTTTTTCGCGATGGCACTAAGCAGATCGACCAACGCCTGATTCGCTTTCCGGGCTTCTGGCGTAAAACGAGGGACGATGTTGCGGAAATCGGAGTTATCGAACGTCGTCTTCTCGTCGATTTTTCCAGTTAGGAAGCCTTTACCAAGAGGACTGAAGGGAACGAGGCCGATTCCGAGTTCCTCGATCGTCGGCAGCAATTCATCTTCAGGGCGTCTCCACCACAGCGAGTATTCGCTCTGGATCGCAGTGACCGGCTGCACTGCGTGTGCGCGACGGATCGTTTTCACTCCCGGTTCGGAAAGGCCGAAGTGCTTGACCTTGCCTTCCTGAATGAGGTCCTTCACTGCCCCTGCCACTTCTTCGATCGGCACATCCGGGTCAACGCGGTGTTGATAGTAGAGGTCGATAGCCTCGACTCTGAGCCGTTTGAGCGAGCCTTCGAGGCTCTGTTTGATGCGCTCGGGCCGACTGTCCTGGACCTGCTGCCCGCTGGGATCGAGCTTGATCCCGAACTTGGTGGCTATCGCAACCCGCCCGCGAAACGGAGCCAAAGCTTCCCCTAAGAGTTCTTCATTTGTGTAGGGGCCGTAAAGCTCGGCGGTGTCAAAGAGTGTAACGCCCCTTTCCACCGCTTTACCTATAAGAGCAATCATCTCCTGCTTGTCTGCAGGCGGACCGTAGGCCATGCTCATTCCCATGCAACCAAGTCCGAGAGCCGAGACTTCAAGATTTTTTCCAAGTTTACGTTTCTGCATTTCTTTAAACTCCTGTCTCTAATTAAAGAGGCGTGTTTCAGGTTATCCGCGGTCCGATCGCCGGAGAGCTTTTTCCCTTCAGATTGCGATCAACTCATACTGATCTTCACCCATATGCAAGGTCTTCATGTATTCAAGCTGGCGCGGCCCGCTTCGGGACTCGATGCGTTCAACAATATCGCGTCGCTGTTCTTCCGGCATCGCATACACTAAATCGACCGAAGCCTTGTCTATGGCCAAAATATCCGTTGAACCGAGTATGCCGATATCGTCGCAGGCAGGTTTTGCTCCATGCGCGTTGCAGTCGCAGTCCACGGAAAGGTTCTTCAGGACATTGATATACGTGATGCGTGGGCCGAAATGCTCGGTGATCCCCTTGCCCGACTCGACCATGCGTTCCAGGAAGAGCGGCCCTTTAGGCCAACCCTCGCCGTGGATCTGCCGCTTGCCCACCTGCCCGGACGCGCAGCCTATGGCGATGTTTTTGAGCGATCCGCCAAAACCGCCGCTCGTATGGCCCTTGAAGTGCGTGTAGACGACGAGGGAATCGTAGTTCACAAGATTTTTACCCACGGCGATTTCCGTTAGATGCACCCCGGGGGTAAAGGGACGCTCTGTTAAAGTGGGCGATAAATACGCATCAAGAAACTCGCGCATTCCAGGTATGCGAAGCATAACATGGCCGTCAGCGTCCATTATGTCGACCGGACAAAAATCGAATCCGTTGATTTTCAGAGTTTCCAGATGTCCACTTGTATTTTGTCTCGGACTTGGATAGAGGACGTTGCATTCCACGATGGCGCTGTTCGGAATATGCGGCTGCAAGCCCTTGATAAGCTCTATGGGCAACAGGTTCGGCCCATGCGGCTCGCCGGTGTGCAACTTGATGCCTATTTTGCCTGTCATCCCCTGACTGATTTTGGAATAGATTTTCAGCAGTCCGTTGACACTGATATCCTTCGTAAAAAATACTCGGGATTTCTTCTGTTGTGCGGCAACAGCGCTGCCTATAACTTTAAAATCGCACAAGGCAACAGTCCCCAGCGCGATGGCACTATTCTTCAGAAAACTGCGACGCGAAATTTCCCTGTCCATGTTTTTTCTCCTTTCGATATCGAAGGCGAAAACGCTATTCTTTCACTCCGAGTCTACGCAGCCATTCCGCCACCTCGCTTTGGGCGGTTTTTGCATTTGTTCCCCAAACGGCAAGACCATCCGGAATGGTTGAATCCGGACAAAATGTCCCGATGTCGGCAACACTTCTCCCAAGACCGCTTCCCGCGTGCGTGATAAACGGTGCAATGACCTTCCCGGACAAATCATATTCCGACAAAAATGTTCTGACCGGAGAGGCTACCGTGCTCCACCAGCACGGGGAGCCAACGAAAATGACATCATACGACCCGATATTCTCGACTTTTGTTTTAAGCGGAGGTTTGAAACCCGAGTTGAGTTCCTGCTGCGCCTGTTTAGTGACAGCGCTGTAATCCTCCGGATATGGCTCGACAGTCTGAATTTCTACAATATCTCCGCCAACTCTTTCGTGTATTTGATTGGCAATTTCGCGAGTGTTGCCGGAACGAGAGTAGTAGACGACCAACACCTTTGCGCCGCGAGTACCTGTTTGGGCGGAGTGGGCCGACCGCGGATGGGGGAGGACGTAGGTTGCGGCTCCTCCAAGCAGCCCGGCGGCGGTAAGTTTCAACAGGTTCCGTCTCGACAGGTCGACCATGTTTGCCTCTTTTGTTTCATTTCTCATGACAGTGCCTCTGTTTTGCGTTTGTCCCCGTTATGTTCCGTGGCTCCACATATAGCGCTGTCCGACTCCAAACGGTAGATACGATTCTATCCAATTCTTGCCTGATTCTATCAGATGGCTATCCAATTAGAGTGAATTGTGATATTAAAGGGCTGCTTCGATGAAGCATGTGCCGCTTGGAAATAAATGAAAACAGCGGGATACAGTCACATGACAGAAAACGACCGTGCAAGCCTGGAGAGAACCAAAAATCTGCTGAAAGAGAAATTACTGAGATGGATGCCCGTGCCCGGACGATATCCGACCGCAATTGAAGGGTTGACGATAGTGCGGCGAGATGAGGTTAATCAGCCTGAGAATTGCTTTCACGAGCCGCTCGTCGGGATAATTGTTCAGGGATTCAAACGCTCCATAATAGGCACTGAGGAGTACAGCTACGGGGAGAATGATTGCCTGATAGCCGGGGTGGACTTGCCGAGCGTAAGCTACATCACTGTCGCATCTCCGGAGCAGCCGTTCCTTGGGCTTTCGCTCAGCCTGGATAAATACCTGATCACCCAACTGGCAGCCGAAATTCCACCTTCCGTAAAGCCCGGTAACGGTTCACACAAGGGAATTTCAGTCACGGAAGTCGATCCTGACGTGCTGGACGCATTCCTGCGCCTGGTTGAGCTTAACGAAAAGCCGGAGCAAATACGGGTTCTCGCGCCGATGATTGTCCGTGAGATTCATTACCGGTTGCTCATTGGACCTCAGGGCGAACGTTTGCGAATGATCAACACGCATGGCACTCAAACCAACGAGATTGCCAAGACCATCACATGGTTGAGGGATAATTACAAAGAGCCTTTGCAGGTTGATGAATTAGCCAGGAGGGTGAATATGGCGACATCCACCTTCCACAGACACTTCAGGCAGGTAACGACTCTCAGCCCCTTGCAGTTCCAGAAGCGGCTGCGTTTATATGAAGCACAGCGATTGATGCTGGCAGAGAGTGAAGATGCAGCCATGGCAGGACTGGCGGTGGGGTATGAAAGCCCGACGCAGTTCAACAGGGAATACAAGCGGCTTTTTGGAGAGCCCCCGCACAGGCATGTGAGCCAACTGAAGTAGCCCACACCCTTTGATCTACTTGCTCGCTCGAAGCCTTCGGGTAAAGCGTGGATGTTTTGCGTGCAGCCGCTCCACACTGCGGCTACCTGCCTGCCCGTTCGATTCTTCCAAAAGATCTTCATTATCGAACGCCCTGCGGGCAGGTGATAAAACTCAACATTCCCCTAGATGTTGAAAAACAAGGCTCGAAAAAACTCAAGTCCAAATGGGAATTTGAAGTTCCTTCGGCAGTCAGGCGCCTGGAGAAATCTGTTGAGGCCTGCCTTGTTTTTTTCAATTTTCCGGAAGAGGAATGGATCGCGCTGAGGACTACAAACATCATTGAAAGGCTTAATAAGGAATTCAAACGAAGAACCAAACCTCTGGAGATCGTAGCCGGGGAGAGGTTCTGTTTTGCTCTGCTCGCCTTTATTGCTCCAAAAATGGAACTGCACTGGAGGGCAAACCCGTTGGAAAGGTCTTGAAGAACCTGTCTCTTTGGAAGCTTTTGGGGCGGCAAAGAATTCACACAATTTATTTGACTCTACCGGCAAAACCGCTCATGATGGCTGAGATTCCTTAAACTCCCGTTTAAATGGTTACCTTGAACTTCCCCTTGCTTGTGGAGAGGGAGTTTAGCAAGTTTAGTCGATGTGAGGAATGCTGTCTAAAAACAGCCACTCCGGAGGTGGAAAGAGGCGGCTATCCCCTCGGCCTGCTTGCCCTAAAGCACGTCGAAGGAGGCTGGGAGTCCAATACCTTTGAAGTTGGACGGTTAGGATCTTGTGATCACCATAGATTAGAGGCGGTGATTTATTTCAAGCCCTTTAGCCAAGCTGGATTCACAAAAATAGTCAATTCGCTCACGACAAGTCCGGAAAGAATTCGTACCTGATGGAGTCTTAAAATTGGGAGAAAAGGGAAAAAATACACGGCCTGAAAAAGAAGGGGCGGGTAACAAGATCAAGCTGATCACATCCACCAAGAAAGGTGACCGCGGCAAAACTCGCCTATTGTCGGGTGAAAAAGTCTCCAAATCCAACCTCCGCATTGAAGCCTGTGGCAATTTGGATGAATCCAACGCAGCACTGGGTCTAGCTAAGACGTTTACAGTAAACACACAAATCCGCGACATAATCTCAACCATCCAAGAAGAACTGGTTCTATTGGGGGCTGAATTGTCCAGCACCAACCCCAGCCGCATTGTTAAGCGCATTGACTTGGAACACATTTCCCAGCTTGAGAAGTGGAGCAAAGGGCTGCAAGAGGAAGTGCCTCTTTCGCCCCGCTTTGTGTCGCCAGGAGTTAACTCTCTAAGCGCTGCTCTGGATTTGGCGCGCTCTGTCATACGGCGCACGGAGCGCAGCATGGTCATATTGCAGGAAATGGGGCAACTTCAACGCGCAGAAGCACTGAAATACGTTAATCGCCTGGGATGCCTTCTTTACATATTGGCGCGTTACGCAGAAAAATCACCAAACTAGATACTGAAGACCCAAAGGTCAGCATGCATGCGCCGGCCGCCGCCCTTTCTTCGTCGCCTCACGAAACCTTTCCTGCCCTGAGGAAACTCAATAATAGTCTCTGCCCCATATGAAAATCCTCCGAGAGACGATTGCAGCGCATTTCATTTTGCAGGTAGAATGGACATCTATTGGATGGCCATGCTGTGAATTTTACTGGTCCGCGCGCGCAGTCTCAGAGTGCTTAACCTTCCTCCTTTTCGTCATCATTTTCCGGTCATCTCTCACAATTTGAACTGACGACGGTTCGTCTTGGCCTGTACGATTCTTTGGTTTGCTCGGATAATTCGGTTGAAGCTAATCGTAGGGGGGAGTCGGGTGAAAGTCTCAACCGTGGCAGATCGACTTGACTATGAGACCGACATGCCTGAAAGCACATACAAAGGACAGCAAGTCCGGTTTCCGATCAATCGAGCGTCAACTCACAAGTCTCTGTTGTTACTTGTTAATCATGGTCAGCCGCATCTGACGGAGTCGATTGCTCTCAGCGTCCAAGCATCCTTTTCCGGGTCACGGTGAACATATTTATGAGTAATAAGTGTTAGTTATGAATCAAATTGGCAAACGGATACTTGTGGTCGACGATGACATCTCCATTTACCGCCATGTTTGGACACGACTAGAGAAGGTTGGATATGAAATGACCATTGTGTCAGGCGCTGGAGATGCCTTGAAGGCGCTCGAATCACAACATTTCGACATGGTGCTGATTAATATTGAAGGATCTGTGATGGAAAAATTAGAACTTCTAAGAGTAGCCGAGCAGATCAAATCCGACATTCCCATGATAGTTACTTCCGCTGATAGCACGGCCACTTCGATTGCAAAAGCTATAAGAGATGGGACGGTCGATTTTCTTCAAGGACCGATGGAAGCTGAATCTGTTCTCAGGGCCGTTAACCATGTCTTTGATGAGCGGCAGGTGGTGCAAGAAAGCTCTCTTTTGTCCCATTTAGCTCGAAAATCGAGTTTCAGCGAAATCATCACCAAGAGTCCAAAGATGCTGCGAATCCTTGAACTTATAGAACGCCTGTCCGACGTTGACTCTACCGTGCTTATCACCGGCGAGACTGGAGTGGGTAAAGAACTGGTTGCGAGAGCCATTCATTTTACCGGTTCAAGAAAAAAGATGCCTTTCGTAGCGATCAATTGTGGCGCATTAACGGAAACCCTTCTGGAATCAGAACTTTTCGGCCATGAAAAAGGTGCGTTTACGGGTGCCTTCAGGTCCAAGACAGGTAAATTCGAGTACGCTCATAAAGGGACATTGTTTCTGGACGAAATAGGCGACGTTTCACCTGCCATGCAAGTGAAGCTGCTCCGCGCTCTGCAAGAAAGGAAGGTGGAAAGAGTAGGCGGCACCCATCCTATCGATGTCGATGTAAGAGTCATTTCGGCCACCAATCAGAAAATAAAAAGTAAAATCAACAATCACGAGTTCCGCATCGACCTCTTCTACCGGCTGAATGTGATCCCCATCCATGTTCCCCCTCTCAGGGAGAGGCCGGAAGATATCCCTCTTTTGGTTGAACATTTCATTAATCGTCACAACGAGAGTCTTAATCGCAGAATTGAGGGGGTCACTCCGCGCGCGCTCAAACAATTGATGGACTTTGCCTGGCCGGGCAATGTCCGCGAGTTGGAAAATGTTGTTGAACGAGCCTACATTACCTGCAACAGCCACGTAATCGACCAATTTACTATTCCGGTAGATACGGAAAACCTGCCGTCGTTCCACACTGCGGCTGCTCTGGAGGTCGTAAACACTGATGTCCCCTTCAGTGTGGCCCGATCCAGGATTCTCAAGAACTTCGAAAGGACCTATCTTACCGAGGCCTTGAAGCGGTGCGAGGGAAATGTTTCGCAAACAGCTCAAAAAACTGGGATCAATCAGAGAACCTTGTGGCGCAAGCTTAAGGAGTACCGTCTGGACAGGATGAGTTTTACGGAGAAAGATTAGTCTGCTTTAGATGTC
>Ga0326727_10019285_pt1 | contig 13743 bp, 11 predicted proteins | sample MB2enrmetagenome_FD_207643 | JGI IMG/M metagenome (GOLD analysis project Ga0326727, IMG submission 207643) | Lab enriched peat soil microbial communities from McLean, Ithaca, NY, United States - MB29MY | ecosystem: Environmental > Terrestrial > Soil > Wetlands > Peat | place: USA: New York... | reverse complement strand
CGGATACCCAGGTGGCCATCATCATGCTGACGGTGCGGAATTCCGAAGCCGACAAAGTGCACGCGCTGGATGCCGGGGCGGACGATTTCGTCACCAAACCATTCAGCACGCCGGAACTTCTGGCACGCATCCGCGCGGCCCTGAGGCGCGTGCCCGCGTCCCAGTCCGCGAGGTTGCAGGCCGGACCGCTCACCATCGATTTCGCCGCCCGCACGGTGCACAACGGCGAGACCACCGCGCACCTCACGCCCAAGGAACTTGACCTGCTGCGCTATCTGACCCAGCACGCCAACGAAGCGGTGCCGCACCGGGAATTGCTGCAGGCGGTGTGGGGTCCCGATTACGGCGACCAGGTGGACTATCTGCGCGTGTTCATCAAGAATCTGCGGAAGAAGGTCGAACCCAACCCGGAACATCCGCAGTACATCATCACCGAGCCCTGGGTAGGCTATCGCTTCAACGTGGCGGCCGAAAGCTGAGCTACTTTCGTCGATTTGGGATGCGGGTCTCCGGCAGCCCCCCGCGCCGCTTCTGAAAGTAGGTAATCTCCACGAGAGCAGGCCACAACTGCATGGAGGACTTGATGATCCCCACGACATCGTCCACGATGCGCAACAGGTTCTGCTGAAAGAAGTCCGGCTCAAAGCCATAGAATGCCTTTTCGAAATTCGCGATCCATGCGCCAATTCTTGTTGGTTACGGCGGGCCGGAAGTTGACCAGCACATACATCTCGTTGAGATCCTCCAGGCTGGTCTGGTCTTCATCCTTGAGGAACATCTCGACGAAATCGATGGCGTCGATGTCGTTGGTGCCGGAGCGGAAGGTTTGCGCGATCCTAACGACCGCGTCATCCGGCACCGTTCCGCGCTGCAAGATGAGCGAGTTCTCGCGCGCCAGGCCCGTGGTGGCGTTGGTCTCGAGATCCATCGAGGTGTCGGTCAGCAACTCGCCGCGTTCGTAGTTGTCGGGCACCTGCGCGGCAGGTTTTCCCAAAACATCGAGGAACGCCGCCACAATGTCGAAGGATTTCCGCGCGTACCCGTTGTGGCCGGCGTGGTGCAAGCGCCCGCGGCTGACTTCGTCGGTATCCAGCGACTCGGCACTGTATTCGACCAGAGAGTAAGGCGCATGTCGTCATCCGAGCTGATCAGCAAGTCTCCGAGCGTGTACATGAGCGTGAAGTTCCGGTTACCGCCGTAGCTGGGACGGAAGAGATTGCGGACCAGGGTTTCCAGCCGCCGATCGCGGAGCCGGCCGTTCAGGTATGCCAGGAACTGCTCCTTCTCGCGAGGGCCGACGTAGTAAACGGGCTGGTGCGTCGCGGTCTGTTCGAGAAGCGGAAAGTACTTCTGCTGATTGACGGGACTGGAATCGCCGAAAACCATGAGCCGTACGGAATGGCCGTTGCACCAGAAGTGCTCATCGTACTCTTCGAGGGCGGTGCCAACCTCCCGCAGGCGATAAGTGGGAGTTATTCCGAGGGGTTCCGAAAGCGATAGCCCACCCAGGGCTCGGTGAGAAGATATTCCGGCTGGGCCGGGTCGTCTTCAATCTTCTTCCGGAGCATCTTGACATAGGAACGAAGATACTCCAGCTCGCCGCCGTAATCGGGTCCCCACACGGCCTGCAGCAGCTTCGAATGCAGGATGGGGCCGCCCTGGTGACGAAGGAAGTAAACCAGTAAGTCGAACTCCTTTGGCGACAGCCGGATCTCGATCCCGTTCTTAGTCGCCACCCGGCGGTCCACGTCCACCTCAAGCGCCCCCGCGCGGAGGATGGGTTCGGGCGCTTGCGTCTTGGCATCCAGCCGCCGCATTACGGCATGCAGGCGGGCGATCAGCTCGCGCAAACGGTACGGCTTGGTCACGAAATCGTCGGCTCCGGCTTCGAGTGCCTGCACCTTGTCTTCTTCCGTATCGCGCACCGTGACCATGATCACGCCGACCTGCGGAGCGCTACTTCTTATACGCCGGCAGACCTCGAATCCGCTGATGCCGGGCATATTGATGTCGAGCAACACGACGCCGGCCGGCTGGAGCCGCAGAGCCGCCAGGGCCTCTTCTCCCGAGCGGGCCTCGGAGACCTCGAATTCGCTTCCACTCAGGGACATGCGAAGCGCGCGCCGGAGGGCCGGCTCATCATCGACGATCAACAGCTTGTGTTTTTCGAGCGACAAGCGATTCCTCGCTTACAGCCATGGGGAGGGTTAAACGGAAAGCGACCGTGTGCGGACCCGCATCCACCAGGGACAGATCGCCCCCATGAGCCATGGCGATCTTGCGAGCCACATACAGCCCGAGCCCCGACCCCGGCGCGCTCCGGCGGGCATCGCTTCCTCTATAGAAGCGTTCGAAAATCCGGCGGTGCTCGGAAACCGGTATCGGGGCGCCATCGTTCGACACGGTTATTTCCGTGGCATTGGCCCCGGTCGAGAGATCGATCAGGATGACTGTATCCGGTTGGGAATAGCGGCAGGCATTTTCCAATAACTGGCTGAGCGCCAGAAGGATCAACTCCGGGTCTGCGCGCACGTCGGCCGCGCCGCTTTCGGCGCGAACCGAAATGCGGCGGTCTTGCCAGAGGTTGGCGTACCGGCTCGCCGTTCTTTCCACCAGTTCAACGGCGCTTACCGTCTCCAGGCGCGGCTTAATCTCTTCCTTGTCTAATCGCGCCATCCGAAGCAGGCGCGAAGTAAGATCGGCCAGCCGGGAGGCTTCGCTTTCGATTAACTCGGTCAACTCCGCCTGTTCAGGCTGCATCGCTCCGGTGGCGCGAATTCCGCCGGCAGCCGTGAGAATGGCCGCCAGCGGCGTCTTAATTTCATGGGCCAGCGCGTCCAGGATCGCCGAGCGCAGCATCTCGGCATCGGCATGCGCGGCTGCGTTGGTGGCCGCGCGAAAGGCGTGACAGCGCTCGAGATGCGCGGCCGTCAAGGCGGCCAGCGGAGGCGCGGTGAGTTTGGAATCGCGAAGGCCCTCGAAGCCGATCGCGCCCACGACGGCTCCCCTTACCCACAGGCATCGCACGGCGATCTGAGCGTCGGGGTCGTCGGAGTCCCGGCCCGAAATATAACCATCGCGCGTCCTGGTTTCGAGATCGTGCCGGGAGACCCCGGTCAAATAACACTCCAGCGTGGTCGCTTCAAATACACATACCGCTGTTAGCTCGAACGCCGTCAGAATCGGTCTCAGGCTGGCGGATCCAAAACCGAGGCCGGGGTCCAGGCCGAGCAGCTCGCGGCTCACATTATACAAGCGGGTCATATTCTCCCGCTGGCGTTTCGACTCGTACGCCTCCGCACCGCTGCGCGTTTGAAGCCTGGTGACGACCAGCGAAGTTATCAACAAGGATGCCAGTGTGGCAACGTCCAACGGATCGGTGACCGTGAAAGAGAACAGGGGATCGATGAAGAAGTAATCCAGACTGGCGACTGCCAGCACCGAGACAACCGCCGCTTCGAGGAAGGTGCAATCGAGAGACTGCAGCGCCACGTTGATCAGCAGGACCAGGGCCGTCGACGCGGAGTTCAGGTGAACTTGGTAGCAGATACCCGTGACGGCGGCGATCAGAACGGCGCCGCGGCAGACTCGCAGGACAGAGCGGCGGATTGCACGGCCTTTCGGCATCCGGAATGGAACGGTCTACGACTCCATTGTAATCCCGGCCGGAATACACGTCCCGCGAATGCATTCGATCTCACCTGTTCCTGTAGCCGCCGCGGGCATATACGTTCAACCGGCTCCGATCGACCTTGACGCGGATGGTATGCCACTTATCCGGGGCCGCGTCGTCCGGCATGCGATAACCAATGACATACCGGTTTCGCAGCGCGGCGGAAATCGAGCGCGCGGGGCCGGCGGGGTTCTGGGAATCGCGTGCGGCGACGCTCAAACCGCCGGTGTTTTCGGCCAGATCCTGCATAAAGGCAACGCCTCGCTGCGGCTCCGACAGGTCCACGGCCTTCCCGCTCGTCCGCGTGCCCTCGACCGCGATGGTGTAGACCTGTATGTCGGTCTCCATAAGAGACTCCATCAGCGCGTTCCGGGTCCACTGGCTGTGATTATCCATACCGTCCGAAAGTACAACCAGCCCGCGGCAGTTTGGCCGGCCGTCCTTCAACCTCGCGGCGGCCAAATGTATCGTGTCGAACAGTGCCGTCCATCCACCGGCCTTAAGGGCACGCACCTGATCCTGGATGGCGCCGACATCGTCGGACGGCGGACCCAGGATGGCGGGCGAAGAAGATACTACAGCCACGAAGAACGTGTCCTCCGGGTTGGCTAACTCCAGGATGTAATGGACTGCCTCCTTTTCCCAACCAAGCCTGTCCTTGACGCTGCCGCTCGCATCCACCACGAACCCAACCGAGCACGGGCTTTCCTCTGAGTAGAACGTTGTAATTGGTTGAGGGCGGCGATCGTCCAGCACCGTGAAACTCTCCTTGCCAAGACCCGGCACATGAGCCCCGCGGCGGTCGGTCACGGTGACCGGGACGAGAACCAAGCCGGAGCTTATCTGAAACTCGGAACTGGGCCGCGCCCCGCTCCACTCAGGTGGCGCCCCGCCACAACACGGAACCACCAGGGCCACAAGCAGCGGAGCCTGAACGAAGAGCGTCTTCAGAGAAATCATTGACATTCTCATGCCAAGCTCAATATGCGGCGTGGCTTGTGAAAAAGGCATGAAGTGGCAGGGGAGTGCGCGCCCGATGTGCGGAAGAGCCGTCTGGAAGCGAACAAATCGCCGAAAAAGACGACGCCTCTCTTTACGAACTCTTCATGCCTTCTCTATGACTTCTTAAGACCTCTCCGCTTAATCTCGATAGTGGACGTTGCCCCATGGGAGGTCTGACGGAAATGGCACTCGCACTCGAAAAGCGGATGAAGCCGGATACCGGCTTTCCGGTGCGCCCGCCGGAGAGCGAAGCGGAATCGCAGATGGAAGTCTCGGTGGTTTTCACCTCGGTGAAGGCTACGCTGGCGGCCCTGCGGACGGCCGGGACGCTGGCCTCGCGCTTACGATCCCGCATCACGCTGGTGGTGCCGCAGATCGTCCCGTATCCCCTTCCCCTGACCAGCCCGCCGGTGCTGCTCGATTTCAGCGAGCGGCAGTTTCGCGTTCTGGCCGGCCAGAGCCCGGTCGAGACCGTGGTGCGAATCTACCTCTGCCGGGACCGCCTGGCCGCGCTCATCCAGCTGTTGAAGCCGCGCTCCGTGGTGGTGCTCGGCGGACCCCGGCGCTGGTGGCCCACGGCCGAAACCCGGCTGTCCCGGCAGTTGCGGCGGGCCGGCCACGAAGTAGTGTTCACCGAAACGGAGTAAAATCTCATGCTCGATCTGACTTATGCCGCCGTAGGCTGCTTATTTTTGCTCCTTTGCTGGTCTTTTACCAAGGCTTGCGACAAGTTGTAAGAGGAGACTTCGAATGGACTACGTTATCTCGGGCGTCGCATCGCTCGGACTGTTCGTCTACCTGATCTATGCCCTGCTCCGTCCGGAGCGCTTCTGAGAGGATCCATGACTGCAACAGGATGGTTTCAAATCGCGCTGTTCTTCGTCGTGGTGCTGCTGACGACCAAGCCGCTGGGCACATACATGGTGCGAGTCTTTCAAGGTCAGCGAACGTTCCTGCACCCGGCCCTGCGCTGGCTGGAGGTGCTGACTTACAAGGCTATCGGGGTGCGCGAAGACGTAGAGCAGCGCTGGACCGGCTACGCGGCTTCGCTGCTCAGCTTCAGCATCTTCGGGTTCCTGCTCGTGTACCTGCTGCAGCGCGCCCAAGGCTTCCTGCCCTTCAACCCGCAGCATTTCAATGCCGGCAACGTCAGCCCGGACTTGGCCTTCAATACGGCCGCCAGCTTTATCACCAACACGAACTGGCAGAACTATAGCGGCGAATCAACGCTTAGCTACTTCGTGCAGATGGCCGCGCTGACGGTGCAGAACTTCGCGTCGGCGGCGGCCGGACTAGCCGTCGCCATCGCGCTGGTGCGCGGCTTCGCGCGGCAGGAAGTCCGCACGATCGGCAATTTCTGGGTTGACGTGACGCGGGGCACGGTATATGTGCTGCTGCCGATTTCGATCGTCGGCGCCCTTTTCCTGTGCTCGCAGGGCGTGATTCAGAACCTCAAGCCATACACCGACGCGACCACCGTGGAGGGCGCCAAGCAGAGCATCGCGCAAGGGCCGGTGGCTTCCCAGGAAGTCATCAAGGAGCTGGGCACTAATGGCGGCGGCTTCTTTAACGCCAACTCGGCCCATCCATTCGAGAACCCCACGCCGCTGACGAACTTTTTCGAAATGTGGCTCATCTTCGCCATACCGGGCGCGCTGACGTACACGTTCGGACGAATGGTGGGCGATACCCGCCAAGGCTGGGCTATCTTCGCGGCATTCTCCGTGATGTTCCTGGCGGGGGTCTTGGTCTGCTACGGCTTCGAGCAATCGGGCAACCCGATCCTGGCCAAGCTCGGCCTTCAGACCGCAGCCACTTCCGGGCAAGCCGGCGGAAACATGGAAGGCAAGGAGGTCCGGTTCGGAATTACGAACTCGACGCTGTTCGCCACTATCACCACAGACACCAGTTGCGGCGCGGTGAACAGCATGCACGACAGCTTCACGCCGATCGCGGGCATGGTACCCATGTTCAATATGATGACCGACGTGGTGATCTTCGGCGGGGTGGGAGCCGGCCTGTATGGGATCTTACTCTACGCGATTCTGGCGGTCTTCATAGCCGGCCTCATGGTGGGCCGCACGCCCGAATACCTGGGCAAGAAGATCGAGCAGAAGGAGGTCAAGATGTCCATGATGGCGATCATTGCCACGTCCGCCTGTATCCTGGTGTTCACGTCGCTTAGTTCGGTCGCCTCGTTCCCCGCCAAGGGGTATTGGAACCCGCCCGGCGCGGCGATCGCCAACACGAACAACAACGGACCTCACGGATTCAGCGAAATCCTGTATGCCTACGACAGCGCCACGGGCAACGACGGCAGCGCCTTTGGCGGCATCAACGGGAATACGCCGTGGTACAACTTGACCCTCGGCTTCGCCATGCTGATCGGGCGCTTTATCTTCCTGATCCCCCTGCTGGCGGTGGCGGGCAGTCTGGCGGCCAAGAAGAAGGTTCCCACGACGAGCGGCACTTTCCCCACGCACGGTCCGCTGTTCGTGGGCCTGCTGGTGGGGACCGTGCTGATCATCGGGGCCCTGACTTACTTCCCCGCGCTATCGCTGGGGCCGGTTGTGGAGCATTACCTGATGCAAAGCGGCAAGCTCTTCTCCACGATCCTGCTGCCGCTCTGGAGTTAGCCATGATGACGACAAGCCCCGAGACTAAACCCGCATCGAACGTCCCGCGCGAAGATTCGACATCGCTGATTCCCAAGAAGCTGGCGCGGTCGCGGCCGCTCTTCGATCCGGAGATCGTCGGGCGCGCAGTGCATGCCTCCTTCGGGAAACTGAGCCCGCTTACTCTGTATAAGAACCCGGTGATGTTTGTGGTGGAAGTGGGCGCGGCGCTCACCACCGTGTTCCTGGTTCGAGATATCTTCACCGGAGCTGCGGGTATCGGCTTCACAGTGCAGATCGCGCTGTGGCTGTGGTTCACGGTGCTGTTCGCGAATTTCGCGGAAGCCATGGCGGAAGCGCGCGGCAAGGCCCAGGCCGACAGCCTGCGCAAGACTAAGACCGATGCGCCGGCGCGGCGTTTGACCGGTTCGGGCAATATCGAGCAGGTGGCTGCCTCGGCGCTGCGGGCTGGAGACGTGGTCCTGTGCGAAGCGGGCGAGCTGATACCCGGCGATGGCGAGGTCACCGAAGGCATCGCCACGGTGGATGAATCCGTGATCACCGGCGAGAGCGCGCCTGTGATCCGCGAATCGGGCGGCGACCGGAGCGCCGTGACGGGCGGCACGAAGGTGCTCTCGGACCATATCAAGATTTGTATCACCTCCAACCCCGGCGAGACGTTTCTGGACCGCATGATTGCGCTGGTGGAAGGCGCCGAGCGGCAGAAGACGCCCAACGAGATCGCGCTGAACATTCTGATCGCGGGCCTGACGCTGATTTTCCTGCTGGCGGTGGTCACGCTGCAGCCGTTTTCGGCGTTCGCGGTTTCTCAGGCGGGCATGGGCCGGATCCCCAGCGTCGCGATCCTGGTTTCACTGCTGGTCTGCCTGATCCCCACCACCATCGGAGGGCTGCTCTCCGCCATCGGCATTGCCGGCATGGACCGCGTGATGCAGCACAACGTGCTGGCCATGAGCGGTAAGGCCGTGGAAGCGGCCGGCGACGTGAACTCGCTGCTGCTCGATAAGACCGGGACCATCACGCTGGGGAATCGCCAGGCCGTGGAGTTTCTCTCTATCAACGGCGTTACCGAAGAGGAGCTGGCGGACGCCGCGCAGCTTTCCAGCCTGGCCGACGAGACGCCCGAGGGACGTTCCGTGGTGGTGCTCGCCAAGCAGAAGTACGGCCTGCGCGGCCGGCACATCCCGGAACACGAAGCCACTTTCATTCCGTTCTCGGCCTACACCCGCATGAGCGGCGTGGATTTTGAGGGGCGGAAACTGCGCAAGGGCGCCACCGACGCCATCTGCCGGTTCGTGGCCGAACGCGGGGGCGAGGTGCCCCCGTACTTCCAGGAGATGAGCGACCGCATTTCGCGCAACGGCGGGACGCCGCTGGCGGTAGCCGATGGCGACCGGCTGCTGGGCGTCATTCATCTCAAAGACATCGTCAAGGGCGGAATGAAGGAGCGCATCGCCCAGCTCCGCCTGATGGGCATCCGCAGCATCATGATCACGGGCGACAACCCGCTCACCGCGGCCGCCATCGCCACGGAAGCCGGCGTCGACGATTTCCTGGCCCAGGCGACCCCCAAGGACAAGCTCGAGTACATCAAGAAGGAGCAGGCCGCCGGCCGCCTGGTGGCTATGACCGGGGACGGCACCAACGACGCTCCCGCGCTGGCTCAGGCGGATGTGGGGCTGGCGATGAATACCGGCACCATGGCGGCCAAGGAAGCCGGCAACATGGTGGACCTGGACAGCAATCCCACCAAGCTGATCGAGGTGGTGGCTATCGGCAAGCAACTGCTGATCACGCGCGGCGCCCTCACCACGTTCTCGATCGCCAATGATGTAGCCAAGTATTTCGCCATTATTCCGGCGATGTTCATGGCCACTTACCCGGTTCTGGCGAAGCTCAACATCATGGGCCTGCATACGCCGCAGAGCGCCGTGCTATCGGCTGTGATTTTCAACGCGCTGATCATCATTGCGCTGGTTCCGCTGGCGTTGCGGGGCGTGAAGTACCGGCCGCTGAATGCCGCCAGCCTGCTGCGCCGCAACCTGCTGATTTACGGAGTCGGCGGCATTATCGTCCCGTTCCCCGGCATCTGGGCCATCGATCAACTGCTGGTCCTGTTCCATCTCGTGTAAAGAGGCAAGGAGGCATCGTTATGTGGCAACACATCCTTCCCGGATTGCGAATCAAGATCTTCATGACCATACTCCTCGGCGTGATCTACCCGCTGGCGATCACCGGCATCAGCCAGGTGCTCTTCCCGCACCAGGCTAACGGCAGCCTGATCGTGAGGGCGGATGGAAAAGTGGTGGGATCGGAGCTGATCGGTCAGAACTTCGCCAGGCCCCAATATTTCCAGCCGCGCCCCTCGGCGGCGGGCAACGATGGCTACGATCCTACCGCTTCGGGCGGCTCGAACTACGGCCCCACCAACCAGAAGCTGGTGGACCGCGTCAACGCCTCGATCGCCAAGTTCCGCAAGGAGAACCCCGATTTCCGGGGGCCGATTCCGGCCGACCTCCTCACGGCGTCCGCCAGCGGGCTCGATCCGCACCTCAGCCCCGAGTCGGCCGAAGCGCAGATCCCTCGCGTGGCTAAAGCGCGCGGGCTGCCCCCCGAACAGGTACGCGCCTTGGTGGACCGGCTCACGGAGGGCCCGGATATGGGCGTGTTCGGCGAGCCGCGGGTGAACGTACTGAAGCTGAACCTGGCCTTGGATGGCGCTGCCGTCCAAAAGTGAAATCGCTCGCCTTGCGGGCCTGCCTGCTGGCGGCTGCGGGACGGGCGAATTCCCAGGAGGGTCCGCTCCAAACGCGCATCGACCCGGCTGGAGGTGGAATTTCAATCTCGCGACGCACGGTATTCTAAAGATGCATGCCTTCTGAACTTCGCCGCCGGACTCCCGAGGATCTCCTGCGCGAAGTTCAGGCCGAGGAGGCGGCGGTTTCGTGGGGGCGGCTCAAGATATTCCTGGGCTACGCCTCCGGGGTGGGCAAGTCTTACCGCATGCTGGACGAGGCGCGCCGCCGGAAAGCGCGTGGCGAAGACGTGGTGGTCGGCGGCATCCAGCCGGCGGTTCCGGAGGATGTCGAGGCGATTCTGCGGAACCTCGAGGTTATCGTTCCCATTTCAACGGGGGACAGGCCCATCATCGATCTCCAGGCTCTGCTGCGGCGTCATCCCTCGGTATGCGTAATCGACGGTCTGGCCTACGACAACCCACCCGGCAGCCGCCACGCCACGCGATGGGAAGACGTGCGGGAACTGCTCGAAGCCGGCATATCGGTCATTACCTCCGTCAACATCCAGTACGTTGCGGAGCTGCGTGAGGACGTCGAGGCCATCACCGGCAAACACGTCACGGAGACCGTGCCGGTGGCGTTCATCAAGAGCGCCGACGAGATCGAGCTGGTGGATGCCGCTCCCGAGGAGCCTCTGGGACCCGCGCCGGATGAACACCCGGACGCCGAGAGGCGGCAGCAACGGCTCTCCAAGCTGCGGGAGCTGACGCTGGTGCTGGCCGCCGAAGTAGTCGATCAGGAATTGACGAAGTATCTCGAGAGCCACGGGATCGAGCAGCATTACGGAACGCAGGAGCGCCTGCTGGTCTGCATCACGCCGCGCGCCAACATTCGAGCCATGATCGATACGGCTAGGATCATCGCCGACCGCTTTCACGGCGAGCTGATCGTGACCTACGTGCAGCAGGCGCAGATCTCGGTGGCGGACCAGGCGGCCCTCGATGAAAAGCTGGGGATCGCCCGCGCGGCGCGGGCCCAGATCGAAATCCTGGATGGCGAAGACCCCATCGAGACCATCCTCGAGTTCGCCCGCTCGCGGCATATCACCCAGTTGTTCATCGGACACAGCCAGCGTTCGGGCATCGGGCCGCGCCTGTGGGGCGACCCGGTGGATAAGCTGATTCGAGGTTCACAGGGGATGGACGTGCGGATCTTTCCGCAATAAAGATGAGCGCAGAGGCACGCGGGAAGCTGAAAATCTACATGGGCTATGCCGCCGGCGTCGGCAAAACCTACTCGATGCTGGAGGAGGCCCAGGAGCTGCGGGAGCGCGGCGTGGACGTGGTGGTGGGATACTTCGAGGCGCACGGCCGCAAGGACACCATCGCCAAGGCGGAGGGCCTGGAGATTATTCCCCGGAAGAAGATCGAGTACCGCGGATCGACCTTCGAGGAGATGGATACCGATGTTATTCTCGCCCGGAGCCCCCAGGTTTGCGCGGTGGATGAATTTCCTCACACCAACGTGCCGGGATCGGAGCGGGGCAAGCGCTGGGAAGACGTGCTGGTGCTGCTCGACGCGGGCATCGACGCCCTCACCACCATGAACATCCAGCACCTGGAAAGCCTCAACGACCAGGTCTTCGAGTTCACCGGAATTCGCGTGCGCGAGACCATCCCGGATTGGGTGGTGGAGCAGGCCGACGAAGTGGTGATGGTGGATCTGCCGCCGCGCGCTCTTCTGAACCGCCTGGACCGCGGCGTGGTGTACGGGCGCGAGAAGGCCCAGCGCGCGTTGCAGAATTTTTTCCGTGAATCCACGCTGGTGGCGTTGCGCGAGCTGGCGCTCAGGCAGACCGCGCACGAGGTGGAGCACCGCGCCGGAAACGAAGACGCTGTGGCGCGAAAGGATGGCGGCCCGCCCGGCCAGGCGAATGCTCGCGAAAGAATTCTGGTGCTGATCACGCCGGATCCCGAAACCGCCATGCTGATCCGGCGGGCCCGGCGCGTGGGGGACTTCGTGGGCGCCGAGCCGCTGGCCGTCGCCGTGCGGGCTCCGGGCGGCCGCAACGGATCGCCCGAGGATCATGAGGCCATCGAGCGGCACCTGAACTTCGCCCGCAATCTGCGCATCGAGACGCGCATCATCGAAGGCGATTCGGTGGCGGAAACGGTGGTGGATTTCGCGCGCAGCAACAAGGTGACCCAGATCTTTCTGGCGCGCCCGGCCGAGCGGCGCTGGCGCATCCCACTCACCCGCGACCCGGTGCAGAGCATCGTCGCGCTCGCCCGGGATATCCAAATTGTGATCGTCTCGCCGCGCGCACCGGCACCGGCGCGGTGAAGAGGGCTTCCCGCGAAATTCTACTTCGGGGCGTAGCGGCGCGCCTGAGCCATTTCGAGACCCCTCTTCGCACCCTCGAGGTCCGGCTCGATCCGGAGGGCCTCGGAGAACTGCGCGATCGCCTCGTCGAACTGCCCCGCGCTGGCCAGCAGCGTGCCCACGCGGTAGTGGACGTTCGGGTCATCGGGCATCAGGCGCGCTTCGGCACGGAACTGGGCGAGGGCTTCGTCCAGCCTCCCGCGGCTCAGCAGCACCATTCCCAGGCTGTGGCGGATGTCCGCCTCATCGGGTCGCAGCCGGACCGCCTCATAAAACTGCGCGGCGGCCTCGTCCGGCCGTCCCAAGGCGGCCAGCACGCGCCCCAGGTTATAGTGCGCGTCGGGGTACTCGGGCCCCAGCTCGACGGCCGTCGAGAACTCGCGCAGAGCCTCGCGGGCGCGGCCCCGCGCCACCAGCAGAGCGCCGTACCCGATATGCGCTTCCACGCTGGCCGGCTTGAGACCGAGCGCCGCCCGGTATTCCTTCTCCGATTCGTCCAGTTCGCCCATCCGCATGAGGGCCGTGGCCAGGTTGGTGTGCCCATCCGCGTAAGACGGGCGGATGCGAAGCGTCTCATAGCTTTGCTCCGCGGCTTCGCGATTCCGCTTATGGGTCAGGTAGAAGTTGGCCAGATTGTTATGCGCGATGTAGTTGCCGCTGGTAACTTCCGCCGCGTGCCGAAATAACGATTCGCCATCCGTCCAGTATTGCAGTTGAAACCAGGTAAGTGCCAGACAAGCGGAGCAGGCCGCGGCCGACGCGACGGCGACCGTCATACGGGCACTGGGACGCCGGGCGAGTAAGTCCGCGGCGCCCCAAGCCAGCATGATGGCGAGGCCGGTCATCGGCACATAGGTGTAGCGATCCGCCGAGGACTGCGATCCCACCTGGATCAACCCGATCACCGGGATGAGCGTTACGAGATACCAGAGCCAACCCGTTACGAGGTAGGGATGCGAGCGCGCCCGCGCGGCAACGGCCGCCGTAATTCCCGCCAGTAATATGGCGGATGCCGCGGCCTGCCATAGCGGCAGATCGTACCGGTAGGGATAAAACACGGCCAGCTTCGCGGGCCAGAACGATCTGACGATGTAGGTTGCGTACGTCACCAGGGCATTCTCGATCCGCAATCCGATGGGTATCGCGGCGAGCGGCTGGACCGCGCGCCCCTGGGCCAAGAATGTCACCGCGGCCGAGCCCGCCGCAAGCGCGAAGAAAGGCAGTTTCTCCCAGAGAACGCCGAGGCGCTTGGCGCGGCCGAGCGGCCAGACATCCACCAGCAGCAGCACCGCAGGCAGCGTGACGATCATCG
>Ga0326727_10019284_pt1 | contig 13743 bp, 7 predicted proteins | sample MB2enrmetagenome_FD_207643 | JGI IMG/M metagenome (GOLD analysis project Ga0326727, IMG submission 207643) | Lab enriched peat soil microbial communities from McLean, Ithaca, NY, United States - MB29MY | ecosystem: Environmental > Terrestrial > Soil > Wetlands > Peat | place: USA: New York... | reverse complement strand
CAAGGAGCTGGATGCGCTCATCCGGCGTTACCTGGAGATTGTCGCCCCATCCAACAGCGTCATTCTCCAGTTCCGCCAGGCGGAGAATTACATCTATGCGGCCGAGGTGAAGGACGAGCGATGCCTGAGGCGCGCGCGGTGGATCTTCGGCATCCGCTCCCCGATAGCCGAGTCGCTGATCCTGCGCCAGACACCCAAGCTGGTCAAGGTCTGCTCCGGCGAGGGAGTTGCAAAGCTGGTGCAGCGCGCGCTCCCCGGCATGGAGCTGTTGCACCTGCCCGTCCCGCCCGCCGCGCTGCGCGCCCAGGCGGACATGCACTACTTCTCCATCTCGCTCAGCGGCCCCTGCTGGCAACATATACTCCAGACCAAGCAGGTCGGAGTCTATCTGCCCGGCGACCTGGGCGACGCAACCTTCGAACTCACCGTCATCACGGAGACATCGGCATGACTTCTTCTCCAGCCTCCCCACTTCAAGAGATGAAGACCAACAACCTGGCCCTGGCGTTCCAGGAGGTCTTCACCGTCATCCTGCGCACCCGCTTCTACGTTCAGCGGGTTGAAAACGCCGATTCCTTCCGCGCCACGCTGCGCAGGATGATCTCCGCGGCGGTCAAAGACGCCTCCGCCATGGGTTACAGCGACGAAGCCTCCAAGATGGCCATCTACGCCATGATCGGATTCCTGGATGAGAGCGTCCTCAACTCCAAGGATCCGACCTTCGCCGACTGGGCTCGCCGTCCGCTGCAGGAGGAGATGTTCGGCGGCCACTTCGCCGGCGAATACTTCTTCCGCAACGTAACCGATCTGCTCAATCGTCCCGAATCCGCCGAGGTTGCCGATGTGCTGGAGTTGCATGCCCTTTGCCTGTTGCTGGGCTATCGCGGCCGCTTTGCCTTTGGAGACGCCTCGGAGATTCACGCCATCCTGGGCCGCATCCGCGACAAGATCACCCGCATCCGCGGCGCCTATGCGCTGCTCCGCCCCCCCGAAGCTCCGGCTGCCCCGCCCCGGCCCAGGCGCGACCCCTGGGTGCTTCGCCTGGCGGTGACCGCCGTCATCCTGGCCGTCTTCACCCTCCTGGCTTACGTTGGATACGTGCTGATCCTGGGCCAGTCGATGCCCGCAACCGCCCGCGGCGTTGAGCGGATTCCCCCAACCCTGGCGTATAACCCGGCAACCAGCCTTGCGGAGATATCCCTATGAAACGCATCCTGATTGGGATACTGATCTTTCTCGTCTATCTGGCCCTGGTGATCGTGGGGGCGTTTGCCCTGCACTTTGAAGGCACGAGGCTGGTGCTTTTCTGCGTGATTCTCGGTCTGCTGGGCGCTTTGGCCACCGTCTTTGTGCTCTGGTATATGCACAGCCTGGACAAAGCCTCGGGGAGATCGGCCGGGCCCGACACTCCCGACGCGATCAACCTGGGCACCTTGCTTCGCGATGCGGATGCGCGCGTTCGCCAGGCCAACCGCGCGGGCGCCAAATCCCTCGCATCGCTGCCCCTGATCTACGTCATCGGCGATGAGAACTCCGCCAAGACGCAAACCGTGCTCCAGTCCGGACTGGACCCGGAGTTGCTCGCCGGGAACGTCTATCGGGACGGAATCGTAGCTCCCACGCAGCTGGCCAATGTCTGGCTGGCCGGCAACTTCGTTCTGGTGGAAGCCGGGGGCGCGCTGCTGCGCCAGCCGCCGCTCTGGGCGAGACTCGTCAAGGCCACCATGCCCGCGCGGATTGGATCGGTCTTCGGCGACAGCCGTCTCCCGGCGCGCTCAGTGGTGGTCTGCGTCAGCATCGAGCGCATCATGGCTCCCAATACCTCCGAGCAGATTCGCGCCCTGGCGCAGACCTTAAATGAGCGCCTCCGCCAGCTCTCGCAAACCCTCGGCATCTCGCTGCCCGTCTATGTGCTCTTCACCAAGCTGGATAACGTAACTCCCTTTGCCAATTACGTCAGCCGGCTCTCGGACGAGGAGGTCAAGCTCCCCATCGGCACGCTGCTCTCCGCCCTCGACTCCGGCTCCGGCCTCTATACGGAACAAGCCACGGCCCTGATCGGCTCGCGGCTCGACCAGCTCCTCTACGCGCTCTCCGAGTTCCGCCTCGATATTCTCTCCCGCGGCGGCGAACTCCAGGACCTGGCGCGAGCCTATGAATTCCCCCGGGACCTGCGCAAGCTCCGCGCCGGCGTCGTTTCTTTCCTGGCCGAGGTCGCCCGTCCCAGCCAGATCGGCGTCAACCCGTTCCTGCGCGGATTCTTCTTCGCCGGCATGCGCGCCCACCTGGTCGAGGACGTTCTCGACATCGGTCCCGCTCAGCCCCAGGCCGCCGCCGCGCCCGGCAACGCCGGAGCCACCCGCATCTTCTCTCTCGCCGCCATGGAGCAGCAGCAGGCGCCCGCGCCGCAGTCGCGGCGAGGCGGCACGCGCAAGGTTGCGCAGTGGGTCTTCTTGCCCCACCTTTTCTCCAAGATCCTGCTCGCCGACAAGTCGGCCCTGGAGGCCAGCCGCGCCAGCACCCGGACCAGCTTCCTCAAGTGCGCGCTGCTCAGTTGCGTCAGCGTGATGGTGCTCATCCTGCTCGCGCTGACCACCATCTCCTTCTTTCACAATCGCTCGCTTGAAGAGCGCGTGGCCGCGGCAGCGGGCGCGCCTATGACCCCCGTCTCAGCGGGAGCGTTCGCGTCTTCCGCCGACCTTGAAAGCCTTGAGAGGCTCAGAGCGGTTCTGGATGAACTCGACGGCTATCGCAAGAACGGCCCGCCGCTCATGGATCGCTTCGGCCTCTATCGCGGCGAAGCTCTTTATCCTGTGGCCTGCCGGGCTTATTCGAACAAATTCCGCGCGCTTCTGCTGGCGCCGGCGCAGGAGAACATTCTCGCCAAGCTGCGCGCCGTGCCGGCCGTTCCAACGCCTGACGCCGACTACAGCGCAACCTACCGGCCCTTGAAGGCCTACATCATCACGGCCACGAATCCCAATCCCGACTCGCCGCAGGACACGCTCGACTTTCTTCCCGGCGCCCTGGCCGCCGAATGGGCCGGCAGCGCGACCCCCGCCCCGGACCTCGCCCAACTGGCGCAGACTCAGTTCTCGTTTTACGCCAACCTGCTCGCGGAGCCATCCTCCTGCATGGCGCAGACCGGCGCTCCCCGCAACGAGGTTGTGGTCGCCCAGGCCCGCCTTTATCTCAATGGCTTCCAGGGATTCCAGCACGTCTACCAGAGCATGCTGGCTGCCGCCAACCGCAAGATCCCGGCGGTCAACTTCAACAGCAAGTTCCCCGGCTCGGTGCAGGAGATCGTCGACGGCTACACGGTCCAGGGCGCATTCACCAAGGATGGATTCGCCTTCATGCAGGACGCTATCCTCCATCCCGACCCCTACTTTCGCGGGGAAGAATGGGTTCTCGGCCCCTCCTCCGGCCCCCCCATCGACCGGGTCGCCCTCTCCACCCAGTTGAGGTCGGCCTACTTTGCCGACTACATCCAGAATTGGCGAACCTACCTGACCAAGGCGCAGTTCCGTCCCTATCAGAAGTTCGCCGACGCCGGAACCAGGCTCGGCGCGCTCGACTCCAATACCTCCGCCATGCTGGAGCTCTTCTCGCTCATCTCGATCCACACAGGCGTTGCCGCGCCGGAGATCTCGACCGTCTTCCAGGCGCCTCAGTCCGTCGTTCCTCCCACCAATCCGGACAATCGCTTCATCGCCCCTTCCAACCAGGCCTACATTCAGTCCCTGCAGGGTCTTGAAGGCGCGGTGAAAAATCTGACGCTCAACACCGCCAACGCCAACGATCCCACCGCCGCCGCGCCCGTGATCCAGGCCGCCGTCACCGCCGAACAAGCCGCGGAAAACCTCCGCAACGGCTTTCTTCCCGACCCTGCCGGCAGCATGGACAAGGTGAGTTTCACTCTTCTTGAAGCGCCCATCGAGTCCATCAAGAACCTGGCCGCGCAGGCGCCCGCCAACGCCGCCGGCGGAGGGGCCAAGAGCTTCTGCGCCCAGATCGCGCCCGTGCTGTCCAAGTTCCCGTTCGATCCCCAGTCCTCGACGGAAGCCTCAACCGATGAGGTCGCCCAGGTCTTTGCCCCCGGTTCAGGCTCCTTTACCCAGTTCACCGCGTCCCTTCATGCGCTGGTGGCGCAGCAGGGTTCGCAGTACGTGGTGGCTCCCGGCTCCACGGTCCATATCAACCCCGCGTTCCTCAACTTCCTCACCCACGCCCAGAAGATCTCTTCCAGCCTCTATCCGGGCGGCGGAAACCAGCCTTCGCTCGACTTCACCCTCTCCGAGGTCAAGGGGCCCGGCAACGCCGATGCCGTCCTCAATATCGATGGCAAGCAGATCGGCGCGGGCGGTCAATCGGCCACCTTCCATTGGGTCTCGCAACCGTCGAGCAAGATCACTCTGGCCACGCAGAAGAACACCGCGCCCGCCATGACCGGCCCATGGTCGATCTTCCACTTTGGCTTCGCCGCGCCGCAGATCGCTCCCAACCGGCTGAAATTCTTCTTCAGCTTCAACAATCAAGCCCCTGAAGTCGTCCTGTTCGACGCCTCCGGCCCCGGAGCGCCATTGCTGAACCCGGATTTCATGAAAGGATTCCGCTGCGTTGCAAACGTAGCTCGCTAGGTTTTTGACCGATTGTTGTCCTTCCAGTTTGGGTGCCCCATCCTCGCGGCGTATTCGTTCTTGCCGCAAGGGTGGGAGACACGCAACGTGCGCGGAAGAAACGGTTACACTTGGAACAATCAAGGCTGGAAAATGAACGAAGAACTCACCAACGATCTTCCGCAATGGGGCGCACCCCTTGGAGAGCAGGCCGAAGCGGCGTCCCAGGCCGATGCCGCGCCAGATCCCGGGCTGGAATCGGCGGAGGCGCTGGCGCCGGAGGCATCGGCCGAACCCGCGCCCATCGAAGAGCCGGCGAGCAGTCCGGCCGCTCCAGCCGAACCTGCCGCACCGGCTGCTCCAGCAGAGCCGTCAGCCGAGCCGGCCGAGCCGCCGGCTTCCGCCGCCCCTCCGTTTCGCATCGCGGTTTCGGCCCTCAGCGATATTGGCTGCGTGCGCACCAACAACGAGGACTTCTACGGTTACGACGAATCGCTGGGCATCTATGTGGTCTGCGACGGCATGGGCGGAATGGCCAGCGGCGAAGTCGCCAGCTCGCGCACGGTCGCGGCCATTATGAACAGTTTTGCCGCTTCCGCGGCTTCGGGGCTCCCGGTAAGCTCCAGGCTGCTGCAGGCCATCAATACCGCCAATCTCGACGTTTGGGAGAGCGGCCAGATTCCGGAGAACAAAGGCATGGGAACCACCGTGGTGGCGGCCGCGCTGGATGGCGACAGGCTCATCCTGGGCAACGTCGGCGACAGCCGCGCCTATCTCCTCCAGGACAACCGCTGCGCCCAGCTTACGGTCGATCATTCCTACGTCAATGAACTCATTCGCAACGGCACGCTGACCATAGAAAACGCCCACCTGGCGGACCTGCGGGGCATGGAGTCGGTCATTACCCGCGCGGTCGGCGTGGGCACCGAGGTGCAGCCCGACTTCTACTCCGTCGATCTCAAGCCGGGCATCGGCGTTCTTCTGGCCACCGACGGCCTGACCCGCTACTTTGCCGAGGATGGAATCGCCTCCATCCTGGCCGCCTCGACCTTCGAAACCGCCTGCTCCAACCTCATTCACATGGCCAAGCAGCGCGGAGGCGTGGACAATGTCACCTGCCTCCTGATTCTCGCCCTGCCCGCCTGATTGCCGCCAGCGCTCAACGCTGAGTTCCAAAGCGAAAGCGGGCATGGTTGAGCCTGCCGGCCCTGTCGCCGTTGTCCATCCTCTCGCCCGGCCGCCGCCAACTACTGGGGGTCGCCTGCCGGCCGCATATTGAACTTCTCCGCCAGAAACTCCTTGGCGTGCCGCCGCTCGGCCGATCCATCCTCCGCGGTGCAGCTCAGGTAGCGCAGGTAGTATTCGCCCGCGCCATCCAGGTTTTCTTCCTGCTCCCTCGCCCTGCCCGCGTCATAGACCTCGCGCGGCAGATCCTGCGCCTTCAGGCGCACTTTTTCGACCAACTCATCGCGCGCCGCATTCTCCAGCGCCGTCTGCAGTTCACTGATGTTCGGAGCGGTCCCGCCCAGCTTCACGCCCTCTGTGTCGTCCGCCTTCACTTCCTCCAGCAACACAAACTGCCTGGGGTCTTCCTTCTCCACCACCACCGCCTCTCCCATCTGCCCGCTCAGCGTCTCGCCGATGCGAAACTGCAGCTTGATCGAGTTCTTGACATCGATGGTCCGGCGAACGTACTGGTAAGGGCGAATCACATCGCTGGTGATGGTCTTGGGCAGCGAGTCGGCCAGCGCCTCGGCGTCGGCGACCGCCTTCTGATCCGCGGCGATCTTCGCCTTCACTTCATCGATATCCTTCTTCTTGCCCTTCCCCTCCATGGCTTGCAGCGCCGCCTGATCCGTTGCCAGTTGGCGCGCGGCCGCATCATAAGCCCGATTGGCCTTGTTCCAGGCTTCGTTGGGATCTTCATGCGTCCCGGCGCGGAACTTCGATTCTTTTGCTTCCAGTGTGCTGGTCGCGACGATCTCGCATTCCAGCACATCGCCGGCGAGTTGAAAGTCGGGTTCCACGCCGCCTGTCGTCTCCCCAAATCGCACCGCCTTGATGGTGGGCGCTTCGAGCCCGGTGACGATCGCATCCTCCAGTTGGGGAATGAAGCCGGTGCTGTTGCGCTGCGAAGTCTGGTCGCGGAACTGAACGCGAATCGACAGCTTGGAATGCATGGCATGAGCCGGAGCCGCCGCCACTTTCATGTCGTGCGCCGTCTGGTTGAAAGGTTGATAGGACAGGGCCTCGTCAAGATAGGTCCAGCCCAGCTCCGTGCCCGATCCGGCCGGCTTGTCCAGGTAGCGCTTGGCCTGGTCTACAAAGTAGGCGCTCAAATCGTCGCCAAGGATAACCTTTGTATCCTGATACGCGTCCACCTTGCTCAGTTCATAGGCTCGCTCCAGATAGGCATAGGCCTTCTCGATTCCAATCTCATCCGCCAGGCCGCGGATGGGATCGTGCGCCTTCTGCAGATCCTTGGCCGCCCGCACCGCGCTCTGAACGTAGGCGTCCTTCAGTCTGTCGATGTCGGCGGAGACCAGCGCCCGCTGGGAAGGAGGCAGGTTGTACAGCACTTCGAAGGCGCTGACGATGTCATTCTGCTGCTCATACTCACGGCTGCTTGCCAGCGCCTTAACGGCCGCGGCCTTGTCCTCGGCAATCGCGAGTTGTTTGCGCGCGTCCGCGAGGGCGTCCCGCGCCTCCGGAGTGTCTTTCGCGCCCACCGCCTTCTCGTACTGTTTGATGGCGTTCGGCCAATCCGCCGCCTCGCCGAACTGCTTCCCCAACTGCAGATAATAGCTGTACGCCGAATTGACGACCACCGCGATGCGCGGCTCCTCGTCCTGGAATGAGCGCAACGGAGCGACGACTTCCAGCGCCTGGTCCATGTGCTTGGCCACCATCGCCGATTCCGCCGACCGCAGCGCGCTGTCGAAGGCGTTGCTGGCCTGCATCACATCGCCGGCAAGAGCCTGGCCCGCCGGGAACTCCGCGTCCACCTCACTCACGCCGTCGCTCAGCTTCCTGGCATTCCGCAGGTGGACATACCCCGGAACGTGGCTCTTCAACGCGGCCTGGTATGCATTCAGTTCGCCGCGGCCATTCTCCGAGATAGCGGTGAGTCTCTCGCGAATCTCTCCCAAGAGCTTTTCAGTCCGGTCCAGGCTGGGATAGACGGCCTTCGCTTTGTCGGCCTGGATCTTGGAATCCCTCAAGCTGTCATAGGCGGGCGATCCCGCGGCCGCGGACTTCCGGAACGCATCCAGGGATGCCTCGCCGGCAGCCGCATACAGCGACGCCAGGGCGAGCTTGGCATCGGCGGCATGGGGTGAAGCCGGGAATTTGGCGAGATAGTTCGACCAGCCGGCAACGTCTCCGGCCCTCTGCGCGCGCAAATACTCGGCCAGTTCCTGGTCCGGAGCGGCGACAAAGACCAGCTTCACGCCCTTCTTCAAGGGCGGCACGGGGCCCGGCTCAACGCCGGCAACAGCGATTGGAGTCCCTGTCAAGACAGCCCGGTCAGCCAGCTCCGACAGCGTAAACGCCGCGTTGTGGTCGAACTTTACATTGTCCGGCGCCACGCATACGGCCTCGCCGTGTTCGGCGCCATAGCGCAAGACTCCGTCGGCGCCGCGCTCCAGAACTCCGCCCGGCCCCAGCGCCAGCTTCCCCATCTTGCCATAGATCGATTTGTCGATGGGCCCCGTCTGGAACGGCGTGCAGTCGCGCATCTCGAACTTGCCGTTGATGAGCACATCGCCAAGTTGCAAATAGGCCGCGCCCGACGGCCCGTCGTAAAGTTCGATGGCGATGAGCGAAACCGGCTTCGCCCGGGCGGCCGGCGCGTGCCAGCCCAGCCCAAACACCGCCAATGCGAGGACCTTCAAAAGAAAACTGCGCTTCGATCTCACTTCCCGCATAACGACAGAGAATGCCATGAAATCCCCGAGACTCGATCCGAACCGGCAGACTGACCCGGCCCGCTGTTCCATTTACCGCGTACGGAATGCCTCTGGGCGGAAGTCAACCCGAGCAACGCCAGCGCAACGGGGGGTCCGCGCCGGCACGCCGCGAACCCCCTTCACCCGAGTTCGCTACGTCTGTTAAACTAGCACCCTCATCCGCAGGGGTGCAATCTTCTCACGCGCCGGCAAGCCGGAGCCTGCAGAGTTGCGTCAGTGGAGAAAAATGGCCGTTTCCCCGCAATCTCGACCAACTGACCAGCCTGCGGCTCAGGCCGCTCCACCGGTCGGGGAGAGCCCACCCACGGAACCGCCGCCGGCCGGAACGGATCGGGGTTCGGACGCTTTGCCGGATGCGATGGAGCAGGATACGGTGAAGTTTGGCCGCACCGAACTGCACGCATTCGCCTCGAGTCCGCACGGAAAGCCGCGCTGGCTTCTGGTCCTGGCTGTCGCGGCGGCGATGCTGGTTGTCCTGGCCGCGCTGGCGACCGTCTCCTATAAGTACAAATGGAACTTGAAGCAGGCAGCCGTCGTGGCGCCCCCGGTCTCTTCAAGCGCAGCTCCTCCTCCTGCCCTTTCGACCGCTGCGCCCCCGCCCGGCCCGGGCGCCGGCGTGGCCCAGCCCTCGCCAGGCTTGGCGGCCACTCCCGTCCCGCCCGCGAGTGCCGCCACCTCGGCGAAGCCCGCAAAGCCCAGCGAGCCGACGCCGAAGGTTCGCAAGCATGAACCCGCGCCGGCCGACCCCACCGCAGCCCGCGCCGCAAAATCGCAGGCCAAACTGCCCAAGCCTGCCGCAGCGGCCAACTGCGATCTCGACTCGAATATGCTGCCGAAGATGCTCGACCAGGCAGAGAAAAACCGGCAGCAGGGCAACTATCCTGCCGCGCTCAGGCAATTTCGCGCGGTGCTGGCCTGCGACCGCAAAAACGCTCGCGCGCGCAGCGGGCTGGACCTGACCGAGCTTGCCATGCAGCATTGAAGGCGGGAACGCGGAAGGCCGGCGCAGCCGATGGCGATGGCTTGAACAGCGCGGGCAGCGGCGAAGTCCCGGCGATACTGTCGGATGGAACTGTTGAACCTCTTGCAAATCGCCGCTGAGACTGTAAATAGTGTCGGGGCACGACTTCAGTCGTGCCGCAAGCGCAATGGAATCAACGCCCGGCTCTAAAGCATTTCTCCCGATAGTGTATGGTCTGAGCTCTCCGCGCGCATGACGAAGGCACGACCGTATTCCGACGATCAGAACAGCCAGACCAAGCCGCTGGAGATGCGGCCGAAGTTGTTGGGCAGGCCGGGGATCCGGTAGGGGACCAAGCTGCCTGGCTGCACGAGGGCGAAATAGGAGTACTGATAGCCGCCTTCGACGCGGAAGGCGATGCGCCGCTTGAGCGGTGTATCCAGGCCGCCGCCGACGAGGGATGCAAACGAGGCGGTTTGGCCGATGGCATTGTCTGCCGCCCAGGTCTTGTTCGCGCCGCCGGTTCCCATCAAAGCCTGCACGAAAACGGATTCTCTTGCCAAACGCCTGGTGTATTGCCCGCCGCCCAGGATGAAGTACGGGTGTTGCGGCGCGCCCAGGTTGGTTCCCCGGTAGGCGGCGAAGTCCATCTTGAAGCGCAGGCTGTGCCAGGACGGGAAGGCCAGGGCGGCATCCCATCCATTCAATGGCTGGTGGGAGCCGGCGACTCCGTCCAGGGAGTTGGAGAGGAAGGTGTAGCCGCCGTAAACCTGGTACCGCGCTCGGGACTCCGATTGGGCATGCAGGGCAAACGACAGGCACAGCAGCGCGATGAGCGAGAAGAGACGAAGCGGCATTCAGGGCCTCAGGCTATGTATTGAAACCTCTTTTACGGCACAGATTCCCTTGCATTGTACCGCTCCGGCTGGATAACGCGGGACCGGCGCTGGATCTGCAATCGGCATCCGGGCGGTCCCGCCTGCCGGTTGGCGGATCTCGCACCTGCCGGGTGTCCCATCCTAGCCGCGTCTTTGCTGTTGCGGCTAGGGTGGGATGGCTCAAAGCGCGGATTGCAGAGAGCAGTGAGAATGTCCTATGGCACGACGAAAAGCGTGATCGACTGCGCCGGGAAGCTGTAGTTGGCGATGGTGCTGGCCGCGCCTCCCGTTCCCGGCGTTACGGTCACTGCCGGCTGCGCCACGATGGCGTTCAGTTTGGCGCTGCTGTAAAGGTAGGCCTGAGCCGTGGTTACGCTGGACGACAGGCCCGCAAGCGAGACCGTGCTGGTCAGCGCGCCATAGGTCTTGTTGATCACCATCACGGTCACGGTGCCATTCGCCGCGCCGGAGGTATGGACGGCTCCGTAGACCGAGAGCTGGCCCTGGTTGGCGCTGGTCGAGGGCAGAACCGTGTCGCCGAATGTGGACTTGTTTCCGTCGTAGTTGCGGTAGATCTGAAAGGCCATCATGCCGGGAATTTGCTGGCCGGGATTGGTGGTCGGCCACATCGTTGCCAGATCGAGGCCTTCGCGCCCGAAGATGCCCAGGATGTCGGCCTGCGCCAGTGCGCCGTTGATGGATTCCATTCCGCCCCAGTTGTATTCGTCGATGGCCAGCTTGGTGCCTGGATAGTCCGTCGCAACCCATTTCTTCATCATCGGAATCAGTTGCGGAGCCTGCTGCGGCGGCGAGCAGCTTGAAGTGTAATTCGAGTCGGTGATGTAGTTCGGCTGCGGAAACTGGTTGCTGGCATCGGTATAGGTCGGGTCCCAGAAGACGCGCGTCGAGTTCAACCGCGCCTGTTGCGCCCCGGTGTCCCCCGCGGTCGCAAAGGCCACGCCGTTGCCGCTGCCGATGGGATATTGGGCCGCGAAATAGGTGTGCAGGTCCAGGTAATCCAACAGCCGCACGCCGTATGTGGTTTGAGCGTCCGCGAATTGTTGCAGATAGTACTCGATGAACGGGATGCCGCCGTGCGCCTTGCGGTCCACCGGATCGCTCCACGGCTGACCGCAGCCCCCTGCGCTCCAACCGGACTCGACGTCCTTTTTGGAGTAGAAGTAGTCCCACCAGTAATCCATCACCGGTCCGCTCACCTCGGCGGTCGGATCGACCTTCTTGATGGCCAGGGCGGTGCCGATGCCGCCGTTGGTCGCTTCGTCATAGGTAAAGGCCACGGGGTGCACGTCGCGATGCACCGCGTCCCACCAGCTGGGTTCGTTGTCCAGGTCGTAGATGGCTACTCCCTGGCCGGTTCCGGTAGTTGGGTTTCCGGGGCCGAACTTGTTCACCAGGTACTCCGTCCAACCGCCCGGCCAGGTGCCCTCCGCCCACGATAGGGTTGCCGCGGAGGCGGCGGGCGGCGCGGGAGGCGGTTCCGCGATGCTGGTGACGGTGGGAGAGTTGCCGGTGATGTCGGTCTGATTGGCCAGCTCTCCGTCGCCGCATCCGCGAGTGCTGTCCACCGAATACTGGCTGGCATAGGTCGAGGTTGGAAAGCTGCAGGAGGTGGAGTCCTTTGCCACCCAGCCGAGCACGGGCACTGTGCCCAAAGTAGTGATCCCGTTGCTGGCGTTGTTCTCGACAAGGTAGTCGAATGCCTTGACCCCGGTCACCGCGGGCCACCCGTCCCCGCTGCTGCCAATCTGGTTTTCAAAGTACCAGTCGCTCGCGGAGCTGGAGACGTCCAGTTGGTAGTTGTAGCGCGAGGTGCCGTCTCCGCCCCAGCGATCGATGGTGATGCCGGTTGGCGCCACCGCGGCGACGTCAGCCGCGGTCGCGTGCAGCAAATATGCGTCCATGCCGTAGATGAGCGGGCTGATGGGATTGCCCGGCGCGCCCACATTCACGCTCAGCGCCGGGCCGGCGGCCGTGGCCGGCGGGCTCAGGGTTACAACAACACTGCCGGTCTGCGCCGTGTTCTGGGTGCTGGTGGCCGTAACCGTAACGGTTGCCGGCGCCGGGTAGGGTGTGGTGTAGAGGCCGGTAGCGCTGATGTCGCCAGCGCTCAGAGTGCTGCCCGAGGGCGGGGCCACCGACCAGGTCACCGCGGTGGTGGCCGTGCCTGAAATCGAAGCCGTGAACTGCACCTGGGTTCCGATGATCGCTGCATTGGGGGTGACCGTGATCGGGGGCAGGGTGTAGTTGGCCGTGACCGTCGTATTGGCGTTCAGCGTCACGTTGCAGGTGACGGTGCTGGCTGTAGCGCACCCGGTCCACGAAGAGAAGGTGGCGCCGCTCGCGGTTGCGGGCGCCGTCAAGGTGACTGCGGTTCCCGCGTCGTAAGAGAGCGTGAAGGCCGTCTTTCCGCCGGTCGAGCTGTAGATGTCCGAAGGGGTCGCTGTGATGGCGACGCCGCTGGCGGGGTTGACCGAGTTGACCGTGAGCACGTAGACGGTCGGGGGAGGGTTATTGTTTCCGCCTCCGCCGCTGCCGCCGCTGCCGCCGCCGCAAGCTGCCATCCCCAAGCTCAATCCGATGCCTAACCAAGCCGCTGCACTCCTGCGCAAAATGTTCATGTCGAAGCCCCTCATCCGCTCAACGCGGTCTCCCGTCGAATTCGCCTTGCACATGGAAACTCCGGCGCGGCTCCTGAATCCCGCGCCATCCTTCGCCGCCAAGGGCCGCCCGGATCCCATGCGCCTCCGGCAGCTCTCGATCGATCGCGATTTTTCAATAGATATACTACCGGCAATTCTACTCCCGCGCAGGGAACGGCGCTGGAAGGGAAACTGGTGAATATACAGGGCCGACGCATCGGAATTCGCTTTTATACGGAAGAGGAAACACCGCCCAAAATATTGAATTCATGTGCTTTGTTACAAGACCGACCGTGGATTGCTATCGGGGAAATTGAGATGCGCTTGCCCTGGGTGAATATAGCGGCGCCAACGCCCCTTTTGTCGGATTGCGCCGGTCCTGCCTCGCGTCCGCTGCCTCGTCATCCCGATTCTCTTTTCCACCCTCAAGGCATATCCTATCGTTACCCATGTTTCCAGATGCCAGCCAGCCCAGCGCCCACGGCCCCGAATCGTGGATCGGAAGCGGGTTTTGCGGCCTCGCCGTGGAAGCCATTCGGTCCATGCCGGCCGCCGGCTCATTGAGGAGAAAACTCGTGAGATTGTTCGTCGCCCCGATTCTTGCCGCCTCCATTTCAATCCTTTCGCTGCCCACCGGATGCGGTGGCGGAGGAGGTT
>Ga0326727_10019282_pt1 | contig 13744 bp, 12 predicted proteins | sample MB2enrmetagenome_FD_207643 | JGI IMG/M metagenome (GOLD analysis project Ga0326727, IMG submission 207643) | Lab enriched peat soil microbial communities from McLean, Ithaca, NY, United States - MB29MY | ecosystem: Environmental > Terrestrial > Soil > Wetlands > Peat | place: USA: New York... | reverse complement strand
GCTGGCGTGTTGAGCCCGGGAACTAGACATGAGACAGACGGATGTTTTTCCCTTCGATTTCAGGACATGGCGCAGGGGAGGAACTGCGCCAACGAGCCAACACTAGGACCGCCAAAAGAACGCCAACATTACACGAAACTGACAATCTTGTAATCCAATGCAAGTGCTCGCATGCAATTCGCAATCATAGTTTCCGGGGCTTGGGCTTCGTATCTTATTGATGAACCACAATGTCCCCGGTTCTGGACGCTGCTCGCACCCAACAAGCACCTTGTTCCAGGGGGGTCGAAATTTGATGGAACCTTAACTTAGGCATCATCGGAACATAACAACACCGGATTACAAAAGTGTCATCTACAGTTCTTGGGGTATCCCTCGGATCGTGCCGAAGCGTGGACTTCATTGAGCGCGATCGAACCTCGCACAACCGGTAACGATTGAAAGCCCGCCGCGGGAGAGGCCGATGCGGTTCTCCCCCGCAACAGGGAAGAGGATAAGTGTCTCAAAGTGTCACAACTTGAACATCCGGATTGCGATTCCGATGCGCGCAACGAGCGGCGGCATAACGCGGAATCTGTCTATTCGCTCGGGCATCCGCTGTTTTCTTTGGAGGGGCGCCATGTATTGCAACAAGAAGCAAAGTCCATTCGCTAGAAGTTCCGCCACGATTCGCCGCGTTCGCGTTTCAATCGGATTGAGCGCTTTGTTTTTCCTCGCCAGCCTCTGTGCCGCGCAGGTGGACCGCAGCGGGCTGACCGGCACGGTCACCGATGCCTCCGGGGGGCTACTGACGCAGACGCATGTCAAGGCGGTCGAAAGCGCGACCGGTCTGAGCCGCGAGACCAATTCGGACGCCAGGGGCAACTACAGCATTCCCCAATTGCCGGTGGGCATTTATACCGTCACCTTCGATCACCCTGGCTTTCAGAAGCTCGAGTATATCGATGTGGAGCAGGTCATCGGCAGGACGCGCACTCTGAATGCGAGCCTGCAGGTGGCTGGCGGCGAGGAGCGCGTGGAAGTCACGGCCAGCTCGGCGCTGATGGACCGCAACAGCAGTGCGGTGACGGGCCTGATTGAGAGATCGCAGGCCGACGAACTGCCGCTGAATGGGCGCGACTGGTCGGAGCTGACGGCCTTTATCCCCGGCGCCATCGACACCGGCGGCGGCAACCAGCGGTCGGTCCGCTTTGCCGGGCGCGGCCTCGACGACAGCAACTTCACCTATGACGGCGTGGACGCGACCAACATCGTGAACCAAACTCAGCGCGCCTGGGTGCGGCTCGCCATTCCGCTGGACGCAATCCAGGAGTTCCGCGTCGATTCGCTGATGTCAACCGCGGAGGAAGGCGCGACGGGCGGCGCTCAATTAAACGTGTCCTCGCCCTCGGGCACCAACCGCTTCCACGGACGCCTGTTCGAGTTTGTGCGCAACAATTACTTTGATGCACCCCTGCCTGAATGGGGCACGCCGTCGGTCTGGACTCCCAGCCTTGTAATTCAGACGGAACCTCAGCAGCCGCTTCGCCTGAATCAGTTCGGCGGATCGGTGGGCGGACCCATCGTGCACGACAAGACCTTCTTCTTTCTCTCCTCTGAAGCCTACCGGCAAAGCTGGGGCTATCCGATCGCCGGAGACGTGCCGAGCGCGGCGCTCATTGCAACCGTTCCGAGCTCATCGCCGATCTATGGGATCGTCAAAGCATTCCCCGGGCCTGGCCCGAAGACAACCGAGGCCGCCACGAGCGACCCTAACACCGACATTGTGACCTGCAACTGCACGCAGTTGGTGAACGAAAGCTCGTTTATGCTGCGCCTCGACCAACATTTCTCGTCCAAGACCACCGGCTTCATGCGCTTCAATTATGACCGGTCGGTCAATACGCAACCGCTTTCGGCTTCCGCGACGGACCCGCAGCAGAAGGTCTCTGCGCCGGTTAATGGCGCTCTCGAGTTGCTCCATATTTTCAGCCCGCACCTGGTGAACGAGGCCCATGCAGGCTTCAATCGCGCCACCAACAACAGCTACAACTACAGCGACTCTGGAATCATCTACCAAATCGCAGTTCAGAATGGCCCGGGGCCGGGATTTGTCACTGAGAACTACGATTACACCAGTGTCTATGTAGGCAATTCATACTCGGGGAACGACAACCTGACCTGGACCCACGGCCGGCATACGCTCAAAGCCGGCGCGGAATACCGGCACATTCAGTTGAACCAGGAACACGGAGAACACGGCAAGCTCACGTTTTCCTCGGTGGAGCACCTGGCCGGCAACGAGGTCAGAAAAGCAAGCCTCACAGGCGCCCTACCGGTCAACCACCTGCGCAAGAACGACATCGCCGGCTTCGCCCAGGACGAGTTCAAGGTGCGATCCGACCTCACTCTGAATCTCGGGGTGCGGTACACCTTCTTCCAGCTCTTCGACGAGAAGAACGGGCTGGCCGAGCCCTTCGATTTCTCAACCTGCGGGCCGCAGGGATACTGCGCCGTAGGGGCCAGCTTCGGCACCCAGAACTACCTCGACGTCGATCCGCGCGTGGGTCTGGCCTGGTCGCCATTGAAGAGCGGAAAGACGCTGGTTCGCGGCGGTTTCGGAATCAACCACGAAGATGGCCAGCTGGACGATCAGAATCTGCCCGCCGGAAACGAAGTGCCCTCCTTTTCGGCGTCAAGCAAGTCGAGTTCGCTCTCCTACTGCCCTCCCTCGACGTGCCCAGCCCAGGATGCGATCCAATTCGGCGCCGCGGCTTACTCGCCGAGTGCCGAACAACGGAACCGCAAAGACAGCTATGTTGAGCAGTGGGACTTTTCCGTGCAGCAGGAGTTGCCTGCGAAGTTCGTGAGCTCGCTCACCTACTTGGGAAGCCACGGCGTGCACCTGCTCGAGCAAGGCGAGACGAACCTGTTGGCATACAACCCGTCCACGGGCGCCTATGGTCCGCAGACGCAATATCCCGAATGTGCCCCGAATGCGAGTGAGCCTGCCGGCAGCTGCGCTACGGGCATTCAGTGGCGCGGCTCGGCCGGGATGAGCACATACAACGGTCTCTCCGCGGCCTTGCGGCGGCCGTTCTCGAACGGGCTCCTGGTGGCGGCCAATTACACGTGGTCGCACGAGATCGACAACGGCTCCAACGGCAGCGGTGACGGCGATGAGATCCAGCCGCAGAATCAGGCGTGCCAGACCTGCGATACCGCCAGCGGCGCCTGGGATGCCCGCCATGTCTTTAATGGCAATGCGGTCTATCAGCTCCCCTTCGGTCACGGCAAGGCGTTGTTGAACCAGGGCGGGATTGCCGATGCTTTCGCGGGCGGCTGGCAACTGACCACAACGGGCGTGGCTCGCACCGGCTTCCCGGTGGACGTGGTTACGGCTCTGAACGGGCCGGATGGCAATCAGGCCGGCACACAGCGCCCCCTGCTAACCGGACAATCGCTGACTCCGCCCGGAGGCAAAACGGTTGCGGAGTGGTTCAATCCCGCCGCCTTTGAAATCCCGGCCCTCAATGCAGCCGGCAATGCGAGCGTATTCGGCAACGCGCCGCGCGACCTGGTCCGCGGGCCGGGCACCTGGCAGATCGATATGGGCGCCGGCAAAACAATTTCATTGCCGGAACGCGGGCAGATTGAATTCCGCGCGGAGTTCTACAACGTCTTCAATCACCCTCAGTTGGGTCAGCCGGGGGCATCGTGCAGCGGTACCGGCTCATCCTCGGGCCCTACACCCTGTGAGTCAGGGGCGGGCCTCGGCCAGATCACCAACACGATCAACCTGAACACCGCCATCGTATCGCCCATAACTCCGGTGGGCTCGGGAACGCCGCGCGAGATACAGTTTGCGGTGCGTTTCGACTTCTGATCACCGCCAACAGATCCGCGAAGCGGCCGTCGCGGCTGCTTCGCGGATCGAAAGCAAGAGACGCATGAGAAAGATCGTGAAGTCCGCTCATCGGGATTTGCCTTTCTGCCCAGGCATCCTCATCCTGCTATTGCTCTGCATCCTGACCCCCGCCCAGGCACAGACGCGGCCGGATTTCTCGGGCGTGTGGAAGCAGGACAAGGATCGCTGCCAGCCCAAGCGCAGTGGCGACACCACGCTGCGGATCGAGCATCACGACCCGGAGTTCACGGTCGAAACGACCATCTCCCGCGCTTCAGCGAGTCCCCGGCACGCAGTGCAGAAGTACACAACCGATGGGAAGATCTCCATATCGACGGGAACAGACGGAGACGAGTTCCACACGTCGGTTGTCTGGAGGGACTCAAGCCTCGTCTTCTCGATCGAGGAACATGAAGACGGCCGCATTCTTCCTGCGAAAGAGACCTGGTCGGTCATTGAGGATGGAGCCACGCTCGAGAGAACCCGCGAGCGGCCGAGTGGGGAGAAGCAGATCCTTTTCTATCGCCGTCAGCAGCCTTCGTCGAACTGAATTGATGCGCCGGCCCACTCCGCCAATCCCGGAAACAGGAACCGGGAAGCTAGACAGCTTACCCAATCTCCTTGTCCCAGCCTTCCAGCGTTTTCTTGAACTCGGCCATGAAGCGGCCGGCGTCGGCGCCGTCGATGGTGCGGTGGTCGAAGCCGAGGCAGAAGTGTTGCATCGACCGGATGGCGATGGAGTCGTTGCCCGCGGCGTCGGTCAGCACCACGGCCTCTTTCTTCAGGCCGCCGATGGCCATGATCGCGGAGTCGGGCTGGTTGATGATGGGGGTGCCGAACTCCTCGCCGAAGATACCGGAGTTGGTGAGGGTGAATGTGTTGCCGGAGGTCTCGTCGGGCTTGAGCTTCTTGGTGCGGGCGCGCTCTGCCAGGTCGGCGATGGCGCGGGCCAGGCCCAGGAAACTGCGCTCCTCGGCCTGCCGGATCACGGGCACGATCAGGCCCCATTCGAGCGCCACGGCGATGCCGAGGTTGATGTTCTGGTGGTAGCGGATGGCGTTGTTCTCAAGCGAGGCGTTGACGATGGGAAATTTGCGCAGCGTCTCCACCACGGCGGAGGCGATGAACGGCATGTAGGTGAGCTTGACGCCGTTGCGCTGCTCGTAGCCGGCCTTTTCGCGCTCGCGCAGGCGGACGATGCGGGTCATGTCCACCTTGAAGACGGTGTGGACGTGGGGGCTGATCTGCACGCTCTCGACCATGCGCTGGGCGATGATGGCGCGCATCCGGCTGAGCGGCACCAGTTCGCCCGGCAGCACCTGAGATGGGGCCAGAGACGCCTGCGGTGCGGCCGAGGCTGCGGGAGCCTGTGGCGGCGGGGAAATGGCCGCGGCGCTGCCGGGACCGCGCTGGCTCAGGTGGCGCAGAATGTCATCCTTGGTGATGCGGCCTTCGGAGCCCGTGCCGGCCACGTGGCGCAGGTCGATCTGGTTGTCGTTAGCGATGCGGCGCACCAGCGGCGAAGAGCGCAGGCGCTGGCCTTCATTGAGAGCGGCTGGCACGGCAGGCGGAGGCGGTGCGGAAGCTTCGGGAGCTTTTGCCGTGGCTGGAGCCGCAGGCGTTCCGGCGCCAACCGCCGTGTGAGCCGCAGCTGCGCCGCCGATCACCGCCACTACTGTATTGATCTGCACGGTCGCTCCCTCGGCGACTTTGATCTCCGTGAGGATGCCGGCGACCGGCGAGGGAATCTCCGCATCCACCTTGTCGGTGGAGATTTCAAATAGCGGCTCGTCCTTTTGCACCGCATCGCCCGTCTTTTTGAGCCACTTGGTGATGGTGCCCTCGAAGATGGATTCGCCCATCTGGGGCATCACGACTTCAGTGCCGCCGGCCGCCGGAGTTGGAGCGGGCGCAGGGTCAAGCGCGGAGGGAGCCGGAACGAGCGCTGGCGGCGCGGTGGCTGGGGTGGCGGGCGCGGCCACCTCTTCCCCGCTCTCAGAAACCACGGCGACTACCGTATTGATCTGAACAGTTGTGCCTTCCGGCACCTTGATCTCGCTGAGCACGCCGGCCACGGGCGAGGGAATCTCGGCATCGACCTTGTCGGTGGAGATTTCGAAAAGGGGTTCATCTTTCTGCACAGAGTCGCCGGCTTTCTTGAGCCATTTGGTAATGGTGCCCTCAAAGATCGACTCGCCCATCTGGGGCATGATCACGTCGGTTGGCATAGATCACTCTCTCCGTGCTGCGGGACCCTTTTGACAAGCTCACGGCAGGCTCAGGGCAGGTTCCAAACGGGTTCAGGTGCGCACCCGGCTCCAGCCGGATTATAAATCGCGGCACGTGCGGGCGGCTGAATTGGCGACGCCGTTGGAAGGCTCTGTCAGGCGTCCGTGGGATGATGTCCGAGGCCGCGCAGGCGCTCAACCTCGACAGGAATCTGCAGCGGCGTGTCCTGTGCCGGGAGGGCGACGGCTGGAGCGACAGAGGCGAACAGCGCATCGCGGCTCTCGACGGCCAGGATCTGTTGCTCAAAGACGTGCCCAAACTGCCGCGCCGCCTGGTGGGCGACCGTTTCGAGGGCCGGCAACTCCTTAGGGCGTTGGATCTCCCGCTCCAGGCTGGTGACCGGACGATCGGTAATGCCGCAAGGGTTGATAAGGGCGAAATCGCGCAGGTCGGTGGTGATGTTGAAGGCGAATCCGTGGGAGGTGATACCACGGGAGACATGGATGCCGATGGCGCCGATCTTGCGTTCGGGGCCAGAGGGCAGCGCGGGCTCGGTCGCGGCGCGGCTTTGCTGAGGGCTCCGCTGCAAGAGTGCGCCGCCGCACCAGACTCCGGTGAGGCCGGGAATCCTGCCGGCGCGTACGCCAAACCCGGCGCAGACGCGAATAAGGACCTCCTCCAGCAGGCGGACGAAATCCACCGGGCCCATGCGGCCGCCGCCGGAATTGCGCAGGCTGCGCAGATCGAAGATGGGGTAGCCCACCAGCTGGCCAGGGCCGTGGTAGGTGACATCGCCGCCGCGATTGATCTCGTGCAGAGTAACGCCGCGGCGGGCGAGCAGCTCGTCGGAGGCCAGGACGTTGGAACGATGGGCGTTGCGGCCCAGCGTAAGCACCGGCGGGTGTTCCAGCAGCAGCAGGACATTGTCCAGCCGGCCCTGGTAGCGGAGTTCGACGAGCTCAGCCTGCAGGCGCAGCCCTTCCGCGTAGTCCACCCGCCCGAGATAGAGGTACTGGATCATCGTCATCCCTGATTGTAGCCGCGCATGGAGATACAAAAGCCGGATGCGTTAACATACGTTGTCTACCTTTTCCCAGGCGAACGCAGGTTGGAGGATGGCGCAACGACTATGGAAGCGCAAATGAAGCGGTTCTGGATTGTTACGGCCGCGAATATGCTGATCGGATTTCTGTCGGTTCCGCTGCTAAGCCAGATCATGCTGGCTGTGGCGGGATTCGCGGCGGTTTCCCGCTCCTGGACCCTCCCCATCCTGCCCCTCGTTGGCGTCGCGTTATCGATCTTCGGCCTGAAACTCGCCAAAGGGGTGCAAACGGACCTTTCGCGCCAGATTCGCGTCGGCGTGCACGCGGTCGCGCTGGTGCTCTACTGCGTGATGCTGCTGGGGTTCGCAGCCATGGGGCATGCGCACAAATAGCGGCTGGCATTTGATACATTGGGTCTACGGAGCGCCGCTGCACGATCCTGCCTAATTCGTCCTCTCACACACTGCCTCGCCGACCGGGCCGGTTGAGGTGTGTCTCTTCGCTTGACCCAAGAGAGGACCGCCTGAAGTGAATCTAGAACAGTTTGGATGGAGTGGCTTTTTTGAAAGCCAGTTTGCGGAGGGCACGCCTGGGCGCGTGGGCCGCGTGGCTTCGGCCAACCATGGCCGCTTCCTGGTGTGGATCGAGGACGGGGAAGTGGATGCCGGCGTAAGCGGCCTGATGCGGAAAAACTCACTCCTGTGGCCGGCGGTGGGCGACTGGGTGGTGCTGCGCGAGGACGGCGCGGTCGTTGTGAAGGTGCTGGAGCGGCGCACCAAACTCTCGCGCAAGCAGCCGGAACGCGAGGTGCGGGAGCAGGTGCTGGCCGCGAACATCGATGTGCTCTTTATTGTGAGCGGGCTTGACCGCGACTATAACGAGCGGCGCATTGAGCGCTACCTGGTGATGGCGCAGGAGAGTGGGGCGCGCCCGGTGATCCTACTGAACAAGGCGGACCTGGCGGAGGAGCTGGCGTTGGACCTGGACGAGGTGGTTCGCCGGACGGAGCGGGTGAGCCCCGGGATCAGGGTGCTGCCGCTGAGCGCAATCTCCGATCATGGGCTGGATGCGCTTCCGGCCCAGCTCGCCGCGGGTGAGACGGCGGCGCTGATCGGGTCGTCGGGGGTGGGCAAGTCGACGATACTGAACCGGCTGCTGGGCGATGAGCTGCAGCGGACCACTGCTGTGCGGGCTGGAGACGACCGCGGCCGGCATACGACCACCAGCCGCGAACTCTTTCGCATGCCGGGCGGCTGGCTGCTGATGGATTTACCGGGGCTGCGCGAGGTGCAACTGTGGGCGTCGCCGGAGGGGCTGGCCGACAGCTTCGACGACATCCAGGCGCTGGCCCGGAACTGCCGCTTCCGCGACTGTGCCCACGCGGGTGAGCCGGGCTGCGCGGTCGAGGGCGCGGGCCTGGACCCGGCGCGCCTGGCGAATTACCTGAAGATGCAGAAGGAGCTGGCGCACCTGGATCGTAAGGTCAATCCGCGGCTGGCGAAGGAGACGAGGGCCAAGTGGAAGGCCATCGAGAAGTCGGTGCGTCAGCATCCCAAGCGGGACACATCCGACTGATTCCAAACCAGATCAACCCCGCAAAATAGTTACCTCCAATTTGGAGATTAATTCGAGCGTTGGCGTAGACTTGAAAATGGATGGAGTAGAAAAGTCGCCATGCGGCCATCTGAGGTCCTTCCGCAGCATCGAGACGCAATCCGCCAGCTTGTCGAACAGGCTGGGATGGCGAACCCGCGCGTCTTCGGCTCAGTGCTGCGAGGCGAAGATCAGGAAGATAGCGATCTTGACCTGCTCGTGGACCCCGCGCCCCGAACCAGCTTGCTGGACTTAGCCGGCCTGCAAATCGAAATCGAAGCGCAGACCGGCGTCAAGGTGGACCTGCTGACTCCAAAGTGCCTACCGCTGAAGCTCCGACAGAAGGTGCTTGAAGAGGCCCAGCTCGTTTGAGCCGCGCCTCTACGTGCCAATCGGTATGTCCGGAGAGCATAATAGTTAATGACAGGATACGATCCGCGCTTGGCTCTCTAAGGGGCGTCTTAATAATCCATCCACTATTGACGTTCGAGTCAAGGGGGCCTTAGGCTCATTCCGATGCGGTTTTGGAGCGACAAGGAGGATCATGGCAGAACTGAGCATTCCTAAGCGACGTCGGGCAGGATTGTCTTTGATCCAGCGGCTAAATGCCAACTCTGCCAACGAAATCTTGTCTTTGTTACAACTGGGAGTGGAGGAGGCCCTGTCCGAGGCCCGGGCTCGAAAACCCTCCACCTCGTTTTCCGACATCCCCTCGGAAGAAGTGGTGTCACTAATAGAGTCTGTTGCCGAGCTTTACAAGGTAAGGGCAAACCGCGATGTCTCCGTTAAGGATTTCGCTAGAAACGTCACCGATGCAATGGGCGAGATTGATGAGGTGTCCCTCCGAATTTCGGAATCAGGACGCGAGGAATTCGAAAGCAAGTTAGCGTTGCTTCTTGGGGCAGAAGAACTCAGCGTAACCTCTAAGGCGAAGAGCCTAGCGGTAGAGGACGAGCGCGCCTTCTGCCATGCGCGGATCATGACTGAGCTGCGCCCGGTGTTTACTGAGGACGCCGAGGCCGGCCCGAAAGCAATGGTGATGGTCCATCGTCTCAAGGTTGTGTACCACTCGGCCGACTCAGAGCATAAGGAGATTTACCTCGTCCTGGACGCTGATGATTTGAAGACAATTCGGAAACAGATTGATCGTGCTGAGGTCGAGGCAAGGAGTCTGGAGTCTATTTTGCCCGAATTTCGACTTTTCGGCGGCGGGGAGCCTGAATCAAGATGAGCCAAGCTGAGTTTTGCACCAGGAGGCGCGTAGCGTCTGATTGGCAAGAGCCGGTGAACTCGTCAGCTCAATGGGACCGCTACGGAACCCCGGTCTCGCGATTAGGATCGATCATTTTGATCAGACCAGCCGATGCACAAAATCCATCCGAGAGAGAATCGGCTCAAGCTCGCTTTGAGCGTCTTGTGCACCAATGGCGAAGGGAAACAAAGTTCGTATCGTCCTCAACCGAAATGGTTCTGAACAGTGCATACCAGCAGATAATTGGGTTGGGGCATGCTGCGCTCCCTCTAATCCTTAGTGAATTGGAATCTAAAGGCGGGCAATGGTTTTGGGCGCTGAGGCACATTTCCGGGGAAGACCCTCTCTCGCCCGAAAATGCCGGAGACTATGAGAAAAATCGGGAGGCGTGGCTGTCGTGGGGACGGGAACACCTTTACCTTTAGATTTTGCTGAAATGGCCAGGATTCGCGCGGAGATTCAGACGGGGTTTCCGAATCTTGACACAAGTTTCAGGGTTACGAGCGAAGACACCCCTGCATACAACTGCATTGCCTGGGCGGCCGGGGACACTTCGCGCTGGTGGTGGCCGCTGTATCCTTACTACTGGCCAAACAACTCGCCTCGAGCGCTAGCGCTTGGCGCATTCGTTGAAGCGTTTGCGACCCTGGGGTATGTACCGCGCGCAAACAGCTCTCTCGAGCATGGCAAAGAGAAAGTAGTCATTTTCGTCCGACACGGTTTACCGACACACATGGCGCGCCAGATGCTATCCGGGGCCTGGTCAAGCAAACTGGGAGAATCCTGGGATATCGGACACTTCCTGCCCGCCGAAGTTGGAGGCGATATCTACGGAGACGCCGTCGAATATCTTTGGCGACCCAGAACGTAACGGGATGGGTAGCACCGGTATATTGTCTGCCATTTGACACGCGCGACCATCGACCTGCTTTCGCGGTAAACTAACCATGGCAGGAGGACCAGGCGGTCGCTGCCGGTTCCGCTCGCGCAAGCGAGAGCAACCGGGGGAGGAAAGTCCGAACTCCGCAGGGCAGTGTGCCGGATAACGTCCGGGATGCGCGTTTAAAGGCGTGCAGACGGCCAGTGCCACAGAAAAAATACCGCCTCGGCTACCCCTGCCGCGTCTTTCGCGATCGGCAGGGCTTCCGGAAGGGCTCTTCAGGTGCGCCTGGACGGCCAGTCCCGCCGGGGTAAGGGTGAAATGGTGCGGTAAGAGCGCACCGCTCCGGCGGTAACGCTGGGGGCAGGGTAAACCCCACACGGAGCAAGACCAAATAGGGAGGGAAGCGCGAGCCAAGAGCCAGGCTCGCGTTGCGCATCGGCCCGATGCTCCGAGGCGGCTCGAGCAACTGCCGAAACCTCCGGGTAGGTCGCTGATGAGCGTCCGCGGCGACGCGGCGCCTAGAGGAATGACCGCACACGACAGAATTCGGCTTACAGGTCCTTTTGCCGATAGCTTCTGTCATCCCAAGACAACCCCGCCGGGCGAAATCCCGGCGGGGCTGACCACTTCTGGGGCGAGCGGAATTAGCCGCGCTTTTAAACCCCCGCGCGTCGATTCTCCGAGCTTTGGTCTTTGCTATCGTGCTGGTTTGTGGAATTACTTGCGGATTGGCGACCATCCAACCGGAATGGCTCTCGTACACTAAGGCTCGAGAATGGAAGTTTCAAAGTGCTCGACGTCACTATCAGTTCGCGTGCGTTCCCTTCCGGATTTGATATTAAGACTACGGAGGGGGTCTTCTCAGCCAAAAAGGTCCCGCTTTCCCCGACTGGGGAGATTCGTGTTCTTAACGCATCAGCTAACCAGATAGCGAGACTGGAGAGGGACGGCTTCTTTAGCAGCGTCTATAACGTCATCATTACCGGCGGTGGTTTCTATCGGTTCGGACGTGACGCGTCCTCAAGCCAAACTTGGACCTGCAAGGGAGAGGGAAAACTGTTCAGCGTTTCGGAAAAGAAAGGGCGTAAGTTCCTCCTCTCTGAGGAGGCTCAGGAAATTGCTGAATGTTCGAAATCCCGTTTCTCTAATCGCTACGAGGTCAGGGTTTTCAATGACGCTGACTTTAAGCTCGTGATGTGTGTATTCATGGCACTGAGTCTATTGGAACATCAATCCGAGGGAATCCCAGACTAGGTATGAGTGTGTCATCCGCTATCCGGACAGAGTCCAGTTTCCGGTCCCGATGGTATCCTTCGTACTGAAGGGGAATTGTCATGCGGTCGTTGTTTAAGCACCTTGCTCTGGTCTTGCTCGTCGTGGCGATCACTTCTCCGGTAGCGATGACGGGTTGCCGCTCTCACGAAACCGTCATTTACAACCAGTGGGAGCGCGATACTCATCGAGAGCATCGGGATTTGAACCAGCGCACAGAAGCGGAGCAGAGGGAGTATTCGGACTGGCGGCGTAGTCACGATCATCACTAAACAACCTGCCGGCTGAGCTTGCTTTCTCAGAAGCGAGGCATTCAATTCTCTCGGCAGCCAGCCGCTTCCCCAAACCTTCGTAAACCGCTTCCAGGGCCGAGGCTTTCTGAGCGGTTCCTGTCAGATGACCGGCAAGACGGAAGCTACTGCTTTGGGTAGGGCTTCCCGCTCCGGTACCATCAAAACATGCTGCGAGTGAAGTTGTTGGCGCTGGGAGCCCGCACACCCGTCGTCGCCTACCCCGGCGAAGATCTGGGCTACGACCTGTTCGCCCTGGAATCTACTGCGCTTGCCCCTCGCGCCACGGTCCGCGTGCGCACCGGCATCGCCGTCGAGGCACGGCATCCCCAGACTGGCGAGCCGCTGGGGCTGCTGGTTCGCGACCGGTCGTCAATGGCTGCCAGGGGCATTGCCACCACCGGCGGAGTGATCGACGCCGGCTACCGAGGCGAGATTCTGGTCCTGATGACCAACCTGGGAGAGGCCAGCGTGGAACTGAAGGCCGGCGAGAAGATCGCGCAGATGATCCCCGTGCCGGTGCTGAGCGGGGCTGTGGAGACGGTGGAGACGCTGGAGGAATCGGCCCGCGCGGCCAGGGGATTTGGCAGCTCGGGACATTGAGAAACCCGCGGCGAAGTCCGCTCATGTGGCGTCGCTGCCCTCCGCCGTATTACCTTACATTCTGGCCGCGTAAAGGACTACCCGATGCGCTGAAGCGGGTCTCTGCCCCGGCGCAGGTTTGCATCGCCTGCGCGCCCGGCGAGATGCGTTGCGGGAAGAGCCAGGGAGATCGGCTTCAATATGATGGAATTCCACATTTCGCGGAGCGCGCGGGAACGCTACCAGTTCAAGGATTTGCTCTTCTCCTATAACGGCAACGTGGTGTTCGCCAACATGCCCGCGTGCCGGAAGTTTGCGTACAGCATGAACCAGATACGGGATGCAAAAAAGCACCCCGAGCTGGCCGTGCATGCCGGTGCGCTGTATGCGATGGGCCTGATCGACGAGGCCAGCCACGTACTGATAGCGCGCTACCGGGAGACCCTGGACCCGCAAGTGATGACCAGCGCGCTGGACTGGTTCTCGGCGCAGGTGGGCGGCGAGGCGCTGGACAAGATGCTGCTCACCTTTGTGGAGCATTTTCCGGGCGCCACCGTGATACGCGGCCTGGAAACGCCGCAACAGTGGCTGGCCGGCAGCACCGAGGGCGTTCCCCATCGCGCCGCCGCGCTGGAAGAGCTGTTGCTGCTGTGGACAGCCAACCGCAATGAGGCATTCAAGCCGTTTGACGAGCTCTTCGAGGACAAGCCCCTC
>Ga0326727_10019281_pt1 | contig 13744 bp, 11 predicted proteins | sample MB2enrmetagenome_FD_207643 | JGI IMG/M metagenome (GOLD analysis project Ga0326727, IMG submission 207643) | Lab enriched peat soil microbial communities from McLean, Ithaca, NY, United States - MB29MY | ecosystem: Environmental > Terrestrial > Soil > Wetlands > Peat | place: USA: New York... | reverse complement strand
CGTCGCGTACATCCGCAACAGTTATTTGAACTGCATATTTGTGCATAGGTGCATTCTCTCTAAGTATATCAGCTGCTACTACAATATCCTGTGTAAAGTTTTTGGGAACGCCGCCCCCGACCATGAAAATCCCTGTTTCATCCGCAAATAATTTAATTTTTGTTAGTTCAAGAAAATCTTTTGCAGAATCTATTGAGGAATGTTTATCCGGGTGGTTTGTCTGATGCATTACGAATCCAAAACCGGCGGAACAATCTGAAAATGCAGGTACAAAGATAGGCACATTCTTTTTATAGGCAGCATAAATAACGGAGTCATCTACTTTGGGTCCGCCGTTTTGTTCTAAATATTTCCCGAATTCCCATAATAACTCACGTGATGAATAAGGTTTTGGTTCAAGACTATCGAAAATTTTTGCGGTGGTTTCGTCGCAAACTCGCAATTCGTCTTCATCGATGTAAGTATCGTATATTCTATCAATATGAAGTTCTCTTAACAAATTATCATCACTGAAGGGCGTTCCTAAATAATGCTTATAACCGAGCGCCTCAAAAAAATCCTGGTCGACCATGAGAGCGCCTGTAGAAACAATAGCATCAACCATATTGTTATTAATTAGATCATAAACTACTCGCTTTAATCCTGCACTGAATATACTTCCTGCAAGTGTAAGAATTATTCCGCACTTATTATCTCTAAGCATCCTGTCGAAAATTTTTGCTGCCCGGCTCAAGTCTCTGGCGGAAAAAGCCATCTTTTCCATAGCATCAATCAACGAAACAACATTATATTGCTTTATGTCTATATGCTGAATTGTCTCTTTTAAAAAATCTTTTTTTGAAGCCATTTTTCTACTCCTATATTAATAATTCATTCTGACCTAAAATAAAATATAATTATGTTATCTGGAACTGGTTAGTATCTGCAGTAAATACAAATCTTAGAATTAGAAAGTGTTAAATTAGAAAAAAATCTTAGCAGCACGTAAAATTCCTTGTTTCCATGGAACCCTGTGAGATATTCCACTCTTGTTTTTAAATTCATGCTGATGCTCTATATACCATTTATAATTTCTAAGTAATGCATCCTTGTTGGAAAACTTGGGCCTATAACCGAGAATCTTTTCGGCTTTTTCAATAGATACAAAAGAATCTTTAGATGCTGTTTCATAAACCCATTTGTATAATGGCGAAAGTTTTAAAGTTTCAAGAAACCTGAGCATATAGATTATTGGCATCTCCGGAAGGCCCATAATTTTTTTGCCGAAACCGGCATAATCAAGAACGGATTGGTAATCATCCTTCATTGTCGTGAATTCCTTAGCGCCTATGTTAAATGTATCATTTACTTTGATACTGTCCATAGTTGCACAAAGGTATATCGCGTCGCAAAGGTCTTCAACATCAAGAAGTTGATACCGGTTTTTGCCGCTGCCAATCATCGGGAATCCCTTACCGTCTTTTGCCCAGTCAAAGAGAAGATCAAATACGCCGAGTCTCTCCGGGCCTATAAAAGATTTAGGGCGGATTACAGGTACACACATCCCTTTTACTCTGAAATTCATGCATTCCTCTTCGGCGGCGATTTTTGCATTTCCATAAGGGCCCACTCCGTCAAGTTTATCATTTTCATATAATGGATGATGATCGGGTATTCCGTAGACAGCAGTCGACGAAATGTGAATAAATCTTTTTACATTATTTTTCTCAGCGGACTCCAATAAATTATGTGTGCCGGTAACATCAGTTGAATAAATATCTTCTGGCTTATACAACGGTAGCGCTGCTGCGGTATGTATCACTATATCTTTACCGGCTAATGATTCATTTACCAATTTTTTATCTCTTATATCGCCGGTAATAATAGTTATCTTGTCATTCATGTCAACATAATCGAATGGAACTATATCGAGTGAGTATATTTCATGTCCGCGCGAATATAGGTACCTGACTAAATTTATTCCTAAAAAACCCGCACCTCCTGTTATAAGAAATTTCATTATTTGCTTTCCGGGAAAATATTTGTAAATAATGTACAAAATTAATCATTTTGGATTGAGCGTCCAAGTTTATGACGATTTTATCAACCATCATTGTTATAAAAATTCATTGAAGTAAACAATCATCTCTCTCCCATGCTGTTTGCTTAATATTCCGGTTGACAATCAAAGCAATTGGCCTTAGTTTTACATGTTGATATGACGCACTGGGGTAACAAATAAAGTATTAATTAAAATAACATAAACTAAGGCCAAGTATATTATGATGAAATTTGGATTTCTACTTATTTTATTTACTTCAATAAATTGTTACGCTCAGAAATTTGACAGCCTGGCCCTAACCCCGCCAATGGGTTGGAATACTTTTAACACTTTTGCCGGCAATTTTAATGAGCAATTAATCCGCGATATGGCAGACAAACTTATTTCAACCGGAATGAAAGATGCTGGTTATATCTATATTATCATTGATGATAATTGGACTGGGGAACGAGACAGCCTCGGTTTTCTAACCGTTGATAAAAAAAGGTTCCCTTCTGGGCTGAAAGCATTATCCGGCTATATACATTCCAAAGGACTGAAGTTAGGCCTTTATTCGGACGTTGGTTATAAAACTTGCGGTGGTTTTGTTGCAAGCCGGGGGCATGAATTTCAGGATGCAATTATGTTTGCCAAATGGGGATGTGATTATCTTAAATACGATTGGTGCAACTCGGAGGGATTAAATGCCGTCGGTGCTTATACCACAATGAGGGACGCTATCTATGCAGCTAAAAGACCGATGGTATTTAGTATGTGCGAATGGGGAACCAATAAGCCATGGGAATGGGCTGCAAATGTCGGGCATCTTTGGAGAACTACGGGGGATATTACTGCATGCTTCGACTGCGTTAATACACACGGCGGTACTTATAACTCCTGGGGTGTTATGCAAATATTGGATTTGCAGGATGGGCTGCGTAAATATGCCGGGCCTGGCCACTGGAACGACCCTGATATGCTTGAAGTTGGTAATGGAACCCTTACTTTAAATGAAAGTCGTGCTCATTTTTCTTTATGGGCTATGCTTGCTGCTCCTTTAATTTCAGGGAATGATTTAAGGGAAATGTCGAATGACGTTCTTGAAATTCTTACAAACAAAGAAGTGATCGCAATTGACCAGGATTCATTGGGAATTGAAGGGTTTAAACAAAGTAAAAAAGATAGTCTTGAAATTTGGTACAAACCCCTTAAAAACGGTGACTGGGCATTGTGCTTTTTCAACCGCGGGGCTAAATCCGTTGATGTTAATTATAATTGGAAAAACCAGGTAATTTATGACGACGTTGCTAAGCTGGAATTAAGGTTTGATAATCAATCATATACTTTGCGCAACCTTTGGACTAAAAAAGATATTGGAAATACGGGCACGACTCTCAAATCTGAAATCCCTTCACATGATGTTTTAATGCTTAGATTAATAAAATAAAGTAAAAATAAAAGATTACTCACTGAATGTTTATCAATAATTTAAATAGTTTAATGGTACATCTATAAAATAATTAATGGAGCTTGGTTTTGCAGCATTTAAACAATATCCTCTTTCTTTTGTTATCTTGTATATTTTGTGTTAATTCCCAAACAAAAGATTCATTAGGAACTATTCAGGGTAATGCATTAATTCAGCATCCATTTGTTTGTACGGATTATACAGGTGGAAAAGTATATATAATTTCAAAAGAAGGTAAGGTTGATTGGGAATATCCCGCGGAACACTGTAATGATATTTGGATTCTTCCAAATGGTAACCTCTTATTCAACACGGGAAATGGGGTCAAAGAAGTTACGCGTAAAAAAGAAATTGTATTCTCTTATGAATCTAAAAGTGAAATTTACGCTTGCCAGCGGCTGCTTGACGGCAATACATTTATTGGCGAATGCAATTCGGGTTTGTTGCTTGAGGTGTCGCCTGAAGGGAAAATTATTAAACATGTAAAACTTTTACCGGATGGAGTTGACGGCGGGCATTTTTTTATGCGCAATGCAAGAAAACTCCTAAACGGAAATTTTCTTGTGGCTCATTATGGTCTGGACAAAGTTTGTGAATATGATTCATCGGGTAAAATGATCATGGAAATTCCAATTAAAGGGGGGCCGCATTCGGTTATTCGTTTACCAAACGGTAATACTTTAATCGCATGTTCAGATCATGATGGTGATCCACGCATCGTTGAAGTCGATAAATCTGGTAATATTACATGGCAGCTATTAAAGAACGATTTACCGGGAATTGAATTAAAATTTATGACGGGGATGCAATGTTTGCCAAACGGAAATTTGGTTCTTACTAATTGGCTTGGACATAATCAATTTGGAAAAGCGCCGCATGCGTTTGAAATAACACGCGATAAAAAAGTTGTCTGGGTATATAACGATAATTCAGTTTTGAAGACAATGTCCAGTATTCAGTTGTTGGATGTTCCCGGCAATGCAATTAACGGGGAGATTTTACATTAAAATCACTTATCATATAAGTCGTAATAACTTTAAAATTATTAAATGTTTATTCAATATTTTTATTTATGCGGTAATTTAATTTTAATGTATAATATTTAAAGAAAACTTAACAGGATAAACGGATATGATACATGCAAATAAAAAATTCTATAAAATATCAATTCTAATCATAATTAAAAATAAATTAACTGCGTTAATAATTGTACTTGTAGTTAATTCAGCAGTACTCGTTGCACAAAATAATCAAAACTTTGAGGTTAATTCCCCCGATGGCATTATCAAAGTACATATTGAAGCCGGATCCAAACTTCAATGGTCAGTACTGGATGATGGCCAGCAAATTATAGCCCCTTCGTCAATTTCCCTTCGATTGGAGGATGGCGAAGCGCTTGGCGATAATGCGGAGATTATATCTACTTATGCTGAAAAAGTTGACAGCAGTTTTGCCGCTGTGAATTATATAAAAGCAAATATTCCTGATAATTACAATCAGCTTACACTTAATTGTAAAGGCGATTATGGGTTAATTTTCAGAGTATATAATGATGCCGCTGTATACAGATTTTTCACAAAGAAAAGCGGGGAAATCATTATAAAAAATGAAGAAGCCAACTTCAATTTTAACGATGATTACAAAACATTTATGCCGTTTATGTGGGATTACAGGGGTAATAAAATTTTTAATTCATCTTTCGAAGCTTTATACCACGAGATTAATTTCTCCCAATTCCCGGCAGATTCATTGGCGTTTCTTCCGCTACTTGTTGATGTAGGAAATAATAAAAAAGTAGTAATTACAGAGGCAGACCTGGAAGAATACCCGGGAATGTATATGAATATTAATGAAACACACAAGGGACTTATGGGAGTTTATGCACCCTATCCTTTAGAAGCAGAGTTAGGCGGATTTGCGAATATAAATTACATACCTACAAAAAGAGCCGATTATATTGCAAAGACAAACGGAACCCGGAATTTTCCCTGGAGGGTAGTTGCTATTAGTAAAAGCGACAAAGAATTATTGAACAATGATATTGTTCAAAAGTTAGCTTCACCTCCGAGAATAAAGGATATTTCATGGATTAAACCGGGCCAGGCATCGTGGGACTGGTGGAATAATTGGAATATTACTCATGTTGATTTTAAAGCCGGAATAAACACTCCAACATATAAATATTACATTGATTTTGCTGCCGCAAATAAAATAAAATATATTGTTATGGATGAAGGCTGGTCTAAGCTTACTGATCTTTCAAAAATTGTCCCGGAGATAAATCTTCAGGAAATTATAGATTACGGCAAGCAAAAAGGTGTAGATGTAATTCTTTGGGCTTCATGGTATTATATTACACAGCAAATGGACAAAATCTTTCCTTTGTATTCTAAAATGGGTGTGAAAGGATTCAAGATAGATTTTGTAGACCGCGATGATCAGCTGGCTGTTGCCTCGGTTTATGATATAGCTAAAAAAGCAGCAAAGTATCACTTGCTTGTTGATTTTCACGGGATGTATAAACCAACCGGGTTACAGCGGACTTACCCTAATGTAATTGGTTTTGAGGGCGTTAAAGGATTAGAAAACTATAAATGGGCTATTGAAGATCAACCGCTATACATAGTAACCATTCCTTACATTCGAATGCTTGCTGGACCAATGGATTATACTCCCGGTGCGATGAGGAATGCCAATAAAGCTAATTTTAGGCCCATAAACGATAATCCAATGAGTCAGGGTACGCGATGCCAGCAGTTGGCCATGTATGTCATTTTTGAAGCACCGTTTCAGATGCTTGCTGATAATCCCACTATCTATATGAAAGAACAGGAGTGCACGGATTTTATTACAAAAGTTCCAACAATTTTTGACGAAACTGTACCCTTGGATGGAAAGGTAGGGGAGTATACTGTCGTTGCTAGGAGAAAAGGATATACATGGTTCGTCGGCGCAATGACTAATTGGACTCCAAGGGATTTAACTCTTGATTTTTCATTTTTAAAAACCGGGGCATACAAAGCAATAGTATTTGAAGATGGTGTAAATGCTGATCGTGACGGTACAGACTATAAAAAAGAAATTTTAAAAATTTCACAAGGTGATAAATTAGTTGTTCATCTTGCACCGGGAGGGGGCTGGGCTGCCAGAATAGAACAAATTAAATAAAAAATATTTTCTGAAGTAAAAGAATCAAAAGACATAACTTTCCATGTTTAACCTCAATACATTGGAAAATCTGTGACGTTCAAGCACAACTTAAAAGGAGGTCTTTGGTATATTTCCCGTTATTATTTAGATTACTCAGGCGGTAAGAAACTTAACATGTTCCTTTTAGAAGAAATATGGAAGCTTATAGACTAAGAAAATATATAAATGCCGGTAATAATTTTATTTTTATAGATTTTAATTCTGTAAATTACTTAAAAGGAGTCTGCAAATGCAGTGTTCAAATTGGGATATTAAATCATTTATATTAGGTTTATCAGCTTTAGTGTTCAATAGTAAAATGTTTGGGCATTGGGAAATGATTAACTCTATTCATGCTACAACGCAGCTAAGCAATTCAATAATAATAACCGGAGGAGCATTAATTATTATGGGGATTGCTAAAATTGCAAGTTTCATGTCAAGTTAATGATATTGAATAAGGCAATCAGTACAATAAGTTGTAAATAATTTGGTTAAAAGCTTATAACAAATGGGTTTAAGCGACTTATAAATTGATCCTGATAAAAGTGAATTAAATACATATTAAGCCTTAAGCTTTAAATAATTTTTGTTCCAACTCTCAGATCTTTTAAATAAAAAGCCTCTATTGAGGCTTTTTTATGAGATGCTTGAAGTGGGCCACGGGGGTTTTTACATTGGTTCAAAATAATAAATGCAAAGCATATTCCGGATTAGAACTACAATCCATCTCATAGTTAGTTAAACAACACCCTTGCTATTAAGATAAGCAGTATATTTTTTATCCGAACCGGCTATATGGTTTATTAGCCAGTCTTTTAAAAAATTCATGATATCCATAGTTATTACAGATTTGCCGTTATCATAACTTTCTTTATATGCCAATACTTGTTCAACAAGTGCTTTGTGCTGTTTTTTATGCAATATTGTGTCCGGATATAAATACTTATCAAACAACTGTTCTTCATGACCAAAATGGAAGGCGGTATATTTGACTAATTCATTCAAAATATTTCCAAGTATTTCTCTGCCTTTCCCTGCTTTCATCCCGTCATGAAGCTGATTAATTAGTTCAACAAGTTTAATATGTTCATTGTCAATTTCTTTGATTCCAACTGAATATTCAGCACTCCAGGTTAATAACGCCATTAAATATCTCCTTAAAATATTAAAATCTCAAATTAAGCTTTACTCTATAAAAGTTTAGCATATTTTATATTATCGAAGATTAAATGCCGGATTTTAGCTTTCCTTAACTTTGGTTAAAGAAGAATCTGGTATGTCCATAGCACTCATGCAAAGGGTTTGCCATAAGAAGCATCACAATGATCTGTTAAAACCGGTAATTATCCCTATATTTGCCTCTCATTTTATTTGATTTTCTATACCGAGGATACAATTGTATTATGCTAAGTACAAGTAATATAAGTCTAAGATACGGTAAACGCACTCTTTTCGAAGACGTGAATATTAAATTTAGTCCGGGAAATTGTTATGGTATTATCGGTGCTAACGGTGCGGGTAAATCCACTTTCCTTAAAATACTATCAAATGAATCCGATCCATCTTCGGGGGAAATTATTATCACTCCGGGACAACGGCTTGCAGTTCTAAAACAAAATCAATTTGAGTTTGATAAACTTGAAGTTTTAAAGACAGTAATTGCCGGGCATAAAAAACTATTCGAAATAATGGAAGCAAAAGACGCCGTTTATGCTAAACTGGAATTTACCGATGAAGATGGAATCCATGCTTCTGCGCTTGAAGGAGAATTTGCAGAACTCAACGGCTGGGAAGCCGAAGCCGAAGCGGCATCACTGCTTGTTGCCCTCGGGATAAAAGATGAACTCCATACTAAAAAAATGGCAGAGCTAACCGGCAATGAAAAAGTAAAAGTCCTTTTGGCACAAGCGCTTTTTGGAAACCCGGATATTCTATTATTAGATGAACCTACAAATCATCTTGATATCCATTCTATAAACTGGCTTGAAGAGTTTCTAATTAATTTTAAAAACACCGTCATTGTTGTTTCCCACGACAGGCACTTCCTGAATAATGTTTGTACACATATAGCTGATATCGACTACGGTAAAATAACTATTTTTACTGGTAATTATGATTTCTGGCTTGAATCCAGCCAGCTTGCGCTACAGCAGGCCAAAGACGCAAATAAGAAAACTGAAGCCAAGGTGAAAGAACTGCAAGACTTTATTGCCCGCTTCAGCGCTAATGCTTCCAAATCAAAACAAGCTACGTCAAGGAAAAAGCTTCTTGAAAAATTAACTATTGAAGAAATTAAACCTTCCTCCAGGAAAATGCCTTATATCAGGTTTAAGCCGGACAGGCTACCGGGTGATAATATTCTTGAAGTAAAAAATATTTTCAAGTCGCTTGACGGCGAAGAAATATTAAAAAATGTTTCTTTTAAAGTAGATAAGGATGATAAAATTGCATTCGTAGGCTCGCATGATGTATCCAAAACAACTTTATTCAAAATATTAATGAAAGAAATTAAAGCAGATGAAGGAACTTTTGAATGGGGAATTACAACTTCACAATCATATTTCCCGAAGGAAAATTCTATTTACTTTAACTCCGATCTTAATTTAATCGATTGGCTCCGACAATATTCAAAAGAAAAAGATGAAACTTTTATAAGGGGATTTTTAGGCAGAATGCTCTTCTCAGGAGATGAATCTCAAAAGAAAGCTAATGTACTCTCCGGCGGTGAGAAAGTTCGGTGCATGCTTGCAAGAATGATGTTGAGCGGCGCTAATTTTATGATATTAGATGAGCCTACCAACCATCTCGATCTCGAAGCAATTACTTCTTTAAACAATGGTCTGATCAATTTTCCCGGAACTGTTTTATTTGTTTCCCACGATCATCAATTTATTCAGACAATAGCGAACAGGATAATTGAAATTACTCCTTACGGTATGGTGGACAAAAAGATGACTTTCGATGAATATCTTGAGGATCCTGAAGTGCAAAAACTAAGGGACAATTTACATGAAATAGAGATGATTTAATTTATATAGCCATAAAACGAAGGCTGGATTGGGATCAAAACGGGTCGATGCAGGGGCAAGGGAATTCCATATAAGTCACCCTATTTTACAATTCAATATTTTCGTAAAAAAACCAATTGTGCCGGATTCGTACACTATTTCCTTTGAACTTTGGCCTTTAAACTTGACCTTCAAAAGTGTCATAGTCTATTTAAAAAATCACGTTAATCCCGCAAATCATAGTTCGGATTGTTTTATTTTTGTAATTACATCCTTAACAACTGAATCTTTAGAGCCCGATATATCAATCTCAATAACATCTTTGGGTTCTTCCAGGTCATCAAGCTGGCTTTTCAGCATGGCAGGTTTAAAAAAATGGCTTCCCCTTTCCTCCATCCTTTTTTTTACTAAGTCGTAGCTTCCCTTTAAATATATGAATTTTACATCGTTGTTTATTTTTAAAATTTTTCTGTACGCTTCTTTAAGGGCTGAACAGGAAATGATAATATTTTCTTTATTCTCTAATGCTTCTTCTATTATTTTTTTTAAACAAAGTAGCCACGGCAGCCTGTCCTTATCATTTAAAGGAATGCCGTTTTTCATTTTTTCCATATTTTTAGCAGGATGGTACTCATCGCCTTCATAGAATTTCCAGCCGAATTGACTGCTGACTGTTTTTCCCACTGTTGTTTTTCCGGAACCGGAAACCCCCATTACAATAAATATCATTTATTATTCTCCATCTAATAGAATTACCTGATCCTATAAAAATTTACCTTTATAAGCCCATAGTCCTAATGCAGGGTTGGATATGTAAAAAATTTCTTCTCCGCCCGGCATTATGTTTATCCCATCATTAAGTTTGTCCGGGTTGTACTTTTTAAGTGTTTCATCGAGTGGGGCATACTGAAAATTTACACTTTCTATTTCTTCACGTGATATTTTCCCGGGGCAATATATTATGGAAAACCTTCCTTCTGATGAGCCGTGTATTAAATGTGCAGCAGCGCCCAGGCTGTCTTGCAGATCCTCATTATCCTTCACAAGTCGCAAAACTTCGGGAGTATTAACATATCCGTACTTCCTGATTATTTTATCATTACCCGGGTCTTCTCCGAATTCTTTCAAACCCGGCGCTAGCACAATCAATTCACCTCTGTCAGCAATTGCCATGCGGGTGCGGTATATAGCTTTATTGCCAAGCCATGTTGTTTTAAATTCGGCCGGATCAAGATAAACGATAATCTTTTTCAAAGGCTCATCCAGTATTACAAAATTTACTTTCAGTGAAAGTTCAGCCGCAAGATTAAAACACTCAATATCATCGCCTATGTATAATCCTTTAATTGCCGGCTTTCCTTCATCATCCTTTCCGATCACAGTCAGAACATAAATAATGGGCATTTGATTAGCAAAATGATCTGATCCGTAATTTAATACTTTTTTCACGGGTGTGTCTGCTCTGCCCATTATTTTTTCCATACCGTAAGCAGCTCCAAGAAAATGGCTCTTATTAATGCCTTCCCTTCCTCCTGTCCCGATAAAAACATTTTTATTATGGTTCGCCATCCCTATTACTTCATGAGGAACTACTTGCCCTATTGAAAGTATCAGGTCAAAATTTCCATTAACCAAAAGCTCATCCACCTGTATTGGAATGGAATAATCAACAGCTCCGTCGGAAATAAACTTTACATAATCGCTCGGTACGGTACCAAGCGTATGCAATCCTGTTTTCCAGTCATGTACGCGGAACAATCCGGTTGGAACTTGTCCATACATAATATTGATTTCACTTTCAGTCATCGGGTAATGAGTACCAATCGCTGGTAGGATGTCTGTAAGATTATCTTTATAATATTCCCAGGCATACACCGTTAATATTCCAGCCTGTGAGTGGTATCTTGTAATATCCGGCGGTATAGCAATAACTTTCTTCCTGTTGCCAATCTTATCCAGGGCCTCGTATAACCCTGACTTTAATTCTTCATGTGATATATTTTTTTCTACCGAACCTTTGGAATAGTATAACATTTAAATCTTTCAATGAAACTTTATTTTGTCAATCAAACATCATAAAATTATAAGTACAATTAAAATATTTATAGTGCAAAAGCTTTTGCAAAGCTTGTGCTGCCAAATCGTTCAATCTGGAATCCTACAGTCTTGCCTGCATTATCTTTCTTAAAATGAATTAAAATATGTATCCCTTTTGCATAGAAATCATTTTCAGTCTCTGCATAAAGCGGTATAATCGTGCCGTCCAAATCGTACAAAACTAGATGATCTTTTTTAACATAAAGCTTTAAATATTCTTCGGGTGAAACACTGTAGATCCCTTCGTATTTTTTTAGTTCCTTGGTAGTTATTCTTAACTCAGGCCGCGCAAATACATATTGAATTCCCCATGTATATCCTAATGGCTTTGTTCCGGAGTGTCCTACATCCTCCAGTACTCTTGTTTTAAGATTAAAACCGGTGTAATTCCTTGACTTCAGAACATTTACAAAATTATTTAATGCTGTCGGGTCTTCATACTGTCCGATTCCAATGTACAACTTTATTGGAAGCTTTGTGTTTTTTAAGGCGAATTCTTTTTCATAGCTGTTTACAACGCCGTTATCCCAGGCTACCGCAGGACTCGTAACAAGATAACGGCTAAACAAGTTCGTCTCATGAAACATTGTATACAGTGTAAAAAGGTCGCCAAGTGAAGTTCCTACTAATGTCCGGTTGTCGCTTCTTACACGGTACTTTGATTCAATGAATGGGATAAGTTCCTTTTTTATAAATTGAAGAAAATTTGAAGCGTTGCCTCCCCAGGGAGTTCTTTTCTCGGGAGTTGGAGTAAAATCCCCTCTCCTAAGTGAGTCATAATTTGGGTTGTTACCCCCCCATGTTATCCCCACAATTACCATTTCAGGTATAAAACCGTCGTAGTACTGTTCACCGAATATACTCTGCATTAGCGTAAAATCATATTGTGCATCAAGCAAATAAACTACCGGGTAAACTTTAGTTGTATCGCTGTAGTCCGTGGGAAGATTGATATAAAGATTGTATTGCTTATTTGTTATAGTTGAATTGATGCTTAAAAGTTGGGTCCCTGCGATTGAAACTTCCGGGGGTGTATTAATTGAATTAGCATTTTCCGTTTGTGCATGCAGATTTGTTATAAAAATTACCAGAAACACAATACTTGAAACAGCCTTAATTCTTTTCATTATTTTTCCTAAAAAAATGTTTATGATTCATTATTAATATAAAAAACTACCGCACTCCTTCAAAGTGGAGTGCATCATTTGTCGTTGAAATAGGGAAGTATATACTTTTTAGACAGTCGGAATATGACACCGCCAACCGGTTAGGAAAAAGACTATGCCTTTTGACGCTACTTCTAAAATCGTTAGCCCGGAGTTCTCAGGGAGATTAATTCAATTCCTCCGTTATTTTTTATTGTGTTAATAAATGAAGATTAGGCGCCTCTTTAGCAGTATTTAATTCTACATGCATCGATAATTAAGAAAACTCATAATTTACCGGCCTCAATTGTATTAAAAGAATTACTGATCCTTTTATTAAGCCTTCGGCAGTGTAAATGAAATATCTGTTCCTTTGCCACTGCCGCTTTTAACAAAGATTGTTCCACCGTGTCGCTCAACCATTTCAAATTCATTTTTAAGTGCGTCATAAATTTCCTTATTATAAATTTTTATTTCATCCGGTGATAAAGAATCAAGGTCATTTACTATAATTTATGAAAGGCTGGGAAGGGGATTGAAGGGGCTTCTTAAATCATGCGCAATAATAGAAAAAAGTTTACTCGGTAATAATAATCATTAAAACCGCCGGTAATCTTATGACGGTGCGTAGCGGGGTGATAACAACTCTGTTTTATTCGAATAATATCATAGCTTTGCTTGCCGCTCATTTCATTAAAATTAATTTTTTCGTCTCAACAAAACTACCGGCTTGCATCCTATAAAAGAATACTCCCGATGCATAACTGCCTTTGAGGGAAAATTGTACTGAATAATTACCCGGACTTTTTTCTTC
>Ga0326727_10019280_pt1 | contig 13745 bp, 13 predicted proteins | sample MB2enrmetagenome_FD_207643 | JGI IMG/M metagenome (GOLD analysis project Ga0326727, IMG submission 207643) | Lab enriched peat soil microbial communities from McLean, Ithaca, NY, United States - MB29MY | ecosystem: Environmental > Terrestrial > Soil > Wetlands > Peat | place: USA: New York... | reverse complement strand
CAGCGGATCGTTTATGGTACCCCCACCCTGAATTGAACAGGGATCTGACGTTTAGGAAACGCCAGCTCTATCCTTTTGAGCTATGGGGGCCCCCGGTAATCTACCTGCGCCGGCCCGCGCGGCAAGTTTGAAGATGTGACAGGCATATCGTTTCAGGGCCAAATCATGCAGGTCTTGGGAACCCGTTATGCTCGAATTGGCGGCTGGTTGTGGACCGCAAAATGGGAAAAGCCCAGTGGAGTGCTGGAGTATTGGAGTGATGGAGTTGCGGTAAAACCGGGTAAAAAATACCTTAATTAAGGTTGATTCTGCTTGATTTGGAAAACTCAGCTCTGTTCGTAATCGGCTCATGGATAGTCACTTGGGTCTATTTTCATCAAAAATGGCCAAACTGGCGGAAAATGGCAGGCTTGCGATGATGGAATCATAATGAATACTAAGTTTATAGAGTATTGAAGGATTAGTCGCCAAGAGCGGGATTCCACCGCCGTCTGCGGAAAAGCAGACATCCGCACTTCCCGGCTTTTCCCCAAAGACATGCCGCCATCGTTCCGGTCCCCTCCACCCATACATTTCTCACCCTCACGCGTGAAAGATTAGCATGTAAGCGCGGATTGTCAAGGGGAAAATGCCGGAAAATGGAATGCGCCAGTCTTTGGTGGTAGGGCGGTGCTTCTGCGCCGCCCATTCTTCCTTTCGCGACAAAGCGCGGCGAAAATTCGGCAGAGGCGTACGACGGCCTTTTATTTGGGCCGGTTGTATCCCCTCCGTTGGGAACAGGATCGGCGAAAAGAAAATTTGGGCGGCGCGGCAACGCCGCCCTACCACCCAAGACTGGATCGGTCGAGGGAGTCGAGGCGTCAAGCCTGGAAAACTGAATAGGGAATGGACATTGGGGCGAATGGGGAGCAGGACGGGTGCCGATGGCACGCAAGATACGCCTGGAGTGCGCGGGCGCGGCTGACCACGCAATGGCGCGGGGACTGGAGGTGTTGGGGATGGAGGGGGTTGATCCGGCACAAGCGGCGAAGGGGACGGCGGAAAAACAGGTTCAGGCGTGGTCGCTGTGTCGGCGGACGGCGATGCGGCGGCACTGCATGAGCGAGCGGTTGGGGATGGGTGACGAATCCCGCGTGACGCAAGCGATCCGGCAGGCGCAACAAGCGGCGGATGCTGGGCCGGCGAAGTTGAAAAGGAAGATAGAGCAGGCGGACCAGAACACCGCCGCGACAAAATTATGAGCACAATTCCGAATTCCGGGCTTGACCCCTCCATGCGTAGACTACGAGCCCAATGGCCTTTTTTTTCTTTCACCGGAGAAAGTGCCGTGTTAGATTGAGAATATGAAATTCAGACCCGTCTGCTGGCGCTGGTTTGTACTCGGATGGGTGTTCTGGGTGGGCCCCCTCTTCGCCGTTTCCAGTTTCGCCGCCGAGGACAAACTCACTGCCGCGCGGCTGTCCGTGTGCGTTCTGCCGCTGGAAAATGCCACGGGAAATGCCAATCTAGACCACTGGCGGGAGACGGCCCGAGTGATGCTCGTGGAGCAACTGCGCGACTTTAAATCTCTGCGTGTAATGCATTGGTCGGGCGTGGCTTACGGAATGCGCGCGGCCAAGGTGGATGAAAAAAGCGCCGTCACGCAAGATGAGGCCATGCGCATCGGAAGGGAGTTGCAGGTTTCACGGATCATCTGGGGCCGGTTTTCCCGGCGCGGCGACGATTGGGAAGTCTCGGTGCGCGTGGGCAAGATTGTGGATCAAACGGTTTCAAAAGAGTTGACCGCCACCGGAAACGCCTGGAACACGGTGATTGACTCCATCGAAGGTCAATTGCTCCAGGAATTGGAATCCAAACCAGGCCAACTGCACCGGAACCAACCTTCGCTGCGTTGGGCCGCTTCACCCGAAGCGCTGGATTTGTTCAGCCAGGGCCATGCCGATGAGTTGGTGCCCGCCAAAGCAGAGGACGAATTACGACGCGCGACCAAAGCGGATCCGAAGTTTGTCATGTCCAGCATTGCCTTGGCAGCCGTTCTAGGCACGCAGGGCAAAATGGAGGCAGCCAAGGCTGCGATTGAACAGGCTCTCGCCCTCAATCCGGCGGAGCCCGAGGCTCATCAAATTCTCGGCACAGTGCTGTTGATGCAGAACCTCGGCGGAGATTTGGACGGCGCCGCGGCTGAATTGCGGAAAGCCATTGACTTGGACGCTGATGATTCCGAGGCGAACGAGCGTCTGGCAGTTATAAGCTTCAAGCGGGGGGAACTGGACCAGGCTCTCGAGGCGTCTAAGGCTGCCCAGCAAGCAGATCCGTTCGATTTCCATGCCAGCGCTCTCCTGGTGCAAGCCTACAGCCAGAAGGGGGATGAAGCAGACGCAAGAGCTGCCCTGGCCGACGCGCTGCGCTTGCAGCCGACTAACCATGTGGATGACAACGTGCTTGGCGTATGCTACGAACTTCTGAATGACTCTTATTCTGCCGTCCAACGCTACAAGCACTTCATCCAAACGGCCCGCGAACAGGGACTCAACCCCGACGCCGTCAATGAAATCGAAAAGCACATCGCAGATCTCGAAGCGCGCCTGACTCCGCACTTTCTCTCGCTGGCAATGCCGTCCACCTACACGCCCGAACAACTGGCGAAGCTATTGCAAACCAAACTCGCCAGCAACGAACTTGCCCTGGTCACCAACCCATTGGAAAGCACGCCAGCCATGCGGGCCTGGGCGGAAAAAGTGACCCAGGGAGAGACCAACGACTTCGATAAAGCCAAGGCGCTCTTCGAAGACGTGACGCGGCAATTTCGGTTTGATGGCAGTAACGGCTTTCGCAGCGCGCAAGGGGTTTTTGCCGGAATGGACGATAAATCGGCGAGTTTCAATTGTCTGGAGGGAAGCCACCTTTATGTGGCGCTCGGACGAAGCATCGGCTTGAAAGTATTTTTGTGTCAGGTGGAAAGGGATTACCAGAACGATGTGGTGTATCATGCCTGCGCCGCCCTGTTTGTGGGGAGCAACGCCCTGCTGGTTGATCCAGCCTATCAGTGGTTTGGCGTTCCGCATAAGGAGGTGACGGTGCTGGATGATCTCCAAGCAATCGGATTAGACTACTTTGAAAGGGGCGACCTCGACTCGGAATCCGCCTTGGCCCGCTGCCAAATTGCGGAGAAGCTCTACCCGGAATGTGAACTTGGCATTTTTAATCACCTGAATCTGCTATGTGTATTGGGTAAATGGTATGAGGCTCGAACCCTGGTGCCGCAGGCAGTGAAGGTCAACCACGATGAATGGCCTCTTGCGGAAGAGCAGGGCATTCTCGCCGACCATGATGGGAATGATGACCTGGCATTGTCTCTTTTTGCAAAGGCGAGCCGCTTGAACCCTGGCTATGGACGACTTCACTTTCGTCTGGCAGAGACGCTGTTCAAAAATAAGAAGTTGGATGACGCGAAGGCTGAGTACCAGGTCGCCTTGAGATTTGAACTTCCTCCCGAATGGCGCAGTTCCGCGCTGCAATCCATCGCGGCCATCAACGAACTCTCCTCCGCTTCCCCGGCCGCCCTCAGGCCCGCCAAGCAAAACAAGTAAACTTTCCAGCCAAGGGCAGCTTTGGCGGTTAGTAGGCCAACGGGGTCAGATCTGAATGGCACTTTAAGGATGAGGAATCGGCGTCTCCCAGTCGCGATGCCATGTGCAATTCCAGAGGTTGTTCAACATCATCAGTCCAGCATGATGGTCGGCAAACACCATGTTGATCATACCGGGAAGCGCCTGGCCGCTGGAATAAGGATAAGCAGTCGGCGCGGAGGCCGCGGGACGGCTGTTGTGCCGGTCAATCAAACAAAGGCCCATGCTATGTCTGCACCCGGATCGGTGGCCGTAGTAGCCGTCGTAAAGGTCTGCAGGATCCAGGGTGGGATCTGTTTCCAGAGGGAATATGTAGTACCAGATTGAATCCTGAAAAAGCGGGGTCGTCAAAGGCGCCTCCAGGTCCGCCTCCTTCCTAAAGAAAAATTCGGGAAACAATTCCACCGGCGCGTGATCCACCGAAAGCCAGCCGTTGATGGCGTAGCTCCCGGGTGTGGAGGGCGAACTCCCCGGTGAGTTGGGCGCAAAGGAATTCGAGCCGAAATACGTGGTGTCGGCAGCGCCCCACCCGTTCTCCGACAGCGGGATCCGGGGCACATGGGTCGAAGGGCAGAGCAGCATCTTGGCATCGCCAGTCTCGACGGTTGTATCCACGCTCTCCTCGTCGGCCACGGACAGGACCAAGTTCCCTTGATTGTCGTCGGTGTACATGTGGCGCGAGAGCGACATCTGCCTCAAATTATTGAGGCATGAAATCCTTTGCCCTTTCAGTTTTGCCTTTCCCAGCACCGGCAACAACAGGGCCGCCAGCAGGGCGATAATGGTGATCACCACCAGCAACTCAACAAGGGTGAAGGCAGCCGGAATCAACTTCCCGGCTGGATGGCGGGACAGTCGATTTGCTTTCATGAAGGAACTTTGCATTATCTAATTCATATTGTAAAGGTTATTTCTGCCGGGAAACCCGGGGCGGGTCAGAGGCCAACAGGGTTGCCTCTTGCACATGGGTCAAACTATGGTTTGACCCCTCCGAACTCGACCTCGATACTTGCCTGAGGAACTAATAGTCGGCCTGAAGGTCTGCCGCAAGTTCGCTGTCTATGGGCGGGACAGGAGCCACATGGCCGTCCCCGAAGGTGGCATCCGAATATCCGCCGTGCCGGACGCTTAACCAGTTGTTGTTGCCGCCCTCCGGGGAATCGAGCGGCTGAAAGCGCCCGCATTCCAGCACCCAACCGTTGTTTTCAATCGGAGGCTCGTCGTTTGCTTTGAGCAGCACCACGGGTTCCGCGACCATGATCTTGGTGGCCGGGCTGTTCACCTGGGATTGCTTGAAGGGGTACTCCTCGCCGCCGTCCACAATCGTGGTAAAGCCATGATTGACGCCGTTATCCAAATTGAAACTGGTGAAGGCGTAACTGTAATAATAGACGGGGATTCCATTGGAGATCCGGCTGCTGTCATCCAGATCCATGGGACACCTGAAAATATTCGTGGTCGCGCGGGTGCCCAAATACTGCAGCATCGGGCTTTGGGCGAGGGTATGGTACGAGCCATCGGGAAATGGATACGAGGTATAGGGCGTCCGCCAATAAATCCAATCCGAAAGCTCCGGTCCATAGTCGGTGCGGGACGCCGACCCGGCGAATTTGTTGGCGTTGTCATCAATATACATAAACATCCCAAGGCCAATTTGCTTCATGTTGCTCTTGCAAGTGGCTTGGAAGGCCGTCTGTTTGGCTTTGCCCAGCACGGGCAGCAGCAAAGCCGCCAGAATGGCAATGATGATGATCACCACCAGCAGTTCAATGAGGGTGAAAGCGTTGTTTCGCCCTGATCTTTGGCCGGTTGGGGAAAAAGAATGGGCTTTTTGGGTCTTCATATCGTCGTTGTTCCAGTGCCAATTTGTGCCATGTTCTGGCAGAAGCGTCAATGGCTTATGCATCTCCAGTCCACACCGCCGTCATTACACGACGCGATTCCAGGCGCCCTTTTCCGCCATAAATTTTTCGCTTTCATCGCAAATAAACTTGCCCGCCGCCCCTGATCCAGGCGGCCTCTGACATTTTTGAGTCTGTGTCCCCATTGAGGGTGTTGCGAAACCAAGAGCCGGCCCGCCGCGCGGGCTGCCGCCCTGCCGGCAATTTTTCCATTGCGCCACGCCTCTTTTCAGACAGCATTTGGGCATGATTTTTGGCGCTCATTGTTCCACGGCCGGGGGGGTTCGCACGGCCTTGTCGCGGGCGGAGCGGATTGAGGCGGAATGCGTCCAAATCTTCGTCAAGAACAACATGCAGTGGCTGGGCAAACCGCCGGGGCCGGACGACGCGGCGGGATTTGCCGCGGACCGGGCGCGCGCCGGCTTCAAGGCGGTCTTCGGCCACGCCGGCTATCTCATCAACCTGGGCGGGCCGCCTTCGCCCAATCGCGCCAGATCGCTGCAATCGTTGATCCAGGAAATTTCCTTCGCCGGCGCGCTGGGGCTGCCGTTTTTGGTCCTGCATCCGGGCGCTCATCTGGGCGCGGGCGAGGAGCGCGGGCTGGAACTCATCGTGGCGGGACTGGATGAGGCGCTGTCAAAAACAAAAAAATCGGGTGTGCGCCTTGCGCTGGAAAACACGGCCGGGCAGGGAACCTGTCTCGGCCACAGAATCGAGCATCTGGCGGCGATTTTCGAGGCGGTCCGGCAGCCGGAAAGGCTGGGCCTGTGCCTGGACACCGCCCACTTTTTTGCGGCGGGATTTGATTTGCGGACGGGGAAGGGTTGGGACGCCGCTGTGGCGAAGGTGGACAAGCTGATAGGCCGGAAGGAAATTCTGGCCTTTCACCTCAACGATTCCAAGACCGGCCTCGGCTCGCGCGTGGATCGCCACGAGCACATCGGCAAGGGCAAGATTGGTTTGACAGGCTTCCGGCACATCGTCAACGACGCGCGGTTTTTGCACTCTCCCGGCTGCCTGGAAACGCCGAAATCGGACGACTTGCGCGAAGACATGGAAAATCTGGCCATGTTGCGTTCGCTGGTGAAATAGGGCGAAAAAAGATTGGTGGAAAGAAAAAGGGGGATGCGGTAGTCTCGCGGGAAATATATGAACCGTCTTATTGCCTTGCTTCTGGCGGCCGCGCCCTTTCTTTCCGGCTGCGCTTCCAATGTGTTCTATCGCCCCGGGAGCCGGCCGGAGAGCGCGGAAATGAGGAAGGACATGCTGGATGTTTATCCCGGCGACATCCGCCAGAACCCGGATTTGTGCGCCGGCGCCGGAGTGGGCTGGGCCGGCATCATCACCCGCACGGAGGCGCAGCCGGGGCCGGACGGATTGATCCATGCGGTGACGACGTTCGAGCATCATTATTTTGACTGGCAGGAGGACCGCCGCCTCGGACACATCCGACTGAACCTGTCGCCGCGCGGCGAGGGCCTTTTCCGCACGGAATGGGTGTTGCGCCGGAACGACCCGGCGGCGGGCAAGGAGGCGGCGGAAAGCTTCGCCGGCCCCGGCAAGCTGGCCATCGTCTATGGCGTGCCGGAAAAAGTGGAGGACGGGACGGTGGTTTTGCGCTACCGTTTTCTGCGGGTGGTGGAGGCGGAGGATTACAGCACCAATAAATTTGACTACGGACGCTTTGGCGAACCGTTCCGCTACATTGGCCAACCGCCGGAAAAACCATAACCTCAGATCGAATGCCGCCATTTGAGGCATTTTTGGCTTTGCGCTACCTGCGTCCGCGGCGGACGTTTGTTTCGGTGATCACGGTCATCTCGGTCATCGGGGTGTTGCTGGGGGTGGCGGTGTTGATCGTGGTCATCGCGGTGATGAGCGGTTTTGACAAGGAATGGCGCACCCGCATCCTGGGCTTCAACGCGCATCTCAAGGTCTTTAACGCCGACGGCTCCGCCATGACGAATTACCCGGTGTTGCTCAGGGAAATCACCAACAACCCCGAGGTGGCGGGCGCGGCCCCATTTATTGTGGACGAAGTCCTGCTGAGAACGGATCACAGCGAGAACGACACGAAATTTGCCCCGTGCATCCTGGATGGAATTGACCCGGACACCGAAGGCAGCGTCACGGTGCTGCCCACCAACATCGTCCTGGGCAAGTTTGAGGTGGAGGACAAGGGTTTGCTGGTGGGAATTGACCTGGCCAAAGACCTGGACATCCATGTGGGCGACCGTCTGTTGCTTTATTCGGGGCACAGTCTGGAAAAAATGGCGAAAGCCGCCGGGAACGCCAACGAAGAGCGGGTCCTGCCGTCGGAGTTTATGGTGCGGGGGATTTTTAATGTCAAGTTTCCCGCCTATAACCGAACCCATGTGGTGGCGTCGCTGGAAGACGCGGGCCGGCTCCTGGACATGCCGGAGGACGGGGTGACCGGAATCAAGGTGAAATTGCGGGACGAGTTTTGGATGGACAAGGTGGCCGGCCAATTGCAGGCCGCGCTCCAGGAACCCCTGCGCTTTATGACCTGGCGGGACGAAGCCCCAGATATATTTGACGCGCTTGCGGTGGAAAAGAACATGATGTTCATCCTGCTCTTTTTCATCATGATCGTGGCGGCGTTCGGGGTTGTCAGCAGCCAAATTACGTTCGTGGTCCAAAAAACCCGCGAGATCGGCATTCTCAAGGCGCTGGGCGCCAGCAACGGGCAGGTGCTGGCGCTGTTCCTGAGCCAGAGCGTGGTGGTCGGCATCCTGGGCGTCAGCCTCGGGTTTGGCCTGGCCATGCTGGCGTTGCAGTATCGCAACCCGTTTCTCCGTTTTATGCGGGATGTCACCCACACCCCGTTGCTCCCCGCCTCCATTTACAATGTCTATGAGTTGCCGAAGTCGGTGGAGACGGGCGACGTTTTGTTGATTTGCGGGACGGCGTTTTGCGCCTGCGTTTTGGCCGGGCTGTTCCCCGCCTGGAAGGCGAGCCGCCTGCAGCCTGTGGAGGCGCTGCGCCATGAATGAGGCCCGCCCGGAACCGCCGGCGGCAGCCCCGGAGACGGCGCGCGGGCCGATTCTCACGGCGCGCGGGGTGGGCAAGTCCTATCTCATGGGCGGGCGCGCGCTGGAGGTGCTGCGGGACATCGAACTGACGGTGCGGCGCGGCGAGTTCCTGGCCGTGCGCGGGGCGTCCGGGGCGGGGAAAAGCACGCTGCTGCACCTGCTGGGGGGGCTGGACCTGCCGAGCGCCGGGGAAATTATATTTGACGGATCGGGCCTCCGCGCCCTGCCCGCCCGCGCCCTGGCCCGGCTGCGCAACCGCCGCGTCGGTTTTGTTTTTCAGGCCTACCATTTGCTGCCCGAATTGACCGCGCTGGAAAATGTGGCGCTGCCGGCGCGCATGGCGCGCATCTCCCCCGGGGACGCCGCGGAGCGGGGGCGCGAACTGCTCCAGCGGGTGGGCTTGGGCGCGCGGCTGGAGCACCGGCCCTGCGAATTGTCCGGGGGCGAACAACAGCGGGTGGCCCTGGCCCGCGCGCTGATCAACGAGCCGGATTTGATCCTGGCCGATGAGCCGACCGGCAACCTGGATTCGCACACGGGCGAGGAGATCATCCAGTTGCTCTGCGCGTTGCGCGAGGAGCGGCGGGCGACACTGATCATGGCCACGCATGACGCCCGGATCGCCGCGCGCGCCCCGCGGGTGGTGGAACTGGTGGATGGAACGATGGCGGCGGCGCAGGACCGTCCCCAAACGTCAAACTAATAATGGCAATTGAGCGATTGGGGAATCGGTTTTCAATGGCCAATGACCAATTCTCAATGACTAATTCTCAATCCTCCGAAACAGCCTTTCCAAAACTCGCCTGTGAAATCGGAGGTTATTTTTGCGCGGACCCTTAGAGCAAGCGCTCCAGGGCATCGCACAGGGTCTTCAGAATCTGCACCCGCGCGAAGTTTTTGTCGTTTCCGGCCACCACGGTCCACGGCGCGAATTCCGTGCTCGTGCGGGCGACCATTTCGTTGATGGCTTCCTTGTAGGCGTCCCATTTTTTGCGGTTGCGCCAGTCTTCGCCGGTGATCTTGTAGCGTTTGAACTGGATGTCCTGGCGTTCCTGGAAGCGCCTCAATTGTTCTTCCTTGCTGATGTGAATCCAAAATTTTGCCAGCGCGATGTCCCGGTCCGCCAATTGCTCCTCAAAATCGTTGATTTCCAGATAGGCCCGTTTCCACTCGTTTTCCGAGGCAAATTTCTCCACCCGCTCCACCAGGACCCGCCCGTACCAGGAACGGTCAAAAATGGTCACGTAGCCCGCCTGCGGAAGATGACGCCAGAAACGCCAGAAATAATGGTGCGCCCTCTCTTCATCCGTCGGCGCGGCGATGGGGATGATGCGGTAGAGCCGCGGATCAATCGCCGCCGTCACCCGGCGTATCGCGCTGCCCTTGCCCGCCGCGTCCCAGCCCTCCAAGACAGCCACCGTTGATATTCTCCGGGCATTTGCCTCCCAGGTCAGCCGCGTCAGCCGGCCCTGGTATTTTTCCAATTCCCCCCGATACCGCCGGTCGGTGAGCTTCTGCGAAAGGTCCAGATGATCCAGCACGGTCTGGCTGGATTTGGCGCGCGCCGGCCGCGCCGGCGGCTCCGCGGCGGCGGCCTGGACCTTTCCCGCCCCGTCATCCTGAAGGCGGGCTTGCAGCGATTGCAGGAGGATGCGCCCGGCGGCCAATTCGCAGTAATGCCGGTCGGTCGCCTCAATCAGGTGCCAGGGGCACTGGGCCGAATCGGTGCGGCGGATGGCGCGCTCGCTGGTGCGGACAAACCGCTCATAGAGTTTGAGATTCTTGAGATCCGCCGGCCGGACGCGGCCCCGGGTGTGCGGATCGCGCTGAAGATGCTGGAGCCGGCGCGCCTGCTCCTTCCGGCTCAGATGAAGCCAGAGCTTGATGATCAGCGCGCCGTCATCGGCCAGCATCTTTTCAAAGAAGGCAATGCGATCCAGTGCGCCATCCAATTGGCTGCCTTTGATCTTGCGGTAAACCCGCCGCACCATCGGATCCGAATACCAGGAGCCGAAAAAAATCCCGATCCGCCCGCGGGCGGGCAAGGCGCGCCAAAACCGCCAGAAGGGGGGCCGGGCCTGTTCCTCGTCCGAGCTTTGCCAGAAGGCGAACGTATCCACCCCGCGCGGGTCCAGCCACTCATTGAGGCGATGGACCACCTCTCCCTTGCCGGCGCAGTCCGCGCCGGAGACGATGATAATGACGGGGAATTTCCGGCTTTTGAGGGCGAACTGCGCCTGGAGCAGTTCGGACCGCAGGGCCGGCACCGCTTGGTCGAATTCCTGCCTTGAGACTTTGCGCCCCAATTCAGCGACTTCAAACATATCGCCGGGCATCTTACCCATCACCCCGGCCCGCCGCCAGACATTTTGTTGCCATGCCTGCGAGCCGGAATTCACCAGGCTGCGGCATCGTCGCAAAGACCCTCGTCTTGCGGGGCGCAACTGTTTAGAAACAAATCCTCATCGCCGGGAGCCGGGGCTGGGGTGCATTTCACATTGTTGGGTTCCCCTCTTAATCTTGCTCCTCATCTTAATCTTAATCTCATCTCCCTCCTGCGCACAGATTAGGAGCAAGATTAAGATTAAGAAAGAAAACCCCAAAAGTGAAATGCACCCCCGGGGCTGCCTTATTTCACCTTTTACTTCTGCTCCAAAGGAGGTATGGTACATGCCCATGAAATCGCTCATTCGTCTTGCCGTGCTGCTGGCCGGGAGTGCGGCTTTCCCGGCGTGCTTGTGCGCCCAAACCCCAGGCGGCGCGGTGGCGGCGGCTCCCGCGCCCGCCGCCCTTTCCACCAACAGCCTGGGGCCGCGGATTCGATTCAACACCGAAAGCGCCGAGGCCGGCACCAACGCCGCCGGGGAACCGATCCGCTACACCTTCGTCATCACCAACACCGGGGATGAAATGCTCGTTCTCAGCAACGTGATACCCGGATGCGGTTGCACCACCGTCGGCGGAACGGCGCCCGGCAGCGCCACCACTTGGACGCACGAAATTGCCCCGGGCCAAACCGGCGTCATCCCGGTTCAGGTTGACACCCGCAATCTCCGGGGTTCGATTAACAAGATCGTCACTGTGGTTTCCAATGACCGGACGCGCTCCAACGTGACGGTCCACATCACCGGCGTTGTCTCCCTGCCTATTGAGGTGTCTCCCGCCATGGCCTCTTTCAGCATCATGCCCGACGCGCCCAGCCAGAACCCCCAGATGATCAAAATTTTCAACCGGGCGGATACCCCGCTCACCCTCTCCGACCCGCAAAGCACGACCAACGCCTTCTCCGCCGTCCTCAAGACCAATGTTCCCGGCCAGGAGTTTGAATTGACGGTCACGGCGGCGCCCCCTTCCGGCCTGCCGCCCTCTTTCGCCACGACGGTTGTCCAGGGGAGCATCTCGCTCAGAACTTCCGTCGCCAGCATGAACCCCCTCCAAATCGGGGTTTTTGAGACCATCTTCCCGGAGGTTACGGTCTATCCGGCCAGCATCCAGTTGCCCGCCGGACCGCTGGCCCAGGCCAGCACCAACCATGTCATCATCCGCGGCAACGCCGCGGATTTGAACCTGTTCGACCCCGGCGCAAACGTCCCCGGCGTGGATGTCTCCGTCCGCGTCATCCAGACCAACCGTCAATTCATTCTTTCCGCGGTCTTTCCCCAGGGATTTCAAATGCAGCCCGGCCAGGCCGTCGCGCTCACTTTCAAGACCGACAACCCGCGTTTCCCGGTCCTGACCGTCCCCGTCACGCCCGTGCTCGCCGTCATCCGCCGGCCGCCGCCCGTCCCCCCGCCCGCGCGCACGGGCGTTCTTCCGGCCTCCATCCTGGCCAGGGTCCCGGCCAATTCCTCCAACGCCCCGGCCTCATCGCCCAATCCACCGTGAGCCTGAACCCTCCGCGCCCATGCCAATAAATTTGAAAGTGTTGCGAGCCATCGTGCGACGGATTAACATTCAGCATCATTATGAAAACTGTGACGACCGAAAAACTGCGTCCTGCAAGACCGCGAAAACGCCAGCCGCACGGAAGACTTTCAGGAGAAAAACTTGGCAAACTTGCGGCACGCATGGTGGCATCCGACGATCCTGTGGAGACGGCGGAACTTCAAGAAGCGATGGTGCGCGGTTTTTACGGCGACAAATCCCATGCCTAGAATCCGCCGCGAAAATGTCCCCGAAGTGCTTCTCCGCCACCTTTACCTCCGCCTCAAGCAACGCCATTTCACGCCCGACCAATTGATGCTGTTTTCAGACTGGCTTGACCAGGAAATAGATGTGCCGACTGGCAAATGGTTTAAGCGATTCCCTGGCATGACCGTCTGTGGAGAAGGCGAACTTGTGAAGACATTCCTTTTGCCAGACCAATTGCCGACAGGAACAGAAATCGGGTGATTATGACTGACCCGGCACAATCAGCGCCGCGAGGCTGCGGGTGTCCACTTGGCAGGATCCTGCTGGAAGCCTTGATGGTGGCCGCGGCCGGCGTCGCCTTCGCCTTTTTGGCCAATCAACTTTCCCCGCGCGGTCTCAATCCGGCCATCAACTATCGTCCCGGCGACAGCAAGGCTGTCAGTGTTCCGCCGCCTGCGGTTGTTTCGTCCCGGGTTTCGAGCGGCGCCAATGTGCCGGCGTCCCCGCCCCCGCCCGCCGCCTTGCTGGCGGAGCGGCTTGAGAAAAACGGGCTGCATCTCCTCCAACGCGCCGAAGTGGAAAAACTGTTCCACGACCCCCGCCTGCAGCAGAGCCTGATTTTGTTTATTGACGCCCGTGACGAGGACCTCTACCAGGCGGGCCACATCCCGGGCGCCTTTGAATTCTATCCCTACTACCCCGGAAAATACCTGGCGGACGTCCTCACCCCCTGCCAGATCGCCGAACAAATTATTGTCTATTGCGTCGGCGGCGATTGCGAAGACAGCGAGTCCGCCGCCCTGTTCCTGCGCGACGCCGGCGTCCCGGCGGGCAAGCTCTTCGTCTATGGCGGCGGCGTGACCGAGTGGGAGGCCGCCGGACTGCCGCTGGAAAGCGGCCCGCGCAACAGCGGCAAGCTCCGCAACCCCGGCCCATGAAACGCCCCCTTCTTCCGGCCGGCCTGGCCGCCACTGACGCCGCCACCGTGCTGGCCCGCTGGCTGCTGGGCGGGCTTTTCATTTACATGGGCT
>Ga0326727_10019279_pt1 | contig 13745 bp, 14 predicted proteins | sample MB2enrmetagenome_FD_207643 | JGI IMG/M metagenome (GOLD analysis project Ga0326727, IMG submission 207643) | Lab enriched peat soil microbial communities from McLean, Ithaca, NY, United States - MB29MY | ecosystem: Environmental > Terrestrial > Soil > Wetlands > Peat | place: USA: New York... | reverse complement strand
ACCCTTGGAGCAGGGCAAAATCCTTTTCGCTGACCCACTGTCCATGCAGCAGTTGGCGGACAAACATGCCACAACCCTAATGAGGAGCCTGTTTGGAAGCCAGTCGAAAATTTCAACTATTCACCGACTTGTCTCCTCCCCGCTAAACACATACCCTCCCCTGGGGGCGCGGGGTTGTTTTCCCCCTTTTCCATTTATCGTTTATTCCACGGTGTATTGCGCCGTCCTGGCCGCCCACAGCGCTGGTTTTGCGGATCACGCCTCCTGCCGGCCATCGCGGCGTAATTTGCTGATCAACTCCGCCTCCAGATCACCTGCTGTCGTTGATACTCATTAAAACAAATGCCGCAAAAGCTGCATAATCATTCTTGGAATCATGCGCCGAATTATCCCTTCCGGATCCACAAGCCCCGATGTCCACGCCGATCTGCGCCTGTGGATCCACGGCGCGAATGGCCGAACTGACAGCCTTGAAGTGCTCGATGAAAGTGTCCGGCGTGGGGAACGCCTGGCCATTGCCCCAGAGCGAAGAGTAAGGCTCATTGGCGATTTCCCAGTGATGAAACTGGCAGCCCCGCTCCAGCGAGTGCCCGACGCCGCGGGCCCAGGTCTCCGGCGGCAACTGCGTTTCAGCGCCCGGCCGTTCGAATTCCAGCACACAGCGTTCCTCCGCCACGCCGGCGCGGTGGCACATCTCGGCAACTTTGTCTATTGCTTTCTCAAGGCCGTATTTCCGCAGGATTTCGCAGCGCTTTTCCAGAATCGCCGTCACCTTGGCGGCATACTCCATGTTCACGCAGGGCTGCACGTCCTTGGGCGGAAAAATCTTCAGGAGGCTCGCGTGGTGCATGTACCAGGCCGGATACGGGTCCGCTTGGTCAAACTCCCAGGCGGCCGGCGGGAGTCCTTCAGTCATGATCATGTGGGTCGCCCCCAGTTCCTTCTCAAGGGCGGCTTTCCGCCCGAACTGGGCCAGGTCGTCCGGCGCGGCCGGCTGCGCCCGCAAACCTGCCGTCAGCAACGCGTTCCCCAGCGCGGCAACAGTCAAAAAGAATATTATTCGCTTCATGGGGATGCCTCCCTCAATTGCCGCCGCGCGCGGGCGCGGGCGCCGGCGCGCCACGCGCGCCGCGTCCCCCCCCGGCGGGCGGGGCGGTGGGCAACCTGTCGGCGCACAACTCGCAAAGGGGTCAAGCCCGGAATTCTGAATTATGCTCATAATCTACAGGCGGCAGTTTTGATCTCTGCCTGTTCTACAAAGTGCAAAGGGGTCAAGCCCGGAATTCTGAATTATGCTCATAATCTACAGGCGGCAGTTTTGATCTCTGCCTGTTCTATTTGCTTTTTCAACCTGGCCAGACCCGGATCGACCGGTTGTTGGACCCGCCGGATCGCTTGTGACACGCGCGATTCGTCCCCCATCCCCAACCGCTCGCTCACCCAACGCCCAAAGGGGTCAAGCCCGGAATTCTGAATTATGCTCATAATCTAGAGGCGGCAGTTTTGATCTCTGCCTGTTCTATTTGCTTTTTCAACCTGGCCAGACCCGGATCGACCGGTTGTTGGACCCGCCGGATCGCTTGCGACACGCGCGATTCGTCCCCCATCCCCAACCGCTCGCTCACCCAACGCCGTCGCACCGTTGTCCGCCCACACAACCACCAGGCCAGCACCTGCTTTTCCGCCATCCCCTTGGCCGCTTGTGCCAAATCAACCCCCTCCATCCCCAACACCTCCAATCCCAGGCCCAGCAACCGCTCCGCCTGCTCTTGGCCATGCTCCCTCTTGGCCCCGCCACTATACGTGCTCGGGCGCACGCCTTGCAAGACCCGCTCCGCCCTGGCCAGCAGGCGCTCGCGAAAACCATCGCCCCCCAAATACCACCCCCGTCGAATGGCTCGCCATTGCTCGTTGAGTTCCTCCCTCCCGCCCTTTCTCTTTAGCTCCATCGCCCGCCCCTCCACATACGCCGCATACCCTGCTCGATCTCCGGCCTGGAGACCCAGATTGCCCATGACCCGTTCGGTCGTCAGCCAGGAAGGACGCCCCATCCGCGCCCGCACATACGCCGGATAACTGCTCCAAGGATAATCTGCCAAGCCATCCTTCCCCAGCAAATGAGCCCGCGCCGGATTGAGGTGAATGTAAGTGCTGACCACCGCGAAATAATTTCCCTCCGCCCCGTCCACCACCAGCGCTTTGTACCGCCCTTGGAACAAATGTCCGAATATCCTGTGCCGCGCGTTGTATCGCTGGGTATAGATGCTTTGCTGCCACTTCATCCCTGCCACGAGATTGGCCTCCGGCGTTTCCACCAGCAGATGATAATGATTGGGCATCAACACGTACGCATGGATCCGCCACCCCGTTTGCTCGCATCCCTCCCCCAGCGTCTGCAGCCAAAGCTTCCGATCCGCCTCGTTGGCATAAATCCTCCGCCCCTGGTTTCCCCGCGCCATGACGTGGTAAACCGCACCGGCATATTCCAAGCGAATCTTGCGCGCCATCGTCACCCATTCTGCTCCTCCTTCTCCCCAATGTCAAGTCCATATTCAGCTTTCCGGGCTTGACCCCTTTTCTTTTTCTTTTTCTTTCTCCCCAATGTCAAGTCCATATTCAGCTTTCCGGGCTTGACCCCTTTTCCCTTTTCTTTTCTTCAGCTTTCCGGGCTTGACCCCTTTTTCTTTTCCTTTTCTTGACCCCTTTTCCAGCTTTCCGGGCTTGACCCCTTTTCGGGCTTGACCCCTTTTTCTTTTCTTTTTCCCTTTTTCGGCCGGGCGCAAATTCGCCCCGTTCTGGTCGCCCCCGGCCTGCGTCCCCGTGCGGTTGCCGATGCTGTCGAAGGCGTAATCAAACTGCTGCCCCGCCACTGGCGTGCCGTCCGAGAAGTATTTGTTGGCGCTGGTCAACTGCCCCAACGCGTCATAGCCGTAGAGCCAATAACTGCCGTCCCCCAGCGTGACCCGCGTGCGCTGGCTGGCGGCGTTGTAATGATAGTTGAAATTCAGCGCCGACGATTTCCCCGTCAGGCGGTTGACATTATCATACGTGTTCTGATTGGTCATCACAGGCGCGCCGCTGCGCGCAAAGACAATATGGTCCACCAGCGCCGCATTGGCAAGATAAGAATACCGCATTTTCTGGTGGTGAGGGCGGCGGATTCCATGTTGCGAAGGGCGGACAGGGCGCAAGCTGGAAGCCTCCGACTTCACGACCAGGCTGATACCAGGGGCTTCGGCGAGTCTGGCGTTTGAGGCGTCGTCTGATAAGGGGAATCAAACGTCAGTCTCGCCGAAGGGGGCATTGTGTGCCGTTGGTTGCCTAGTGAATTTCAACCTTACCATCTGCAAAAAGCGTAACGTGCTTGTCTTTGCTTCTAAGCAAGACCGTGTTACTGTCCGCTGTGCGTAAATTAGTTACTTCCGTAAAATCGAAGAGTATATGGTCACGGCCAACAAGCTGATCATGTATGACTTGGGGAAATGAGTTTACTGCTTGATCCCCGTTTTCTGATCGTGCCAATTTCAACGTGGCAAATATCTCTGAGGCGCGTCGTTCCTCCATTTTACGAATGTCCTTTGAAGTAACGATGGAGCCAAAATACGGGAAAAGCAGGGCTGCAATGAGAACAAGAGCGATGCCCCATAGAGCAAGCTTCAAATGACTGCTAAAATGGGGCGTTTGCATCTCACTTAACCGCGTTAAGTGTCGCCTCGACAGCCTCTGTGTCCGCACCGTTTACCTGATAGTAACCACTCGTCCCCCAAAAGTGCCCAAAAGGTGAAACGATGCTGCGCCAGTTTTGAAAAGGCGCACTGCAAAGATAGGCAATGCCAAGCCCATAATCGAACTGGAAGGCATTTTTCATCTCGGCGCTGCTAAGAGTATTGTTCTTATCAATTTTGAAATCCCCTCCCAAACTTGGATCATTAATCGGCCAAATAGCAGTTGTGCCATGCCCAAAAAACGCATAGCCGTAGAGATCCGGTCCCTTAAAGCCAGTTATGGTGTCTGAGCTGAAAGTTTGAACCTCGCGGTTGAAATACTGCACCATGAATCCTTTGCCATAAAGAATGTCTGACGTGGTTTTTCCCAATCGCTCAAGGCGTTTGCGCGGCCCCGGCCAAAAGCCTAGCTTTCCAACGACTACCACAACCTCATTGGGGATTGTGTAAGTCTTGCAGAAAGTAATCGGATCATCAGGCGGCTGTAACCATTTCTTATATTGCGTTGGGTCCAACCCTATTATCTGAGCAAGGCTAAATATCGTATCCGTCGGCATAGTAGCTCCCGCTTTAGCACGAGGACCGTGACTCCTCTCGATGACCCATTCGAGACCAAGCAAGTCGGTATAGTCGACGAGGTCGTTCTGACAATTCGCGTAAAGATTCGGCCCGCCTTCTTCCTCCTCGGCAGGATCCCGGCTCAACCATTTGCCGGTTGATGGGTTGTAATATCTGGCGCCGTAGTAAAGTAGGCCCGTTTCCCAATCATAGAACTTGGTGGAGAACATGGGGATTAACCTTCGCCATCGGGCCGGTGGCGCGGATGAGTTCGCCGAAGGGGCCGTATTCGTAATTGGCGGAAACGGCTCCTGTGGCGGCATTGACAAGCGCCGCCACGTTCCCGTTCCCGTCATAGGCCACGAATTGCACTCCGCTGCCGACGATGTTCTCCGCCAGCAACCCTTCCACGCCGCCGGCGCCCTGCATGCTGCCGCTCAAGTCCGTCCCCCACATCAATGAAGCCACGAGCGAGGATGAAGGATTGAGGATCGCCACCAGATTCCATCCGTCATACAGAAATCGCTTGGTGTATTGGGCCACATAACCGCTCCCGTTGTAGTTCGAAACAACCGTCTGAATCCTTCTCCCAAGGTAATCATAGCTGAAAGTTAGGCTGTACTTCGACGCGGCTGGTGCGCCCGTCAGGCTGGTCATGTTGATCAGACGGTTTTCCGCGTCCCAACTGTAACTCCACCGCCCGTCGCTCATCAGGTTTCCGTCGGAGTCGTAGGTGAATGTCTCGGGATTCTGCGCCACAAATACATTTCCCGAATTCGTCGTTTGCCCTGACGCCACGCTCACATTCTGCCACAACGCGCTCGAAGCGTTGTTCACGGCCAACTGCTCCCGGAAATACTCCCACTTCCGGTAGGCGTTGCTGCCGTTCACGCTCACGCTGTTGGTTAGCAGACCCAGCCCAAGCACGTCCACGTAGCCGGGCACCCCGCGGCTGGCGATCTGGTTGAGGTTGTGCAGATCGTTCGTGTAACCGGCCGGGCGCATGGCGTTGGTTGTCCCCGTCTGGTCGCCGCCAGCCAGCGTGCCCGTGCGGTTGCCGATGGTGTCGAAAGCATAGTCAAACTGCTGCCCCGCCACTGGCGTGCCGTCCGAGAAGTACTTGTTGGCGCTGGTCAACTGCCCCAACGCGTCATAGCCGTAGAGCCAATAACTGCCGTCCCCCAGCGTGACCCGCGTGCGCTGGCTGGCGGCGTTATACTGGTAATTGAAATTCACCGCCGAGGACTTCCCCGTCAGGCGGTTGACAAGATCATATGTGTTCTGATTGGTCATCACGGACGCGCCGCTGCGCGCAAAGACAATATGGTCCACCAGCAGTGAAGGCAATGTAAATAAACGGCTTCACGGCGAACAGGGCGCATCTTGGCACTACCGCCGAAAATGGCAGCGGGACGCTGCCAGAACCCGCAGGCGGGACGCCTACGTTACGCAGCGCAGCCGTCTCGGCTGCGGGTTCGCGGGGTTTCGCTGCCCCGCGTCGTTTCCGGCTGCTTTTACATTTGGTGGCAGCGTCAAGATAGGCTCAGGTGAAGATGAATTGGCGCTGTGTTCCCCAATCCCCGGCGGCTTTGGGGGAGCCCCGGCGCTCCGGTCGCATCCCTCAAACTCTTCGCCTAATGATGGCAAACGGCAAAGGGGAACGCGCCCAATAGGGAGTTTCAAAATTCATGCCAAGAAAACACGGAGAGAACCGAAATACGCGAAACTCGAAGGCTGGCGAGGAACATGTCTGGATTTTTCGCGTATTCCGCGTATTGGGCGGTTGAAATCCTTTCTGAGGCGAGGATTTTGGCATCCGCCGGCATCTTGACGAGGCGTGATCAATCGGCATAATCAGGGCCATGTTGAGAATGGTGAATTGTGAATGGAGAATAGTGAAATAAGAAAATACTGCTTTCCCAATTCAACATTCGACATTCAACATTCAAAACTCCAAAAAATCCGCAATCCCCCATGTCCTCCCTCGCCTCGCTCAATCCGCAGCAGCGGCAGGCTGTCGAAACCACGGAAGGCGCGGTCTTAATCCTGGCCGGGGCGGGCACGGGCAAGACCCGCGTCATCACCTCGCGGGTGGCGCATTTGATCGAAAAGGGCGTGGCTCCGGGCCACATCCTGGCGGTGACTTTCACCAACAAAGCGGCGCGCGAAATGCAGGAGCGGGTTTTCAAGCTCATCCCCCGCCGCCGCCCGCCGGAGGGCGGCGGCGCCAAACCGCCGGGGCCGACCATCTGCACCTTTCATTCCCTGTGCGCGCGCATTCTCCGCCAGCACATCGAGCGCGTGGGCTACAAACGAAATTTTGTTATTTACAGCGAATCCGACCAGCTTGGCGCCGTGAAAAAAATCCTCAGCCATATTTCCGACAAGGCCGCCAAAGCCGATGCGGGCGAAGTGCTCTCGCTCCTCAGCCGCTACAAGTACGGCGGCGCGCGGGGCGCGGCCTTCGGAGACCCCAACGTCGCCGCCCTGGCCGAACATGTCAGCGCGCGCTACCAGAGCGCCTTGCGCGCCTGCAACGCGGTGGATTTCGACGACTTGATCCTGCTTACCCTCCGGCTCTTTGCCGGGCATCCCGCCGTCCTCGCCGCCTGCCGCGCCCAGTATCAATATGTGATGGTGGACGAGTACCAGGACACCAACGCCGTCCAGTTCCAGCTTGTCCGGCAGTTGACCTCCGCCCACGGCAATCTCTGCGTGGTGGGCGACGATGACCAGAGCATTTACGGCTGGCGCGGAGCGGACACGGGCAATCTGCTCGACATGGAAAAGCATTTTCCCCGGGTCAGAGTCATCCGCCTGGAGCAAAATTACCGCTCCACCGCCACGATCCTCTCCGCCGCCAACGCTGTCATTAAGAATAACGCCCGCCGCCGACCCAAGCAGCTTTGGTCCCAAAAAGGGCGGGGGGGGAAGATCCTTCTTCACACATACTCGGACGACGAGGAGGAGGCGCGCCACACCGCCGAGCAAATCGAATACGCCCGGCTGGCCCGGCGCGTGCCGTGGCGGGAGCAGGCGGTCCTTTTTCGCACCAACCAGCAGGCGCGCCCGCTGGAAACGGCCCTGCGCCAGGCCAACATCCGCTACCATCTCATCGGCGGCCAGAGCTATTTTGACCGCCGGGAAATCAAGGATTTTCTGGCCTTCCTCAAGACCTTCATCAACCCGCATGACGACATCAGCCTGCTGCGCATCGCCAACGTCCCGGCGCGCGGCCTGAGCGAGGTGACGATGGAGCGGTTGCTGGCGGCCAGCCAGGAACGGGGCTGCCCGGTTTTTGCCGTTATGAGGAATGCCGGCGCGCTGGCGGCGTTCATCCCCAGAACGCGCGAGGCCGTGGCCGGTTTCGTCAAACTCATTGAGCGGCATCAGGCCGCGTTGCGCGAGGACGCCCTTTCCCCGCGGCAGTGGGCGGAGAATTTTGTGCGGGAAATTGATTACGAAGCCGAACTGCGGCGCGGCGAAAAGAGCCAGGACGCCGCCGACAACCGGGTGCGCAATTTGCGCGAATTGCTGGCCACCCTCGGCGCGACCGCCGGCAACGCCGCCGCGCAGGTGGAGGATTTCCTGGACGGTCTGGCCCTGGATTCCGACCGCGAAGAGGAAAAGGAGCAGACGGGGGACGCCGTCACCCTCATCACCATGCACAGTTGCAAGGGGTTGGAATTTCCCCATGTTTATATCGTCGGATTGGAGGATGGTTTGCTGCCGCATTCCAAATCAAAAGCCGTCGGCACGCTCGACGAGGAGCGGCGTCTTTTTTACGTGGCGCTGACCCGGGCGATGCTGACGCTGACCTTGAGCCATTGCGCGGCGCGCAAGAAGTATGGCCAGCCTCTTCCCTGCCATCCTTCGCCCTTTTTGAAGGAACTCCCGGCCGACCTTCTGGAATTGGCCGACGAAAAAGGCAAAGCCCCCGTTTCCGTCGAAGCTGGCCGCGATGGTTTCGCCGCCATGCGCCTGGCGGCGGGCGGAGTCAAGAATGGGGAATTGTGAATAGTGAATGGTGAAATGAAACCGGAAATCTCGCAGAGGATAACGGGCGATGAAGTGCGCGGCGGTTCAAGGCCGGTGAGCAGGTCCGAATGGAACTGGCGGCTTGCCGGGACCGCTTCCTGCGCCTGCTTTCGAAACCTGGCGCCGGGTGCGCAAATATAAGACGCCGACCCCGGCAACCAGACCAAAGAAAGCGCCCTTGACCGAGCCGAGAAAGAGCACGACGTAGAGTCCCATTGCGGTAAGAGCGTTGGTCGCGGTGAAGGCATTCGCGCTGAATACCAGCACAAAGGCCGCCGCGAAGGCAATGCCGAAAACTCTCCGCGCCCTTGGATCGGTGCGGAGTGCCAGGAGCATTCGGCCTTGTTTGTTCTCTTGTCCCGGAGACTCGGGAATCCCAGGCGCGGTTGTTGTCCACCGGTCCTTTCCAAAGTGACGCAGCATGATGACGAGGCCCATCGGTGCTACGAAGAAAGGCAAGAGCGAGCCGAAGGGCCATGGTTCTCGCGAACCCGGCTCTACGAAACCGGTCGAGTAGGAAATCTTCTCTTCGTCCAGCATCTTGAGTGTGGACTCATTTGCCTCCGTCCACAATTCGACAGGCCTGTAGCCGCTGGCGTAGATTAAATCGGTGAGCCAGGAGCCTCCATTGCCTCCTTTGTACGCCGTCCACAAATTCCACCAAGCGGGCTTGCTTCCCGCCGTCCACCGATTCCACCAGGCGGGCATTTTGGCCGCAGCCCACACTTTGGTGCCCGGGTCATTCTCAGGCAGATGAAGCGATAGCGTGTTCGACCCGCTCTCCTCCAAGACAGTGATCCAGGCTCCAACGATCCAGGCATCTTTGCGCCCGGTGATGATTGCTTGCGCCTCCCCACTGGTGAGATGCTGCTTCTGCGCTGGCCCGAAAGCATGCCAGAACAGGCCTCCCAAAGCCGGCACAAACATGCACGCCGGGCCAAACATGCCGAGCGACCACCAGAGGATGAACCGTTTTTTCAGTGGTCTTGGCAGTTCCTGCGCGTCTGTTTGCTGGATGGAGTATTCACGCCACCAGCGCCGCATCCAGATCGCCAGAGCAGCCACAACGACGACATTAAAGAAGTCACAACAAAACCGCCATATAAACCTGCCAGGGTCCCAAGGAATATGCACCATGGAATATGGGGAGAAGAACAATTGGCGCACGATTAACCACGCTGCGCAGCCCCAAGCCAGGGTGCGCCAAAAACGGATGACATTTTCGCATTGTTTGGATGACTTTGCGCAGGCCCGGCTCATCCAATAGCCGGCGCAGCCGCCCACAAACGCCAGAAAACCAAGCAGTGACCAATAAAGAAGTATCGTACCCAGCGCCGCCAGTCCGATGACGGTCTTTGCGGTGGCGCTTCCTTTGACCGCCGCGCCCGCCGTGACGGCCTTCGCTGAGGTGGTCGCCAGCGGCAAGGCCGCCAGGACGCCGGCCGTGAAGGCGTGGCCCGGCTTCGTGTTTTGCAGCGCGCCTTCCAGGAAAGCCAGCGCCTGTTCCTGCAACATTTTGCGTCCGCGCGCCAGCCGTTGTTTGACCGCGTCCTCGCTCAACTCCAGCGCCGCGGCCACCCGCTCGATGGATTGATTTTCCCGATAAAACAACACCAATGGCTCGCGATAAACCTCCGGGACGCGCGCCACGCACTGCCAGAGAATGGCTTGTTCCTCCTGGCTGATGGCGCGCTCCGAGGGCAGTGGTTCCGGCGCGGCCAGTTCATTGACCGTTTCCAGCGTGTCGGCGCCATGGATCGGCTCGCGCCCTTGCCGGCGGAGTTCCTTGCCGATGACAAAGCGGGCGATGCCGCACAACCAGGGCCGCAGTTTCGCCGGCTCGCGCAGTTCGGCAAGCTGCCGCCATGCGGCCAGAAAAGTGTCCTGCGCCAAGTCTTCGCTCTGACTCACGCTGCCCGTGGCGCAGTAGGCCAGTGAACAAACCAACGATTGGTGCCGCTCAATAATTTGGCGAAAGGCCTCACGGCGGCCGCCCAGACATTCCGCGACCAACTCGGCATCGTTGAATTCAGTGGCACAGGCTTTTTCGATGGTCATCATATTACCATATAAGTACCCGAAAGGATAGCCGAGGTGACAAAGAATGATGGTTCCTCGATATTATCAGTGGAATGCCGCCGGCGAAACCAGTCCTCGTTTGCTTCCGTCTCCATCCGTGAAATCCGTGAAATCCGTGCTCCTTTTCCTGGCCCTGACTCTGGTTGGCCTCGCACTGCCCGCTTCTACGCCAGTTTTGATTCCTTGAAGTTGAGGAGCAACGATACCTCCAGGCCGATCATCGCCTTCCGAACATTTCCTCAGCCAATTCCCCTTGAGAAATGATGGGGGTTAAGACGCGGTGGCCTTTCAGGGCGCGAGTTCGCAAAGGAACGCCAGGGGAAATTGCCTTTTCAGAGGCAGATACGAGTCTGGCCACAGGCTGGTTGCTTTGCGTCAGCAAGACCTCGTTTCCCGCTTGAACCTGCTTGACCAACTCGACAAGCTCGGCGGCCCCGATTTCGGTTGTTACCATCATGCCATTGACGATACAGCTTTCCTGCTATCGAGTCGAGTGCCATTTAACTTCCTCCTCCGGGCTTAATAGAGGCAGTTCAACTCAATAACCTGCCCGCAACTGCATTGAATGCGAATGGCCGAAACCACGTCTCCCTGCCGTTGCAAGGTCACTTTGGGCGGCGGGCAATTCTGGGCGGGGGATGGCTGCGCCGCCGGGGCCGCCGTCAAACCTGGTCCAGTGGCCCCCGGAGCCATCCTGCCGGCGGCGGACGGCGCGGGCTTGAACGGCAGCGGCTTGAAACCGTGGTCCGCGCCGGAGAGGATCGCCGGCCCCATGGGAACAAAAGTGTCTGACATCGGATGCCTTCCTTTGCTTCTAAGCTTTCTTGCCGCCAGTGCGCAGGTTCAACAAGACCGTCACCCGCCGGTTGATTTCGTCGGCGAGATCGTGGTCCGGCATGGGCACGGTGTCGCCGAAGCCGGCCACCTTGATGATCTGCCGCGGCTGCACTCCGCTCCCCAGCAACTGGCGCCGCACCGCCGTGGCCCGGTCCGCCGAAATTTCCCAGTCTCCGTAGTTTGGGGAGACTGGCGAGTTGCCGCTCTCGGTGTGCCCCTCCAGCTCGACGGAAAAATTGGTGGAGCGGGCGATTTCCCAGGCCAGCGTCGAAAAAACCCACTCCCCGTAGGGGGTGAACTGGGTGGATTGCGCCTCAAAAATCGGCTTGTGCGCGCGGTCAAAGACATTGATCATGATGCCGTCGGGGGTCATTTCCAATTTGACCGAGTCATCGTCCTTCTCCGTAAAATCCGTTTGCAGGGCCTTGAGGAAATCCTGGTTCATCCGGCGCAACATGGCCAGTTCCACCGCCGAGGCGGAATCAAAATTCCCCTCGGTGCTCTTAATCGCCTGGGTGTTCTTGTTAGGGATGATGCCCGTGGAATCCTTGGTCAACGAGGTGAAGGGATGGGCAAAGGCGCGCGCCACCGCCTCCTTGATTTTCTGATCCTGCGAGGTCAGCCACAAGACGATGAACAAGGCCATCATGCCGGTGACGAAATCCGCGTAAGCCACCTTCCAGGCGCCGCCATGATGAGCCTTTTTTTTCATCCGTGCTTCTCCGTTTTATTTGGGCGGGGCCTGGTTCAGCGCCTTCAACATCGTCTCCAGCCCGTCCGCGCTCGGTTTGACTTCACTGGGCAGCCCGCGCCGGGCCACTTCGACCGCCATGATGGGAGACATCCCTCCGGCAAACCCGATGACCGACGCCGCAATGCACCGGATGTAAGCCATCTCCGAAAGGTTCATAAACTCGATGTTGACCGCGATCGGATTCATGAACCCGTAGGAAATAAAAATGCCCAAAAAGGTTCCGACCAGCGCCGCCCCCACTTTTTCGCCGATCTGCTCGATCGGCCCGGAGATCGCCGACATCGTCAGCACAATTCCCAGCACCGCCGCCACGATCCCGAATCCCGGCATGGCGTCGGCCGCCTTGGTCAGCACGCTGACGGGGCGTTCGTGCTCTTCCTCCATCGCCTCCAGTTCGATCTCCAGCAGCATCTTCAGATGGTCCGGCTTGATCTTGCCGTCAATGATCGGCCGCAGCCCGTTGCACAAGAATTCCATGGCCTTTTTTTCTTTTTGAAACGTCGGGTACTTGGCGAAGATATCGCTCGTCTCCGGGTTCATGACATGCTCCTCCAGCGCGACCATGCCGCCGCGCCTTCCCAGCATGAACAATTCATAGAGCGCCTTGAACAAATCATTGTAGGCCTCCCGGCTGTGGGACGCCCCTTTCAAGGTCGCCATGATCATCCGGCCCAGGTCCAGCAGGACCTTCCGCGGCGACATCACCACCAGCGCCCCGCCGCCCGCGCCGCAAATGATGACGAACTCGGACAAGTGCATCAGGTTCAGCGCGTTTCCGCCCGACAGCCAGAACCCGCCGATCACCGAACAGAGAACAATCAACGCTCCAGCAATGACAATCATGGCTCAACTCACAAGGGATACTGGAAGAAATCCGGGTCTTCCTTTTGCAACAGGGATTTGATGGCCAGGATGGCCTGGGCATGAATCTGGCAAATGCGCGATTCGGTCACGCCGAAGGCCTCCGCGATCTCGTGCAGCCGCAGGTCCTCAAAATAGTAAAGGGCCAGGACTTTGCGCTGCATCTCCGGCAATTTCTGCAATCGCTCCTCAATGATGCGGGACAAATCGCGCACCGCCGCTTGCCGGTCCGGGTCGCGCTGGGAATTATCTGGAATCAACTCGTAGGCCGAGCCGTGTTCTCCCTGCCCGTTTTGCGCCGAGTCCAGGCACACATACGTCACCGGGCGCACCTGCTCCAGCAACTCCTCGTAATCGTCGGTCGAAATTTTCAGTGCCTTGGCCATTTCCGCGGCGCTCGGCACCTGGCCGTTGCGTTGCGTCAATTCCTGCATCACCTTTTCAATCTGGCGCGCTTTCTCATGCACCGAGCGCGGCACCCAATCCAGACGCCGCAGCTCGTCAAAGATCGCCCCGCGAATCCGCACCCGCGCGTAGCTCTCGAAGGAACAGCCGTTCTTCGGATTGTAGCGCCGCACCGCGTTGAGCAATCCCACCAGCCCCGCGCTGTAAAGATCGTCCGCGTTGACATGGGAGGGCAGCGTCATGGCCAGCCGCCCCACCACCGTCCTGACCAGCGGCAGATGCTGCTCCACCAGGCTGTTTTCCTGCGCGCTGCCCGGACCGGAGCGGGCATAGAGCCGCCAGACATCCTGTTGCGCCCGCCGGCTCCGGGCGGGGGATTGGGTCGCGCGTGTCTCAGAGTCGCAAAGGGTGGAACTCATGATTTAGAAGGTTTTGATACCGATGGCGCTGCCAAAACTTCGGCGGAGCGGGTGGCCCGTTCCAGGGCC
>Ga0326727_10019278_pt1 | contig 13745 bp, 9 predicted proteins | sample MB2enrmetagenome_FD_207643 | JGI IMG/M metagenome (GOLD analysis project Ga0326727, IMG submission 207643) | Lab enriched peat soil microbial communities from McLean, Ithaca, NY, United States - MB29MY | ecosystem: Environmental > Terrestrial > Soil > Wetlands > Peat | place: USA: New York... | reverse complement strand
ATGATCCTCCACCACGACATGCCCCGCCAGGGTGGCCACGTTGGACATGATGATGTGACTGCCCATCGTCACGTTGTGCGCGATGTGGCTGTAAGCCAGAATATGATTGTGCGACCCGACCACCGTGGCCTCCCCGTCTCCCGTGGCGCTGTGGATGGTCACATATTCCCGGAAAGTATTGTGGCCGCCGATTTGGGTGCGGGTGACGCCGCCCTTCCATTTCAAGTCCTGCGTTTTCAGGCCGATGCAGGCGAAGGGGAAAATCTCGTTTTCGTCGCCCAGAGAAGTATGGCCGTCAATAACAACGTGCGAATGCAGGCGGCAATTCTTCCCCAGTGTCACATTGCCGCCAATCACACAGAACGGCCCGATCTGGCAGCCCTCGCCGATCTGCGCCCCGGGATGTATTATTGATGAGTTCATTCGATCTCCAGCATTACACACTAACCGTGTTCTTCTCCCAACTCCGCAATCCGCAATCTGCAATCCGCCCTGTCCTCCGTAGCTTTAGCGAAGGAGGAAATCCGCCCTCCTTCGCCGAGCCTACGGAGGGTGAACAATCCGCGATCCGCGATCGGATCACTGTCTGTCAAATAACATGAATGTCACTTCCGCCTCGCTCACCGTTTCCCCGTCCACCGAGCACACCCCCTTGGCCTTGCCGATTTTGCCGCGCGATTTGGTCAGTTCCACCTCGATCAGCATGGTGTCTCCCGGCCGCACCGGCTTGCGCCAGCGCACGCTTTCCGCTGACATGAAGTAGGCCAGCTTGCCGAAATTCTCCGCCTGCCGCAGCATCATGATTCCCGCCACCTGCGCAATCGCCTCCAATTGCAGCACGCCTGGCATGATGGGATGATTGGGAAAATGCCCCTGAAAATAAGGTTCGTTGATCGTCACATTCTTGACGCCGGCAATCTTCATCCCGTCAATTTTGGTGATTTTGTCCACCATCAAAAATGGATAGCGATGGGGGATGATCTTGAGCAGGCGGGCCGTGTCCATCGTCTCGCCGTCCTTGAGTTCCACGGCGGCTTCGCCCGCGTTGCCGGAGGCGGGGGGAGGAGGGGGCGCAAAAGTGCGGGCGGCCTCCAGCGGCTTGCGCATTTCCTGGGCGATCAGCCGCGCGAATTCGCAGTTGGCCGCATGGCCCGGCTTCACCGCAATGACGTGCCCCGCCAGCGGCGCGCCCACCAGCGAAAGGTCCCCGATCAAATCCAGCATCTTGTGCCGCACAAATTCCTCCGGATAGCGCAGCGGCTCGGTGGTCAAGACGGCGTCGTCGCGGATGACGACGGCGTTTTCCAGGCTTCCGCCCCGGATCAATCCATTTTTGATCAACGCTTCGATCTCTTCAAAATAACAGAAGGTGCGCGCGTGGCTCAGTTCCCGCTCCCATGTTTCCGGCGTGACCTCCAGCGTGTAAAATTGCGTGTAGCGCCCGCGCCCGTCCGCGCTCGTGCAGGTGATCTTGAAACCCTCATGGGGAAAAACTGAAAGCGTCGTCTCGCCCAGTTCCATGAAGAGCGGGCTTTGCACCCGGAAGACCTCCCGCGGCTCGTCCTGCGGCGCCACCCCGGCGTGATGGATCATTTCCATGTAGGCCCGCGCGCTGCCGTCCCCGATGGGCGGTTCGTTGGCGTCCAATTCCACAATCGCGTTGTCAATGTCCCGCCCCGCGAAGGCCGCCAGAATGTGCTCCACCGTCTGAATCTTCACATTCCCCCGCGACAGCGCGGTCGCGCGCGTGGTGGCGCTGACGTTCTCGATCCTGGCCTCAACTTCCGGCATTCCCTCCAAATCCGTCCGCCGAAAACGCACCCCGCTGTTCGGCGGGGCCGGCAGGAACGTCATGTTGACACGGTTGCCGCTATGCAGCCCAATTCCTGAAAAACTCGCCGATTGACCCAGAGTTTGTTGATGTAACACCCCGGAATTAAACCAAATTCTCCCCTCGCTTGGCAAGCGCCTATCGCGGTCGCCTCAATTCAAGGGCGTTTTTTCACGACCAGTCCTGTCAGAAGAAAAAACACCGCCAGGGCCACGATGGAAACCGCTTTCCCGGCGCGAAAACCGGACGGGGAATACTCGACCCGCAACAGATGATGGCCGGCCTCCAGCGGAATCACGCGCAAACAGTAGTTGGCGGGCATGACTTGGTAGCGCGCCTGGGCGCTGCCCGGCAGTGGCAGCGCGCGCCAACCGCGGGCGTAGGAATCGGTGATCAGCAAAAGCGCGGGCGCAGCCGTGGCCGCTTCGATCTCCAGCCAGTCGGTGGAGGACTTGAGCAGCGTCACCGTGCCCGTTTGGACGGCGGGCTGCGGCAGGGGGTTGGGCGGACTTTCCAATATCACTTCCTTCGTCATGTCAAAATTGGCGTTGGTCAGCGTGGAAAAAATCTCATGGTAATTGGTCATCACCCGGAACCGGTCCACCAGCAGCAGATGGGGCAGACCGCCGGCAAATTCCGAATAGGAGCTTTCGTCGAATGGAAACCAGTAGCGGCAGCACAGCATTTTCAAGGCGTTGGTGTCATAGGCCTGCGCGGCCATGCCGTACGGGGCCGTGTCGAAATCAATACCCTCCGCAAAATCCAGGAACCGCTGGTAGCGCAACAGACCCGACGGATCATCGCTTTCAACATTCAAGGTCCCCGTCGTCAGAGACGCGTTTGGATTGAAATGCAGGATGCGATAATCGCCGGGATGTTTGGCGAGGAACTTGGTGACGACAGGTGAATAGGGGGCGTCGGGCTGAAAAGTCACCAGCGAAGTCACGGCAAAGGCACCCAGTTCGATCAACGCGAGAAGAAGAACTCCCAGACAGGCCAGGTTGCGGCGCGCCCGGGCCAGTTCCAAGAGGGAGGCGGCCAGGAACAGGGTCAGGCCGCCCCAAAGAAGGGAGTGAACGGCATGGCTGCCGCTGAGGGCAATAAAGGCGGGATCGAAAAAGTCGGAAAACATCAGAGTGTCCGCCCCTGTGGCCGGGATGCTCCGCACCACGCGCGCCCACCAATCCAAATGAAGGGGCAGAAAGGCCAGCAGGCACAAGACGACTCCCAGCAAGGCCACTCCAGCCGCCAGCCACCGGGGCGAGGTTCGTCTCCGCAGCATCTCATCCATCCCAATCCCCGCCAGAGCCGCCAGAAAGAGCGCCGCCAGCCAGAGGAACTTATCCATGCCGCGGAAAGCGTTGAAGCCGGGCACATAATTGAAAAGGAAACGGAACAGCGGCGTGTACCGGCCCATCGCCAGCACCAGCGCCACCGCCAGCATGGAGATGGAAAACCGCCGCGCCACGGGCTTGCCGCACAACATTCCATACACCGCCATCACCAGCCCCATGACACTGACAAAAAGTGACGTTTCCGTAAGATACCACCGGCCCCAGTAAGGCACCTGATTCATGTCGCCAAAAAACCAGGGCGCCAGCAGCGTCAGAAAATTCTCCGGCGGAAACGAATACGAGCCTGCAAAGTCATAAGACATCCCGATGCTCCGCATCGTCTCGCTTCCTTCCTGCAACCCTGTGAAGAGTTGGACGGCGCTCAAGGCCGCCCCGCCCAGCGCGATGGCTCCCAGGCACAGGATCACTTTCCCGGGTTGCCGGGAGCGGGCGGCTTGCAACAGGGAATACACTCCCGCCCCCACCGCCAGGTAAAACACGAACTGGGGATGTCCGGCCATGACCGACATCCCCGCGGCAAACATGCCGAGCAGGCACGCCCCGAGGGAAGGCCGGTCCACCGCCAGGTCAATGGCCAGCAACAGCAGCGGCGCCCAGATCAGGGTGCAGAGGTTGGGCAAATGGCCCGCATGGATTTGGAGAAAATGCGGTCCGCAGAACATGAACATCGCCGCCGAGAGCAGACAGGCCAGGGAATGCAAGCCGCGGTTGCGCATCCAATAAAAGGTGAACGCCCCGCCCAGAAACAGATGCAGCGCGATGGTCCAATTAATGGCCGCCTCCAGCGGCAGGAGCAAATAAAGAAAATTCAGCGGGTAAAGCAACGCCGACTGGAAGTTGCCGAAAAACGGCGCGCCGCTGGCACAGTGCGGATTCCACAGCGCCAGATTCCCCGCCTTCAATTCGTGAAAGCCAAAGTCGCGCCAGTAGAAAAAATAATGGCGCAAGTCCATGCGCGGATCCGAGAGGACCTCGCCGGGCCGGGCCAGGAGGACCCCGGAAAGGATGGCCAGGGTCAGCACCGCCAGAACGCACAGGCAAAGCCAGTTTGGAAATTCCGGCAACGCCGGCGCGGCGGCGACAGGTCGCGGCTGAGTTTGATCTTCGGTCATGCCAGCCGCCCAGATTAGCCATTCAAACTCGAAACGGAAGCCGGAATTCCTACATCCTTGAGTTCTCCCACGCGACCAGTTGCTTGATCCACCCGCAAACTTCCGTGGAATCCACTTCCGCCGGGATCGGCGCGGGCGGGGATTCGCACACGAAAATCGGCCGCTCCGTTGCCGCCGCCGCGCGCCGGCCGTGCGAGCCTTTCACCAGGCTCGCGTCCAGCGGGATGACATCCAGCAGCGTCCGGAATCCCAGGTTCTTGCGCAGCAGTTTCCACAGAATACGCAGTTTGATCAGCGGAATTTTGGGATCCAAAAAAAGTTCCACCGGATCGAATCCCGGTTTCCGATGAATATCCACGCAGCGCGCGAAGTCCGGCGCGCGCGCGTCCTCCAGCCAGTAATAGTAACTAAACCACGCTCCTTCCGCCGCCACCGCCACCAAATCTCCCGCCCGCCCGTGCCCGACGCCCCAGTCCGTTTTCTCCGCCGCGCCAAGCACCGTTTCGACGCCCGGCTCGTCGCGCAAGACGTGGCGCACGGCCCGTTCCAGCGAAGGGTCGTTGAGATAAACATGCGCGACCTGATGATCGGCCACCGCAAAGACCTTGCTCGCGCCGCAATCCAGCGCCTCCAATCCAAGCTCGTCCTTCACCGTCAGCCAGCCCTTTTGCCGGAAAAGGCGGTTTAAATGAACCGGCCTGTTCACGGCGGTCACGCCGTACTCGGACAGCAGAACAACGCGCACTCCGCGCCCGCGAAAAAAGGAAATCAAATCACCGGCCACGGCGTCAATCCGCGCCAGATCGTCCAAACGGCCCGCGCGGACCGCCTCCGGCCCGTGCCGCTGCAAATTGTAGTCCAGATGCGGCAGGTAGATCAGGCTCAACGTGGGCGCGTATTTATTCTCGATCCACCTGGCCGACGCGGCGATCCATCGCGTGGCCGCGTCCGCGCTCCCCTGCGGGGAAGTCACGCCCGCCGCCGGCCCCCAAAACGTGGCGAAAGGAAACTCACCCAGGTCCTTTTTGATTTCCTCGCGGATGGAATACGGCCAGGAGTAAATGTCAAAAACCTTGCGGCCGTCGGCGGGGTAAATCGGGCGCGGCGTGATGGAATAGTCCGCGGTGGAATACATGTTGAACCACCAAAACAACTGAGCGCAGGTGAAATTGGGCAAGATCAGGCGCAATTGCTCCCAGATTTTCGGCGCCGCCACCAGATGATTGGATTGCTTCCAAAACTGGACTTCGGCCAGTTGGCGGTCGTACCAGCCGTTGGCCACGATGCCGTGGCGGGAGGGAAGCGCGCCTGTCAAATAATTGGATTGCGCCGTGCAGGTCACCGCCGGAAAGGCCGGGATGATGGTGGCCCGCGCCGCGCCGCCCGCGAATTGCGACAGCCGCGGCGTAGCCGGACCGAGGAGCGATCCGGTCAGCCCGGCCACGTTGATGACCGCCGTGCGTTTCAAGGGGCTGATTTGTTGGCGCCGCGCGCGCGGGTTTTTCCCCGCCGGCCGGGCCGGGCGGGGCCAATGACAAAGTGCTGCGCGGGCGTCCCCGCCGGCGTGGACGCCGGCGCCACTTTGCCGGCAGACCCGGCGCGGCGCTGCTGCAATTGCCGGATGGCGTCAAGCATCAGGGGCAGGCTGACTTCATGGATTTCCACCGGCCGGCCAATGTCCTCGAGCATCATCAGCGTCAATTCCCCGCCCTGGTGTTCGCGGAATTCCTCCAGCCCCTGGAAGAGCGCGCGCTGATTTTCCAAGTCAACATAAAGCATCTCGTTGGCGAACAGGGCGAAGCCCAGCGCCTGCAGCAGCGACAGCGCCCGTTCCGCCGCCGCCGCGCCGAGCAGGCCGGCCTGGCGCGAATAAACCACGTCCAGCGCCAGGCCCGCCGCCACTGCCTCGCCGTGCCGGATGCCGTAGCCGGAGAGCTCCTCCAGCTTGTGCGCCGCCCAATGCCCGAAATCCAGCGGACGCCCCGCGCCGGACTCAAATGGATCGCCGCCCGAGGCGATGTGGTCCACGTGCAGTTCGGCGCAACGGCGGATCATCCCCCGCATCGCCCGCGGCGCGAACGCGGCCAGATCAGCCGCCTTGCGCTCCAGTTCTTCGAAAAATTCCCGGTCCCGAACCAGCGCGACCTTGACCGCCTCCGCGGCGCCGGCGCGTTTGTCGCGATCCGGCAGCGAGGCGAGCATTTGGAAATCGTTGATCACCGCGTAAGGCGGGGCAAACGTGCCGATGAAATTCTTCCGGCCAAAGGCGTTGATCCCGTTTTTCACGCCCACTCCGGCGTCGCACTGGCTCAACGTCGTGGTCGGGATGCGGACATGCCGCACGCCGCGGTGCGCCGTGGCGGCGGCCAATCCCGCCACATCCAGCAAGGCGCCGCCGCCGACACCCAAAAGGAAGGAATGCCGGTCCAGGTGGAAGCGTTCCACCCGCGAGTGGATTTCGGCAACATGGACATAAGAGTTTTTGGCCCGTTCCCCGCCTTCGATGATCAGCGGCGGGCAAACCAGATGAAGCCGCCCGTGGTCCGCCGCAAAATAATGCGCGATCCGGTCGGCCAACTCCGGCTGCGCCAGGGCCAGCCCTTCATCCACCACCACCAGCGCCGCCACCGCCGTCGGGCCGCCGAGAATCTCCCGGAGCAGCGGATTGGCCGCGTCGAACACGCCGTCGGTAAAATGCACCTGGTGCTGGAAATTGACGCGGATATTTCGCTTGATAGCAGTCACGCTCTCCACTATCCATCCCTGCCCAAAACTTTTCGAGTTCAAATTTTTGAGATCCTCAAGAAATCTCCTGATGGGGTGAGGTGGCTTTACAATGGTCGTGACGGGCGTTAGCATAATTTGACTGAGGCGAAACTAATCATGCCGCAGGCCAGTTAACTCGAAGAAAAGAAGAAACATTATGGGTGACAAATCTCCGAAATCGAACCAGAAAAAATCCAAGCAGCAAAAAGCCAAAACCGACAGCGCCGAGCAGAAGAAAAAACAGGAGGCGCTCTCCAAGCGGTCAACCAAGACCAATTAATCATCATCGCGTTTTTCCGGTATCTCCCGAAGCAGGAATTGCCGTTGAGCGGGGGAAGACGTCGCACACGCCACATGCCGTCGGCGGGACGCCGACGGCTGCAACCGGGACGGTCGCGCTCCCAAAAAGCCGCTGATGATTGGGGTGTTTGAGACGGATCTCAAATATCGCTTGTCCTCGCCCGGCGCTTTCTGTAGAAAGGGATTGCGCAAGAACCTTCGTGACCGCGTTGACGGGATGTTTTCGTTCAAGGTTTGAACCGCCCGCGGGCGTCGCGAACGGGAAGGAGCAGCCATGATGAATACGCCAATCCGCACTGATTCGACCGGCCCTGCTGAAACCGCAGGCGCGCCGGCCTTGAAAGATGCTTTCAAGGATGACTTTTACATCGGTGCGGCCCTGAGCCTGGATCAGATTTCCGGCAAGGAACCGGCCGCCATGGCCGTGGTCGAAAAGCAATTCAACAGCATCACGCCGGAGAACATACTGAAATGGGAGGAAGTTCACCCCAAACCGGACCAATACAATTTTGCAGCGCCCGACCGCTATGTGGCCTTTGGCGAGAAGAACCAGATGCGCATCATCGGCCACACGCTGGTCTGGTTTCATCAGACGCCGGATTGGGTGTTTCAGGATGGGGCCGGCAAACCGATTGGACGCGACGCCCTGATTCAACGGATGAAGGACCACATCTTCACGGTGATGGGCCGTTACCGGGGCCGCATCCACGGCTGGGACGTGGCGAACGAGGCCTTTCTCCCGGACGGCTCCTGGCGCAAAAGCAAATGGCACGAAATCCTCGGCGAAGATTACGTGGCCCTGGCTTTTGAATTTGCCCGCCAGGCGGACCCGAAGGCGGAGCTTTATTACAACGAATACGATTTGGAAGTGACGCCCAAACGCGAAAGCGTCATCCGCCTGATCAAGGGCCTGCAGGCCAGGGGCATCCGCGTGGACGGCATCGGGGTCCAGGGCCACTGGTTTCTGGATTATCCGCGGCGGGAGGCGATTGAGGGCCAGCTTGAGGCACTGGCGGCGTTGGGTCCGAAATTGATGATCACCGAGCTGGACGTGGGCGTGCTCCCTTATTGCCCGTTCGACATTAAAAGAGTGGACATCTCCACCTTCGACGAGGCAAACCAAAAGAAACTGAACCCCTATGCGAACGGCCTCCCCGACCCGGCGCAACAGGATTTGGCCAGGCGGTATGCCGAGTTGTTCACAATCTTTCGGAAGTACCGGGACAAGATCGGCCGCGTCACGTTCTGGGGCGTTCATGACGGCCAATCCTGGCGCAACTATTGGCCCATCATTGGCCGGACCGACTATCCCCTGCTGTTTGACCGCCTGTGCCAGCCAAGACCGGCGTTCGATGCGGTCATCCAAGTGGGGCGGGGGCAAGGCTGAGTGAAGGAGTGTTCCGTTCCAGGAACGCGATGACCTGGGCTTTGCTCACTCCGGGAAAGTCATCAAGAAACTCGTCGAGCGTGTAGCCGCCTTCCAGGTAATCAATCAGGTTATGCACGGGCACACGAGTCGCCGCGAAAACCGGAGTGCCGCTGAGGATTTCAGGGTCCTGGACGACGACGCTTTCATTCATGACCGTAAATAATCACCAAACGATTCGAAATGCAACAGCCCTCTCCGTTAAAGGTTCCTCGACGATTTCGGTGGAATGGAGGGCGCGATTCTGTTTGGCTTTCACAACTCTGCGCGCTCCGCGTCTCTGCGCGAGAATGCGTCCTCGTTTCACGATGAAGCCAAACGAGATCACCGGGTCAATCGTCGAGGCCGCTGGCCGCATCCCTGTTCCGCTTGGCCCCAGACTGCTGGAAACCAAGCTCCAGGCCGGTCTGGTTCTGAACATTGGCTTGGAACCACTCAAGGAGGGGATCACGCGCATCGTCCACGGCTTGCCGGAAGGAAAAGAATCCTCGCGCAGAGGCGCGGAGAACGCAGAGGAAGGCCAAGGCAACGCCTGATCCACTGAAAACATCGAGGAACCGGGATTTAGTTTCATTTGGGTTCGGAGAAGAGGGCGAAATCGGCCAGGGTGGGGGGGGCGGGGGAACTTAGGATGCGGAGGCGGAGTTTGGCGGTGGTGATCGGTTGCTGGCGCAGGAGGCGGCAATGGCCGATGCTGGTGCCGGCGGCGAATTCAACCCAAGCCCCGCCCTGCCATTGATCGAGGGCAAAGGATTCGATGCGCTGGCCCAGCGGTATGTATTCGCGCAGGCGCACGATGTTGAAGGTGACCGGCCCGGGCCATTGCAAGACCAATTCGGCGTTGGTTGCGCCGTCAGCGGCGGCCCAAAATGCGCCGGGCAGACCACGCAGGGCATTTTGCGGGCCGAAATGGGCGTCGTCGTTGTCGCGGGTGCTGGAGGCGGCGGGCCTGGCGGTTTGGGCGAGGTTGTTGGAGAAGATATTGTCAATTATACGGTGAAATTCCTTGAGGGAGCGGGCGTCCGGCTCCGCGATCTGCCCGCGCCGGTCGGGCGGCAGGTTGAGGAGGAGCGAGGCGCCGCGGCCCACGGAGTCGAAGTAGAGGTTGACCAGTTGTTGGGGCGTTTTCACGCGGCCATCCTCGGAGGCATGATAGAACCAGCCAGGACGGATGGAGACATCGCATTCGGCGGGGACCCAATCGGCGCCGGGGCGGTCGCCGCGGTTGAGGCGGCGGGCGTCGGACTGGCCGGGGACGAAGTCGCCGCGGTCGAGGGTGGCCCAGCAGGTCGCGCCGGCCGTGCCGTTTTCGTTGCCCACCCATCGAATGTCCGGGCCGGCGTCGCTGAACATGCAGGCGTTGGGCTGGAGTTCGCGGACGATCTGCCAGGTGTTGGTCCAGTCATAATAGCTGCTGGCGTTGATGGTACGCCTTTCGCGCGCGCCGCCGTAGTAGCCGTCGCCGCCGTTGGCGCCGTCGAACCAGACTTCCGAGACGGGACCGTAATTGCCGAGCAACTCGCGCAACTGGTTGCGGTAATAAGTGAGGTAGGCCGGCTGGCCGTAGTCCTTCTGGTTGCGGTCCCAGGGGGAAAGATAAACTCCGAAGCGAACGCCGTATTTGCGGCAGGCGTCGGAAACTTCCTTGACCACGTCGCCGCGCCCGTCCTTCCAAGGACTATTCTTGACAGAGTGTTCGGTGTATTGCGAGGGCCAGAGGCAGAAACCGTCGTGGTGCTTGCAGACCAGAATCAGTTCCTTTAGGCCGCCTTCGACGGCGGTGCGCGCGATCTGATCGGCGTCGAAATCGGTAGGGTTGAAGGTGGACTCCTTTTCGTCGCCGTAACCCCATTCATTGCCGGTGAAGGTGTTCATGCCGAAATGGAGGAAGCCGCAGACTTCGAGGTCTTCCCAGGCCAGTTGCCGCGGGCTGGGCGCCGGTCCGTAGGCCGGGGGTGAATTGGCGGGCGGGGCGGGCGGCTCGGGGCGGCAGGTCGCCTGGAGAAGGGCCAGACGCCGCTCGTCAACTTGCAAACGGCGGGTGAAGCCCTCCCAATCGCGGCTTGGCTTGGGGGACCAACCGACTTCGGAAATGGCGCACTCGCGGGGGAATATCATGTACTGCATCTGGGGCACGGTCGGGATGTATTCGGTCCAAAGATTGCCTTGCAGGCCGAGGATGTGATTTTGAAATTCGGCGGGCAATTTCGCCGGAATCGGCTCATAGGCATAAACGTTCTTGAGCGGCAGATACCCGCCAATGGCGCGCGGCTCGGAAAGGGGGATGCCGCGACCCTGGACGACGGATTGGTAATGGTCCAGGTAACAATCGGCGTTGGGGGACATGACGACATCGTGGCCTTCCTCGGCCCCTTCCACCGCGCCGCCAATCCAGTCCATCAAGGCCGCGTTCTTTGCCAGGCCGCCTTCGCGAATCTCGCTCCAGCCGATGAGGGTGCGGCCGTTGGCATTGATGAATTTCTCGATGCGGCGGATGAAATAGCTTTGCAATTCTTTTTCGTCTTTCAATCCCTCCGTCTTCATGCGTGCCTGGCATTTTGGACAGTTATGCCAGTCCTGCTTCGACACTTCGTCGCCGCCGATGTGAATGTACTTGCCGGGAAACAAGGCAAATACCTCCGTCAGCACGTCTTGGAGAAAGGCAAAAGTGTCGTCGTTGCCGGCGCAATAGACACGGGGAAGCGCGCCGCCCGGCGATTGAGTGTTCGCCGGGTCTCCCCGGCAACTGAGCTGCGGATAGGCCGCCAGGGCCGCGGTGGAATGCCCCGGCATTTCGATTTCCGGCACGATGGTGATATGAAGCGCCTGCGCGTAAGCGACCACCTCGCGAATGTCATCCTGCGTGTAGAAACCTCCGTAGCGGCCGTCCGGGCCGTAATTGGTGGTGACGGCGCTGTTCAGGCCGAAACCCACGCCGTCGCGCCAGGCGCCCATTTGCGTGAGTTTGGGATATTTTTTGATTTCGATGCGCCAGCCCTGATCGTCCACCAAATGCCAATGGAAGGTGTTGATCTTGTGCATGGCCAGCAGGTCGAGCAGGGCCTCGACCTGGGTTTTGTTGTAAAAATGGCGGCTGACATCGAGCATCAGGCCGCGCCATGGGAAACGCGGCTGGTCCTGGATTTCGACGCAGGGCATCCGCCAGGCAACATTCGTCACCGCCACCGGGGAGAAGATTTCCGGCGGCAGGAGTTGGAGCAGCGTTTGTATGCCGTAGAACATGCCGGCGGGGCCGGGCGCGCGCACCACGACCGAACGGGGCGCGACGGAAAGGGAGCAGCCCTCCGGTCCCAGGGCGGCGGCGGCGCCGCGAGTTGTCAATAATATCTCTCCGGCGGACGGGCTGCTCTTGTCGCTGCCGGCGACCGGCACGGGATAACCCGTGGCTTGACGGAGCCGTTGCGCCAGCCGTTGCGCGGTTGGAAGCGAGGCTGGATCAGCCGCGATGCGCGTGGCCGGCTCCAGTTGGAACGCGCCGGGGCGGCGGTCCAGCTTTTGCGGGGCGGGGATGATGGCGATGTCCGCTGCGGCGGCCCCGGAAGGCGCGGAGGCGGAGGTCGCGGCGGGAGCGGGACGGGGTTGGTTGCTGCGGCAGGAAACGGCCAGTCCAAGCGCCAAGGAAGAAAGGACGATGACACGGAGAATGTGTTTCATGCGATGTTGGGCGACAATAGAGGGAATTCAGGCAATTCCAAGGAGAATTTTGCCATGAAAGAACGCGGCGCTTGATTGAATGGGAGATGGGAAGGGGAAAGAGGTTAATTGCTAAAGGCTAAATGGAAGGGCGGGTTGGCCGCAAAAGAACCCAAAGAACTCAAAGAAGACTCGACATCAGTTGTTGACAATTTGGTCCTTGCAATCCAGCAATGCCGCTCATTTTTGAGCTTGACGTAAAAGTAGATTTTAGGCAGGATTTCTAATGAGGTGTTCACGATAATTTTTTCAATAAATTATTCTTATTTATTGGCGAAAGCGCAATACGGTGCATTGAGCCTAAACCATCCGTTTCCCGTCATTGAGATATGAAAACAAAATGGCCCGCCCTTCTGGCTTTGCTGCTCCTGGCCGCGCCGTCGGCGTCGCAAGCTCAATTCACCTACATTACAAACCGAGCTGCGATCACCCTCACGAAATACACCGGTAGCGGGGGTGCGGTGGTCATTTCCAACTTCGTCACCAGTATCGGGCTACAGGCATTCACGAACTGCGTAGGGCTGACCAGCGTCACCATACCAGGCCACGTCACCAGCATCGATCAGTGGGCGTTCGAAAACTGCACCGGCCTGACCAACGCCACGATCTCCAACGGCGTCGCCAGCATCGGGCCGGGTGCTTTCATTTACTGCAGCAGCCTGACCGGCGTCACGATTCCCGGCAGCGTCACCAACATCGGGCAAGGGGCGTTCGAGTACTGTAGAGGCCTGACCAACGCCACGATCTCCAATGGTGTCACCGGCATCGGGAATTCTGTATTCGAGGGCTGCGGCCTGACCAGCGTCACGATTCCCGGCAGCGTCACCAACATCGGGCAAGGGGCGTTCGACGACTGTAGCGGCCTGACCAACGCCACGATCTCTAATGGCGTCACCAGCATCGGTAATTCGGCATTCGAAAGCTGCATCGCCCTGAAGAGCATCACGATTCCCGGCAGCGTCAGCAACATTGGGCAGTGGGCGTTCGAGGGCTGCACCGACCTGACAGCGATAACTGTGGATTCAAGCAATATATTTTATAGCTGCACCAACGGGGTTTTATGCGACATAAGCCAGTCCACGCTGGTTGTATACCCGGGGGGCCTAAACGGAAGCTACACAATTCCCCCAAGCGTTATCAGCATCGGGAGCTATGCGTTCTATGGCTGCACCGGCCTGACCAGCGTCACGATTCCCGGCAGCGTCACCAACATCGGGCAAGGGGCGTTCGAGTACTGTAGC
>Ga0326727_10019275_pt1 | contig 13745 bp, 9 predicted proteins | sample MB2enrmetagenome_FD_207643 | JGI IMG/M metagenome (GOLD analysis project Ga0326727, IMG submission 207643) | Lab enriched peat soil microbial communities from McLean, Ithaca, NY, United States - MB29MY | ecosystem: Environmental > Terrestrial > Soil > Wetlands > Peat | place: USA: New York... | reverse complement strand
GTAGAACGGGAGCTTCTCGCGGGTACGGTCGCCGGGGCTGATGACCTCGACGAGGAAATCGGCCGGACCGCGAAAGTGCGCTTCGGACGCCTCGGCGCCGCTTCCCGACAGAATGACCGCCACGTCCGGACAGCGGTAGTTGTGCTGCCACTCCTCTGCCTGGTCGCTCAGGTTGATGCCCGCAAACACTTCCCCTTGCCCCTGCCATCCGACAACCTCGCCGAGAATCCGCACCAGGCGGGCGACAATTTGCTGGTGTTCGATGTTGGGCAGGGGCGACATGACGTAGACTCCTTCCCAGACTTCATCGTAGCGGTCTCCCCCGCACGCCTGCCGCTGGGCGATCAGCCGTTCTTCCAGGTCCGGGTCGGTGATCAAGGCAACCATAAATCGTTTGCCTCCCTTGCCTTCCTATTATGAGTGCCGACGGCCGCAGCGGCAAGTCCCCGGCGGCGGGTACGTGCCAAGCCGCGAGCCCTCGCACCTTCTCATTTTGGGATGCAACCGCTATGATTTGGGATTCACACGCCCTGAAGCCCGGCGGGCCCGCGAATAAGATACCCCGAAAGAGGCAGATGGTCGTTATATCCGGCTGAGTGGGTCGGTTCGGCTGTAAGACCCAACCGGCTCTAAACCAGGTATTTCAATGGCGGCTTCCTTCGAGTGGGACGAGAACAAGGCCGCTGTAAACCAGCGTAAGCACGGCATATCATTCATCGAAGCGGCTACGGTCTTCGCTAACCCACTTGCGGCCATCTTTGACGATCCCGATCACTCGTTTGAGGAATTGAGGGAGATCATTGTCGGCCATTCCGACCGGGCCCGCGTGTTGGTCGTCAGTTTCGTGGAGCGTGAGGGGGTGGTGTGGATCATCACTGCCCGCGGGGCAACGCCGCGCGAGCGCCGCAATTACGAGGAGAACCCGCGTGCCGGGTGGCGCCATGAGTGACGAGCTTCGACCGGAGTATGATTTCGATTACCGCAAGGCCAAGCCGAACCGGTTCGCGGCTGATTTGCCGCCGGGGGGCCGGGTCGTGTACCTGGAGCCCGATGTCGCCGCCGCGTTCGGCGATTCGACGCAGGTCAATCGGCTCCTCAGGGCAGTACTCGAAGCGATGCCGCCCGCAACCCCGCCCCGCAGCGCCCCGACGCCCAACGCCTAAACTCATTTCATTCCCATGCAAACCGACGAACTCCGCGAAAAGTATCTGGCCTTCTTCGAGTCCCAGGGGTGTGTCCGCCGGCCCAGCGACGTGCTGGTCCCCCGCTGGGACCCCTCCGTGCTCTTCACGCCCGCCGGCATGAACCAGTTCAAGGACCACTTCCTCGGCCGCTGTAAGCTGGAGTTCACCCGGGCCACCACCTGCCAGAAGTGCCTGCGGACGGGCGATATCGACAACGTCGGCCGCACGCCCTATCACCACACGTTCTTCGAGATGCTGGGCAACTTCAGTTTCGGCGACTACTTCAAGCGCGAGGCGATCCACTGGGCGTGGGAGTTCCTGACCGGAAAGACCTGGCTGGGAGTAGCCCCGGACCTGCTCTCGGCGACGATCTACCTGGACGACGAGGAGGCGGCGGCGATTTGGCTCGACGAGATCCACCTCCCGCCGGAACGGCTGCAGCGGCTGGGCGAAGACGAGAACTACTGGCCCGCCAACGCCCCCACCCAAGGGCCGGACGGCGTCTGCGGCCCGTCCAGCGAAATCTACGTCCGCACCCATTTCGGCCAGGTCGAGGTGTGGAACCTGGTCTTTACGCAGTTCAACCGGGTGGGCCCGCCGCCCGGCAACCTCCGGCCGCTGCCCAAGAAGAACATCGACACGGGCATGGGGCTGGAGCGGATGGCCTCGGTGTTGCAGGGCGTCGAGACGAACTTCCACATCGACATCTTGCGGCCGCTGGTCGAGGCCGCGGGCGAGGTCTGCCAACATCGCTACGCCCCGGAGGCCGCGGACCCGCAGGGCACCGCCGCGCGGCTCCGCCGCATCGCCGACCACGTTCGCGCCTGCACGTTCGCGATCCACGAGAACGTGGTGCCGGGAAACAAAAAGCAGGGATATGTAATCCGGCGGCTGTTGCGCCGGGCGGTCCTGGACGGGCGGCAGATCAGCCGCCGCGAGCCGTTCCTCTACCAGCTCGTGCCGCTGGTGGCCGATTTGACGAAGCGCCCTTATCCTGAGTTGGGGGCCTCGGTCCCGCGGATCCAGCGGATCATCAGGGAGGAGGAGGAGAACTTCCTGGCCACCATCGACGCCGGGCTGAGCCGCATCGAGCGGATCTTCGACGCGATGAAGAACGAGCGCCGCGGGGTCGTCTCCGGCGGCGAGGCGGCCGACATGTACCAGACCCACGGCTTTCCCCCCGAGCTGTTCGAGAACCTGGCCGCCGAGCGGAACCTGGCCTTCGACTGGCAGGGCTTCCGCGAGGAGATGGAGCGGCACGGCCTGGAATCGGGGGCGGGCGAAAAGATCGTCTTCAAGACCGGCCCGATCGAGGCCCTCAAGAAGGCCGTCCACGAGACCCGCTTCCTCGGCTACGAGACGCTGGAAGTGGCCGACGCCCGCGTCGTCGGCCTGGTGGCCGGCCAGCGCCTCTGCGACGCGGTGACCGAGGACGACCAGCAGGAAGCGATCCTCGTGGTCCTCGACCGGACCCCTTTCTACGGCGAGATGGGAGGGCAGGTGGGCGACGCCGGCGAACTCGTGGGCGACGGCTTCCGCTTCCAGGTCACGGACGCCCAGATCGACGGGGCCCTGGTGCTGCACCGCGGCCATCTCCGCGAGGGCCGCATCGAGCTGGGGCAGCAGGCCGTCGCCCGCGTCAACCCCGAGCGCCGCCAGGCCGTCCGCCGGGCGCACACCGGCACGCACCTGTTGCACTATGCCCTGCGGAAGGTCCTGGGCGAGCACGCCGTCCAGCAAGGCTCGAAGGTGGGCGAGGACTCTTTCCGCTTCGACTTCGCCAGCCCCTCGGCCACCAGCCCCGAGGACCTGCTGCGGATCGAGGACGAGGTGAACCGGCGGATCTGGGAGGGGCAGCCCGTCCGCTCGGCCCACATGCCGCTGGCCGAGGCCCGGCAGAGCGGAGCCATGATGCTCTTCAGTGAGAAGTATCCCGACGTGGTGCGGATGATCTCGATCGGCGAGTTCAGCAAGGAGTTGTGCGGCGGCACGCACCTGGACAACACGGGCCAGGTGGGGTTGCTGCGGATCACGGGCGAGGAGAGCGTGGCCGCCGGCACGCGGCGGATCACGGCGGTGACCGGCCGGGCCGCCCTGGACCACGCCCGCCGCACCCAGGCCGCCCTGGCGCGGACAGCCGCCTTGCTGCGGACCGCCGCCGAGGACGTGCCGGAGCGGGTCGAGATCCTCACCAAGGAGATCCGGCAGCTCCGCAAGCAGTTGGCCGCCGGCCCCAAGGGGGAAGCCGCCAGCAGCGAGCAACTGGCCGCCGCGGCCAGCGAGGTGGCGGGCGTGCGGATCGTCGTGGTTGAGATCCCCGGCGGGACACCGCAATCGCTCCGCGACCTGGTGGACCAGCTCCGCCGCAAGGCCGCCCCCGTGGCCGCCCTGCTGGGCGCCCGCCAGGACGAGGGCAAGGTGATGCTCGTGGCCGGACTGAGCCGCGACCTGGTCGAGCGCGGCTTGGACGCCGTCCAGTGGATCCGTTCCGCGGCCGCGGTGGTGGGCGGCGGGGGAGGCGGGCGGCCCGACCTGGCCCAGGCCGGCGGCAAAATCCCCGACAAGCTCCCCGAGGCCCTCGAAGCCGGCCGCGTGGAAATCGCCAGGCGCCTGGCGGGGTGAAAATCCCCAGATGCAGGTGCCGGCCACTAACCTCTCTGCACGATCCCGGGGCCACGCCTGGCGGTACGGTACGACCAACTTTCGGGCGGCGCCCGGCCCTCGGGTTCACCCACAACAAGATCATGGTCATCAACGGCGAGACGGTCATCACGAGCAGCTTCAACTTCACGAGGCAGGCTGAAAATGCCAACGCCGAGAACCCGCTCGTGATCCGGGGTGCGGCACTGGCGGAGAAGCGCGTTGCCAACTGGCAGGCTCACGCCGAGCGTTCAGAGGCGTATGGGGGCAGGAGCGACGAGGGCGCGGCGCCTGCTGAAAAAAAGCCCCGGAGGTGGAGGGCGACGTAAGCCGCCCGCGTAGATGCCCCGCTAAGGTCGGCCCGCCCGGAAACCCGTATCCATAGATCGGGTGTCTTGACTCGCTTGGTTCCCTTAATTAGCTTAGCATAAGCAGGTATTCGGTGCCTGCGTCTTCAGCCAGACGGACCCCTACGAGCTGTATAACAACGACATGGGGAGCAGCGGCCCGCCGACCTTCGGGATCGCCAAGTGCGGGAGTCCGGGCAGCTACAGCTACTCGCTCCGGGGCGGCTACGCCCAAGCGGGCAACTGTCCGATCCACTTTGTTTCCCGGGGCAACGCCGCACGGTTCTGCAACTGGCTGCAAAACGGCCAGCCAACCGGACCGGAGGAACCCGGTACGACGGAAACGGCGGCGTACACGCTTAGTGGCGGGACACCGGACTCGGCCTTGATGTCCGCGACCCGCAACGCCAGCGCGACCTACCTCATTTCCTCCGAAAACGAACGGCACGAAGTAACGTACGACGAGAGCGGCGGCGCGAAGGCTGGCTGCTGGGCCTACCCCGCGCGCAGCAATGACGCCGCTCTGCGGCCGGGTCTCCTTGGTTCAAGACGCAGCAACCATTTCACGCAATGCCGAGCCACCGCCCTGCTTTTCATTGCACGCTGAACCACGACAATGCCAACCCGAACCAGTGCGTATCGTCGTTGCCGCCGGGCCGCAGCCGGAGCTTTGCACCGACACCGTTGCTCCGCTTTTCCTTCGCTGAGACACCGTCAACTTCGCTTCGAGGCGCTAGAGAACCGTTGGCTCCTGAGCGTCTATTACGTATCCCCCACGGGAAGCGATTCCAATCCGGGAACGTTGTCGAGTCCCTTCGAAACGCCGATCAAGGCATTTTCAGTGTGCGCGACTGGCGACACCATCTACTTCCGTGGTTCGACGGACCCGCTCAATCCGCAACCGTATGCGATCTATGAAGCGCTGGGCGGTTCCACGAATCGAGCGGACGACGTTCCCTACCAACTTTTTGAGGCGGGCCATGGCGACCAAGGCGTCGCCGTAGGCGTCAGTAATCTTACGATTGCGGCCTATCCCGGCGAATACGTGCGTTTTGACGGCGCCTATCAGTTATCGTGGGTTCAAGATACGGCCACAACGTGGCACGCCGACGTATCCGGCTTGCCGCAGTTCGCGGGAACGGGGGCGTGGGCTGACTGGGCGGTAGGCGCTTTAACCAGCGTCACAGCTCACCTCGTCGACGGATTCGAAGCGACCAATATCTATCCTAGTGCCGTGTGCACCGCCGGAACAACGCCGCCTTCCGGCCTGGAAGGGGCGTCCGGCGGAACGAATCCCGCGCAGACGTACCTCTCCCTTTTCCGTGAGCTGCACGACGGCCAACGGTATTTTGCATGCTTCAATGACGATACCCCCGGCAGCGGCGCAAACTACTATCTATTTTGGAACGCAGCCCTGTCCAAGTGGGTTATCAGCAACACGCTTTCCGACGACGTGGTGGACTACTGGTCGCTCGACACGGGGGAAACCGATCCGCAATCGACCAGCGACTACCAACCGCATGGCGCGTGTTGCGGTACGATGGAATGTACGCATGCCGATCTGACCGGGCTTCCGGCCGACTTTAGCGATTTTCCCGTTCAGACCCAAGACAGCAATTCCGCGTTGACGACGTACTACAACGACAACGGAACCAACAAGCTGCTCTACGACCTGTTCTACTTCGATTGGCAGAACCTCGTGGTCTATTTCCGCTCCAACGAAGTCAACCCGATCACCGACCCGGACACGCAAGTCTGGGTTAAGCAAGGGCAGTATTCCGATTTCTGGCTCAGCGCCATTTCGCCGCCTGCCACGGGCATCACGATCGACGGAATCACGTTCGGTTGGGGCACTAGCATCCGCGGCATCGCCACCAACTGCACCTTCAGCAACTTCACCATGCTGGGCGGTGTGATCCAGGCAGGCATATCCAACTCGTTGTTCGAACAGGGATACTTTGACTTCGTGGGTGGCGACGCCATCTTGCGATCGTCCGGAGTCTATGAGGAAAGCCGGTACGTCCACGACTTCTACTTGGGCAGTGGCAGCAACAACACGATTCGTGATACCTTTATCGGCCGGAACCTGAGCGGGTGCTCTGTCGCGGACAGCAGCGGGTTCGATACCGTTTACGACGTGGTGAGTTATGGGGCCGAGATGGGCCCGATGGTAAGTGTTGCCGGGCAAATGTTCAATTTCGTCGGAATCAACGCCCCCTATTTGGCCCAAGGCGTGGTGGCCCAACGCGTGGACGGCTGGGCCTGGATGATACGGGACGACAGCACCGGCCTGCAGCTCGACAATTCCTACTTGGAGGTTATCGGAAACGACGGTTCCGGCGTCCTGAGCGACTACAATCCCGTGGCCACGGGAACAACGGTCGATTCCAACATTATCGCCGCGGAGGGCTGGACGAATGGGACCGTCACCTACGATCCCCAGTGGTTCATGAACCTCGCTTCAGGCGTTTCGTTTTCCAGCATCGCCGACAATTTGTTCATCGCCGACCGCGACGTGGGCGCGTCTCTTGGCGGCGGAGCAGCACTGGACACGACCAGCCACACCGCCTTCTTGGGCTATCTTGCGGGCCAAGGTTACGCGGGCAATGCCTACTCCCTGGACACGGACACCTCCGATTACCTCGACGTGGCCGCGGCGGATGCCTTCTTGGATTCGCATCCGTCACTCGAAGAGGCCATGGCATATTTCTGCGCCCACGCAGCGACCATGGCCGCCGACAACGGGGCTACGGCGTCGCAGGGGCCGGTGCTGAACCTGGTGTACGCGAACCACCCGCAGACCGTCACCACGAGTACAACGCTTGAGTTGTTGGACGACAGCGGGCAGGTGATTATTGGCGACGAGATCATCGATATCTCGAAGAACAACGGCGCCCTGGTATGGGGCGGCGTCTCCCTCTCGCCGGGAGAAAAGCAAACTTCGCTCGCCGGCAACGTGATGTATGCGGTCACCTATTCCAGTTACGACAACATTTTGGTGTGCCCGCTCACAACCGTGACCGGAGTATCAACGACGGCGGCCGCCGACGCGCGTTGCCCTTTGGGTGGGACGGTTCCAATCACGGTCACCTTCAGCCAAGCGGTGAACGTGAGTGGTACCCCGCAACTGGCGCTCAACAACGGCGGGGTGGCCAACTATGTCGACGGCAGCGGTACGGCGATGCTGACATTCAACTACGTCGTCGCGGCGGGGCAGGAAACGCCGGATCTGGACTACGCCTCGACCGGCGCGCTGGCGCTTGACGGGGGCAGCATCCTGGACTTGGCGGGCAACGCGGCCGTGCTGTGCCTGCCGGCCACCGGCACCGACGGCCTGGCCACGCTGCATGTGACGATCGACACGGGGCCCCCCACGATCACCGACGTCTCCTCTTCGGTGGCCGCCCATTCCTCGTTCGGCATGGACGCCACGGTCCCGATCACCGCGACTTTCGGCCAGCCGGTCACCGTGGACACAACGCAGGGCACGCCGCAGTTGGCGCTGAACGCGAACTCCACGGCTGCGGCCACTTATGTGGGCGGCTCGGGAACCGACGCCCTCACGTTCGACTACACCGTGGCGGCCGGCGATGCGGCTTCCCCGCTGGACTACGCCTCGACGTCCGCCTTGACCCTGAACGGGGCCACGATCGAGGATGCGGCGGGCAACGCGGCCACCCTCACGCTGCCGGCCACCGGCAGCGACGGCCTGGCGGCGGTGAAGATCGTGATCGATGGCGGCAAGACGCTGATCGTCCCCCCGGCCGACTGGAGCTTAGCGGGCTTGACCCTGACGCTGGGCAACGACGGCGATCTGCACGTTTACACCTACATAACGGGGTACTCTGCCGATGTGGTCCCGCCATGCCCGCCGGCAGGCGTCTGGAACATCGTCCTTGCCGCACCTGACGCGCCTACCGGCGACCTCACGATTGACAACAGCAATGGCAACCCCATCCCGGTTGGCGGCCTGACCTATTCCGGAGGCGGTGGCCTGATAATAACCGGCGGCGGTTCGCTCACCTTGTCCCTGCCCAACACGTACACCGGCGGCACCACGGTCAGTGATGGACTGCTGGTGGGCGGCAACAGCGCGGCGATTCCCAGCAGTTCGCTGCTTTCGATTGGCCCGGACGGCTCGGTGGTGCTGGGTACCCCGGGTGCCAGTGAGCCGCTCGTGCCGCTCTTCGGTGGCGATGCCGTCGGCGGCGGCGCCACTGCCCCGGAAAGCGGCTCCGCTAATGTGATCGAACCGGCGGCCGTTTCCACCGCCAACCCGACCGTTGTTGAGACCTCTGCGCCAATCGCCCCGAGCAGCGAAACCGTGGTCGTAGCCGATGGTACCGGCGTCAACGCTACTGCCGAGGCCCCCAGGTTCACGGAAATCGTCGCGACGCACGACTCGCCAGTTGTGCCGCTGTCAGCAATTGTCGCCGCGGGTGGTCCCACGGCGGGCAGCAGTGCCGGTCCACCGATCTCTCACGTTGGAAGTCAGGGCGGATCGGCGACGCCCGCCACGGATGACGTGCCGACGACCACGCCCCCACTGTTCGTTGCCACGGGTCGAACCGCCGTGCCGGCCGGTTTCGCTGGTAGTGCGGTCAGCGCCCACGACGCCGTGCTGCGGTCCGAGACTTGGATGCTTTCCGGAGACGAGCCAAGCTGGTTCGATGAACTGCCGGGCCTCCACGGCAGGGCGCAGCTCGCTTGGAAACCTGATTCTGTTGCAGATACCCTCGACACGGTCTTTGCCAGTTGCGGACGATGGGCAATGCGGTAGACCTTGCTCCTCCCCTTTCCCCTGGCCAACCTTCGGTCGGTGCCCGGAGGGGGGAGTATTGTTAGAGCCCCTTAGCCACGAGCCCCGGGCCGCGGGAATAGCCCGCCGCATTCTGGGCGAATAGCAAGTAGATTGGTGGCGGGCCGAGGGTACCCCCCCCTTTCGGACAGGAGGCCGGTTCATGGCGCGCGAGAACCACGGTCTGCAAGTCGCCTTGATCATTTTCTTCATGCTGGCCGTCGTATTGGCGGTAGCCACGTTTCTCTGCAGCGGGAAGTTCCTCCAGGCCCAGCAGCAGACCCTGGGCGAGGAGCAGATCGCCGCTCAGGAGGGGCGGGCCTTGGCGTCCAAGGAGGCCGAGTGCGCCGAGCTGAAGCGCATGATCGGCCTGCCCGACAAGCCGCTGGCGGAGGTACAGGCCCAGTTCAAGAAGGACATGCAGACCTACGGGGCGAATTACCCGGAGGCCGCCCGCGGCTGGAGCCCCATTCTTGCCTACATGTGGGACACCATCGTCGACCGCAACAAAGAAAACGTGGCGCTAAAGACCAATCTCCAGGACCTGCAATCGCGGTTCGCGGCCCGCGAGGAACAGAAGGACGGGATGATCAAACAGCTCGTTGCGGCGGCAAAAGACGCGGGGGAAAGGGCTGCCGCCGCCGACCGTGCCGCGGCTGAGGGGCGGACGCGAATGGGGACCGAGCTGGCCGACGTGTTGCACAAACTCGACGACGTTCAGAAGGCGTTTGACCGGAAAAGTGGGACGGCGGGACTGGAGCTGAAGCAGGCCCGCGAGCAGGTCACCCGGCTCGCCGAGGAGAACAGGGCACTGGTGGAGAGGCTAAGGCAGTTCGATCGCCCCACCATGGATCGGCCGCAGGGAGAGGTCACCTGGGTGGACCAGCGGAGCCGGACGGTCTGGATCAACCTCGGCCGGGCCGACGGCCTGGATCGCCAGACCACCTTCGGCGTCTATTCCGGCGACGTGGCCGAAATGGGCAAGGCCCAGAAGAAGGCCACCGTCGAGGTGACCAAGATCACGGGCGACCACTCGGCGGAAGCCCGCATCACCGAGGGCAAGACCGCCGACCCGATCACGCCGGGCGACAAGGTTTTCACGCCCCTCTGGTCGCCCGGCCAGCAGGCGCACTTCGCGCTGGCCGGCATCATGAACATCGACGGCGACGGCCGCAATGCCGTGGGGACCGTCCGCAACCTGATCACCGCCAACGGCGGGCAGGTCGATTGCATGATGGACGAGAAGGGCAACAAGCTCGGGGAAGTGACCTCCGCCACCCGCTACGTGGTCCGCGGCGACGACCCGAAGGACGCCAAGCAGGCGGCGACGATGGGCAAAATCCTCCGCGACGCCGAGCGGTTCGGCGCTCGGGTGATAACGCTGGCCGACCTCAGGCAGCAGATGGGCTACCGGCCGGGGACGGTGGGGGGGCGGAGCCGGCGGCCGGCGGGCGGGCCGTAGCGGCAGCTTCCCCCTAACCAGAGGGGGGGAGGGGGCGCGCCGCCCGCTCGTTGACATCGTTTTTCGCCCCAATTACAATGAATTGGTGTTTCTCGCCAGAGGCTAATGTGTTCCCTGCCCGGGCTCGTCGGAACCACCGGGACAGTGAGAGAGAGGCGTTCTTGGACTGCCGGGTCGCGGGGCGGTTCCCCCGTGGCCGTGCAGCCGCGCAACTGAAGCAGGAGGTCCTGTCATGGCTCGCGAAAGCCAAGGTTTGCAAATCGCGTTGATCATCTTCTTCATGCTCACGATCGTCCTGGCCGTGACCACGTTCCTCTACCACGGCAGATACGTCGAGGCCCAGAAACAGGCGCAGGAGAACGAGCAGACGGCCAGCGACAAGGGCCGGCTGTTGGCCGCCGAGAAGGCCGAAAACGGGGAGCTCAAGCGGATGGTCGGCCTGGCCGACAAGCCGCTGGGCGACGTCAAAGAGCAGTTCAAGAAGGACATGGACACCTACGCCGCGAACTACCCGGAAGATTCCCGTTTCTGGAGCCCCGTGCTCTCCAAGATGTCGGACACCATCGTCGACCGCAGCAAGGAAAACGTGGCGCTGAAGACCAATCTGCAGGACTTGCAGCAGCGGTTCGCCGTCCGCGAGTCGCAGAAGGACGAGGTGATCAAGCAGCTCGAGGCCAACACGAAGGACGCCGGCACTAAGGTTGTGCAGTTGACCTCCGAGTACGCGGGGTATCGGGACGAGTTGGCGAAAGGCCAAGCCGCCTTGACCGCGCAGATGGAGGCCATCCGCAAGGCGGCGGCCGACAAGGTCAAGACCTCCGAAGTGGCCGTCAAGACGGCCCAGGGCCAGGTCGAGAAATTCCGCCAGGAAGAGGCTGCCTTGGCCAAAGACGTGGCGAAGTTCAACCGCCCGACGATCGATCACCCGCTGGGCGAGGTCACCTGGGTGGACCAGCGGAGCGCCACGGTGTGGATCAACCTCGGCCGGGCCGATGCCCTGGACCGCCAGACCAGCTTCAGCGTCTATTCGGCGGACGCGGACGACATCGCCAAGGCCAAGAAGAAGGCCACCATCGAGGTGACCAGGATCACCGGCGACCATTCGTCCGAAGCCCGCATCACCGAGGACAAGAATTCCGACCCGATCACGCTGGGCGACAAGATCTTCACGCCGCTGTGGTCGCCCGGCGAGCACCAGCACTTCGCCCTGGTGGGCATCATGAACATCGACGGCGACGGCCGCAACGCCGTGGGCACCGTGCGCAACCTGATCAGTTCCAACGGCGGCCAGATTGACTGCATGGTGGACGAGAACGGCAACAAGGTCGGGGAAGTGACGCCCGGCACGCGGTGCGTGGTCCGCGGCGACGACCCCAAGGACAGCAAGCAGACGGAGACGATGAGCAAGATTCTCCGCGACGCCGAGCGGTTCGGCGCCCGCACGATGACGCTTGCCGAGCTCAAGCAGCAAATGGGGTACAAGCCGGGGACGGTGGCGGACCGAGCCCCGCGGCCGACAGCTTCCGGAGCCCCCGCCACCTCTCCGAAACCGGCCACCGGCGGCGCCAAGACCGGCCCCGCCAAGAAAGCCCCCGCCAAGAAAGTCCCCCCCAAGACCGACGACGACCAGCCGTAGCGGCCACTTACAGTCCCCTCTCCCTCCGGGAGAGGGTTAGGGTGAGGGCCGGGAGTGAGGAAGCAGTCCTTTGTTGCGATCCGGCCCACATGCCCCCTGCCCCTCTCCCCGAGGGAGAGGGGAGACCTTTCCAAGCACGTTCTAACAAAACGCTGGCCCCCTCACCCCCGGGTACCCTCTGGGTGCCTCTCCCGCGAGGGGAGAGGGGAGTAATGTTAGAGCCTCTTACCACCGGCCGGCGGCAAGCGACTGCAGGAATTCCTCCGTCCGATCCGACTTCTCGCCCGTGCCCGGATTGTAGACGAACTGCTCCAGCGGGATCGGCTGGTTGAAGGCCACCTCGAAGAATTCGACCGTTAGCAGCGTGCGGGCCGAGGGCGTCTCGCCGCCACGCTTTTTCGGCGGGGCGTCCCGGCAATAGTCGATGCGGTAGGGGAAAAGGTCTTCCTGGCCCAACAAGAGGAGCACGCGGTCGGGCAGGTGCTCGGGCAGGCGGGTGAGGTCGACCGGCTGCTGGTGCTCGATGCGGTCCTTTTGCTTGGGCAGAAGCTTCAGCAGGTGCTCGGGCCGCCAGCCGCCCTCGATCTTCCAGACCGCTAGCTCCCCCACGTGGCCCTGCTGGGCCGAGGTGAATTGGAAGGCGGCGCCCAGGCCGCGGAGCAAACGGGAGAGTCCGCCGAGGCCGGGCACGAGCTTGCCTCCCTGCCGGGCGGCCCCAGCGGGTACCCCTGCCCCGCTGCGCTGCAGGGCCTCGGTCGCCCGAATCGCGTCGATGTAGCTGAGCGACTCCGAATCGAGCACCTTGCAGTACGTCCACAGGTAGCGGCCGTCGCAGACCTCGAGGAGGCTGGTGACGTTCTCGGCCACCTGGATCTTCAGTTCCAGGCGGATCAACGGGACGGCCGTCTGGCGAACCTCCAGGTATCGGCCCGCGCCCAGGAGTTGATGGCCGAAAAGTTCAGCCCGCTGGCGGATGCGGGCCGAGATCGAGCGCTGGCCTTCCAACGACCGCACGGCGGCTGCCAGGAGGGCAGTTGCCGGCGGCACACTGCCGCCCGCACTGCCTGCGTCGCCCCCGCGGCCGGCAGCCGGAGATGCAAGGGGGGCAGGCTGGGGTGGTTTGGCAGGGGGTAGGACCGTGCTTCGCACGCTCGGCGAGCCGGGCAGCGCAGAGCGGTCGGCGGCCGGGGAGCGATCTTGACCGGCGGCCCCTGGAGTCGCTACGGCAAGGGGCGGTTTCTGCGCTGGCGCACCCCCGAAAGGCAGTACCCCTTTGACCGTCAAGAGCAGCCCAATCCCAAGAACCAGGGGTGTGAGCAGGATGGGCAACTTGTAGGTCATGCCGGTGATTTGCAGGTTGTGCCGGATTTGCCAAAGATTCGCGTTATAGTAGGCCGACCAATACTGCTCAGAAGGCTCCATTGCCAGGTCAATTTTTTGCGCCGTCGGTCGGGTCCGCCAGACAGAGTGTCAGCGGACCGCGCGGCGGGCCACACGGGGTCCGTATTGTAAGGCGGCTCCGCAACACGGTCTACGTCAGTTGAGGGGGGGAAATCATGAGGCTCATGGGAGGGTTTCTAATCGTTATGGCGATGGTCGCCACAGGATGTCAAAGACATCTCCATTCCAACATGCCGCCGGCGGACATGATGATGCACCCCGGCCCGGGCGTGGATGG
>Ga0326727_10019274_pt1 | contig 13746 bp, 12 predicted proteins | sample MB2enrmetagenome_FD_207643 | JGI IMG/M metagenome (GOLD analysis project Ga0326727, IMG submission 207643) | Lab enriched peat soil microbial communities from McLean, Ithaca, NY, United States - MB29MY | ecosystem: Environmental > Terrestrial > Soil > Wetlands > Peat | place: USA: New York... | reverse complement strand
GCCCCTTGGAACCTCTTACTTAAGTCATGGGGTCAAGGGGGCCACTGCCCCCTTGCGGGTCCAGGGCAGCGCCCTGGCCTTGCTTGCTTTCGTAAGCTTGCGCACATCAAGATATCCTTATATACGCGCGCCCGACATCAGGAGCCCGCCATGCCCGCCAGCACCGATTACAAGGTCAAGGACTTCTCGCTCGCCGAATGGGGAGCGAAGGAAATCTCCATGGCCCAGGACGAGATGCCCGGCCTGATGGCAATCCGCGCCGAATACGGCGCGACAAAACCGCTCGCCGGCGCCCGCATCGCCGGCTGCCTGCACATGACCATTCAGACCGCGGTGCTGATCCAGACGCTGGAGCATCTCGGCGCCACCGTGCGCTGGTCGTCGTGCAATATCTTTTCCACCCAGGACCATGCCGCCGCCGCCGTTGCCGCGGCCAGCACCCCCGTGTTCGCCTGGAAGGGCATGAACGAGGAGGAGTTCTGGTGGTGCATCGAGCAGACCGTGCGCGGGCCGGACGGCTGGACCCCGAACATGATCCTCGATGACGGCGGCGACCTGACGCTGCTGATGCACAATAAATACCCGGAGATGCTGGCCGACGTGCGCGGCATCAGCGAGGAAACCACTACCGGCGTGCATCGCCTGTGGGAGATGGCCCGTGCCGGCACCCTTCTGGTGCCCGCCATCAACGTCAATGACAGCGTGACGAAGTCGAAATTCGACAATCTGTATGGCTGTCGTGAAAGCCTGGTCGATGCCATTCGTCGCGGCACCGACGTGATGATGGCCGGCAAGGTTGCGGTGGTGAACGGTTTCGGCGATGTGGGCAAAGGCTCGGCCGCCAGCCTGCGCCAGGCCGGCTGCCGGGTGAAAGTGACCGAGGTCGATCCGATCTGCGCCCTGCAGGCGGCGATGGAGGGCTACGAGGTCACCACCATGGACGACGCCGCACCCGAGGGCGACATCTTCGTCACGGCCACGGGCAATGTCGATGTCATTACCATCGAGCATATGCGGCGCATGAAGCACCGGGCGATCGTGTGCAATATCGGCCATTTCGACAGCGAGATCCAGATCGCCGCGCTGCGCAACTACACCTGGGACAATGTCAAGCCGCAGGTGGACGAGGTCGAATTCCCGAACGGCAAGCGCCTGATTGTGCTGTCCGAGGGGCGCTTGGTGAATCTAGGCAATGCCACCGGCCATCCCAGCTTTGTGATGAGCGCAAGCTTTACCAACCAGGTACTGGCGCAAATCGAATTGTGGACGGCGCCGGCCGGTCGCTACCAGAACCAAGTTTATACCCTGCCCAAGCATCTTGACGAGAAAGTGGCGGCTCTCCATCTCGCCAAGGTCGGTGCGAAGCTGACCAGGCTGTCGCCGAAGCAGGCCGAATATATTGGCGTGGCGCAAAGCGGCCCATACAAGCACGATCTGTACCGCTACTGAAAAGCGCACCGGTCCTGGGCGGCGGCGAAACCTCATGATGGCCGGAAAGGCCCGCATGAGGGCTTCGGCGTCCCCCACGCGGCAGGGTGGCGCCTCGGCCGCACAGCTTCTTACAGCAACTCCTATGCCGGTTTTGTTACCGAGGCATCTCCTTATTACAATATGACACGTTCCCCGGATGCGATAGAAGCTGCCTCGCGCGGACGCCAGGGGGGCCTGCCCGGCGCCAGGAGTTTTGTCGCGCGTGCCTGCTGGGGGATTCCTGCCATGACTGACGTGACCACCCGGATGCGTCCTTATGCGTCCGACCAACCTCTCACCCTTGCCGTCGAACGCGCCCTGTCGAGCGTGCGCGACGAGGCATCCACATCCGATCTGCTTTTCCTTGAACGCTGGGAGCTCAGTCCCCTGCCGGGGGCCGCAGCTGCCCTGCGGGTTGGCCAGCTGCGCCGTGCCAATCCGCAACTGGCCGCGGAAATCCGGGCGGAACTGGCCGCTCGGCGGCGATAAGGAACAGCAAGCAGGTCCAAGGCGCTGCCCTGGACCTGCTTTGCGCGCAGAGCGCGCCTAACGCCGCGACCGGATCCCGGGGTGCTGGCCTTGCTGCCGTTCCGCTCCAATGGCAGATAACGCCAGTCGAGCAGGAGGCAGCCAATGGCAGTCAATAAGGTCTATCCCGACGCGGCAGCCGCGCTGGAGGGTCTGCTCCACGAGGGCATGACCATCATGTCCGGCGGGTTCGGCCTGTGCGGCGTGCCGTCGGCGTTGATCGAGGCGATCAAGGCTTCCGGAGTGAAAGATCTCACGGTCATCAGCAACAATTGCGGTGTGGACGATGGCGGGCTCGGCCTGCTGCTGCAGACCCGCCAGATCCGCAAGATGATCAGTTCCTATGTGGGCGAGAACGCCACTTTTGCCCGCCAGTACCTGGCCGGCGAACTGGAGATCGAGTTCAACCCGCAAGGCACGCTGGCCGAGCGTATCCGCGCCGGCGGCGCCGGTATTCCGGCCTTCTTCACCCGCACCGGTGTCGGCACGCAGATCGCCGAGGGCAAGGAGGTGCGGGAGTTCGACGGCAAGCACTACGTGATGGAGCGCGGACTGGTCGCCGACCTGGCCATCGTGCATGCCTGGAAGGCCGATACCGAAGGCAATCTGGTGTTCCGCAAGACCGCCCGCAATTTCAACCCGGTCATGGCCACCGCGGCGAAAGTGACCGTCGCCGAGGTCGAGATTCTGGTCGAGCCCGGCGAGATCGAGGCCGACCACGTTCACACTGCGGGGATTTTCGTCAAGCGTCTGGTGCCGCTGCTGCAGGTGCATAAGCGGATCGAGCAGCGTACCGTGCGCAAAGCGCCGGCGGCGTAGTTCTTTTATTTTAGCGGAGCGACCGACATGGCCTGGACACGCGACGAGATGGCGGCCCGCGCCGCCCGCGAACTGCAAGACGGGTTTTACGTCAATCTCGGCATCGGCATTCCTACGCTGGTGGCGAATTTCATCCCCGAGGGGATGCAGATCCAGCTGCACAGCGAGAACGGCATGCTGGGCATGGGCCCTTTTCCCTTCGAGGGCGAGGAAGACGCCGACCTCATCAATGCCGGCAAGCAGACCGTCACCCAGCTGCCGACCACCAGCTTCTTCGACAGTGCGGCCAGCTTCGCCATGGTGCGCGGCGGGCATATCGATCTGTCGATCCTGGGCGCGCTGCAGGTCAGCGAGCACGGCGATCTCGCCAACTGGATGATCCCGGGCAAGATGGTAAAGGGCATGGGCGGTGCCATGGATCTGGTTGCGGGCGTGCGCCGGGTGGTGGTGCTGATGGAGCACACCGCCGGCGGCAAGCCTAAGCTGCTGAAGCGCTGCACCCTGCCCCTGACCGGTGCCGGCGTAGTGGATATGGTGATCAGCGAACTCGGCGTATTCGACATCACGCCCCAGGGCGTAGTGCTGACCGACATCGCGCCGGAGGTGACGGTCGAGGAGATCCGCCAGAAGACCGAGGCGGGCTTCACGGTCCATCCGGATTTGCACCTGGCGGCCTGAACGCGGGCGGCCAGACCGGCGGACAGTCGCGCCGGATCGTCGCGCAGGCGGGATCGTCGGTCAGCACGCCGCCGATCGCCGCCAGCCCGGCGAGGCAGGGATCGGCCGTGTCGCCGGTCCATAGTACCCGGTCGTCCGGCCGCACGACGGCACCGAGCAGCCAGCCGGCCGCGCTATGGGCGAGTTCAGGGTCGATACGCGCGAAGGCGGAAAAAGCCGCGCGGAATTCGCCGGGGTTGTGCCGCGCCCAGTCGCGCAGCCCGGCGGGGCCACCGGGAACAAAACCGCGAATCGCGGCGAGCCATTCCAGCAGCACGGCTTCCGCGCTGACGGTTGCTTTCTCGTCCTGCGGACGCCATGCCGGTGTATCCATGCGAGAATGCGGACCCATCAAACAAGGCTGGAGCGAAGCCCATCGGTCAGTTTCTCGGTCCGATGCCGCCAGGGGGCTTTGCCCCCTGGATACTCACCAAGGACAAGTTCCTGGAACCCGATTCATAAAAAATGGGTTCCAAGGGGCCGCCTGCCCCGTCGCGTCGGAGGCGCGCCCCGCGCGTAGCGCGGGTCCAGGGCAGCGCTCTGGCCTGCCTTCTTTACAGGTTGGTTTTTCTGCGGGCTGGCATGATTCCGGCCCTTGATTGTCTGCCGCGCCCGCGTCTATATGCGCCCCTCCGCGCCGGGACGCCCATCCCCGAAGACAAGGCAGCGCAGCGTGGGGCCATAGCTCAGTTGGGAGAGCGCCTGAATGGCATTCAGGAGGTCGTCGGTTCGATTCCGATTGGCTCCACCACCCCGCCACTTTAAATCAAGCGGTTAGCTGGCGGCCTAATCCGCCCTGATGGCGGTTGTCGCGAACCAGGCCCAGGGCTTTCGCCCCGGGCCCCCGCCGACTTAAACGCGCTCCAGCACTGCCGCGATGCCCTGACCGCCGCCGATGCACATCGTCACCAGCCCGTATCGCCCGCCAGTGCGGTGCAGCTCATAGATCGCCTTCACCGTGATGATCGCTCCGGTCGCACCGATCGGGTGGCCGAGCGAGATGCCGCTGCCGTTCGGGTTCAGCTTGTCGGAATCGAAGCCGAGGCCCTTGGCCACGGCGCAGGCCTGAGCCGCAAACGCTTCGTTTGCCTCGATCACGTCAAGGTCGCCCACCGCCAGACCGGCGCGCTCAAGCGCCTGGCGCGAGGCAGGCACCGGTCCGATGCCCATATAGGCGGGATCGACGCCGGAATGCCCGGCAGCGACGATGCGCGCCAGCGGCGTCAGGCCCAGCCGTTTCACCGCGTCCCCGCTCGCCACCACCACGGCGCCGGCGCCGTCATTGATGCCGCTGGCATTGCCGGCGGTGACGGTGCCGTCTTTCTTGAACGCCGTGCGCAGCCCGGACATGTCCTCCAGCTTGGCGTCATGGCGCACATGCTCGTCTGTGTCGAACAGCGTGGTGCCCTTGCGGGTCTTCAGTTCGATGCCGAGGATCTGGTCCTTGAACCGGCCCTCCTTGATCGCCCGGCTGGCGCGCTGATGGCTCACCACCGCCAGCTCATCCTGCTGCTCGCGGCTGATCTCGTATTTGGTCGCCACGTTCTCGGCGGTCACGCCCATATGGACCTTGTGGAACGGGTCGGTCAGTGCGCCGACCATGACATCGACGGCCGCCGTGTCGCCCATCTTCTGGCCCCAGCGCGCCGCCGCCAGATGATACGGCGAGCGGGTCATGTTCTCCACGCCGCCGGCCACCGCCACCTGTGCCTCGCCGACGCGGATCGCATTGGCGGCGGTGAGGATCGCCTGCAGCCCGCTGCCGCACAGCCGGTTCAAGGTGAACGCCGGCGTTGCCTCCGGCAGGCCGCCCTCGATCACGGCAATGCGGGAAATATACTGGTCGCGCGGCTCGGTATGGATGACCTGGCCAACCACGCCCAGCCCTACTTCCTCCGGTGCCACGCCGGCGCGGCGAACCGCCTCGCGGACCACCGCGGCGATCAGCACGCTCGGCGATTGGTCCTTCAGTGCGCCGCCGAAGTCGCCGATGGCGGTGCGTACGCCGGCGACGATATAGATGTCGGTCATGCAGATTCTCCCTTGAACCGGTCGGTATGGATTGGGGCGGACAAGCCCGTGCGCGCCACCACAAGAGCGGGCCGTAGCAGCACGAGCGGCAGTTGGCAGGCCAGGCAAACCCTTCCGGCCTGACGCCGGCCCGGGCCCTCCTGCGAATGACACGCAGATAGCGCACTCCCGAGCCAGACGACAACCGGCCAGCCCATGGATATTGACGCGGATGGCGGGAAAAATACCGTCACATTGTCGGCCAGACGTGCCCGACGCGAACGGCAGGGTTGCGCCGGGCCCAGGCCCGGCCATGGCGGGGAGCCAGCCCCTCACGGTTCCTGTTGCCTCAAAGCCAGGTGAATGGACCGTCTTGCTATTGACACGGTTCCTGTGGAAAAATCCGCTCCCCACCAAGAGGCGGACACTGCCGGCGCTGCGCGCCGCGTCGAACCGTTTTTTTGACCTTGCCGGGCGCCACGTCCGGTCAACCTTCGCGTTCCGTCGCCCGCATCCGCACCCCCCGGGGAGCGTTGGCGGTTGCGTACCGGTGACCCCGCATGATTAGAAAGGGAACAAAGTGCTCTACCACGTCTATGAATTACAGCGTGCGACCCTGGCGCCCGTGCGCGTGATGGCTAGTCACGCCCTGTCCATCCTCGACCTGCCGTTCAACCCCTGGCGCCCCACCCCGGCCGGGCGCCTGACCGCCGCCGCCCTCGACAGTTTCGAGCACAGCACCCGCCGCTTCGGGAAACCGGAATTCGGCCACAAGCACACCACCATCGACGGCCACACCGTCGATGTGGTCGAGGATATCGTGCATAGCGCCACGTGGTGCGACCTCAAACGTTTCCGCCGGGTGGCCGACCGGCCGGACGACCCGAAAGTGCTGATCGTGGCGCCGATGTCGGGCCATTACGCCACCCTGCTGCGTGGCACGGTGAAGGCATTCCTGCCCGATCATGACGTCTATATCACCGAATGGCGCGACGCCCGCGACGTGCCGCTCACCCAGCCTGATTTCGGGCTCAGCGACTACATCGACACGGTCATCGGCCATCTGCGCCGGCTCGGGCCGGACACGCATATCATCGCCGTGTGTCAGCCCTCGGTGCCGGTGCTGGCGGCGGTGGCGCTGATGAACGAGGCGGGCGATCCCGACTCGCCGCAAAGCATGTCGCTGATCGGCGGGCCGATCGACACCCGCCAGGGCCCGACCTCGGTCAATGATTTCGCCAAGCGCCACAGCCTGGACTGGTTCCGCCGCCACGTCATCCACCGGGTGCCGTACGGCCATCCGGGCTTCATGCGGCGGGTCTATCCGGGCTTCCTGCAACTGGCCGGGTTCATGGCGATGAACATGGACCGCCACCTGGAAGCGCACTGGCAGATGTTCCAGCATCTGGTGGAAGGCGACGGCGAAACGCTGGCGGCCAAGCGGCGCTTTTACGAAGAATACCGAGCCGTGATGGATCTTTCCGCCGATTTCTACCTGGAGACCATCCACGCCGTGTTCCAGGAACACCAACTGCCGCGCGGCGAACTGATGCATCGCGGCCACCGGGTCGATCCTTCCGCCATCACGCATACCGCGATCCAGACCATCGAGGGCGAACGCGACGACATTTCTGGCATCGGCCAGACCAAGGCGGCGCACACGATCGCCAACCGGCTCGATGACTCCCGGCGCGAGCACTGGGAACAGCCGGGTGTCGGGCATTACGGGCTGTTCAACGGGCAGCGGTTCCGCGGCGAGGTGGCGCCGCGCATCAAGCGCTTCATCGCCGCGCAGAAGCGGTAAGCAAGGCAAGGGCGCCGCCCTGCGCGCCGGGGTCCAGGGGCAGCGCCTCTGGCCTTGCTTTATTCATCCCAGGCGGCACATTCCGCCCATGTATGGCCGGAACGATGTGCCAACCGGGAGGAGACGCGAATGCTCGGCCTGATGCAGGACCAGCCGTTGCTGATATCGCGGATCATCATGCACGCAGCGCGCCACCACGCTACGGCCGAGGTGGTTTCCAAGACGGTCGAGGGCGGCATTCACCGCTACACCTACGCCGATGTCGAGCGGCGGGCGCGTCGGCTCGCCCAGGCGCTGCGTCATATGGATGTGCGCGCGGGCGACCGGGTGGCGACGCTGGCCTGGAACGGGTACCGCCATCTGGAACTGTATTACGGCGTCTCCGGCACGCAAGCGGTTTGCCACACCGTCAATCCGCGCCTGTCGGCCGACGATATTGCTTTCATCCTGCGGGATTCCGGCGCCGTGCTTCTGTTCGCCGAAACCAGCTTTGCCGCCCTGGTTCAGACGGTGGCGCCGCGCCTAGCCGGTCAGGTGCGCGCCGTGGTCATGATGGCCGATCCTGGCCGCATGCCTGGCCTCGCGCTGCCGCCCGGCATAGAACTTCTATGCTACGAGGATCTGATCGCCGCGTCCGACGAGCATTATGCCTGGCCGGATTTCGACGAGCGCATGGCGGCCGCGCTCTGCTACAGTTCGGGCACCACCGGCCGGCCGAAGGGCGTGCTGTACAGCCACCGCTCGACCCTGCTGCATGCCTTTGCCATCAGCATGGCGGACGTGATCGGCCTGCGTGCGGTGGATAGGTTCCTGCCCGTGGTGCCGATGTTTCACGTCAATGCGTGGGGCACGCCTTATGCGGCGCCGATGTGCGGGGCGGCGCTGATCCTGCCGGGGCGGCATCTGGATGGCGCGTCGCTGGCCGGGCTGATGAATGACGAGCGGGTGAGCATTGCGGCCGGCGTGCCGACCGTCTGGCTCGGCCTGCTTCAGCATCTGCGTGCCAGCGGCCAGCGTCTGGCCACGGTGCAGCGCTTCATGATCGGCGGCGCGGCCTGCCCGCGCATGCTGATCGAGGCATTCGACACCGATTACGGCGTGCGCATCCACCATGGCTGGGGCATGACCGAGTTGTCGCCGGTCGGCACCTACAACTCCCCGAAAGCCAGCAACGCGCATCTTGCCGGTGAGGCGGAGATGGCGGTGCGGATGAAACAGGGCCGCGCGCTGTTCGGCATCGGTATGCGCATCGTTGATGATGCCGGTTCGCCGCTGCCGCATGACGGTTTGCAGTCGGGGCATCTGCAGGTGCGGGGTCCCTGGGTGTGCAGCGCCTATTTCGGGCAGGAGCCGGGCAGCGCGCTGGACGCCGAGGGCTGGTTTTCCACCGGCGATGTCGCCAGCATCGACCCCGACGGCTACATGGAGATCACCGACCGCAGCAAGGACGTGATCAAGTCGGGCGGCGAGTGGATCAGTTCGATCCAGCTGGAGAACATTGCGGTTTCACACCCAGACGTGGCAGAGGCGGCGATCGTGGCGGCGAAACACCCGAAATGGGACGAGCGGCCGTTGCTGATCGTCGTGGCCAAGCCGGACCGCAGCATCGACAAGCAGGATTTATTGCGAGCGTATGAGGGCAAGGTGCCGAAATGGTGGCTGCCGGACGATGTGGTGGTGGTGGCGGAGCTGCCGCACAGCGCTACTGGCAAATTGCAGAAGATGGCGTTGCGCGAACGGTTCCGCGACCATCTGACTGATCCGGACCAAGAGATAGGTTCAGGGGCTTAGCGCCTGGTGGAGGTCCAGGACGCGAAGCCTCCTGGCGGGATCGGGCCGCGAAGCGGACCGATGGGCAGCGCCCCGGCTTGTGCCGCTACCGCCCTCCGCTCACCGGCACCAGCGCCCCCGTCACGTAGGCGGCCTCGTCGGACAGCAGCCAGAGGATCACCTTGGCCACTTCCTCCGCCGTACCGGCGCGCTGCATCGGCACGGACGGTGCCATCCGTGCCATGCGGTCGGGCAGGCCTGCCTTGGCATGGATGTCGGTGTCGATCAGGCCGGGGCACACTGCGTTCACCCGGATACCGCGCGGGGCGAGTTCCTTCGCCGCGCCGATGGTAAAGCTGTCCACCGCGCCTTTCGATGCGGCGTAATGCACCCATTCATTCGGCCCGCCCAGGCCGGCGGCGCGCGACGACACGTTGACCACCGCCCCGCCCGGGCCGCCCAGATCGGTCGCCATGCGGCGGATGGCCTGTTTCAGCGCCAGAAAGCAGCCGGTCACATTGGTGGCGAGCACGCGGTCGAGCACCGCCGCGTCGATCTGGTCGAGCGTCGATACCGGCCCGGTGATGCCGGCATTGTTCACCAGTGCCATCACGCGGCCGAGACGGTGATCGACAGCGGCGAAGAAATCCGAGGTTGCGGCTTCGTCGCCGGCATCGGCGCGCATCGCCATGGCCGACCCGCCGCCGGCCGTGATTTCTGCGACCACCGCCTCCGCCGCCTCACGCCCGCCGCGATATGACAGCGCCACCGCATAGCCGCGCGCCGCCCCGAGCCGCGCCGTCGCGGCACCGATGCCGGCACCGCCGCCGGTGATAACCAGAACCGGTTTCACCCGGTGGCGCCTCGCAGGTCCGGGCGGTGGGGTGCGGCCTTTTTCGGACTCCGCGATGCCGGGGCTGCGCGCGAGAACACGGCGGTCGAGGCGGGCACCGCCTGGGCGGCTGGCCGGGGCACGGCGACGGGCCGGTCCGCGACGACCGGTTGCGAACCGACACGATCGACGAAACCGATCGCCGCCGCCATATGCGTCTCCCAGCGCGGCGCTTGCCAGTTTGCCAGCCGCGCCAGTTGCGCGCCGCGGCGGGGCGACCCGTCCGGCACATAGTCGCGGATCGCCGCGATCCAGGCGGGCCCGTCCAGCGGATCCAAATATTCCACCACGTCGCCGCCGGTTTCGCGATGCGCCGGCAGGTCGCTGCACAGCACCGGCACGCCCTCGGCCATTGCCTCGGCAAGCGGCAGGCCATAGCCCTCGGCGAACGAAGGCATCAGCAGCGCCCGTGCTCCGCGCAGCAGGGCGCGCACCGCGCCGTCCGGCAGGTCATTATACTCATGCACGAAGGGACGGATCGGCGCGCAGCGCTCCAGCAGATCCACAATCATCTCGTTTTCCCAACCGCGCCGTCCGATGACGTAGAGACGCGGCACGGCTCCGCCATCCTGCACCAGGTGCCGCCAGGCATGCAGCAGCATCAGGTGGTTCTTGCGCGGCTCGATGGTGCCGAGGGAGACGAAATAGGGCACCCTCGGCGGCTCTGCACCGGCCGGCGGCGGCGCCGTTGCCACGCCGAGCGGCACCACCAGCACCGGTGCCGTGCTATCCGGCAACTGGACAGCCAGCGCTTCGCGCGTCGACACCGAATTGACCAGGATGCCGTCGGCCAGCCGCATCACCGTCGCAATCCGGCGGCGATGGCGGTCCGCCTGGCCCGGCCGGCTGTATTCGGGAAACACGATCGGGATCAGGTCATGCACCATCACCACCAGCCGTGCCCGCGACCAGCCCAGGATGCTGCGGACGGTGGCGGACCGGTCGAGATGCTGGTGCGACACGTTCAGATAGACCGCCGGTCCGCCTGGAGGCGGTGCCGCGCCGCAGGCACGCGATGCGGCATTCAGCAGTGCCGCCGCCACCACGCGCGACAGCGCCCGCACCGGCGCCGGGCCGGTGCGGGTGGCGCTGCCCCATCGCTGCGCCAGCGCAGTCAGCAGCGCCTCGGCATGGCGGTGCGGCACGCGGCCCCAGATGCCGCCCGGCAGGGCCAGAACGAAGCTGGTGCGAAGCGCCTCATGGGCAAGTAGATGCGCGGCATAGGCCATCTCCACGCGGTCGATGCCCGTTGGCACGGCGTGAAACAACCGTACCAGCAACCGCGAAAAGTCGAAAACGATGTGTGGAGAACGATTCATGCCGGGGCGTCTGCACTCAGCTAACTGAAAAAGGGTGGAAACGACTCAGCCGAACGAGGTGGAAAAAAAATGACATGGCCACTTCCGGAACCGGAGTCAGTGGTTAACATAGCCTAAAGGAAAGCTTGCGCCGTCGCAGCTCAGCCAGCCGCTCGTCCTCGGTGGCGTTCCCATTGTTGCCCGGACGGGCTGTATCATACCGATACGCGGGTGTCATCGGCTGTGATAGGGAAACCGGCTGAGCCGGTGCGGCCGATCCGGGGCTCAGCCCATCGGTCCGCTTCGCGGCCCGATCCTGGCAGGGGCGTTGCCCCTGCACCCCACCAAGGGCCTGTGGCCCTTGGAACCCGTTCACGGTTACCGGGTCACCAATCCTGCCGGACGCTACAACGCCACCACGCGCCCCTCACGCAGCGTTACCGTCCGGTCCATCCGCGCCGCCAGGTCCGGATTGTGCGTGGCTATCAGCGCCGCCACGCCCTGCGCACGCACCGTGTGCAGCAACTCCTCGAACACCGTCGCCGCCGTAGCCACATCCAGGTTGCCGGTGGGCTCGTCGGCCAGCAGCATACGCGGAGCATTCGCCAGCGCCCGCGCGATCGCCACGCGCTGCTGCTCGCCGCCGGAAAGCTTGCCGGGCAGATGATCCAGCCGTGCTCCCAGCCCGAACGCCTCCAGCAGCGCCCGCGCCCGCGGCTCGGCCGCGCGGCGCGGCTTGTCCGCGATCATCTGCGGCAACACGACGTTTTCCAGCGCGGTGAACTCGCCGAGCAGATGATGGAACTGATACACGAAGCCGATGCCGTCGCGGCGGATCGCCGTGCGGGCCGCATCGCCCAGTGTGCCTGCATCGCGGCCGCCGACGAAGACCTTGCCACCATCCGGCTTCTCCAGCAGCCCGGCCAGATGCAGCAGCGTCGATTTGCCGGCGCCAGAGGGCGCCACCAGCGCCACGATCTCGCCGGCATGCAACGCAAGGTCGGCGCCGCGCAGCACCGGCAACTCGCCGGCGCCGCTGCGATAGGTGCGCACCACCCCGCGCAGCTCCAGCGGGCAGGGGTCACTCACTGCGCAACGCTTCCACAGGGTCGGTGCGTGCCGCCCGCCAACTCGGATACAGCGTCGCGAGCAGTGACAATACCAACGCCATCGCCACTACCTGCGCCACCTCGTGCCACTGCACCACCGCCGGCAGACGCGACAGGAAATACACCTCGGGATTGAACAGATTGGTCCCCGTCAGCCCCTCCAGCCAATGCCGGATCGTTTCGATATTCAGGCAGAAGAAAATTCCCAGCACCGCCCCGGCCAGCGTCCCCGCCACGCCCACGCTCGCGCCGCAGAGCAGGAAAATGCGCATCACCGCGCCCTGCCCCGCGCCCAGCGTGCGCAGCACCGCGATGTCGCGGGTCTTGTCCTTCACCATCATGATCAGCGACGAGACAATGTTGAACGCCGCCACCACGATGATCAGCGTCAGGATCAGGAACATCACGTTCCGTTCCACCTCGACGGCGGCGAAGAAGCTGTTGTTGCTCTGCGTCCAGTCGATCACGCTGACCGGCAGTCCGGCCAGGGCGGCCCGGACGGCGCGGCTGACAGTCTGCACGCGGTCCGGGTCGGCGGTGATCACCTCGATCTGCGTCGCCGCATCCGGCAGGCGGAAGAACACCTGCGCCGCCTCGATCGGCAGGAACGCGAAGCTGGTGTCGGCCTCGTTGAAGCCGACCTGAAAGATCGCCACCACCTTGTAGGCGCGGATGCGCGGAATGTTGCCCACCACCGTCGCCGCGCCCTGCGGCGAAATCAGTTGCAACCGGCTGCCCACGCCCAGGCCCAGGCGCTGCGACAGCCCGACGCCGATCGCCACCGCGTCATCGCCCTGGAACCGGTCCAGCGATCCGGCCAGGATGTGGTCGGCCACCACCTGTACCTGCCGGAGATCGGCCTGCCGCACCCCGCGCACCAGACCACCCAGATAGGTGCTGCCCCGCTCGGTGGTGAGCCCGACCTGACCCTCCACCACCGGCATGGCCGCAACAACCCCCGGCACCGCGCGGATGCGCGCCGTGACGGCATCGAAACCGGCCAGCGGCGCCCCGGCCGCATACACGCCGAGATGTCCGTTCAGGCCGAGAATGCGGCCCATCAACTCGATGCGGAATCCATTCATCACACTCATGACGATGATCAGCGTGGCGACCCCCAGGGCAATGCCGACCAGGGAGAAACCGGCGATGACGGAGACGAAACGCTCGCCGCGGCGGGCGCGCAGGTAGCGGCCGGCAACGGCGCGCTCGAATGCGTTGAACATGGAATCAGGCGGCGCCCGGCCGGGGCGCAGCCCCGGACCCCGCCAGGGGCTTTGCCCCTGGACCCCACCAAGGGCCAAAGGCCCTTGGAACCCTTACCGTTAT
>Ga0326727_10019273_pt1 | contig 13746 bp, 12 predicted proteins | sample MB2enrmetagenome_FD_207643 | JGI IMG/M metagenome (GOLD analysis project Ga0326727, IMG submission 207643) | Lab enriched peat soil microbial communities from McLean, Ithaca, NY, United States - MB29MY | ecosystem: Environmental > Terrestrial > Soil > Wetlands > Peat | place: USA: New York... | reverse complement strand
GGCAGGGTACAAGGCTGCCTCGCTCCAGGGGAACCTGTCGCAGAACAAACGCCAGGACGCCCTTGACGGCTTCCGCAACGGCTCGTACCAGATTCTGGTGGCCACCGATATCGCCGCCCGCGGCATCGATGTCCTGAGCATATCCCACGTCATCAACTATGACATTCCGGACACGACGGATGCGTACACGCACCGCATCGGCCGGACCGGCCGGGCCGCAAAGACCGGGGACGCCTTCACCTTCGTCAGCCGTGAGGACGAGCCCATAGTCAAGGGCATTGAGCGCGTGCTCGGCGAGAAGATCGAGCGCCGCATATTGAAGGACTTCGATTATACGAAATCAGCCCCGGCACGGGATGCCGAATTTGCCCGCCCGCCACGAGAGCCGCAGCGCCGCCGGACACAACCGACGCCGGCGCAGACCGGCGCAGCCACGAATACCGGCGCCCGGCCCAAGACACACCCTGCCCGGCCGTCACGCGGGACCGCTCCCGGAACCAGACAATAATAGGTCCTATAAGACTTATAAGACCTATTATTGTCTGGTCAAGTGTCTGTATTTAATCCGGTGGGGCTGATCTGCGGCAGGGCCGAGGCGGGCCTTTCTGTCCGCTTCATATTCGGAGTAATTTCCGTCGAACCAGACCACTTTGCTGTCACCCTCAAAAGCGAGCATGTGGGTAGCGATACGGTCGAGGAACCATCGGTCGTGGCTGATAACAACGGCGCAGCCTGCAAAACTCTCCAATGCTTCTTCCAGGGCACGCATAGTGTTGATGTCCAGGTCATTGGTAGGCTCGTCAAGGAGAAGGACATTGGCTTCTTCCTTCAGCATGCGGGCCAGATGGACGCGGTTTCTTTCCCCCCCTGACAGCATCGTCACCTTTTTCTGCTGATCAGTCCCGGAAAAATTGAAGCGGGCCACATAGGCGCGCGAATTCACCTGCCGCTTGCCGAGCTGAATAGCATCATCTCCACCGGAAATAACCTCCCAGATGGTCTTGTTCGGATCGAGGACATCACGGCTCTGATCGACGTATGCCAGCTTTACGGTTTCTCCGATCTTGAAGGTACCCGAATCGGGCAATTCCAGCCCGGTGATCATCCGGAAAAGGGTCGTCTTTCCTGCTCCGTTCGGTCCGATAACTCCTATGATTCCGCCCGGAGGGAGAGAGAAAGCCATTCCTTCCATAAGGATATTGTCGCCGTATGCCTTGCTCACGTTATCGGCATCGATGACGACATTGCCCAACCGGGGTCCCGGGGGAATATAGATTTCCAGCTCTTTCGAGCTTTTTTCGATATCGCGACTGAGGAGTGCCTCATAAGAATTGATACGCGCTTTCGCTTTTGCGTGGCGTCCTTTGGGAGACATCTGTATCCACTCAAGCTCGCGCTGCAAGGTCTTCTGCCTCTCGCTCTCGGACTTCTCTTCCTGTTGCAGACGGTTTTTCTTCTGTTCCAGCCAGGAGGAATAATTCCCTTTCCACGGGATCCCCTGTCCTCTGTCGAGTTCCAGAATCCACCCGGCAACATTATCAAGGAAATAGCGGTCATGAGTCACGGCAATGATAGTGCCCGGATAGCTCGAGAGGTGGCGCTCCAGCCAGGCCACGGTCTCCGCATCGAGATGGTTGGTCGGCTCGTCCAGAAGCAGGATATCCGGCTTCTGCAGGAGCAGTCTGCATAGCGCGACACGCCGTTTTTCCCCTCCGGACAGGACAGCGACCTGAGTTTCACCCGGAGGGCAGCGCAGGGCATCCATCGCCATCTCAAGGCGTGAATCAAGGTCCCACGCGTCCAGCGCGTCCAGCTTTTCCTGTACGTTGCCCTGTCGTTCGATAAGTTTATTCATCTCATCGTCCGACATCGATTCTGCGAATCTCTCGTTAATAAGATTGTATTCCTTAAGGGCAGTTACTATTTCATGCACCCCCTCTTCCACGGTCTCCCGCACCGTCTTTTCGTCATCCAGTTTCGGCTCCTGTTCAAGGAACCCTACGGTGTGGCCGGGAGAAAGGACCGTCTCGCCGTTGAACTCTTTATCCGTTCCCGCCAGGATACGGAGGAGGGAGGTTTTGCCCGATCCGTTCAGGCCAAGAACACCAATCTTTGCTCCATAAAAATAGGAGAGATAGATATCTTTCAAAACCGGCTTTTTGTCGTAATATTTGCTTACCCCGATCATGGAGTAAATAACCTTGTTCGGTTCGTTGCCCATTGTTATTTCAAATCCTTTCTAGAGAGACTGCATTTTATGCGGTTTTAGTATACCATAATCACGTTGCCTGATATGTCCACGGCAGTAGTGAGAACAGACTCCTTGCATCACCCCAGAAAAGGAACGCGGAATACCAGGGTGAACCCATTGAAACAGAGAATCGCGCCCATCGCCGCAACTGCGAGGGAAAAGCCGAACACGGGGCGTGACGAAGAGAGGATGGCGATTGAGGCCATAACAATGGATATCTGAAGCAATACCTCGGCAAAATCGAAGTAAGGGTTCCTCTTCTTGTTCAGGTCGCGTTCGTGCTCCGCCTTTCTCGCCTCACCCTCGATTTCCTTTTTTTCCGTTGCATACCTGACCTCTTCGTCTCCGGCTTTCTTTATCCTGCTCTCAAGCCGCGCTCGCGCTTCCGGCTTCAAGTGTTCCGCCCGTTCCTGAAAATCGGCTTCGAGGTTCGATCTCTGTATTTTGTAAAGGTTCTCTCTCATGTTCTTGGCCTGATAAAACGCCCACCGATTTGCCGCCTCTTGTTGTGCCAGGAGCATCTCCTTCATGGAATCGTTGCCGCCCAGGGCCGTGACGGCCAGAATAACTGCATACAAAGCGGTAGTCAGGGCGACCCGCCTCGTAAACCGCTTCGTCTTGAACTCTTCAAGTTCCTCGGTATTTGGCAGCTCTATTTCGGCCATGTATACTCCTTTGGAAGATTTTCCCCCATGGGCTTATGCGACACGTTAATCCTCTGATTATAGTACGGACGAGAGGCGATGAGCAAGGTTGAACTCGCGCGATTTTTGATAACCTTTCGCGCCCCGCTCATGGTATAAGATTGCCATGGGTCCGAAAAAAGAGAACCGACGGGAAAAAGGACCGCAAAAGAACTCAAGGAGCACTACATGCCATTTGAAAAGGTGAACGGCCTCCAGGTCTATTACGAAGTCCATGGCGAAGGCGAGGTGATGGTGCTGCTTCATCACGGCTTCGGTTCGGCGAAGATATGGAGTGGCATTTATCCGCAATTTGTCGCTCACGGTTTCAGGGTACTAATGTATGACCGGCGGGGTTTTGGACGGTCGGAAGGCGGGGACGATTTCCAGGAGTTTTACGAAAGCGACCGCTACCGGCCCGAAAGTGTCGAAGAGATGCGGGTGTTGAAAGAACGCCTCGGCATCGGGGAGTGCCACATCGTAGGACAATGTGAAGGCGGCGTGGTCGGCGTGGACTATTCCGTCAAATATCCGGGCGAGGTGACGACCCTTACCGCAGCGAGCACCCAATGTTACAGCGAGGTCCCCATGACGGAGCTGAACGCCGCAAAACTGGTCAGCAAATTTGCTTACCTGCAGCCCCAGCTGCAGGTAAAGGTTGTCGACTGGCATGGAAAAGATGCGCAAAGCCGGTACAATCAATTCGCGAAATATGGCGGCGCGTATGGCACAGGTTTTTTTGACCTGCGCCCGGTCCTGCCCCTGGTCCCCTGCCCCACTCTGGTGCTCTACCCTGACCGCAGCTCTATCTTCGACGTCGAACAATCGGTTGCCTTTTACCGGCACCTCGCTCGGGGCGAACTCGCGGTCTTCCCGAAGTGCGGGCACAATACGTATGAGCAGCGGCCCGAGGAATATGCACGCACGGTCCTCGATTTTATACGGAGGAGCACCGGACGGGAGGACTCGAAGGTTCAGCCTGCCATGACCTGTTTGGCTTAAATCCTATTCTGTAGTATCTTTCAGTTACTCTTACCTATCCGGAATATACCCCAGTATTTTCTGCCGCATAGTACAGGTTGTCATAGTCTCTTCGCAACCCCTTAATTTTGTAAAGTTTATTTTGTGGCACCCCTTATGCAAAAAAGTGTTGGATACGGGCGCACCATGGAGGGTCTCCGCACGGGGAAACAGACCCGAATGAAAGGATGGCGCCATGGGACCGCACGCTCGCATCTTAGGCCCCTCACAAATTCGCGCTCAGGAGATTGTCTACAAGGGAAAGGAGGTGATACATCGGAGACTCATGCTCGCGAAGACTCGCGATTGGTGCGATTCTCGCCGGGCCCCGGGTGAATTATCACCCTTACATTCGACGCTGTTCGACGGGATCACCCTGAAGAACGGCTCTATAGAAAGAGGAGGCGTGTTTTGAAAAAGGTATTCGTATTGTGTGGTATTACTGTTTTTGTACTGGCGTTCTTTAGCACTTCACACGCAGGACTTCCGTTCAATACCGTTGAGGGCGTGGGAGGCGTCACCTTCAACCCCCTCGCCTATACGGCCGGGAGCAGTTTCGACAAAGACAAATCGGACACCGAATTTTCCTACAAGGACGTTCTTTCGAAGCCTCAGTTCGGCGGCTGGTACGTAAACCTTGGCGGGGGGCCGGGAGCAAAACTGACCACCATGGGTTTTGCGGAGACGCTGTTCAAGCGCCTCGAGCTCTCTTACGGCTACGAGAGTTTAGCCACCGATCTGGGGAAGGTGGGGGTCAACCCCAACGTCCAGAACAACTACGGCGCGAAGCTGCTGCTCCTCGAGGAGAACTTCAAGGGGTTAAACTTCCTCCCCGCTATCTCCGTGGGCACCATCTACAAGCAGACCTCCCGTGTCGTCCTCACCTCTGTAGCGAACAACAATTCCTCGTGGGACTACTACGTCGTCGGGACGAAGCTTATTACCCAGTTGCCCATGCCCGTGCTGCTCTCCGCGGGCGGGCTCTCCACGCAGGGCCTGGCAACGGGTCTTCTGGGCTATGACCACGACCGTGCCACTATCTTCTTCGGCAACTTCGACATCCTCCCGATCAAGCAGGTCGCCGTCGGTTTCGAATACAAGCAGGGCGCGAGCTACAGCGATACCGGTCTTAAAAACGCCAATATCTGGAGCATCCATGCCGCATGGTTCGCGACCAAGAACCTGACTCTGATCGCAGCCTATGCGAACGCGGGTAAAACCACAACAGTTCTCCCCGCCGTCACCGGCCAGGGAGCCACCCTCGGTCTTGGAGACGGTTTCGCCGTGAGCGCGCAGTACCAGTTCTGACGGGAATGGTTGAAGGATCATAGGGGAAGACGACTTCCCCCTTTTAGAGTAAGCGGGCAGTAAGAATCGTCTCGCACGATTCCCTGCCCGCTTCGTTTCCAGCTCATCCGGTTATCTGCCCCTTCAGGGTCAATGAGCAGTCTGCTTACTTCAAATCCACGAATATCCTATCGCTGCCGTTCGCTTGCGGGGGAGTGAACACCGCAAAAATCTTGAACTCGCCGCCGCCCGCCACCGGACGGATGCCGTGCATAAATCCCCGCGGGCAGAAGTGAATCTCGCCGGGATGTACTTTTACCCACTCCCCGTTGATGTATATCTCGCCTATACCTTTATAGGTGTAGATAATTTCATCCGCCGAACCATGATAGTGAACTGCGAGGGTGGGCTGTTGGGCGATCATCAGCTGGTTGCGCGGCGTTCCCATCGCGGGGTCGCTCCGCCAGGTTGTGCCGGCCTGGATCGGATGAGCAGCGTACCATTCATCCAGGTTAACGATGTAGCCTTTTTTATACTGCGTATCCAGCAATTGCCAGTCACCCACAAGGGCGCCTGGCTTGGCGGTGGTTACTTCGCTGTTGAGAAACACCCGGTCGCTGCCGCCGGGCGGAGCCGGAGTAAAGATAGAAAGGGCCAGGAAAGGCTGGTCGCCCACAACCCGGGTCGCGTGGATGACTCCCCGTGGATTGTAGTGTATGTCGCCGGGCTTCATCAACACCCATGTGCCGTCAACATATTGTTCACATGTGCCCTTAATCGCAACCACGAGCTCATCGCTCGCCCTATGGTAATGGAGGTCGATAAGCTGACCTTTGTTGACGGCCGCAATTACCGCGACCCGGGGTGTCTGGAATATCGGCTCCATCCTCAGCATTTTCCCCGCTTCCAGAGGATGAGCCGCAAACCACTTCTCAAGATTCACGTTAAAGGGGCCTGCGTAATTCGTATCTATCGAGCGGGCATCGCCGGTCACCTTGTTGACAGGAGCGGCCAGCGCCCCTGCGCTCACTAGGAACAAGCCTGCAAGAACTAGGATGAAAATGCGTCTCATACTCGTCCTCCTTTCGATAAAATAGTAGTAATTCGTATTATACTTTGGTACACCACTTTGTCAAGCGTTTTGTGACAGACCACCCGATACTTTTGGGGTTTCCAGCCACCGGGAAAATACCCGGCCTCATAAAACCATGCGTTCGGTTTGTGTGCCTTCGGCACATTGAAGCGCTACCCGAATACGGCTTTCCACTCATCTTCTTCCAGCGGCTTTCGTCTGAGTCTACCGGTGCGACCTGTCGCCCCTTTCGCTTTTCAGACTTGACTACCGGAACATAGACTGTCGTCGACGTTCTCCGGCCGGGGGCGGGAGCTTTTTTATGGTGATACTTGAGCTGGGGGCGGGTTATACTGGTAGTTGTGCGGAAGCCCGCTGGGGCGCTGTCCGGCGCGGACCGCGCAAAGGAGATGGGTGAGATGTCGTCGATGGCGGTACTGAAGAAGGGAAGGCTCTCTTCCCGTTTATGGAGGAGATTTCGGGACTACTACGGCTCGATAGAAGGCGTGAATCCGAATTACGTCCATATCAGGTGGAAGAGGTGGCAGGAGTTCCCGGACATCACCACATATGTGGCGTCGAAGGATGGCGAGTTGGTGGCCTGGATCGTCTACGATCCCCGCTCAAGCATGATCGAAGAGATCTTGACGAGGAGCAAGGATCAGGGAGAAGACCTCCTGCCCCATGTGGTCGATGCCCTGATTGCCAGGGAGAGCCTTGTGGCAGCGGAGATTCTCGAAGCGGACAGGGAGAGATACCGGTGGATGACGGCATATGGTTTTCGCCCGACCCGTTCGTACTTCACCGACGGCCTTTCCTTCCTTAAGATGGACTTGAGCACTGCCGTCTATTTTCAGCGTCACGGAGGGCGCGTGCCGGCCAAGACATATGGCCGCAGGGAGCGGGTCGCCGTGGAGCGAGTCCCGGCCACGCAGACGCAGGACGAGATCAAGAGGTCCCTCGAAAACCTGATCGATCGGCTCGGTGGTATCGAACGGTTCGTCAAGCCGGGCGCGAAAGCGCTCATCAAGCCGAATGTCGTAGCGGACCACGGCATGAAAGACGGCATCTATACGGGGGGTATCGTTACAGATATAAGACTCGTCAGGGCATTAATCGAAATCCTTCTGCCCGTGGCGGGGAGTATCACGGTTGCGGAAGGGTCGTCGATCAACCGAAGCGAGACAGGCAGGATGTTTGCCCACTACGGCTATGACAGGCTGGCAGACATGGACAGCCGGAAAGTACGCATCGTCGATCTGAACACGGACAGGCTCGTGGAGAAACCGGTTCCGGCAGGCAAGAGGATGGCCGCGCGCAAAGTGCCCGTCACGATTGCGGAGGCCGATGCAATCATCAATCTTCCCGTCCTGAAGATCCATTTTGCCGCGGGCGTTTCCCTGGCTATCAAGAATCTTCAAGGCGCCATGCCGCCTCTGGAGAAGTATATGTCTCACTTTTTTGGACTCTGGCAGAATCTTGTCAACATCCACCGCCTCATTAAGCCGACGCTGTCCATTATCGATGGGCTCACGGGACAGGAAGATTTCGGTCCCGTCTCAGGCACACCGAAGCAGATGAACGTGCTGATAGGGGGAAGGAACCCGGTCGCCGTAGACGCTGTCGCCATGCGGATCATGGGCCTCGACCCCGCGCTCTCCCCCCCTGTGCTCCTCGCGTATCTCCAGGGGTTGGGTCCGATCGAGCCTGAGAAAATTCAGGTGGTCGGCGCCGCTATCGATGAAGTAGCAAGCCCGTTTAAGCAGCCGGAGATCAATCTGCAGAGCGGAAGGGATATTACCATCCACGCGACCGACGCCTGCAACGGCTGCAGGGGATACCTCCATTTCGTCATCAACAAACTCCGGAGGCCCGATCCGCTGGAGACGGCGAGACTGCTCATCGACCGGCCTTTTGAGCCGAAGGTCAATATCTTCCTCGGCCCCTCGACTCCCGCCCGCGTCGACCCGAGAGAGACAAATCTCTTCATGGGCATCTGCCAGCAGCATCACGCAGGGCTGGGCACGCATCTGCCCGGCTGCCCTCCGCACGCCGAAGTCATCATGAACGGCATATTTCGGTTATTTCCCGATGTAGAGAGGCCGAAGTATGCGGATGAGACCGAAGAGGCAAAGCTGGAAAGGATGTTGAAGGAGGCCCTGGAGATGGAGGGGCGTTGAGCCGTCTGTTGGGACGGTAGGGACAGCGATAGGATGAAGATGCCGGTCATTCCCGCCGGCTATTTCTTGAAAGGATGGCGATCGGGAGCCTGTTTCGGCGCGGGAAGCACGGCCAGGATGCTCGGGACCGCGAGGTTAAGGACCGAACTCCGGTGGCGCAGGTAGCCGTACATTGCTTGAGGCTTGGCGCCGATCTGGGCCTTCGGCCCCAGGGCCGTGCGCCCCAGGACGAGGCGCGACGCCCGCATCTCGATTGCCTGCGCCACGCCCGCATAGACCAAGGACACGTACAGCGGAAGTCCTCTGGCCGCCCCGGCCTTATCGAAACCCATGTAGTAGCCAAAAGCGCTGTCCCCGTCCCGGATGAGTGTGATGAAGCCGAGGATCTTGCCGCGCTCTTTAGGGCGGACCACCACGGTGCAAAAATCGTTCTGATAATGGCGTGCAAGGGCGGGGATCCACTTTTCCCCGATAGTCGCCAGGCGCAGCTTCTTGCGATCATGCACCTGATGGTAGAGCCCGTAGATTTCAGCGGCGCTGGCCTCCACCTGCTCCGGAGTGATGCGCTCGAGCACGATTCCCGATTCATCCAGGCTTTGTAGGGTCTTCCTTATCCTGCTCCGATAACCGGACTTCATGTCATTGAGGCAATCGTCGAAGCTGGCCCAGGATGGCTTCAGTTGGAGCACCATGTTAGGCTCCATTTCGAAGCGGCGGAAATTGGAATTCCGCAGAGCTGCCCCCGCCCCGGCCTGCTCGTCCGTCAGGTCCTTTATCATCACCATGTCCGACTCGCCGAAGATTGTGCTGGACCTCCTTATGCGATTAAGCGCCTCTACCACCGCCGGCCAGAGCCTCACCGGGTCTTCATCCTCGCCGAAGGCAGCGCCGTGCGGACCCATGGAGAGCAGGTTTCCGCAGACGAGGAAACGCAAGTGGACCCACGCAACCGGGAGCTCCGCGGCGCGCTCTGCGACCTTCAGCAGGTGCCGGAAACGGTGCCAGAGATCCGAGGCCACGTCGGGCCACAACTCCCCCGGGGCGACCGCCGGCACAGTTCCCTCGCGGAAGGGCCACAGTAAGAGGTTGTCGTATAGCAGGACCCGCTTGCGAACCCGACTGATGGAGCGCTGCGAAGCCTCTCCCAGGGAATGCCAAAAACCGGGCGTCATTTCGGGAAAGCTCCCACGGGATAGGTCAGCAACCCGAATCTCAAGGCTCTGCGCAACCACTATAGCAACGGGCCGATCATCTGCATAAACGATGGCATAATGTGTGGATAGGTTGCCGGGGAGGTGATGTTCCAGAAGCTGAAGGAAGGGACGCGAGAGAAACAGCCCGGAATGGGCCGCCACGCGGTCCCAATGATCGGGGTTCAGAAAACCGATGGAATCGGCAAGTGCAAAACGGAATCCGGCGGGAGCCATGGGATCGGATTTAGGCATAAGCTTCCCTATGGGGACATTGTTGCCTCACGTTCATTGATAGCTGCATCCAGGCGGGCATGTCGAGGCATGAAACAAGTCTATGTTGGTTGGGGACGGACGTCAATACAAATCACACCGAGTAACAACGATGTCCCCAAAGTGCCCGTACGGCCCTCCCACCTGTCGACGGAATCAAGGGGTGTCCCTACCGCCCTCCCTATTTTTTGCCAGTTGTCTTGCCCAGAGTGTCAGCCAGATGACGACAACTATCATCATTGCGATGCCGAGCTTATATATCACCATTGCCCACAACCAGATAGTACTAATTTCCGGCCATGTAATGCCTTCACCCCACAAGCAAAGCATTCCTACCGGCTTCCTGTGCATGATCGGCAAATAAAGAAGCCATTGAATCAGCAAGATACAAGAGGCGATTAACAAAGTCCACCATCCGGCCACTGCCGCAGACCGCACTTTCTTTGCAAATATTTCATCCATACGTATCTCCTACATATTTTTATTCCAATTTATTCATACGTTACAGTTCAATCAATGGTGGAATTAATCGATTTTATCACTATTTTAGATTATAGCCTTCATTACAGAAGTTGCAATGAGTATTGATCCGCAAAATTCCCATATTTGAAACTGTGTTCAAAATAGCCTGGGTGACGGGAACGTCGTTTCTCAGTGTGATTGTATCGACATCCGTCTTTTCAAGCGGCAAGTATAAGGATGCAGATTTCAGGCGCGCAAGCGAAGGGACATGCAGGCGTACATAGGCCACAGGCGACCGGCGGGGTATCCAGCTCCATATTGCTTTGCCGGGCCGCCACGTGCTGGGTGGCACCAGCCTCCGCAAGCATTGGGCTGGGTGGCAAACGTCGAAATGTCACTCTGCGCAGTGCAACGTCAAAGATGCGCCCTAGACGCAGCCGCTCTCACCCCTCACGTCATGAGCGGTTGCAGACATTCATCGCCCTCTCCGCTCCCTCCGCTATAAAGACGCTGACGACATCACCGGCTTTCTCGCACACCGGTAAAAGGGCAACCACCTCGTCCGGCCTGAAACGGGAAAGCACGTAGTCCTCGGGCAGCATCGCAGGGTCCCTGCCGATCCCTATTTTTATCCGGTAAAAAAACGGCGTGTGAAGCGCTTCCGTCAGGGAGCGCACGCCCTTATGGCCGCCGTCACCCCCGTCCCACCTCATTTTCATCCTGGCGAACTCCATATCGAGGTCGTCGTGGACGACAAGAAGCTGCTCCGGCAGGATATGCCTCTTTCGCATCAACGCGGAGATAGGGCCGCCCGAGAGGTTCATGAAGGCGTCGGCTATGGCGAGAAGGACGCCGTCCCCTTCACCCACGAGGCACCCGGCGACCTTCTTCGAGAGCGGAACACCTATCTTTTCCGAAAACCTGTCAAGGACGAGATACCCTGCGTTGTGCCTGGTATACCGGTATGCCGCACCCTTATTGCCAAGACCGCAGATGAGGAACAAAAAATGCTATTCCTCCTTGTGGGGGGTCCCTTCTTCCTCGGCCGGCGCAGCGGCAGCCTCCACCGCTTCCTCTGCCTCAGGCGGGGTAACGCCTACAACGGCCACATCGGGATGGTCGAGGAGCTTGATCCCGGGGAGGGAAATCTCATTGATGTGGATGGAATCACCGATGTCCAGATTCGAGATGTCCACGTCGAGTTTTTCAGGAATCTGGCCGGGCAGGCTCTCGATCATGACCGTCCGCAGGTGCTGCTCCACGACGCCGCCCTTGAGAACGCCTACCGACTGGCCCGTCAAATGAATGGGGACCTCAACCTGGACCACCCTTTCCATCGATACCTGCAGAAAATCCACATGAAGCACCGCGTAGCCCACGGGCTTCTTCTGTACGTGCTTCACCATCACCGGCCTTTCCTCTACGTTTCCTGCGTTGCGCAGCTCCATCCTGATAACCGCGTTGCTCCTCAGATGCGCCTCAAGGAGCCTCCAATCCTTCGATGAAATCGAAAGGGCAAGGGGTTCCACGTCCCTCCCGTAGAGGACCGCCGGGATAGCGCCCTGCATCCTGAGCTTGCGCGCAGGACCTTTTCCCCTTCCCTCCCTTATCTCCGCCTGTATGCGTGCTTCTTCCATGACCTGACCTCCTGTAGTTACACAAATAACGAACTTACCGACTCCTCGTTATGTATCCTGCTATTACTGGGGCTAGCGTCGCCCCCTCCACGAGCAAGCTCGCAGAGCCTCCCTCTCAAAGAAAGGCTTTACACAAATAACGAACTTACCGACTCCTCGTTATGTATCCTCCTGATCGCCTCGCCCAGGATAGGGGAGACATCGAGCACCGCCACCCTTTCCAATGCTTTTGCCTTCGAGCTTAAGGGGATGGTATTCGTGATCACGAGCTCGTGTATGGGCGACTTATTCAGCTTCTCGACCGCGTTTCCCGAAAGCACCGCGTGGGTGCAGCAGGCATAGACCCGGCTTGCCCCGTCCCTTACCAGGGCCTCCGCGGACTGGACAATGGTTCCCCCCGTATCGATCATATCGTCGAGCAGGATGGCGATCTTTCCCTTCACGTCCCCTACTATGTGCATCACCTTAGAAACATTGGCCTTCTCTCTCCGCTTGTCAATAATGGCGATGGATGTCTCCTTCAACCTCTTTGCAAACTCCCTCGCCCTCTCCACGCCCCCCGCGTCAGGGGAAACCACCACTACCTCTTCATGAAGAATATGTTTGAAATAATCGAGCTGAACGGGCAGCGCGTAGAGATGGTCCACCGGTATGTTGAAAAAACCCTGGATCTGTCCCACATGCAGGTCCATGGCAAGCACCCTCGTCGCGCCGGCCACTTCGATAAGGTCGGCCACGAGCCTTGCCGTAATCGGCGCCCTGGGCGCTACCTTCCTGTCCTGCCTTCCGTAGCCGTAATAGGGCATAACCACATTTACCCGGTCTACGGAGGCCCGCTTCAAGGCATCGAGCATGATGAGCAGCTCCACGAGGTTCTCGTTTACCGGGGGACACGTGGGCTGAATCAAAAACACGTCCATGCCCCTCACCGACTCCTCGATCTCCACCTGGATCTCTCCGTCGCTGAACTTGCTCACACTCGCCTTTCCCATCCGGACCCCATGGTACGCGCATATCCTTTCCGTCAGCTCTCTGTGCGCCGTGCCGGTGAATATCTTCAATTTGTCCACTTGCCCATCCTCCTAAAAAAACCTGCGCAATTTTAAAAAACACTGGGGTGGGAGGATTCGAACCTCCGAATGCGGGCTCCAAAGACCCGTGTCTTACCGCTTGACGACACCCCAATTATTTACAGGATAATCCTCGCGAGTTCCCTTTCATACGCATCGAGCACTCTTGATTCTATTCTTTGCCTGGTCTCGCTGTTCAGAGGGTGCACGGTGTCCCTGTAGGAGCCGTCTTTCATCTTCTTGCTCGGCATAGCCACAAAAAGCTTGCTGTCTCCGTCTATCACCTTGAGATCTCTGATGATGAAGCATTCATCGAAAATGACGGAAGCGTACGCCTTCACTTTCTTCTCGCTGACCGGGTAGATCTTCACATCGGTGATTTCCATACCTGCCTCCTCCTAGATGCTGTGAGCTATGAAGACACGTCCCAGACCCTCCACTTTCTCTAAAGCTTTTCGTGCACCCGCTTCATCTTCGAATACGCCGAAAACCGCAGACCCGCTCCCGGTCATGAGCGATCCGAGGGCGCCGGCCTTCTTCAACCGTTCCTTTATTGTCTTAATTTGCGGACATAGAAAAAAAGCGGCCTTTTCCAGGTCGTTCTCCAATATATCCACAATA
>Ga0326727_10019272_pt1 | contig 13746 bp, 14 predicted proteins | sample MB2enrmetagenome_FD_207643 | JGI IMG/M metagenome (GOLD analysis project Ga0326727, IMG submission 207643) | Lab enriched peat soil microbial communities from McLean, Ithaca, NY, United States - MB29MY | ecosystem: Environmental > Terrestrial > Soil > Wetlands > Peat | place: USA: New York... | reverse complement strand
TCGGCAGCATCCGGGTTCGCGAGCGCGGCAGCGCCGGCGGACACAACGGGATGAAGTCGATCATCGCCTGGCTGGATGGCTCGCAGGAGTTTTTGCGGGTCCGGCTGGGAGTGGCGCCCGAACATAAGGTGACGAGCGGCAAGGATTATTTGCTCTCGCCGATGCGAAAGTCGCAGTTGTTGCGGGCCGATGAGGCCCTGGATGCCGCCAGCGAAGCGGTGCGAATGATTTTGACGCTTGGAGCGTCGGTCGCGATGAACCGGTTCAATCAGAAGGTGAGCGAGGCCGGACAAGCGGAAAAGGAATAGGGGCGGCCAGCGCCGCCCCAGGAGAGCATAGATGGATCGCAAATATGAAGTGATGTTCATTCTTCGCCCGGACACCTCCGACGAGGATGTGGACAAGCTCCTCCACACCATGGAGACGAATGTAGCCGCCACCGGCGGGAAGGTGACCGGCTTCGAGCGGATGGGCAAGCGCCGCCTGGCCTACACGGTTCGCAAGTTCCAGGAGGGCATCTACATTCTGGCCTTCGTGGAGGGACCGGGCTCGGTGCTGAAGGAGCTGGAGCGCCGCCTGCGCGTGCAGGAGCTGGTGATCAAGTTCATCACCGTCCGCACCGACGAGGAAGAGAAGCGGCTGGCGAAGGTCAAGAAGCTGCGCGACAGCAAGGTTCGTGGACAGGGCACGCAGGGACAGGCCGCGGCAGCGGCGCAGGCCGAGAGCGCGGCCCAGGCAGCAGCCCCGGCAGCGACTCCGGCAGCGCCTGAAGCCGAGGCTGCAAGCGAGACTCCGGCGGAGGCTCCGACGGCCTAGCGTCCGTTCGCGCGATAACAGGAAACAGGAGATACGGCGCCGCTGGCGCCCACAAGGAGAGTTATGGCAGACGAGAGCAACAAACCAGAAGGTCAGGCGGCGGCGCCCGAGGGCGGAGCACGGCCGTCCGGCCCGCGCACAGGCGGACCGCGGCAGGGCGGACGTCCCGGCGGCAGCGGCCGCGATGGCGGACGCAAGTTCTTCCGTCGCAAGAAGGTGTGCAAGTTCTGCACGGAGAAGATCGACAACATCAATTACAAGGACGTGCGTCTGCTCTCCGCCTTTGTGGCCGAGAGCGGCAAGATCGTTCCTCGCCGCCTGACGGGTGTCTGCACGCCCCACCAGCGCCGCGTTACCGAGGCCATCAAGCAGGCGCGCAACATCGCCTTGCTGCCGTTTGCGGCCGGCCACTGAAAAGAGAGGATTGAGTCATGGAAGTGATTCTGAAAGAGGATGTGGCCAAGCTGGGTGTGCGCGGCGAGGTGGTCAGCGTGGCCGAAGGATACGGCCGCAACTACCTGCTGCCCAAGAAGCTGGCTGTCGAAGCGACCAAGGCCAACAAGGCCGTGATCGAGCAGATGAAGGCCGCCGCTGTTCGCAAGCTGGCCAAGGATAAGGCCGATGCCGAGCTGCTGGCCAAGCAGTTCGAGGGCGTAAGCCTGCACTTCGTCCGCAAGGCCGGCGAGAACGACGCGCTCTTCGGATCGGTAACCTCCTCCGACATCGCGCATGAGTTGGAGGGACGTGGATTCAACATCGACCGGCGCAAGATCGAACTGGAGCAATCGCTCAAGTCTCTGGGCGAGTTCACCGTTCGCATCAAGCTGCATCGCGATGTGAACGTGCAGATCAAGGTCGCCATTACCAAGGAGCAGGAAGCAACGGAAGAGCAGACTGCCTGAGTGTTCTGTTGTTCACAGAGAGGCCGGCGTCTCCACGACGCTGGCCTTTCTGCGTTTCGGACTGCAAAATAGATTGCTAACGGAGTGAGCTTTGTTCCGTCCAACCATGTGAACGACGAACCCTGTCCAGTGTGGCGGGTTTACGGCGGAGCTGGAGCGGGCAAAGCCCTAGATTCTCCAAGGAAGGCGAATGGAGGGGCAGAGCCCGAGCCGGGTGAATGACGCGGAGCTGATTCGTGCGGCGCAGCAGGGTGACCGGGCTGCGTTCGAGGAATTAGTGCGGCAGTACGATCAGCCGGTACTGCGGTTGGCCCTGCATCTGGCGGGCTCAGAGCAGGAGGCCCGGGACCTTTACCAGGAAGCGTTCCTGAAGGCATACCGCAACCTGGGCAGCTTCCGCTTCGAGTGTTCTTTTTATACGTGGATCTACCGGATTGTCTCAAATCTCTACCTGGATTATCTCCGGCGCAAGCAGGTTCGGCGCGAGGAGCCGACGCAGCGGACGTCGGCCGAAGGCGAGGAGTTCGACCTGCTGGATCAGCTCCCAGACGAGCGAGCGGGAGCGAGTCCGGAGCAGGAGCTGATGCGGCGCGAGCTGGGAAAGCGCATCGCCAAGGCATTGACTAAGCTGAGTCCGCGCGAGCGGATGGTCTTCGAGATGAAGCACTTTCAGGGACTGAAGCTGCGCACCATCGGCGAGGCCCTGAACACCAGCGAGGAGACGGCAAAGAACACGCTCTTCCGGGCGACACAGAAATTAAGGGCGGCGCTGGCCGACCTGAAGTAAGAAGGCAAAGATGAACTGCGATTGGGTTCGGGAAAACATTACGCTGTACGTTTACCAGGAACTTGCCGACGACGCGCGTCACGAGCTGGAGCGGCACATCGAGCGCTGCCAGGATTGTGCCGCCGAACTGGAGGCGATGCGCGCCTTCCATGGCGAGATCAGCCAGGCGGCCCGGCTGGAGGTGACTCCGAACCTGCTGGCCTCGGCGCGTATGCAGCTCTCCGAGGCGCTGGAGACGGCGGAACAGCGGCGCGGCTGGCGCTGGGTGCTGGACCCGATGGCATTGCTGCGGCAGGCGCGCTTTTCGCCGGCGCTGGCCGCCATCATCTTCATGGTTGGCTTCGGCGGCGGATTGGGCACCATGTATCGCATGAACGCCTCGCTGCACGGGGGCGCGCTCTCGGCGCAGGAGGCGGGAATCGCAGACATTCGCAACATTGTCACTGCACCGGATGGGAAGAATGTGCGCATCGAGTACGAGCGCGCGCTGCCGGAGACGGTGCAGGGGCCGATCAACGATCCGCAGATTCAGGCGCTGCTGGTGATGGCCTCGCGCAGCACCGCCAACTCCGGGCTGCGCATGGATTCCGTCGGCCTGCTGCGGCAGACGCCCGAAGATCCCGCCATTCGCGAGAGCCTGGTCTACTCGCTGCGTTCAGACAGCAATCCCGGCGTGCGGCTGAAGGCCGAAGAGGCGCTTGCGCCGATGGTCAGGCGCGACATTCGCGTCCGCAACGCCATGATGGAATCGCTGCTGAATGACAACAATCCCGGCGTGCGCGCGGGCGCGCTGAAGGCGCTGGAGGCGGTGCGCGACGATAGCAGCGTCCGCCAGGCCCTGGCGCAGTTGGCCAAGGAAGACCCGAACGATTTCATCCGCCAGGAATCTTCGCGCATGCTGGCGAATCAGCCGGCAGCCCAGTAGGCAAGCTGCATTACGATGGCCGCAAGAGGGGAGAACGACCGTTGATATCGAGCCGCACATATCGCCGGTGTGCGGGGGTGGTGTCGCTGCTTCTCGCGCTTCTGGCTCCGGCGCTGGCCACCGAACACCGCATTGAACGAGAGGGCAACGGCTGGGTCGATGAGAGCTCCGGCACGCTGCCGAGCGACAGGGCGCTGGAGGTCACGCGCTTTGTCGGCTCCGTGCATGTCGCCAGCGGAGCGCCCAGCGGCGCATGGATGCTGCGTGTGCACACCGGCGAAGCTGCCGAGCAGAACGCGCGCCGGCAATTTTCCAACTTTCATCTCGGCGTCAGCCGCAAGGGCAACGCCACCCTGATCCAGACCGTAGGCCCGGTAGACATGGCCCTGCGAGCGGAGCTGATCATCCAGCTTCCCGCCGGAGCCGAGAGCGTGCACGTCGATACGATGGGCGGCAAGATCACCGTCAGCGGCAAGATGCGCAGCCTTGAGCTTCAGGCGCACGGCGGAGACATCGAGGTCGATGACGCCGACCAGTTGCGCGCCATGACCATGGGCGGATCGGTGACGGTGAATCATCGTCTCGGCGACTCTTACATCCGCGCCGGCGGCGGCGATATTCGCGTCGATGCCTCGGTCGGCGACATGGAGATCTTCTCCATGGGCGGCAACATCCTGCTGAAGGCGATTGCGAGAGGCCGGGTGCAGTCGGAGGGCGGCAACATCGAGGTTGTGCACTGCATGGGAGAGCTGCTGGTGCGCACCGCGGGAGGAAATATCAATCTCGGCGAGATGGATGGAGCTGTGCGCGCCGATAGCGGCGGCGGCAGCATTCGCGTGGGCGTCGCGCACGGCATGGTGATGGCGACGACCGCTTACGGCAACATCGAGCTATGGAAGCTCTCGCAGGGGGCGGTGGCGCATAGCGGCATGGGACGCATCACGGCGGAGTTTGTCGGCGACCGCAACAGCATGCGCGACTCCGAGCTGGCCACGACGATGGGAGACATCGTGGCATATTTCGGGCCGCAGGTTCCCGGAAACATCCGCGCGATCACCGGCGCATGCCCGGCGCGCAGGATTGTCAGCGACTTTTCTTCGCTAAAGGTCTTCACCGGACTGGCCGAGTACGGCCCGCGCAGCGTCGCCGCCTTCGGCGCGATCCATGGCGGAGGCCCAACGATCGAGCTGCGAACAATGGCAGGCCAGATCGAGCTGCGCGACACGAGATAAGCCGCAGGAATGTGAACGCCCCAGGCGCGCGCACCTGGGGCGTTTTTCTTCACAGATCGAGATCAACCGAAGTTGATGGGGTGCCTGCCGAGCCAATGGGAATCGCTCGTCGAGCCCATTTGCCGCATCGCTCCGCGCGCGATGCCGCCGGAGAGCTGGCGTGTCTCCCAGGCAACGCCCGCCGTAAAGCCGACGACTCCGCCGACCACGGCCATGGCGGCTACGGTGACGGGATTCGGTTTGCGGCGCTGCGCGAGCAGAGCGCAGAGCGCGCCGGTTCCCAAGCCAACGATGGTCGGCGCCCAGGAGGCTCGCGCCGAATCCGAAAAGATCTTTCCCAGCGGCTGGCCATGCAAGGCCTCACGAGCGCCACGCAATCCCGAATCGGCCAGATCGCGGCCATATTCGACTTCCGACCTTAACCACTCACCAATTTTCATTGCCAACCATCCAATCGCATCGCTTATGAATTCGATACGTATGAAATTCGATAGTACCGCCGATGCCGTGAAAGCGGAAGAGAACATCTGGCAAGAAAACATGCCTTTGGTGCCAGGAGAGACGCCGAGGGAGGTAGCAGGAGCGGATCGGGAGCCTCATGTGCAGAAAAAGTCTCGCTCCGTGCGCCCCGCGAGGGCTATTGCGGCGGGAAGGTTTGGCACTACAATGCTTGCCATGGATAACAGTGAGCTTGTTTCGCTGACTCCCGCGCCCATGAGCCGGGAGCTTTACCTCATCGGCTTTCGTCTCGATCCGGAGTCGGAGGGCCCGCAGTTTTATACGATTATCGGCTCGGAGGGCGAGAGCGAGCGGCCGATCACGCGGAAGGAGCGCATCCTCTTCTTCCGCCAGCCGGCGGATGCGCAGAAGGCTTTGGCAATCAGCGATAACGGATTCACCGATATCCATCCGGCTCCCTCGGAGCTGGAGTTGCTCTGCGACGTTAGCCATGCCCTGTATGTGGCCAATCAGCAGGACGAGGACGCCGACGGCGTGCTCTTCGAGATGATCGCCGTCTTCGACGACCTGCTGCGCGCAACCAAGCTGACGGTGCCCATGGAGTATGCATCCATGCTGGCCGCGGTTGCCGAGCGGCTGGAGTCAAGCCAGGAACTCGCCAGCTTTCTGAAGCAGAATGAGATCAAGCGCGAGAAACTCGAAGACGCACTGCTCTGGTGCGTGGGGGCTATCGCCGTCAAGAGCACGTGGGTGGGATAGGAGCAAGGATTCACAGGTTTCGGAGGTTTCGAAGGTTCAAACCCAAAGTCAAATGCCGGTGCACACCAACCTCCGAAACCTCCGCAACTTCCGTTTTTCCTACCTTCTCGTCGCCGCGATCTCCGGCTGGTAGCGCTTGGCGATCGGTGGCGATTGCAGGTGATCGCGGGTCAGGTCCTCCCGCAGCCGCTCAAAGGCCGACTCCGGCGAATTCACATACTGGAAGAGCTTCACGTCCTCGGGAGAGATCGTTCCAGCATCGACCAGCACGTCGAGGTTGAAGACGCGCTTCCAGTACTCTTCGCCATAGAGCAGGACCGTCATCCGCTTCGCCAGCTTCTCGGTCTGCGCGAGGGTCAGAATCTCGAAGAGCTCGTCCATGGTGCCGAAGCCTCCGGGAAAGACGACCAGGGCCTTGGCCAGATAGGCGAACCAGAGCTTGCGCATGAAGAAGTAGTGAAATTCGAAGTTAAGCTCCGGCGTGATGTAGGAGTTGGGCACCTGCTCAAAGGGCAGAGCGATGTTGAGCCCGATGGTCTTGCCGCCGGCCTCGCGCGCGCCACGATTGGCCGCCTCCATGATGCCGGGACCGCCCCCGGTGGTGACGACGAAGCGATAGCGCTTGCCGGGAAGGGTGCGGGTCCACGAGGTGAGCAGGTAGGCGAGGCGGCGTGCGTCCTCGTAATAGCGCGCCATGTCTACCGCGCGCCGGGCGCGATGCGCCTGCTGCTCCTGCTCGGGCGCCGGCTGCGCCGAGCCCGGCCGGGCCAGGATCTGAACCTCTTCCTCAGCGCTGGAGAGGCTGCGAAAACGGGCGGAGCCGAAGAAGACCACCGTGTCCTGAATCTTCGCCCGGCGGAAGCGGGCGAGCGGCTCGGTATATTCGGCAAGGATGCGCAATCCGCGGCCGTCGGGGCCATTCAGAAAAGCTGGATTTTCGTATGCGAGCGGCGCGCGGTTTGATTTGCTCTGAGTGGGCTCGGTCATAAATCGAAACGAAGCAGTCTCCTAACGAAGGGTTCGATAGCGCGAGGCATCGGAGACTCCCATCCAGATATCGACGAGGCCGATGCCCGAGATCATGCCGCGCACAAAGCTGAGATTGAGGACATAGCGCAGGTCGGGATATCCGGAGAGTAGAGGATTTTCCGTCCACAGCCGCGTCCAGGGAAGAACGATCACCAGCATTCCCGCCCAGACGGAGATGGCCACCTCGATCACCAACAGAAGCCGCCGCGCCCAGAGCGGCGGCTGAATCATGGGCGTGCCAGGGTGCTCCTGTGGCACCGGCGGTTGCGAGCTTTGCTTCAGCGGTCCTGCTCCCATCGTTGCTTCGATGTATCCTTGAATGCCCTGGCCGCCGGGCGGCGTGGCCGCGAGATGATCATGCTCCGCGCGGGCCAAGATTGATTCTACGCTTAAGCAGGCAAAAGTCGGAGCGAGCGGGTTCAGATGCTGCCGCGCAGCTCCCGGATGCGTGAGGCGACGTCCTGATAATGGATGTTGGAGCCGTAAACCTCCATGAAATGATCAAGCGCCTCGCGCTTGCGTCCGGCGGCCTCGTAGGCTTTCGCCAGTTCGTAGTTGACGGCGGTGCGAGACTCCTCGTCGGGCGCCGTTTCCAAGGCTCGCAGATACCATTTCACTGAGGCCTCGGGAACGGATTTCTCCGAAAAGCAAATCGCCAGCCAGATGTAAGCGCGGTGCAGTTGCGCCGGCGTCAGGCCGTGATCGGAAATTCTGCAGGCCTCCTGCAGCTCGCCGATCGCCTCTTCCAGCAATCCCGTCTCGCGGTACGCGATGCCAAGGTTATAGTGCGTCTCCGCGTCTCCCTCGTCCTCCTGCGGAGCGGGCAGATCGTTCTCGAACTCCTGCAGCAGGTCGCTGAAAAGTCCCGGAGCCGGAGGCTGCTCCTGCACCGGAGCCGGGGGAGCAAACGCGGCGGGCTGCGCGGGGGGATTGAAAGCGGCGGGCGCTGGCTGCGGAGCTAAGGCTGGCGGAGGCGGAGCGCTCACCGGAACAGGTCTTGCAGCTGGCGCGGCGGGGCGCGGTGAAGGCATCGGCTCGCGCGGTTTGGCGACGGGTTCAAAGCTCTCGCCCAATTCCAGGTCGAGCTCGGCGGCGAGCGCGTTCAGCGTCGGCGCGGGAGCGGGCCCGGGCGAAAAGACCGGCGCAACCGGGCCGGGGGCCGGCGACTCCTCGTCGGTGACCTCGATGACTTCGATGTCGGCCTCGGCCTCGGGCGCGGGCTCCTCGGGCGCAGTAGGGAAGATGCCCACGCGTCCGCGGGCAAGCTGGCTGCGAAACGCAGCTAGATCCGGAAATCCCGGGCTGGCGGCGGCGATGCGAGCGATTCCGGCCTCGGCCTCACTCCAGAACTGCTGAGCCAGGCAGAAACGAACCTCTTCGACCAGCTCGGCTACCTCTGCCGGAACCTCCACCGGCGCAGCCGCAATCGGAGCGGGTTCGGCCGGCTCCGGCAACTCGCCCGGCTCCTCCCAGACGGACTCCCACTCTCCGGAGAGGTCGATCTCCTCGGCGGTTGCGCCGTCGTCGGCCTTGGGCGCGTTCTCGAAATCTCCGGCGCTGAACTCGCTGCCGGAAGCTTCCCAGGTGGTGGTCTGATCGGCGCCGATCAGGTTCGCGTAGTAGCCGGCGGCCTCGGTTTCGCCCATGCTCTCCAGCACGCGCTGCATGGTGGTGTAGCACTGGGCTGCCCTGGCGGGCTCGTTCGCCTGGCGATAGAGCATGGCCAGCGTGCGATTGAGTTGAAGATCGTCGGGAGCGCTCTCGATCGCCAGCTCCAGCGCGTGAATGCCGCGCGACTTGGAGGCGAAGGATTCGCAGAGCTCGGCCTCGCTGAGCGCCGCCGCGATCTTATCTTCCACCAGTGGCGAGTATTCTTGCCTCGGCAGCTCCGGCTCGTCGCTCTGGAAGAACTCGTCGAGGGTGTGCGGTCCGCTCTCTGCCTGCGGCTTTACCGGCTCGGCGGCTGCCGAGCTCGAACCCATGCGCGCGCAGACCTGGCGATATCCCTGGATATGCGAGTTGTTGCCCGGCTCCAGCTCGATCAGCTCTTTGTATGCCTTCTTGGCGCGCTCAAGCTGGTTGTTCTGCACGCTGGCGTGCGCCAGCAGCTCCAGCACCTCGGCCAGGCTCGAGCCATCGCCCGAGCGCCGGAGGAGATCGTAGAGCATCTGCAGGGCATCAGGATTGTCGCGCACGCGGCCGATGATTCCGTGCAGATGCGAGAGCGCATCCTCCTTGTCATGGGCAAAGACGCGGTCGACGAACTCGCTGTAGAGCCCCAGCGAGCCGAGGAAGTCGCCCTCCTGGTAGAGGCGCGCTGCCAGCTTTGAGATTCCGCTGGCGTCCTGATGGATGGTGGCGAGCTTGCGCGCGACCGGGGTCGCATCCTCCAGCTTGCCAATATTCAGGTAAGCCATCAGCAGGTTGCGCATCGCATCCGGGCGCGAGTCGATGTCGGGGATGGCCTCGTAGTACTCGGCGGCCTTGGCGGAGTCACCGAGCTCCAGCGTGACCTGGGCTCGCAGCTCCTGGGCGCGAAGATTGCCGCGATCGATGCCGAGCAGCCTTTCGAGCACCTTCTGCGCCGGTCCGAAGGCCTGCCGCATGATCAGCGTGGTGGAGCTCTGCGAGAGCATCTGGATCGCTTCGGCCTTCTGTCCGCTGCCGTTCAGCAGGTCGGCCGTGCGCGTAATCACCTGCACGTTCTCCGGATCGAAGGCGACCAACTGCTTCAGCAGCCGCAGGGTCTCCATCGGCTGGCTTTTCTTGGTGTAGGCATCGGCGGCCTGCAGCAGCATGGAACGCGCGTCGGTGACGAGGCCCTGCTTGCGATAAAGCTCCGCGAGCTTTTCCATGGTTGCAAGATCGCTGGTGTCGAGCTTGACGATCTTGCGGTACATGGCGATGGATTTCAGCGTGAGTCCATCATTGGCGTAGGACTCGGCGACCTGCCGGAAACGCTCGATGGCCTTCTCGTTCTGTCCCAGGCGAGAGTAGATGTCGCCTACCGTATTGACGATGGCAAGGTCGTTCGGCTCAACGCGTAGAATCTTCTCGTACTCGTTGATCGCGTTCTGCAGCTTGTTTTGCTGCAGGTACTTTTCTGCGCTGGCTCGCGATTTTTCCTTGCTGAAACCGAATCCGAACATTTTTCGCTCCGGCGCAACCTGCCCGCACTGCAGCCCGCGGCGCCCAACGCGGTAGTCGGCTCCCAGGACCCCCGCCTTTGGCATAACGGTACCACAATTGCCAGCCGGGGTGAGCGCGCCGTTAGGATCAGGCTCTGTTGGCCAGAATGGCACCTACCTTCGGTTTTAGCGGCGGAGATTCGCGGGGGCCGCCTGCAGGGTAGAGTGGATGGCCGGCGGCCGAAGGAACATTTCATCGGCATCTGACGTATTGTTGGATGTGCCGGGCTGCGGGCCCGAATGGGGAACTATGCGGAAGATCTGGCTCAAGGAGCCGGCGATGATCGCCCTGGAGACGATGCGGAGCCATAAGCTGCGCTCGTTCCTGATGTTGCTCGGTGTCATCCTTTCGGTCTCAACCCTTATTCTTGTGGTCGCGCTGATCAACGGAACCAATGCCTACATCGCAAACCGCGTAGCCAACATGGGCAACGGGGTCTTCCTCATCATGCGTTATGGACTGATCAACAACGATGAGGAGTTCTGGAAGGCCGCTCGCCGCAACCGGCAGATCACGTGGGAGGATTACGTCGCTCTCCGCGATGGATTGAAGCTGCCGAAGAACGTGGGGCTGGAGTGCCGCGCGGTCGAGAAGGCCCGGCGCGAGGGGAAGGTTGCTGAAGACGTCAACGTGCGCGGCGTCACCGCCAACATCGGGCAGATGGATATCGAGGAGGTCGCGCGCGGCCGTTACATCAGCGACAACGACAACGAGCATCGCAGCTTCACCGCCTTCATCGGCTCCGATCTGGTCACCAAGCTCTTTCCCAATACAGATCCCATCGGAAAGACGGTGACCGTCAAAGGCTACGACTTCGAGGTGATCGGCATCGCCAAGTCGATCGGCAATGTGATGGGGCAGCCGCAGGATAACTTCATCTACATTCCCATCGAGACCTGGTTCAAGCTGGAGGGGACGCACAACGACGGCATGGCCATCAACATCCAGGCCCGGGCGCCCGAGTATCTGGAGCGAACCAAGGACGAGGCGCGAGCGATGATGCGGGCGCGCCGGCATCTTGCTCCCAACGAGGAGGACAGCTTCGGACTCTTCGGCTCCGACAACCTGATGGATCTCTGGAAGAATCTGACCGGAACGCTGGCAGGAGCGATGATCGGCTTTGTCGCGCTCTTCCTGGTGATCGGCGGCATCGTCATTATGAACGTGATGCTGGCCAGCGTCACCGAACGCACCCGCGAGGTGGGCATACGAAAGTCGCTGGGTGCGCGCACCTCCGATATTCTCAGCCAGTTCCTGGTGGAGTCGGCGGTGATGAGCGCCATGGGAGGACTGATCGGCATCGGAGTCGCGTGGGTGCTGGCCGTGGTTCTCAATGCAACAACGCCGCTGCCGATGTCGGTGCCGCTCTCGGCGGTGATCGTTGCCATCTTTGTCTCGACGGCGGTGGGACTCTTCTTCGGAGTCTATCCGGCGCGCAAGGCCGCCCGCCTCAACCCGATCGATGCACTGCGGGCGGATTCGTAAAGGAGAGAGGGCAGGATGAGAAAAGAGCGCGCCTTTACCTTCGGCGAGAACGCACGCATGGCCTTCCAGGCGCTGATGGCCAACAAGCTTCGCTCGGCGCTGACGGTGCTTGGCGTCTTCATCGCCGTGGTGGTACTGGTGATGGTCTTTTCCATCATGTACGGAGTCGATGCCGATCTGCGCGCGCAGCTCGAGCAGTACGGCACCGACACGCTCTTCATCTTCAAGTTCGAGCCGGGAATTCACATCGGCCGCCTTCCGCAGGAGCTGCGGCTGCGCAAGCCACTGAAGTTCGAGGACGCCGAGGCGATTCGCGAAGAGGCTCCTTCGGTGAAGGAAGTCTGCGTCGAGCTTGACTCCTGGCATCCCGAAGGAACTGCGGAGGTCTTTGTTCCCTCGGCGCGGTACAAGAGCAAAGAGGTGCTCGGAATCAACTTCGAAGGCGTTACACCCTCCTACACCTCCGTTCAGAATCTCCATCTCGAACAGGGTCGCTTCTTCTCCGAGGGCGAGAACGCTCATCGCATGGACGTAGCCGTCATCGGACACGATCTGGCCAACACACTCTTCCCCGCAAAGGACGCCGTCGACAAGGAGTTGCTGGTCAGTGGCATGACCTTTCGTGTCATCGGCGTGCTTGAAAAGACCAAGGGCGTCTTTCTGCGCGATAACAACTCTGACAAGCAGGTCTTCATACCCTATCTCTCCTATCGCAAGTACCGGCCGCAGGATCGCGAGAACTTCATCACCGCGCTGGCCCTTCCCGGAAAGAAGGCGCAAGCCAGCGACGAGATCACAGGAATCCTGCGCCGTCGTCGCAACGACGCCTTCGACAAGCCGGATAGCTTCGGCATCTCCTCGGCCGAGGCGATCTCCAACCAGTTCCGCAACATCATGGCCTCCGTCGCGCTGCTGACCATCGCCGTTGCTTCGGTGGGAATGCTGGTGGGCGGCGTCGGAGTGATGAACATCATGCTGATGTCGGTCACCGAACGCACTCACGAGATTGGAGTACGCAAGGCGATCGGAGCTCGCAGCCGGGACGTGGTGCGGCAGTTCCTGGTGGAGGCCATGGTGCTCACCGGCTCGGCCGGAGTCGCCGCCGTGCTCTTCTGCCTTATGCTGATCGCGCTGGCGCACATTCTGCTGCCGAGCTGGCCGGTCGCCGTCCCCGTCTGGGTGATTCCGGCCTCGGTGGCCGCGGCGATGAGCGTAGGACTCTTCTTTGGAATCTATCCTGCGGCCAAGGCTGCCAAGCTCGACCCGGTGGAGGCGCTGCGCTATGAGTAATCACTGCACCAGGTGAATACGGGTGGCCGGCGGGCGACGTCGCGCCTGCATCTCGCGCAGCATCGCATCCATCTGCTCCGGCGTGAGCAGCTCCGGAAGGGCGGGAAAGATGACGCTCTCTTCGAGGTTCAGGTGGGCGGCAAAGACCTGGCCCAGCGCGTGCGTTACCTGCTGAAGATGACCGCAGAGCGCGGCCAGCCGCTCTGGCTGCCTTTTCAGAATCTCGCAGAGGGGCAGCAACTCGTCTACCAGCTCATTGACCGCCCGGTGTTGCTCCACCATCGCCTCGCCGGCCTCGCGAACCAGGTTCGAGCGCGGCAGCGGGAGGAGACGTGGGTAGAGGCTCTCATTCTCGTCGGCCTCATGCAGCGGCAGGGCATCGTGAAAGTAGCGGAAGAGAGCGCGGGAGCTCTCGACGACCTCTTCGATTGAGACGACGCGGACGGTCGCCAGCGTCTGCCCGAGCTGCACAAAGTGGCGGATGCGCGCATGGCACGCAAGCAGAAGCTCCGGAGCGGAGGCTGCCGCCGCTTCCTGACCCACGAGAATCTCGATGGGACGCATGACCCCACTCTGAAGGCCCCGGCCGGGGGCTGTCGAGGACATGCGTCACAACCTAAAGTCCTTTTCGATTCAGATGTTTAACCTAACCCCCTCGTTTTTGGCTTACGATTCGACACGGGCAATGCTACAATGTCGGCGCTTCTGATTTGGAAGGACGCAAGCGGTCGAGGCGCCCCGAGAGCGACCAACCAAGCGCTACTCCGGTACACGTTTCTGCGACGAAATCCCTCCGATTCACACAGCCTAGATTTCAATTCACGAAGGAACATGTAACACCATGGAGCAAGGAATCGTTAAGTGGTTCAATGA
>Ga0326727_10019271_pt1 | contig 13748 bp, 10 predicted proteins | sample MB2enrmetagenome_FD_207643 | JGI IMG/M metagenome (GOLD analysis project Ga0326727, IMG submission 207643) | Lab enriched peat soil microbial communities from McLean, Ithaca, NY, United States - MB29MY | ecosystem: Environmental > Terrestrial > Soil > Wetlands > Peat | place: USA: New York... | reverse complement strand
GGGATAGATTTAGGAAAAGTGTGGGCGCGGATTCCACCGGAATAGAGTGGTCTGTTTCTATCATCAACCCTTTAGTAAGATAAGTTCCAGGTCGCGCACGTCACGTTAGTCATCGAACAAGAGGAAGAATAAAGAAGCAACACGAATAGACAACCCGGGCATGAGAAAGATGGGCGGCGACAAACGGCGCCTATTCTATAGCTTTAGGCTGTATCTTAATTCGAACGGAGAACGGGTGCTCGGCAAGGGAGGAGCACTGATCCTTGAGGCGATCGATGAGCACGGATCGATAGCCTTGGCAGCAGAAGAACTCGGTATGTCCTACAAGTTCGTTTGGGATTACCTTGGTCGAATGAAGCAAAGGTTAGGACGACCCTTGATCATGACGCGCCGAGGCGGAACACCCCACACAAAGAGGAGGGGAGGAGGAGGGACTACCTTAACCCCGCTCGGAAGAAGGTTGCTCCGAGATTTCAGGGCAACTGAGGCCCTAGTGCGCGGAACGCTCTCGGAGAGGAAACCAAGCTTAAGCCATAGGAGAACTGGCTAACGGTAGGAGGCCACAATCGGGGGCTTCAGCAAAAGCCTTCCTCCCACTCAGATTCTTGGGCAGTTGATATATATAGCAAAACATGTCAATGGCGGTTCTGAGTGTTGCGGCCTGTGTATGAGCACGCTTGGTGTGGAATGCATTGAGTCTAATCGTGAAATATGGTAAACTCGTCCTAATTCTCGCTCTGGTTGTTGGTTTAGGGGTAGGGTACGTGGCCGGATATTACACAGGCGTAAATTCCAGCCGTCCTTCTACGACCCTCTTGATAGATGCCGCGGGGACACTTCAGGTGCCGTTCAATGGAATAGTGAACAGCGTGGTGCGACCTCAGTATCCTACCCTCAGTTACAATTACATTTTCGAGGGCAGCCGACTAGCCGCGAACGAAATTACTCAAGCTAACAAGTCATTTGACATCTACGCATCAGCCGACTACCAAATCATTCCGGAGCAGCTGATTCCTTCACATGCGTCATGGTACATAGTCTTCGCTTCGAACGCGATGAGTGTGGTTTACACTAACCATAGCCGATTTGCAAACGACATAACTCCCAACAATTGGTATCAGGTAATAACTCGTCCGGGTGTTGTCGTTGGCGTCTCCAATAAGGATACTGACCCTAGTGGCTCGCAGGCAATAATCATGCTTCAACTTGCAGGCTTGTTGTATTACCAGAACTCAAGCTACCTGTACGACCAGTTGTACGTTACTAAAGCCGCGCAAAAGGAACTCATCATCGTCCCAACAGAAACAACCCTAGACGCACAATTGGAGACGGGCGCAGTGGATTACGTGCTTACGTATTCCTCCGAAGCGATCTCCCACAAACTTCAGTACCTGACCCTAGACTCACGGGTAGATTTGTCGGACTTGTCGCAAGCGGCCTGGTATGCGAAGGCAAACGTGACTGTTAGCGGCAAACCGGTCACGGGTGCTCCGATACTCTACGACCTAACGATCCCAAGTAACGGCCCTGACGCCTCGATGGGGGTAGCCTTCATCAAAGCCCTCTTCAGTTCTCAAGGACAAGAAATTCTCAGTTCAAGCGGCCTACGGCCCTTGAACCCTGTCTGGGTTTACAACCAGAGCGCAGTACCCCCCGACATTATTCAAGCGATAACACAAGCAGGAATTACCATCAAAGAAGTCAGCTGAACCTTACAGGCCCTTTGCATACACATGCGTAATCGGTTAGCAATATCAGTGCAGACGGGCTACATTGAAATGCTTATCCTCTGCTAATGGCCCGTTGAAGGTATTGCCTTGCCTCTATCACCCGGTTTTCCGGTCAGATTCGTCTTTGTTCTCTCTCTTCTAAGCGGGATTTTGTTCTTCCTGCTCGTCTCGCCTGTTCTAAGTCTAATTGGAACTAGTAGCCTCTCTGGCCTACTGCTCGCGCTCAATAACCCTGAAGCTGTGTCAGCCATCGCATTGACGGTCTATACGTCTGGACTTACAGCGTTGGCGGCTGTGCTTTTCGGCGTCCCTTTGGGATACATTCTCGGCAAGTACGAGTTCCCAGGGAGATCCCTGATTGATTCGATAATCGAGATTCCTCTGATGATCCCTCATACGGTTGCAGGGATAGCGCTCATTACGATCTTCGGTTCGGCAGAGCTTGTAGGCGCGGTCTTCTATGGGTACGGAATCAGACTGACCAACGATGTCCTCGGAATAGTCCTGACTCTAATCTTCGTAAGTGCCACCTACACTGTCAAACAGGTAGAAGTGGCCATCAGATCCTTAGACCCCAAACTAGAACTCGTCTCCCGAAGCCTAGGCGCATCTTCGACCTTTACCTTCCTGAAAGTAACGCTGCCAAACATTTGGCGCTCGGTAGTTACCGGAGCAATCTTGACTTGGGCCAGAGCTTCGAGCGAGGTAGGCGCCTTATTCATAATGGCCTATTATCCAGCGGTCGCTTCAATCTTGATTTGGAACCTGTACGCCGGTTATGGATTACATGAGTCCGTTTCAAATGGCGTAGTCCTCAGTCCTGGGTCTGTTAATGTCGCGGCCCTCATGATCTTCATCAACCTGGCGATCTTCGTTATGTTTAAGCTGGTTCAGAGAAAGAGGGAAAAGTGAGTTGACAGACGGGATTGCGGTCCAGAATCTCTCGCATTCGTGGGAGAACTTTGCGTTAAGGGACATCAACCTCTCGATTTCTGAGGGAAGTTACTTCGTTTTGCTTGGTCCTACCGGTTCAGGAAAGACGTTGCTTCTTGAGGCGATTGCGGGCGCGTACTCTCCCGACGAAGGGCGCATAATTATCGGAGGGGAGGATGTTTCTAGACTCCCTCCAGAAAAGCGCAAGGTAAGTTACGCGCCGCAGAACCACTTACTCTTTGACAACATGACCGTACGAAAGAATGTTGAATTTGGTTTACATGCCAAGGGAATGCCCGAGCAGGACCGCCGATCTCGCTCGAATCATTTGCTTGAACTCTTGGGGATCTCACACCTCGTCAACCGGTTTCCAAGAAACCTGAGTGGAGGCGAAAGACAACGGGTATCCCTTGCTCGTGCTCTCGCCGTTGAGCCCCGCGCCGTTTTGCTCGATGAACCCCTCTCAGCAGTTGACACTGAAACAAAGAGTTCGATTCTAGACTATCTGCGACGCGTTCACAAGGAGACCGGCGTCACAGTTATCCATGTAACGCACGATCAGCTGGAGGCTGCATCAGTGGCGGAAAGAATTGGTGTAATGAGAAACGGAAGGATGGTTGAGGTCGGAGCGCCTGCCGAGTTTGCAGAGAGATCTTCATCAGAAGCAGGATCCATTTTCAGGTCAGACAATTTGCTTGCAGGTAACGTAATCGGGAAAGAGGCTGATCTCGCTCTGATCGATGTCGGTGCTGGCAAGACGGTCGAGGCAATAACGGATCGGACGGGTCAGGTTATGGTTCACGTTAAGCCTGAGAACGTGATAGTTTCCAAACGAAGTGTGGACACTAGTGCGCGCAACAGGTTCCACGGAACGGTGTCCGAAGTCACCGATCTTGGCCCGACGATCAGGCTCAAGATCTCAGGAGACAGACGCATAACGGCAATTGTTACGCGGCGGTCATTCTTTGAGATGCAGCTCAACATCGGCTCGGAAGTGTACGCTTTCTTCAAGGCTACGGCGGTAGACGTTCTTTGAGATGCCGGGGCGTTAGGACTGAAACATTATGCTCCCAGATTGCTGATTAGTACTCAGCCCGGGAGCGCGAGTTCGGAGGGCTGTAGAGAACTCCTCAGAGCCCAATAGCTTAACGAAAGCCTGTACTTGTTTCTTACTCATACGGTCCTTTCCAATCAGAATGTCATACTTCTCGTCGTCTAGTTTAATGAAATCCAGACCGGGTACCTCCGCAACGGTTCTGATACCAAAGCCGACGTCCGCGCGGTCGTTTTTCACCGCTGCTGCTACGGCCGAATGCGACTTAACCTCATAGCCATACCCATGAATCTTCACCGAAAGGCTGTCTAGGTCAGTCCCAAGGGAAGAGGCGAGCGTGGTCAAGTGGCGGTCTATGAGTAGTCTCGTACCGGACCCTTTGTTACGGTTTATGAAACGGACGTCATCTCTAAGCAGGTCACGAATTTTCCTTATGTCCTTCGGATTGCCGTGCTTCACGATTAACCCTTGTTCACGGTCATAGCCTCGGACTAAAACCGCGGATTCTTTCAGGCCATAGGACGAGATGAACGGCAGATTGTATTCTCCGCTCGCTTCATCCTGAAGATGGACCCCGGCCATATCCGCCTCACCCCGCCTAACGGCGTGGAATCCTCCCACAGAACCAACGTTGATGGTTCTTCCAAGAAAATTCGAATCGTGTTCCTTGAGCATACTGAACGCGATATCTAACCCGACGCAGTGGCTACCTATTGCAACGAGCGACGCGGGTGCTAATTCTCTCCCGAACAGTTGAATTTCCATTCTCTCGCCCTCGTCCACGTATTCTTGTGTCTCGGGAAGGTCTGCAAAGCCGTCGGCCATTGAGAATGAGCTTACTGCTCCCGATCCGCTTTGCATAGGGTACGCGATTAAGCCCCCCTGCGGTTGCGTTATCAGCTGAACTGGCAGTAATTCGCGACGCCCGCGTGCTTTGAAGAATTTCATGGGCGAAATGGCGTTAACCTTGACGGGGGTAACTTCAGGCGCATTGGCGAGTTTGCGAATTATCGGGGCAACTAAGATGTGGAAGATCATTAACGCCGAGGTCGGGTATCCGGGCAGTCCGAAAATTGGTTTATGTCTCACTATTCCGAGCAATGCTGGTTTTCCGGGCTTAAGCGTCAGGCCGTGTACGATCACGCCTGGTTCTCCAAGGTCGTCCACGGCTCTGTAGAATAGGTCGCCTGGGCCTGAGGACGTGCTACCTGAAGAGATGACTATGTCCGCGTCCCTTAGGGCTGAATCGAGGCTATCTTTCACAGCAGAGTAATTATCTGGTAGAATGCCACGAAATTGTGGCTCTCCGCCACATTCGGATACGGCCGCTGCAACTGCGGGGCCATTGACGTCATAAATTTTAGCGTAATGAAGGGGGTCACCCGGTTTAATGAGTTCATTTCCACTTGAGAATATCGTGACCCGTGGTTTTCTAAACACTGGAACTTGGGATAGTCCAATGGCGGCGAGTAACCCTACTTCGCGTGGAGTTATTCTCTCTGATTTGCGAAGCAAGAGCTCCCCCGTCATAATATCGCTCCCCGCCCCCGTCACGTTTTCGCCAGGGGAAACGGGCCTGTAAACTTGAACCTCAGACCTACTCCTCTGCGTATACTCCACCATAACAACGGCGTCGGTACCTTTCGGCATAGGCGCACCAGTAGCTATCTCTAATGTTTCACCCGCTAACGCGGAATATTCGACAGAATCCCCGGCCTCGACTTCGCCTATCACTTTCAACTTTACGGGGTGTTGCTCGTCAGCCCCGAATGTGCTTGCAGCTGTGACCGCGAAACCGTCCATGGCTGCACGATCAAAACCGGGCACATCTATTCCAGAGAAAATGTCTTCTGCAAGTACTCTGCCAAGTGCTCGCTCCAGATCAACCTTCTCGGCACCTTGAATTCTTTCCTGGTATGCAGCCCAGAAGCGAGAACTTGCCTTCTCCAAACTTTGGAGATCGCGGAAGACTTTCCTCTCACTTGACAGCTTGTTCGCGCTCCACGGGTCTAAATAATTCAACCTTGACCAGTTGGCCCTCTTCATAGCCTTCCACCTGTTCAGGCACTATGAGGAATCCGTTAGCTTGCACTAGGCTACTGAGGATCCCAGCGCCAGAGGTTCTCACGGGATCGGCAAACAGTTTCCCTCCGCTCTCAGACACTTGAACCCGCACGTAGGTCCTCGACCCCAAAACTCCGGCAACGCGTCTTCGCAGTTTGGCCTCGACCATAGGCATGGGCAGAAGGTGCGTTCCGATTAGGTGATTGACTAATGGCGGAACGAATTCGAGGAATGCGATGTAAGCCGAAGCTGGATAACCCGGCAAAGACACTATTGGTTTTCCATTCACCACTCCTAGACCTGTAGGCATCGAGGGGCGCATCGCAACTCCATGAACCACCATTCCCGGTTTGCCCAAAGAGTCGATCACGCGTGGCACCATGTCAGCCGGTCCTACTGAAGTACCCCCGGTAACGAGAATAACGTCGCTCGTCTCAATTGCTTTCCTCAACCTATCTTGTATCTCGCGGAATTCATCTCGTGCAATCCCCATGTCGATAGGTTCGCAGTCAAGTTCGCACACTGCACTTAGCAAAGTAGGACGGTTAACATCAGGGACTTTTCCCGACTTCGACTCTGTTTTTTCCTCGATTTCGTTACCGGTCGACAGCACCGCGATCTTAAGCCTACGCTTCACCGAAACTTTCGTGAATCCAAGGTATGATAACATGCCAATGTCCTGTGGGAGCAAGCGTGTCCCCTCCTTCAAAACCACGGTTCCTTTTGTTACATCCTCGCCGATTCTTGATACGTTCTCGTAGGGATGTACCTCGCCAGAAATCTCCACGCTCCCATTCCGCGTTTGTCTAGTGTATTCGACCATGACAACTGCGTTTGCGCCCTGCGGGATCCGACACCCCGTGACGACGAAGGAAGCATCACCTTTTCCAACAATCGCCGTCTTAGCGGCGCCGCTGCCAACTTCGGCAGTAGACTTGAATAGTATCGGTGAGCCTGCGGAGGCACCGTACGTGTCCTCTGCTTTGACCGCAAAACCGTCCATGGCAGCACGATCGAAAGGAGGAATATCAGAGGGTGACAACAAGTCATGGCTAAGAATTCTTTCGAGAGCAGACAGCACTGGAACGTTCTCAATGGCTATACGGGGTTTGGTGATTTCCATAACCCTCTGTAGAGCCTCGCTCGTGAGCGTTAAATGCTTGAAACCTTTTCCAGTTACGTCATGATGGTGATCTGGAACGGTAGGTTCGCTGTCCAATTAAGCCACGTCTAGAGCTAAGGTTTTCCTGAATGATTGCACGTTAAAGGTTCTTCTTTCACCATCCTCGCGGTCTTATATGGGGAGCGATTAACTGGTCAACTTGTTGAAACGCTTTATCGTCCTCGTCTAAACTGGTTTTCGCGCGGTACCCCAGCTTGAATTCCATAATATATGTCTGAACACGAGAAAATGATGAAGGCCCGAGGGCGAGCGAATCGTTGTTGAAGGAACGAAAGGGACAGAGCGCGGTGCTCATTTTTAGCTTCAATAGAGAGTTTTCTAGGTTCAGAGTATCGGTGAATATCGAGAAAGAGATGGGAAATTGGATGTGTATCCAGTTCGTGTGCTCAGGAATTACTTGTAGTTCTTCAGGGCTGCACTATCTTCGTTGAAGACTTGTTCGAACATCCCGAGAGCGGTTTTCTTGAGTGACGCGTCGTCCATACCTTGAGCGACGAATTCACCCTCGACAACCACTTTGGTCTTGTTGCCCATAGGGGTGTATGTGTGGCTATGTTTTGTGCCCTTCATTGGTCCGCTAAGCATTTCCATGCTAAATCCCTTAGGGGGATTGAATGACAGTTTCCACGTTTCTTTGCGCCATGACCCGTCGGAGCTTTTCACCTCGACCTCAGAGGTCATGCCCTTGTCGTTCTGTTCTAGTACTTTTGAAAATTTGACCGAACTGTGTTTGTGGCTATTGTCGTCGTTGAGAAAACGCCAAATCTTCTCGAGCGGTGCATCGAACATGCCTTCATCTGATACATGTACCATTTTTCATCAACCAAAAACAATGTTATCGCGGCATTTAAGCACGCCTTGTCTACCCACGACTGCGAGGGTTGTGCGGTTTAGGTGTGTTCCGGTCTAGTTGGCTCCATGTACGGCACAATTTACATTGTTGGCGCCCTAGTCCTAGTCGTAGGGTATCTCCGAGCGAGAAGCAAAGGTCAGCCTCTGGGCCTGGTCTTCAAAGAGATCCCGCCAGAGTAACAAAAGACAATCTGATGTTCGACATAGGTGAACTTGTTCATGAATGCACTCGAAGACAAAGAAATGCGGATGTTCGAAAAGCAAACCCCCAAATCGAAAGTAATCTACAACAAAGCAAAGAACGACGTACCCTACGGAGTCCACAGCAATTACAGGTTTTCCGACCCCTACCCGCTCTATTTCTCACGTGCTAAGGGAACGAGGTTATGGGACGTAGATGGAAACGTCTACACAGACTACAACATGGGCTTCGGTGTCCTAGTCGCGGGCCACGCGCATCCACTCGTCGTTAAAGCAATCAAGGAACAAGCGGCGAGAGGTACAGACTTTGGGTTCGAATGGGAAGAGACCCCGAAGTTCGCCCGAATGATCTGTGAGCGGTTTGGCGTTGATCAACTGAAACTAGCGAACACGGGAGCCGAGGCTACAATGTATGCCACGAGGTTTGCGAGAAGTTACACGAAGAAGGATAAGATCATCAAATTTGAGGGCTGCTACCATGGTGGAAACGAGACCCTCATAGTAAGCGTAAAACCCTCCCAAGCCAGAGAAGGAGATCCGAGAGCACCCAACGCAGTACCCTCCTCAACGGGTCTGCCTGAAGGAGTCTACAAGAATACCCTGGTTGCCCCCTTCAACGACTTGGCAGCCGTCGAAGAATTGGTTCAAAAGAACAGCGCAGACGTTGCTGGTATGATTCTCGAACCCATACCAATGAACATGGGCTTCATCCTACCCAAACCAGGCTTTCTCGAAGGTTTAAGGAAGCTCGCCGACCAGTACGGGTTTGTCCTGATCTTCGATGAAATCAAAACCTGCGGAAAGTTTTACGGAGGAATGCGAGATTTCGTCAATGTCCAACCAGACCTGATCACGTTAGGCAAGGCGATCGGTGGTGGAGTTCCAATCGCCGGGGTCGCTGGGAAGCGTAAGATAATGGAAACCATAGTGCCAGGGGTTGTCAGCCACGCCGGAACCTTCAACTCAAATCCGTTGTGCGTGGCGGCTGGGATTGCCACCTTATCGAAGGTACTGACGAAGACTGCGATGCAGAGAGCTACTAGGCTCAGCGAAACGTTGGCTAAAGGATACCAAGACATCATCGACGACGATCACGTTACCGCCCAGATGTCGCAAGCAGGACTAAGCGGAGCAATCGCATTCTCTCCTAAACCAGTCAAAGACTGGAGGAGCTTTCAAGCCTGTGACACCGGGAAATGGTTTGCCTATTGCTTCGCGATGATGAATCGCGGAATAATCCCTGCCGGTCCATCACCAGATGAGCAGTGGACCGTATCAGTCGTCCATACTAAGGAAGATATCAAAGATCACTTGGAAGCGTTCAAAGAAGTTGTGGACTACGTCAAGGGATACAAGAAACAAGCAGAAGTAGTTGAGGCCATCTAACTATAAACGTTCGTTGCGAGATAGTTCAATCAGATGGATAGCTCGCGATCTAGGTTCTCGGCTGAGTGGGAGTTTTCTTGTTTTTCCATTAATGTACTTTGGTAGAAATGTGGGTTTGGAAGTGGAAATGTTGTAATTAGGAATAATTCGGTTGGCGACTTGAGGCTGGTGTGATTTGAGATGGAGCAACTTCGATATTTCAAACCGGCGCTAGCCGCTGTAGCCCTACTCCTAATCGTAGCATCACTCTTTTTGACTATGGGTGGCGTAAGTGCAGCCTCCGTCCCTGGCGTAGACCAGCAGTGTTCTTCGATAGGGGGTGCGTACCTTGACGGCGTTGGGGTACATTCTCCCGCCGGTCAAACCTTCATTCCAACCCAGTCTTCGGTTGTAGGTTTCGCAGTTTACATTTGGTCCGACAATAACTTCCCCACATCGATGACCGCGAACATAATCTCGAATGGAATCGCGGGAGTTAATGGAATAGAAGGTACCTTGGTGAGTTCGGTTCAGTTTACGGTTCCCAGCCTATTCGGCCAACCCACAGGTAACTGGCTCCAGGTACAATTCCCGAGCGGGATCCCAGTAACGCCAGGCGCGGTTTACGCAGTTAACTTGGTGGATAATTCTGGAGGCTCTGGAATTAAATGGGATGCATGTTCGGCGCCTTACGGGAATGGGTGTGGTTATGTTGTGGGTCAGTGTCAGGCTAATTCTTGGGGATTCATCGAGTACAATGGTGACTTCTCAGTAGCCTTCTCAACGACCGGGATCGGAGTTGCTCAGGGCGCATCCGGCACTTTGAATCTATTCGTTACCTCGGTGAACGGCTTCGCGTCCCCAGTCACTCTGACTTTCTCCGCGCCGGCGGGTGTGACGGCTTCGTTTAACGGACCGAGCGAAATTGAGACTTCGGCGGGAGGCACGGCCTCATCCACGCTTACGATCTTCGTGTCGGGCACCGTAGCGCCGGGGACATATCCATTCACTGTCACAGCGTCGAGCGGCGCAATTTCGCATACAGCGACTCTGCAAGTGAATGTGTCGCCCAGCAGCACGCTTATCTCATCTGGGGTTGCTCCGGACTTCCTCTCTCAACCTACCCCCGCCACGATCAGCCTAACCCCAGACGCGACGAAATTCTCGACCGTAACCCTCTCTTCCATTAACGGGTTCAGCGGGCAAGTTAGCCTAGCCGCCTCGTGGAGCGGAGCAGCCCCCGTGGGTGTTAGCTTCAGTCTACCTAGCCCAGTAACGGTGCCTACGGGTGGAGAAGGTACCTCAATCCTCACATTAAGCGCTGGCGACTCCCCATCAACGGGAAGCTACGCAATCTTAGTCACCGCTACGGGTGGGGCGGTTTCTCATTCAACCGACATCAGCGTCGCGATAGGCGCAACCCCCTCGGTCCTAGCCCCAGTCGCGGCTGCCGTCCCAGACTTCACAATCGCTCCAAGTTCGGCAACGGTTTCAGTGATTCAGGGTTTGAGCGGGTCGACGGATTTGATCGTTAACTCGGTTGGAGGCTTCAATTCCCCCGTCACATTCTCCGCCTCCTGGGTGGGTAACGCTCCCACGGGTGTTGGGATCACTATTCCGCAACCGGTTACACCGCTTCCAGGCGGTGAAGGTAGCTCATCCGTCGGCTTTGCAACAACCTCCACAGGGTCAGCCGGAAGTTTCGTGCTTCAAGTTATTGGGACGAGCGGGTCCATAAGTCACAGTACCGAGATAACGCTGCAAGTAAACACGCCGGGTCCATCATGCATCATAGCCACGGCCACTTACGGGTCAGCTGTCGCTCCACAAGTCCAAGTGCTTCGCAGCTTCCGCGACAACTCAATCATGAAGACTCAGGCCGGTTCGAACTTCATGCTTGCATTCAACGCTTGGTACTACTCCTTCAGTCCACCCGTCGCGAACTACATCGCCAGCCACTCGGTCGACCGAACGATCATGCAAGCCGCGCTATACCCGCTGATCGGAATCCTCACCATATCGTACGTAACCTTCCAAAGTACTAGCGCCTCGCCCGAGTTAGCAATCACTCTAGCCGGTCTCTTGGCGAGTGGGTTGATTGGAATCTTCTACCTAGGCCTACCCCTATGCCTCCTACGGGCGAAAGTAAAGCGCCTCAGGGGATCTGGTTCAGGTAGACCGCTTGAGAGGTTGTTTCTGGCTGCCGCAATCTCAAGCGGCTTGGTATTAGCTATCGGTGAACTAACGGCTTCTTCGCTAGTCCTAATGATGTCATCTACAACGCTTGTACTATCAACAATCATGCTATCGGCAACTGCCACATCAAACAGAATCGCCGCCGTGCTCGTCCGAGGCAAGATAAGCTGAACCGAGACTTGAATCCTTACGGTGCTAGATCGGTAATTTCCGAACCATCAACGTTACCCCTACGGCAGCTACTTCGGTCACTTTGACCGGTGATGAGAATGGTGAGATTTCCAAGGTTCCGGTTGAAGTGGCAGTAGCTGGAGGGGTTACGGACACTTTGCCCGTTGCCTCGCTCAGACAGCCGGCGGAGTCTAGGACACGGACTATGGGCGTGTAATTTCCTGGGGTTCGGTATGTAACCGTCTGACTGGAGTTTCCGTGCTGATATGATCCGTCCCCGAACCACCAATCGGTACTAACCTCTCCATGGGGCGCGGAGACAGATTCCGTGAGCGTAACGTTCAATGGCGCCGTACCAGACGCCGCGGCATCGATTAGTGTAGTGTACATTGAACAAGATGATTGACGGACCCAAATGGGTTGATCGCCCAGCGGCGTCGATACGTTGGATCCTGCTACGATGTCATTTGCTCCGACCGACGCCACTCCATAAGGAATAGCCATGCTGCAAGGCAAGCTGTCACCATAACCACAACCATCGATTGGCGTCAGTGATGATGTTCCGTGCCAGAGAGTGTCGTTGCCAAGATAGGCAAGGTTGCGAAATTCAACAGGGCCCAACTGTGTCAGATATGAGCCCGCCGCTTTCTCCGCTACCACATGGGCGGGAGCGGTCGACGTAGTAGATTGGAAGTTGGTGGAAGAGACTGTTACGTCATCCATTTGAAAGTCCCAATCGCCTGAAGCGCTCGGTAGAATTGAATAGAGGTGCCAGGTGCTATTCGAGCCCGCCGAGTTGCCCGGGCCGAACCCATAGTACCAATCACTGACAACCTGCACGTTAGGAAAATAGGCCCAGAACCAACGCGCGTCAGAGAATCCCACATTGTCGTCGATTCCAAAACAATCTGTTCCGTTGCCCGTTATGTGGCCGGACAGGCAGTAGTATCCTGGCGATAGAATCAGATAACCGAATTGTATGAATGCACCATTGTTGAGGACGTCTCCAACCCAAAATGCGTCCTCAGCCTGACTCGACACGTTGTATGAATTTGTTTGAATCTCGACCTGCGCCCCTTCATTGTCAACTGAATCTCTATTTCCCCACGCGCCGATCTGAACGTGACGCCCTGAGGATTGCGAATCATTTACGGAAAGAAGTGGTTGAGGAAAGGCGGCTGGGTGAGCGTGTTGATTCTGGTGACTTGCGAGAGTAGGAGAGGTGAGTGTGCTGCCAGAGAGGAAGAGAGCCATTATAGCGAGGTACAATGAGAGTCGGGCTGCACGCAAGCGGTTTTTGCACTCGTTGGTTTTCCACCTAAGGCTAAATAGTCCTATGAAAAGCTACTGTTTCATTGTCGGCACAACGGTGTACCATGAAATCAACGGTTAACGAACCACTTTCGCCGCGTTCAATGCGTGTCGGGTGGAAAGATGATTTGTCGAGCGTTCCAGTAGGCGGGCGTTAGGTAATGTATGTAATCGGGATTGTTCCCACGCTGCAGGCACATGTAGTACGCGAACAGGTAGAGTGGAATTATGCTCAAGAAAGGCGCAAGGTGCTCGTCAACAGCTGGTATCTGAAAGACATCCTTGCAGACGGAGGCCATCTCCCTGTCGCCTTCGTACACGATCGGTACAACGGTCGATCCTAGGCTAGTCGCGGCTCTCGCTAAATCCACGCTCCTACCATACGTGCGCGGCTCCGTCGCCATCACGAAAACAATACTCTCAGCGTCGAGGGAAACCCAAGGACCGTGCAGAAGCTGTTCGGTCTCGAAGCCCTGAGCAGGTACATAGCTAGACTCCATGACCTTCAACGCGGCCTCGAGCGCGTTGGGGTAACTCGCGCCTGTCCCAGCGACGTAGATCGTCCGCTTTCTTGCAAGCTTCTCTGCCAGCTCCTTCATCCTTTGGTCGGTCGAACTCAGGACCTTCGTAGACATTTCCGGTAGCTCTGAAAGACTTTTCCGGATTCTCTGCACATGTGTAGATTGCA
>Ga0326727_10019270_pt1 | contig 13748 bp, 12 predicted proteins | sample MB2enrmetagenome_FD_207643 | JGI IMG/M metagenome (GOLD analysis project Ga0326727, IMG submission 207643) | Lab enriched peat soil microbial communities from McLean, Ithaca, NY, United States - MB29MY | ecosystem: Environmental > Terrestrial > Soil > Wetlands > Peat | place: USA: New York... | reverse complement strand
GGCAACTACGGCTGCCTGTTCGACGGCACGAGCAATCTCTCGCTCACCGGCAAAATCGCGCACTTCGAGTTGGGCTATATCCCGGAGTCTGCGAAGGAACTGAAAGCCGCCGCCGGTTTCCTCATCACCAACCACGCGCGCAAGCATATCATGACGCTGCCCCGCGCCATTCGGAAACGGAACATCTACGAGGAGGTCGCCCGTTTCCTTGACATTCCCGGCGGGCAGGAAATCGTCCAGGAATCCTACGCCCAGCTTCGCAAGTTCAATTGCTGGAACATCTCCATCGTGCAGCAGTATGCGCGTTTCAAACAGTCGCGCATCCGCTCCGCCGTGTTCGGCAACTCGCGCCAGTTTTTCATCCTGCGCCAGAACGACCGCGCGGATCTGGATGACATGGGCAAGGACATCGCGCTGCCCGAAGTGACGCAGCACGCCATCATGAACTACCCGCTGCCCGACCATCAAACCGGCCAGAAGTATTCGCCGTTCACTTATCTGCACACCGACGCGACCCGCAACCTCTGCGGCACGGTCCACAACGTCGCGTCGCCGGAGATGCTCTATTGCAGTTCGTCCAGCGGCGAACATTTCGACAAACGCGCCCGCGAACTGCGCCAAAGTCCCAACATTGTCGAGGGCATCATTGCCCACGCCAACAAACCTGCTTGATACATTTATGAAAAACTCGATCCATCACCTTGCTCAATTCATTCCACTTGCCTGTGCCGTGTCTCTGTTCACAGGCTGCGCCGCTTTCACCCGAACCACCACCGATGTGGCGTTGGGGGCGGGCGGCGCGGCCATCGGCGGAGTTCTTTCCAAAGGCAATCCCGTCGCCATTGTGGGCGGTGCGGCGGGCGGCGTTCTGCTGGGCGAGGGGCTGCACTACGCCAACGGCAAACTGAACGACCAGTCTTACCAGACCGGCTACGACAAGGGCCGCAGCGACGCCGTCAAACAACAATACTGGCTTTACGTCGGCATGCAGCAGGCCAGGGCGGGGGACGAAGGCCGGGTCCGGCTCTACCAGGTGCATCTGCCCGAACAAGTCATTGACGGCGTGATTTTCAAACCGACAACCCAAAATCTCCGCATTGAGGAGTAGGAAGACAAGGCTTTTGCCCGTTAAACCACAACAAACAGAAAGGAAAACAAACATGAAAAAAATAATCGCAGCAACCCTCATCGCCCTGCCGCTGGCGTTCTCCGCCCGCGCGCAGTGGGTCGTCTATGACCCGACGATGAATGTGCAGCAGATAATTGATGAAGCAGAGAGCATCGCCAAATACGTCACGATGATTGACAATCAGGTGCAGCAAATTAACACGCTCACCAGCCAGTTGAACGAGTTCAAGAATTATGAATCCCTGTTCGGCAATCCGTCAAAAGTGGTGCTTTCCATGGTTGCCCCCTTGGCCGCCGACTTGCAGGGCGTTGAGCCAGGGGTGAACCTCGAAAACCTCGTTGCCAAGGCCAACGGTAGTTCTGCGATGACCTACAACGATTCTGGCATCTACGCCACGGTTGGCACCAGCTTCCAGACGCCCAGAGGCCAGACCATCCAACGCCCCACCAACCAATACCAACACTTTTCGGCCATCATCAACACGGCGAGCAACTATGTCACGGTGGCCGACAACGCGGCCCAGCGGAGGGCAACCATCAAGACCAATATCGCGCAGACCACCCAGCAGCTCCAGAACGCCACCACGGATGCCGAGGTGCAAAAGTTGCATGGCGTGCTCACCAGCCTTAACGGCGACCTGGCCAGCACGGACGACGAAGTAAATCAAGCGGCGACGTCCGCAATGGTGCAGGACATCCAGAACCGCAACGACCAGCAGAAACAAATTCAGGCGTTGACCGAGCAGCAGAATGCCGAGTTCACGGAGGCAATCAGCAATTACACGGCGAAGTTCCAGTTGCTCAACACGCCGACAGTGTTCCCGACGCCGTAACCACCATCCATAACCGTCAACTCTGCGTTCATCATGGCCACGTTCGACAGCATCTTTCCCACATTCCTCGCCAAGTGTGGTGATCTTCACACGTTGTTGTTGAGCGTGGCCTTCGCGCTTTTCATTGTCGGCGTCATTGTCACCGTGAAGCAACATTCTTCACACAAATCCATTCTGAATCTGCTCCTGCGCCTGTTGCTGCTCACGTCCTTGCTCGTGTTCCTGCCCGGCTGGGGCAATACCCTGCAAAATTTGCTGCAAACTTCAATCCTCTCCGGTCTGGGCGTTGACCCGTCCAACGTCTATCAGCAATTCAATCAGCTCCTGATCATAAAGCGCGACCCGGCCACGCAATCGTCCTGGTGGAATGTCATGTCTCAGCTCAACAGTTTTACCACCGACCTGATCGTCTCGGCCGTCCTTTTGCTCGTCGGCTGGACGGCTTCCTTGATGATGTTCTGGGCTTACATCTTCCAGACGATCATCCTCAATCTCGGCTACGCGCTTTCGCCCTTGCTTATCGGATTCATGGCAATCCCGGCGTTGAAACACACTGGCAACCGCTACCTCATGAATCTGGTCGGCGTTTTGTTGTGGCCGTTGGGTTGGGCGCTCGCCGCGCTCGTCACCCAGGGCATTCTCGACTTCATGACTGATCCTACCTTTCAATACTTTGACCCCACTTCCACTGCGACCAACCTGCAAAAAACCATCGGCGTCGCCGCCGTCGGCTTTTGGATCATTTTCAGCACCGTTGCCGCGCCGGTCATCATTCAAAACGTCATTGCCCACGGCATTCAGCCCGGAGGCGCGTTGCTCGCGGGCGGCGTTAGCAGTTTTCTTCAGACCGCCGCCACGACTGCGGGCGCTGCCGCCAGCGCCGCACCCATCGGTATTCCCGCCGTGACCGCTGGCGCGGCGGGCATGGCCGCGCTGTTAAGCACCATGTCGTCCGCCGCCAACATGGGCAGCGCCGGGGCCATCATCATCGCCGGGTCCGGCCTGCCGCCGCGCTCCGCTCGCGGACGGCCCGGCGACGACATCACCGGTGACAAGGCCGTCCGCGACCTCATCGCCAGATCCAAACCAAATTACTACTGACTCATGGAATCATTAAACACCACCCCGACCTTTCCCGCTCCCATCGTGCCCGGGCGGAAGCACTTCGATCTGACCCGGCTTTTGGTCCAGCGCGACCGGCTGCCCTGGTTCTGGTTTTTCTTCACCGTCGCCGTCTTGCTGCTCTCGGCCATGGACCGCTACCACATCGTCTCACAGTTCAAACAGCGCGAGCGCGTTGTCATCATTGACCCGGCCGGCACCTACTATTTGAGTCCGCTGCTCCAGTTTTCGGAGGCCAGGGATTTGCAAATCCAACAGGCTGAACTCGCAACGATGGCTTTCCTCGAACGCAATCCCAAGGATTTCGACAATGCTGATTTGCTCAAATTGTTGTTTCTCAAATCGGCGCTGGGCAAGGCGCAGGATGAACGCATCAAAGAGTCGGTCGAGTTTCGGGCCAAGCAGTTGCACCAGAAGGCCGAGATTGGCCGCATTGACATTCTGGCCACGCGCGACAACGAAGTGCTGGCCGCTGTCACCGGCCAGATCATCCGCAGCGGAATCTTCCAAGACAAGGCGTTCGCCGAGGCGTTTCCGTTCACGCTCAGGCTGCGCCTCATCCGCAACCCCAACATGGCCTTGAACGGCCGCTTCCCCACCGCCGTGGGCGACTTCAAATATGAAATCAATCGTTAGCCTGTTATCGGTCACCGTCGCGGTGCTCACCGCCCATGTTGCCCTGGCGCAACCCGCCAGGGAAATCGTGAAGGATTTTCTGGATGAAAATGTTTTGATTGTTGTGCCGGTGGCCACCAACCGCGTCACCACCATCAGTTTCCCCAGCGCCATCACTGCCATTGACGGCGCGGGCGTCACGGTGGACGGAAAAACGCCGGGTCTGTTTCAATTGGCCCACACCAAAGGCTCCGCCTTTCTTTCCGTGCGCGCCCTGTCCCCAAAGGCATCCGCCAATCTCAACATCCGCTGGGGCGAGCATACCTACGTTTTTGAACTGACTGAAAGCAACCACCCCGTGCTTTCACTCAATCTGGCAGCGCCACCAACGCCGGAGGAGGCTGGTGTCGGCCATGCGCCCCAAGTCAGTCCGCTAAAACTGCTGGCGGTGCTCGACAAGGCCAAGGTGTTTCCGTTGCTCAAAGCCCAGCAGCCCGAAAGTGTTGCCAACGTGGACTTCACCACCTACGACGGCAAGCCGCTTGTCAGCGATTTCAATGACTACGAAATCCAGATCGAGGAAGCCTTTCGCTTCAACGCCGAGGATACGCTGGTTTTTCGTCTCGTCATCACCAACAAGGTTGACGCGCCCCTGATTTATCAGCCGGACAGTTTCGTCTTGCGCGCCGGCAACCGCCTCTATCCCCAATCCATCAGCGACGGCGACGGCACGGTCCCGCCCAAAGGCCGAAGCATTGTTTATTTCGCCGTCAGTGGCACACCGGACGGCGGGCGCAACGAATTGTCTTTGCGCAATGCCTTCACAGTTTTGGTGACGCGCCTTTCGCCGCCACCGCCGCCACCTGTCACTGTTACCAATGCTCCCAGCGTGCATCCCATCCGTTCACACATGGACCAACCATGAAACCGCGCGACTTTCTCAATTTTTTCAAAACCAAGAGCGGCAAGCTCGTTGCCTTTGGCGCAGTGTTCGCCGCCGCGCTGATCATTTTCAGCGTCGTTCGCAAACATCACACGTCCGCCGAAGATGCGGTCAGCATTACGGCGCTGGCCACCAACGCCACGGACAAACCGCAGGTGGTGCGGTCTGTGGTGCGACCGATGCAGGCTTTTAATCCGCCGTCACCCAAGTCGCAGCCAACGGATTTGCCGTCCTCGTTGTCGCCCTCTCCGTCATCATCACCGCCTGCCTTGACGAAACCATCGCCGCTGCCGGTGGTTCCTGCGAACCAGGCCCCCACGCTTTCGCCCATCAGTTTGTTTGCCGACAGTTCGGCGGGAATTGCCCAACCAAAAAAGTTGAGCGCGGTGTTTGCCCCGTTCGGTCGGCTGATTCCCTGCGAAACCGTGGTGACGGTTGACTCAGCTTCCATTCGGACACCCATCATCGGTCTTGTCACCGAGAACGTGTATTTCGGGGGCAAATTGGTGATCCCGGCCGGCACGGAGATTCATGGGACGGCGCAAACCGACCACCAACGCGAACGCATCGCCAGTGGCAACACCTGGACGTTTATCTGGCAGAACGGGTTGGAAATGCAAATCAAGGCCATCGCCCTTGATCGTGAGTTTGAACACAACACCAACCAGACCGGCTGGGCCATTACTGACGGCAGCGCCGGCTTGCGCGGCGAGGTCATCAAGTCCGACAACCTGGCCGACATTAAACTTTTTGCCGCCACGTTCCTGTCCGGCGCGGCCAGCGCGTTGACGGAAAAGCAGCAGACCGTCTTCGGCCCCATCAACAGTCCCACACTTAACAACGCGCCCTTCACGGGCGCGCAGGCAGTGTTGCAAACCTATGCCCAACAAATCTTCGATTCGATTCAAAAGAACGGGTTCTACGTTCGTGTGCCGAGCGGAAAACAGTTTTATCTCTACGTCCTGCAAACCATTGACGCCGCCGACGCCTCGCTCGGCGGCACCGCCATTCCCGTTACCCAGGAAAAAGACGAACCATCCCAATCAAGACCATGAAAACGTATTATCTCATTCCACTGGTGTTTCTCTCCGCGTGTTCCACCACACCGAAGTTGACGTTGCGCCCACAACAGCCGTCAACGACGGACGCCGCCGGCCTTCGTTGTCCTGAAGTCCTCCATGCCTACCACATCGGACGCTACGCCGATCCGAATGACAGTTTGATCATGCACGAGCAGCATGTCGTCTATCGCGTCGAGGAAAATACGCGCTGGAATTTTCATCCCGGCGCCGTTGGCCGCAGCACGACGCTGCCGCGCGACGCGGCCTTCGCCCCGGCTCCGCTCAACGACGCCATCCTGGCGGAAGTCAATTCGCAGCGCGTTGCTACCGCCCAAATCATGATTCAGGCCCGAACCCTTTCGGCGGCGCTGGCGCAATTCCAAACCGCGTTGCAGCAGACCAGGACCAACCTTCAGGAAACGCTGATTCTGCGGGCGTCAGTGAACGCAATGAAGCAGCGACTCGACGCGCTTGAATCGGCGCAGGGACAGCCGCCGCCATTTTCAAGCTCCACGACCACCAACGAACCGCCTGATCCATTGAGTCCTTGAAACATTTTGCCGGAGCGGGGCGGTTTGACCGCCTCGTTCCGGCGAACACGGCAAATGCCGCGCCATTAAAACAAAAAAACAACTTATTATGATAAAAACAAGAACATCCGCGCCACCGAGCGCAGGCGGCAATGCCGCCCCCGCAGCACAGCCCACTTTCCGAAGCAACCCGGAAGTGGATGCCAAGATTGATGCCCACATCAAAGAAAACCCGAAGTATTGGAGTTACGTCCAAGCCATGCCGCGCGAACGCCTCGAACGCAGCATGGTCCTGAACGAAGTGCGTGAACTCGACCGCCAGCAGCGCATCCGGGAAGGTGTCCTAAAACAGATCAATCGGAATCCAGAATTGAAGCGGGCTTACGACCTTCTGGTCAAAGACCTCCCGGAAGACCAGAAGGAAGGGGTTATCGCTCAACTCGGTCGCACGGCCAGGCGCGCGGTCGCCCGCCTGCAAGGCCAGCAACAGGCAAAAACGGAGGCTGTCACTGTGTAAAACCGCCGTCGCGCCCCGGTTTGGATTTCCACGCCGGGGTGATGACGGCCACGCCTGGCAGCATCTTGCGAAATTCGTCCCCAAGCGCATATCCGGCTTGAGAAAACTTAGCATGAAACTTGCTGCAATATATTTGCGTGTAGCCGCCAAGAATAGAAAAACCCAAGGAGAATGGTATGGAACACCCCGTGGTGCGTTGCGCTGGTGTGATCAAACTCTTGAATCTTCTGATTCGAGAGCCAGCGGAGTGCTTGTTCGTCTGTTTTCGCTGCCTCCCCCTTATCACCGGGATACTTGTGCGCCGCAGCAGACTCCCAGTGACGGCCATTCCGGTTGTGATTCTCCCTGTGGGCCATGCGACACGGCGCGAGCCAGTTCGCGGACCACCACGCTTCGAGGAGCATCCCGACCCATAACCCCTCAACCACAGCGCGACACTCGCTGGGTTCAAATCAGCCTGGGCCTTCCTGTTATTCACTGCCATGAAGCCCACCCATAACCATTGAAGGGGGCGTATGCGACGCGACGCAAATCTCATTGGACGCAAGGTTGCCCGGCTTCGTTATCAACAAGGGCTGTCCCAGGACCTGCTGGTGGCGAAGGTGCAGGTGCTCAAATGCGGCATGACCCGCGATGTGCTCTGCAACATCGAATTGCAGCGATATGTGGCCACGGACAAACACGTTTACTTTCTCGCAAAGGCATTGAAAGTGGAAATCGCGGAACTCTTTCGACCGTGAGCCGGCGCGCGACAGGAACAAGAAAATCATGGCAACCCGGCGAAACCATGTAGAATCAGACCAGCAACTTGACCTTTTCTTAACCCAGAGGCCGACACATGACAACGCTGACACAATACGGACGAATGGCCGAGAAACACTGGCGCGAACACCGTCCGAAGATGGTGCGCGACTTGGAACGGAAAGGACTCCTGCACCAGATGCTGCTGGAGGCGGAGGAAAAGACGAAGGACGAAATGGTCACGCTGCGCATGGAATTGATGCGGCAGGGATCAACGGCGCAACAGGCCCAGGCGCAGGCGTGGGAAATGGTGCGGGAGAAATACATCCTCCTGCCGCCCGAAGAGTCCTAGCGGACGGCCACCGCCGCCATCACGAAGAACCGCCAAAAAATCTCAACGCCTACCGCATCACCGAGGCGGACCGGCTGGGCGACGGCGGGCCAAAGCTAAAGTTTCAAAAAAACATCGCGGCAATCGAAACGCTGCGGCAACTCGATGCCGGGGAACGTCCGGCGACGCCGGAGGAAAAAGCCACGCTCGTAAAATACGTCGGCTGGGGCGCGATGCCCCAGGTGTTCGACGTGGACAACACCGACTGGCGAAAGGAGCAATTCCGGCTTTCGGAAATTCTTTCGGACGAAGAACACCGCTCCGCCCGCGCCACCACCCTCAACGCCCATTACACCGCGCCGACCGTCATCGGCGCGATGTATCGCGCCGCCGAGCGCTTTGGCTTCAAGGGCGGGCGCGTGCTCGAACCCGCCTGCGGTATCGGCCACTTCGTCGGCTTCATGCCCGAAGACATGCTCCGCCGCTCGACCGTCACCGGCATTGAAATTGATCCGCTGACGGCACGCATTGCCAAAGCTCTTTATCCCGACGCGGACATTCGCGCCCAGCCATTTGAGCAGACCAAGCTCGCCGATGGATTTTATGATATGGCGATTTCCAATGTCCCGTTCGGCGATTACACCGTCCACGACCCGCGCTGGAACAGCTACAAGTTTTCCATCCACGATTATTTCTTTGCGGCGGCTTTGGAGAAAGTTCGTCCCGGCGGGCTGATGATGTTCATCACGTCGCGCGGCACGATGGACAAACTCGATTCCACGCTTCGGGAACTGCTCTCCACGCGCACGGAATTGTTGGGCGCAATCCGTCTGCCGAATGACGCTTTCAAAAAGAACGCCGGCACGGAGGTCACGACCGACATTGTGATGCTTCGCAAGCTGCGCCCAGGTGAAACGCCTGCTGGCCCGGCGTGGAAGGAAACCGCCAGCCATGCCAATGATGTCGGCGAGGAATTTACGATCAACGAATACTTCGCGTCCCGGCCGGACATGATGCTCGGTCAAATGCGCCTCACCGGTGGAATGTATGGCGGCAACGAACCGACGCTGGAACCGGACGGCCGCAATTTGGCGGAGGCACTCGTCCAGGTGGTTGCACAACTTCCGCAGGGCGTTTACGAGGCGCAGTCGCACAAGATCGCCGAGCCGACGCTCGAAGAATCCATTCCCGCGCCCGATTTTGTAAAACCCAACGCCTATTGTCTGCACGACGGCATGGTCTGCATCCGCGAGGAAAATGTTCTGCGTCCGCTCACCGACTTGACCGCCGAGACCCGCTCGCGCATCCGGCATTTGATTCCGGTGCGGGATGCGGTGCGAGATTGCCTGCGGGCGCAGATGGACGGCAGCGCCGAGGAACACGTCGTTGAAACGCGGCGACAACTCAATCTGGCTTACGACCGTTTTGTGGGGCGCTTTGGTCCGGTGAATCTTCGCGCCAACCAGCGCGCCTTCGACGGCGACCCCGATTTGCCGTTGCTGCTTTCGCTGGAGCACTACAACGATGAGACGAAGCGGGCGACCAAGGCCGCCATTTTCACCGAGCGGACGATTCATCATCGCCAGCCGGTTGAATCCGCCGGCACGCCGAAGGAGGCGTTGCTCGTCACCTTGAACGAGCGCGGTTGCGTTGACCTCGACCACATGGCCGACCTGCTCAACAAACCGGTGCAGGAATTTTTGCCTGATTTGAAAGGTGTCATTTTTCTGAATCCCCAAACGAACCAATGGGAAACCGACGATCAGTATCTCTCCGGCAACGTGCGGGAGAAACTTTCCATTGCGGATGCAGCGTCAGTGACCGACCCGCGCTTTGCCGAAAACGTCGAGGCACTGAAATTCGTCCAGCCAGCGGATTTGGCTGCGAGGGAAATTGACGTGCGGTTGGGCGCAGCCTGGCTGCCACCCGAAGACGTGCAGCAGTTCACGAATGAGTTGCTCAACATTCCGTCCGGCGTGGAGATCGGGCACATCCACGCCCTCGGCACCTGGCATATCAATGCGAATTGGGAAGCACGCGGCGCAACCGCCAACACGACGGATTGGGGCACTGACCGTTACACGGCGCTCGAATTGATTGAAGACGCGCTCAATCTCAAAACTCCCACCGTGTATGACACCGTGGACAAAAAGCCCGTCGTCAACGCGCAGTCAACGGAGGCCGCGCGCGAAAAACAGGAGCGCATCAAGGAGCGTTTCAAAGAGTGGGTCTGGGCGGATGATTCACGGCGGGAACGTCTTTGCCGCCTCTACAACGACACGTTCAATCACACGCGCGTCCGCACGTTCAACGGCGACCATTTGACGTTGCCCGGCGCGAGCGGGGCAATTCAACTTCACGCGCACCAAAAGGCCGGGGTCTGGCGCATTTTGCAGACACCGAACACGCTGCTGGCCCACGTCGTTGGCGCGGGCAAAACCTACGCGATGGTCGCCGCCGCGATGGAGTCGAGACGGCTCGGCATATCCGGCAAGCCAATGTTTGTCGTCCCCAATCACATGCTCGGCCAGTTTTCCACTGAATTGCTGACGTTGTATCCGGGCGCAAACATCCTGGCCGCCGGCAAGCAGGATTTCGAGTCGCAGAACCGCAAGAAACTTTTCAGCCGCATCGCCACCGGCAATTGGGATGCCGTCATCGTCACGCACTCCGGTTTTGAACGCATCCCGCTTTCCCGCGAAACCCAGGAACGGTTTTTCAAGGAGCAGCTTCACGAATTGGAAATGATCAAACGCCAGCACGCGGACAGTTCCAATCGCCGCTTGGTGAAAGAATTGGAGAAAGCAAAAAAGCGGCTGGAAGCCAAACTTCAATCGCTGGCTGCCGAACACAAAAAGGACAACACGTTGACCTTTGAAGAACTCGGCGTGGACCGGCTGTTCGTGGACGAGGCGCACTATTTTAAGAATTTGTTTTACGTCACCAAGATGACGCGGGTTGCGGGTTTGCCCCAAACCGCGAGCGAGCGGGCGTTTGATATGTTTCTAAAGGTTCGTCACGTCCAGTCGTTGAACGGCGGTGGCGGCGTGGTGTTCGCCACCGGCACACCCATCGCCAACAGCATGGCCGAGATGTACACCATGCAGCGGTATCTCCAGCATGACGAACTGAAGAAACACAACCTGCATCATTTCGATTCATGGGCGGCGACGTTTGGCGAGCCGGTGACCGCGATGGAACTTTCGCCGGACGGTGCTGGCTACCGTCTCAACACGCGGTTTGCCAGGTTCATCAACGTGCCGGAATTGATGCAGATGTTCCGCCAGTCCGCCGATGTGCAGACTGCCGCAATGTTGAATCTGCCGCGCCCGAAGCTGGACGGTGAAAAGCCAGCCATCCGCAATGCGCCGGCCACCGAGGAGCTAAAGGAGTTCGTGCAATCGCTTGCCGCCCGCGCCGAGAGATTGAAAAACGGCCGGGTTGACCCCAGCGAAGACAACATGCTCAAAATCACGTCCGAGGGACGGAAGGCGGCGCTTGATCTCCGACTGATGAAGCCAGCCGCGCCGGACAAACCGCAGGGCAAAGTGAATCTGGCGGTCGAAAAGATTTTTAACATCTGGCAGGAGTCGAAGCCGGAGCGTTCTGCGCAGCTTGTGTTTTGTGACCTCTCCACGCCGAAAGACCGGGGTTTCTCCGTCTATAATGACATGGCGCAGAAGTTGGAACGGCTTGGCATTCCCGGCCATGAAATCGCCTTCATTCAAGATCACGATTCCGATGCTTCCAAGTTGACGCTGTTCCGTGATGTGCGCACGGGCAAAGTCCGCGTGCTCTTTGGCAGCACGCAAAAGATGGGTTCGGGAACAAATGTGCAGGAACGGTTGATTGCCCTGCATCACCTCGACGCGCCGTGGCGGCCGGCGGACGTGGAGCAACGCGAAGGGCGCATCCTCCGGCAGGGCAACAAGAATTCCGTCGTGCAGATTTTCCGCTACGTTACCGAGGGCAGTTTCGACGCCTATATGTGGCAGACGTTGGAGACAAAGGCCAAGTTCATTGCCCAGGTGATGAGCGGCGACATGACGATCCGGCGGCTTGAGGACTTGGACTCCGCTGCGTTGACCTACGCCGAAGTGAAGGCCATCGCATCGGGCAATCCGCTGGTGATTGAAAAAGCCCAGGTGGACGCGGAGTTGATCCGGCTCACCCGTCTGCGTTCTGCCCATGCCGAGGAACAATACCGAATTCGTTCCAACCTACGCCGCTCGCACGAAGATGCGGAAATCTTTACCACACGCCTTGCCAATCTGCGGCAGGATTTGGGTGTTCGGCAGGACACGTCAGGCGACAAATTCCGCATTGAACTCGACGGACAGGAATCCAACAACCGGGGCATCGCGGGCGAATTGATTATCCGCCGGGCGGAAAAACTAAAGGCCCGGTTTGGCGATGACATCCGCATCGGGCGCTTCGCCGGTTTTGATCTGTTCTTGCGTCCGGGTTTCAACAACACCACCGAAATGGTCTTGCGCGGCAAAAACAGTTACGGCACGCGGGTCACAGACACGGCGCTTGGCACCATTCGCTCGCTGGAGGCGACGGTTCAGGGATTTGAGGAACGCGCGGAAAGATTGGAGATGGACATCACCGATGCCTACAAGCGCGTCAAAGAGCTTGGCGAAAAAGTCGGCGCGAAGTTCGAGCGCGAGGACCGTTTTCAGGAGTTGACCCGCCGCCAGAATGAAATTGAGGAAAAACTTGATTTGACGAAGAACCAGGCCCCCAGCCAGGTTGAAGCAGCGGCAGTTGACGGGAGCGAGGAGAAAAACGCTGAAACGCAGACCAAAACAAACGCCGTTCGACCGAAACAACGGATGAAAGTAAGCGTATAAACCCCAAAGTCGGCGGCTCCGTAAATTTCACGGACGGTTTTTCAAATCACGACAAACTGGTATTTCAACTTTTCAGATCTGCTATTGAAAGTTCCTGTTGTTTCTGAAATCATATTCCGGCGGGCCTGTAGCTCAATTGGTTAGAGCAGAGCACTCATAATGCTTTGGTTCCCGGTTCGAGTCCGGGCAGGCCCACCAATCAGTTCATCCATACATCTGACCATAGCCGAATGCACCCCGCCAAAGCGGTCCCGCTCGCCTTCATTCATCGCTCAATTTGCAAAATGACAGATTGTGTGGCAGGCACACCAACGAAGTCGTAATGGGTTGCAAGCTGTTGATTCGTGAAACTTGAGTTTATGAATACGACAACCATTCCTGAATGTCAGACCCTGGACGTAAAGAGCTGCGCAACTGAATTGGGTGTTTGCGCAGAAACGGTGCGGCGACTGGTTCGCCGCAAAGTGTTGCGGAAATTGCCGGGGCTGCGGCGCATTCTAATTCCAAAGGCGGAAGTCCAACGGTTTTTGCAGGCGGGGGCTGTTCCTCTGAAAACACTCTCAAAAAGTGGCCCAGAAGTGGCCCAGAAAAACACACCACTTGCGTAAGTATCTTTGAATTAAGAGGATGCGAGCCAATCACCAAGCGATTATGAGTCGCCTGCTCTAACCCCTGAGCTACGGGCCCAACCTCTTTAAATCCAATCGTAAGCACAGGAACATATTTTGGGAGAGTATTAAGGGCAAGGTATTTCGCGAGAGCCTGAATACCTCCGTGTTTTCATCCGCCAACCTCCGAACGATGACGCCAACAGCATCAGTGCCTCCTGCAATGTTGCCCATGTTGTGGCGGGGATTTTGCGCTTCGAGTCAATCGCCTTCGTGGCATATCGCCACTGCAAGGCTTCCAACAACTGTCCTTCAGACGTGCGATGTTTCATGGTGTTTTTATTAAGGTCCAAAAGTATGGCCTCGGCCTGAAGTGAGGGCAAATCGAATTGGAAGGGCTGTGAGACAAAATTCTTCGCCGTCCGGTTTTTGCGAGACAGAAGTATATGCGACCCAATATACT
>Ga0326727_10019269_pt1 | contig 13748 bp, 9 predicted proteins | sample MB2enrmetagenome_FD_207643 | JGI IMG/M metagenome (GOLD analysis project Ga0326727, IMG submission 207643) | Lab enriched peat soil microbial communities from McLean, Ithaca, NY, United States - MB29MY | ecosystem: Environmental > Terrestrial > Soil > Wetlands > Peat | place: USA: New York... | reverse complement strand
GGCCGCAGCATCGACCTGTCGGAGCAGGCCGCCCGCGACCTGGCCATGACCGACCAGGGCCTGGCCAGGGTCAGGATCGAGATCATCCCCCACGGTCGCCCTTAGCCGGTCGATTCACCATAAATGGAGAGGGTCGATAGTTTCAGTAGCGCCGGCCTCCGTGCCGGTGTTGCCGGCGTCACCGGCACGAAGGCCGGCGCTACTGCAGCGATACGACCGAGTTCACTGACGCTTGTACCACCGAGATTCTGCAATAATACTTCGGGATCGTTGCCATTTTCGCCCAATGACCTATCCTGAGATCCGGATCGCCACAATTTTGATGCAATCTTTATGCAGTGGCCGGTTTTCCGTATGGAAGCTTAACGCCCAATCGGACTAGAGATTAGCTTCGTGCAATTCGCGGAGGTTTCGCATGCTCGATGCCCTTTTTCTCACGGCATCCGTTGCCTTTTTCGTCCTGGGCGCCCTCTTCGTCCGCGCCTGCGACCGCATCTGAAATCCGCTCGTCCCGGCGCCTCTGGCGCCGGACCATCAGGCGGTATCGTCTCCGGCAGGCGCCCTTGCGCCTGCCGTTATTGGTCAATCGGGGTCTTTCGCCGAAACCGGAGGTTTCCCAATGTCTTTCGAATTCATTCTCGGCGCCGTGGTGGCGGCAGGGCTGTTCATATATTTGAGCTATGCCCTCGTTCGCCCCGAGCGTTTCTGAGGAGGCACTCATGAACGCCGCAGGCATCCTGCAAATCGTCATCCACTTCCTGGTCCTGACCGCACTGGCCATCCCGCTCGGCTTCTACATGGCCCGGGTCTTCCAGGGCGAGAGAACCTTCGCCTCCCCCATCCTGGCCCCGATCGAACGCGGCATCTACAAGGTCTGCGGCGTCAAGGCGGACCAGGAGCAGCATTGGACGGCCTATGCCTTCGCCGTCCTGGCCTTCAGCCTGGTCGGCATGCTGGTGATGTATGCCGTCATGCGCGTCCAGGCTCTGCTGCCGCTGAACCCCGCCGGCCAAGCCGCCGTCGCCCCCGATCTGGCCTTCAACACCGCCGCCAGCTTTACCACCAACACCAACTGGCAGAACTACGGCGGCGAAAGCACCATGTCCTATCTGACCCAGATGCTGGGCATGACGGTGCACAACTTCACCTCGGCCGCCACCGGCCTGGCCATCGCGGTTGCCCTGATCCGCGCCTTTACCCGCCGCTCGGTGAAGACCATCGGCAACTTCTACGTCGACGCCATCCGGTCGTTCCTTTACGTCCTGCTGCCGCTGGCCATCGTCTTCACCATCTTCCTGGTGTGGCAGGGCGTGCCGCAGAATCTGGACCCCTATGTCACCGCGACGACGGTGGAAGGCGCCAACCAGGTGATCGCCCAGGGCCCGGTGGCGTCCCAGGAGGCCATCAAGCTGCTGGGCACCAACGGCGGCGGCTTCTTCAACGTCAACTCCGCCCATCCTTACGAGAACCCCACGGCGCTGACTGATCTGTTCGAGGTGGTCGGGCTGCTGGGCATCTCCGCCGCCCTGGTGGTGGCGTTCGGCCGCATGATCAAGGACAGCCGCCAGGCCCGCGCCATCTATGCCGCCATGGCCCTGATGCTGGCCGTCGGCATCGGCGTCTGCTACTGGGCGGAAGCGGCCGGCAACCCGACCGCGTTCGGACCCGACGTCGATGTCACCGCCAGCGACCAGGCCCCGGGCGGCAACATGGAAGGCAAGGAAGTCCGCTTCGGCATCGCCGATACGGCCATCTTCGCCGCCGCCACCACCGGTACCTCGACGGGCGCCGTCAACGGCATGCACGACAGCTTCACCCCGATCGGCGGCATGGTGCCGTTGGCCAACCTGATGCTGGGCGAAGTCATCTTCGGCGGCGTCGGTGTCGGTCTGCACGGCATGATCGTCTTCGTCATCATCACCGTCTTCATCGCCGGCCTGATGGTCGGCCGCACCCCGGAATATCTGGGCAAGAAGATGGAGTCCCGCGAAGTCAAGCTGTCGGTGCTGTCCATCATCGTCTTCCCGCTGTCGGTCCTCATCCTGGGCGGCCTGGCGGTGGTCCTGCCAGACGCCATTCCCGCCATCACCGCCGCCGGCCCGCATGGCCTGACCGAGGCGATCTACGCCTATGCCTCGGCGACCGCCAACAACGGCTCGGCCTTCGCCGGCTTCTCCGCCAACACGCTCTACCACAATTCGGCGCTGGCGCTGGCCATGCTGTTCGGCCGCTTCGCGGTGATCGTGCCAACCCTGGCCATCGCCGGATCGATCGCCGCCAAGAAGACCGTGCCCCCGTCGGCCGGTACCTTCCCAACCCATGGCTGGCTGTTCGTGGGGCTCTTGATCGCCGTCATCGTGGTGGTCGCCGGCCTGACCTTCTTCCCCGTTCTCGCCTTGGGTCCGATCGTCGAGCAGCTTTCGCTCGCCGCCGGCAACCTGTTCTAAGGGTGTTCCCATGACCGTCCATCGCCCAAACGCGATTTCCCTGCTCGATCCCGCCATCGCCGGCGAGGCCGTGATCGCCTCGTTCCGCAAGCTGGATCCCAGGGACCTGGTGAAGAACCCGGTGATGTTCACCACCGGAATCGTCGCCCTGCTGTCCACCATTCTGTTCTTCCGCGACATCGCCCTGGGCGGCACCGAGCACGTCGGTGTCGTCGGGCAGATCGCCGCCTGGCTGTGGTTCACCGTGCTGTTCGCCAATTTCGCCGAAGCGGTGGCCGAGGGGCGCGGCAAAGCCCAGGCCGACAGCCTGCGCAAGACCAAGACCGACGCCCGCGCCAAGAAGGTGGCCGGTGTCGATGCCACCAGCTGGCAGGAAGTGCCTGCCGCCGTGCTGCGCTCCGGCGACCTGGTGGTGGTCGAGGCCGGCGACATCATCCCCGGTGACGGCGACGTCATCGCCGGCATCGCCACCGTCGACGAATCCGCCATCACCGGCGAATCCGCCCCGGTCATCCGCGAAAGCGGCGGCGATCGCTCGGCGGTGACCGGCGGCACCCGGGTGGCTTCCGACCGCATCATCGTGCGCATCACCGCCGATCCCGGCGAATCCTTCCTCGACCGCATGATTGCCCTGGTGGAAGGGGCCAAGCGGCAGAAGACGCCCAACGAGATCGCGCTGACCATCCTGCTGGTCGGCCTGACCCTGATCTTCCTCATCGTCTGCGTCAGCCTGCCGGCCTTCGCCACCTATTCCGGCGCCGCCCTGCCGGTGGTCTTCCTGATCGCCCTGCTGGTCACCCTGATCCCCACCACCATCGGCGGCCTGCTGTCGGCCATCGGCATCGCCGGCATGGACCGCCTGGTGAAGTTCAACGTCATCGCCAAGTCCGGCCGCGCGGTGGAAGCGGCCGGCGACATCGACGTCCTGCTGCTGGACAAGACCGGCACCATCACGCTGGGCAACCGCCAGGCGGCCGAATTCATCCCGATGGCCGCGGTCAACGAGCGCGAGCTGGCGGAAGCCGCCTATCTGGCCTCGCTGTCCGATGAAACCCCGGAAGGCAAGTCGATCGTCGCCCTGGCGGTGGCCCGCTTCGCCTTCCGCGAGGGCGACGGGCCGCAGGCCGACATGGTGTTCCAGCCCTTCTCGGCCCACACCCGGATGAGTGGCGTCACCTTCCACTCCAAGACCGGTCCGGAAGAGATCCAGAAGGGAGCTCCCGACGCCGTCATCCGTTGGTCCACCGAGTGGCAGAGCAAGACCAACGGCGGGACCGTCGTCGCCGTGCCGCGCGACCTGTCCCAGGCCGTGGAACGGATAGGCAAGGCCGGCGGCACGCCGCTGGTGGTCGGCAAGAACGGCCGCCTGCTGGGCGCCATCTACCTGAAGGACATCATCAAGCCGGGTATCCGCGAGCGCTTCCTGACGCTGCGCAAGATGGGCATCCGCACCGTGATGGTGACCGGCGACAACCCGCTGACCGCCGCCGCCATCGCCGCCGAAGCCGGGGTCGACGACTTCCTGGCCGAGGCGACCCCGGAACGCAAGCTGTCCCTGATCCGCGACGAGCAGGCCAAGGGCCATCTGGTCGCCATGTGCGGCGACGGCTCCAACGACGCCCCGGCGCTGGCCCAGGCCGATGTCGGCGTGGCCATGAACACCGGCACCCAGGCGGCCCGTGAAGCCGGCAACATGGTCGATCTGGAAAGCGATCCGACCAAGCTGATCGAGATCGTGATGATCGGCAAGCAGCTGCTGATGAGCCGCGGCTCGCTGACCACCTTCTCCATCGCCAATGACGTGGCGAAGTACTTCGCCATCATCCCGGCGCTGTTCATCGCGGCCTATCCCCAGTTGCAGACCTTGAACATCATGCGTCTGGCCAGCCCGCAAAGCGCCATCCTGTCGGCCATCATCTTCAACGCGCTGATCATCATCGCCTTGATCCCGCTGGCCCTGAGAGGCGTGAAGTACAAGCCGGCCGGCGCCGAGGTGCTGTTGCGCCGCAACCTCTTCATCTACGGCCTGGGCGGACTGATCGTGCCGTTCGTCGGCATCAAGGTCCTCGACGTGATCATCGCCCTGTTGGGCCTGGCCTGACGGGTGATGGGAGAACAAAGACCATGTTGAAACAGCTGAAACAATCCATCCTGGCCACGCTGGTGCTGACGGTGATCTGCGGATTGCTCTACCCGCTGGCCATGACCGGCCTGGCCCAGTCGCTGTTCCCCAGGCAAGCCCATGGCAGCCTGGTGGAACGGGACGGCAAGGTGGTCGGCTCGGCGCTGATCGGGCAGACCTTCACCGGTCCGGGCTATTTCCATCCCCGCCCTTCGGCGACCACCGACACCGACCCCAACGACGCCACCAAGCAGGTGCCGGCGCCCTACAACGCCGCCTCGTCGAACGCCTCCAACGCCGCGCCGTCGGCCAAGGGCCTGGCCTCCGACGTCGCGGACCGCGTCACCGCCCTGAAGGCCGAGAATCCCAATGCGCGGATCCCGATCCCGGTGGATCTGGTGACCACCTCGGGCAGCGGACTTGACCCCGACATCTCGCCGGCCGCCGCCGAATACCAGCTGCCCCGCGTTGCCGCGGCCCGCGGCATCGACGAGGCCAAGCTCCGCAAGATCGTCGCCGACAACACCGCCGGCCGCACCTTCGGCATCCTGGGCGAGGCGCGGGTCAATGTCCTGGCGCTGAACCTGGCGCTGGACGACGCCACCAAGCATTGATCAGGTCTTGCGCGGGTCTTTTGTTCCGCACAAGAAGCTGACCTGAAGGAACGCCACCGGCAGCCGTTGCCGGTGGCGTTTCCAGCATAGTTGAGCTCCCCTTCCTGCTAGCGTACGATTGGCGCCCAATGGCAGACAACGAACGCGACAACCGCCCTTCCCCCGATGCCCTCCTTGCCGAGGCGCAAAAAGAATCCCGTGGCCGCCTGAAGATCTTTCTGGGCGCCGCGCCGGGTGTTGGCAAAACCTATGCGATGCTTGAGGCCGCCCACGAGCGGCAGAAGGAAGAGATCGACGTCGTGATCGGCGTGGTCGAGACCCATGGCCGCCGCGAGACCGAGCGGCTGGTCCAGGGCCTGGCGGCGATCCCCAACAAGACCGTCGAATATCGTGGCCGGCTGTTCCAGGAAATGGACCTGGAGGCGATCCTGGAGCGCCGCCCGAAAATCGTCCTGGTGGACGAGCTGGCGCACACCAACGTGCCCGGTTGTCGCCACGTCAAACGCTACCAGGATGTCGAGGATCTGCTGGCAGCGGGCCTGAACGTCTACTCCACGCTCAATATCCAGCATCTGGAAAGCCTGAACGACGTCATCGAGCGCATCGCCGGCATCAAGGTGCGCGAAACCCTGCCCGACAGCGTCCTGTCCACCGCCGACGAGATCGAGCTGATCGATCTGCCGCCGGAAGACCTGCTGAAGCGCCTGTCCGAGGGCAAGGTCTACGTCCCCGAGCAGGCCCGCCGCGCCGTCAGCAATTTCTTCTCAGCCGGCAATCTGACGGCCTTGCGCGAAATGGCCCTGCGTCACGCCGCCGAGCGTGTCGACGCGCAAATGCTGAACTACCGCCGCACCCATGCCGTCAGCGGCCCCTGGCCAACGCGGGAGAGGATCATCGTCTGCGTCGGTGACGACACCGCCTCGGCCCGCCTGGTGCGGACTGCCAAGCGGGTTGCCGAACGGCGGTCCGCCCCCTGGGTGGCGGTCTATGTCGAGACCTCGCGCCACACCGACCTGCCCGAAGCACAGAAGGACCGCATCGCCCAAACCATGCGCCTGGCCGAACAGCTGGGCGGCGAAACCGTGGTGCTGCAGGGCGAGGATGTCGCCGCCGAGGTGGTCGCCTTCGCCCTGGAACGCAACGCCAGCCAGATCGTCGTCGGCCGCCAGCGACGCAAGACCTGGCGCCACCTGATGGCCGGCGGTTCGGTGACCGACCGCATTGTCGCCAAAAGCGAGGACTTCGACATCCTGCTGGTGGGCGGCGAGGATACCGAGAAACCACACCAGCAGTTCGAGACCCGCCGGCCGGCGACCACCCTGGAATGGCCCGGCTATGCCATCGCCGCCGCCGGCGTTGCCGCCGCCGCGGGGCTCGGCAGCCTGGTCGATCTGTGGCTGGCGGCCCCCAATGTCTCGGTCATCTTCCTGGTGGCGGTGATGCTGATCGCCATGAAGCTGGGCCGCGGCCCCGCCATTTTTGCCTCGATCGCCAGTTTCCTGGCCTTCAATTTCCTGTTCACCCGCCCCCGCTTCTCGTTCAACATTTCCGATTCGCAGACCCTGCTGACGGTGGTGTTCTTCCTGATCGCCGCCATCTTTGTTTCCAATCTGGCCAGCCGGGTGCAGATCCAGGTGGATGCGGGCAAGACCAGTGCGCGCAGAACCTCCAACCTTTACGAATTCAGCCGCAAGGTGGCGGCCGGGGCGACCCAGGACGACGTCCTGTGGGCGGTGGTCCACCATGTGGCGGCCACCATCCGCGGCAAGTCCCTGGTGCTGCTGCCCGATGACACCCGCCTGGTGATCGCCGCCGGCTATCCGCCGGAGGACCAGATCAGCGACAAGGACGCCGCCGCCGCCGACTGGACCTGGACCAACGGCCGGCCGGCCGGGCGAGGATCCACCACCCTTCCGGCGGCCGACTGGCTGTTCCTGCCGTTGAAGACGGCGCGCAGTTCGGTGGGCGTCCTGGGCGTACAGATGGCCGGCCAGGAGTCCCTGTCGCCGGAAGATACCCGCCTTCTGGAGGCCTTGGCCGACCAAGGGGCAGTGGCCATCGAGCGGACCACCCTGGTGGCCGACGTCGAGGCGGCCAGGCTAGCCACCGAGACCGACCGGCTGCGGTCCGCCCTGTTGTCGTCGCTGTCGCACGACCTGCGCACGCCCCTGGTGTCGATCCTGGGCGCCGCCTCCAGCCTGATCAACTACGGCGACAACCTGGACGCCAAGGACGGCCGCGAACTGGCGACCACGATCCAGGACGAGGCCGAACGCCTGAACCGCTTTGTCCAGAACCTGCTGGACATGACCAAACTGGGTTCGGGAGCGTTGAAGCCCAACACCGACTGGGCCGATCTGTCCGACATCGTGCGGGCCGCCGTCGAACGCTCGGACAAGCTGCTGCGCAGCCGCCAGATAAAGGTGGACATCGATCCGCGCCTGCCGCTGCTGCGCCTGGATTCCATTCTGATGGAGCAGGTCTTCTTCAACCTTTTGGACAATGCCTGCAAATATTCGCCGCCCGGCAGCCTGGTCACCGTCTGGGCCCGTCCGGGCAAGGATCAGGCCCTGATCGAGGTCTGCGACCAGGGCGCGGGCATCCCCGAGACGGACCGCGAAAAAGTCTTCGACATGTTCTATCGCGTCGAGGCCGCCGATTCGCAGACCGCCGGTACCGGCCTGGGACTGGCCATCTGCCGTGGCATCATCGAGGCGCATGGCGGCACCATCAAGGCGGAGCCCGGATTGAACGGCGCCGGCACCTGCATCGTCATTCACCTGCCCATGGCCGAGCCGCCCAAGATGGATGCGGGCGATTCGGCGGCGGCATAAGGCACAACCATGGCACGCATTCTGGTCGTCGACGACGAACCGCAAATCCGCAAATTCCTGAAGATCAGCCTGGGCGCCAACGGGCACGAGGTGATCGAGGCCCCCACCGCCGAGGAAGGCATCGATCTGGCCCGGACCCGCAAGGTCGACCTGGTCATCCTCGACCTGGGACTGCCCGATATGGATGGCCAGGAAGCCATCAGCGCCATTCGCGAGACCAGCAAGGTGGCGATCATCGTCCTGTCGGTCCGGGCGCAGGAGGTCGACAAGGTCGAGGCCTTGGACCGGGGCGCCGACGACTACATCGTCAAGCCCTTCGGCATCGCCGAACTGATGGCCCGGGTCCGCGCGGCACTCCGCCAGCGCGGCGACGAGCCCGACGGCACGGACGTTCTGACCATCGGCACCCTGACGCTGGACTTCCAGCGCCGGATCGTCACCCGCGACAATCAGGAGCTGCATCTGTCCAAGCGGGAATACGAGCTGTTACGCTTCCTGGCCTCCAGCCCCGACCATGTCCTGACCCATCGCCAGATCTTGAAGTCGGTCTGGGGCCCCGCCCATGTGGAAGACACCGCCTACCTGCGCGTCTATGTCAACCAGCTGCGCCAGAAGCTGGAAAACGATCCGGCCGCACCGCGGCTGATCCTGACCGAGCCGGGCGTCGGCTACCGTCTGGCCACCACCGCCTGACGACGGCTGCAAATCATAGTGGCACCGCCGGTGCCACTTGATGTCCGGGATCACGCGTAGCGGGAAATCAGCCGGGCGATGGCCGGACCGGTCAGCAGCACGACGAACAGCCGCAGCGTCTGCACCGCCAGCACGAACGGGGTATCGGCGCCGCTGCCGACGGCGATGATCGCCACGGAATCCAATCCGCCGGGGCTGGTGGCCAGATAGGCGGTCAATCCATCGGTATGCAAAAAGCAATGCAGGCCCCAGGCCGACAGGCCGCAGAGGCCGATCAGCAGGAAAATCGACAGCAGCACCTGCGGCAGCGTGCGAAAGGCATAGAGCAGGATGGCCCGGGTGAACCCCAGTCCGATGTACCAGCCGATGGTCAGATAGGACAGGGACAGAAGCCAGTAGGGCAACGTGACGCTGATCAGGCCCAGGCAATGCAGGGTTGCCCCCACCGCCATCGGCACCAGCAAGCCGGCCGCCGGAATCCGGGTGAAACGCCCGGCCAGCACGCCTAAGGCCGCCACCGCCAGGGTCTCGGCCAAAGGCAGCGGCGGGACGGGCGCGAACAGGTCGGGAACCACCATGGCCGGCGCATCCTGGCCGATCAGCAGGCGCGCCGCCAGCGAGGCGCTCATCACCACGATGACGACCCGCAGATACTGCATGAAGCCCACCAGCCGGGGATCGGCACCGAAAGACTCGGCCATCACCACCATGGCCGAGGCGCCGCCGGGCGACGAACCCCAGGCCGCGGTGGTGCCTGGCAGGGCGCCGAACCGCACCAGGGTCCAGCCCACCAGCCCACCGGCGGCCACGGTGGCGGCGACGATGGCCAGCATCACGGCCCAGGAGTCGGCGATGTCGAGCAGGATCGAGGGGGTGAGTGCGCTGGCCACCAGGCAGCCGATCACCGACTGCGCCATCAGGAAGGCCCAGCGCGGCAGGCGCAACCCGCTTCCGCCAACCCCGAAGGCAATGGCCGACAGCATCGGCCCCAGCAACAGGGCGGCGGGAACCATGGCCTGCAGCAGCACGCCACCCAGCACCGCCGACACCAAGGCCAGGACGATCCACAAGCCGGCAAGTGGAAGACGGTGCGGTGACGACGGAACCATGGATCGGGAATCCGGACAGACATGATGGCGCAACGGGCTGGAGGGTACTCTTTTGCACGCGCCAGGCAAGCGGGCGCCAGGTTACGGTCGACTCCTCACGAATGCCGGGGATCAGTAGCGCCGGCCTCCGCGCCGGTGGCCGCCGCACCGGCCTTCACTTTCGCTGAAGCGACCGACCAGATCCTCAAGACCCGCGGCGCCTGTTTTTTGTATTTCCCCTCGACGCGCCGGTACCGCACAGTGGGCGCCATGACGCGAGCAACCGCACCCCATTGGCGACGGAGATTGGGCATCGGGCTGCTGGTGGTGGTCCTGACGCCGCTGGTCCTGGCCCTGGTCGGCCGGTTCCTGCCCGTACCGATCACGCCCTTGATGGTGTTGCGCCTGATCGAGGGCGAGGGTCTGGAGCATCGGTGGGTGCCGCTTGCCGCTATCGCGCCGGACCTGCGCCGTGCGGTGATGACCTCGGAAGATCAGCGCTTCTGCCAGCATCATGGCTTTGACTGGGTGGAGATCGACAATGTCCTGGACCGCGGAGGCCGCATGCGCGGAGCCAGCACCATTTCCCAGCAGACCGCCAAGAACGTCTTCCTGTGGCCAGGCCGCAGTTATCTGCGCAAGGGTCTGGAGGCCGGCCTGACCATCCTGATCGAGGCCTTTTGGGGCAAACGCCGGATCATGGAGGTTTATCTCAACGTCATCGAGTGGGGACACGGCATTTACGGCGCCGAAGCGGCTGCGCGCCACTATTTCCATCGCCCGGCGGCAGACCTCACCCGTCATCAGGCGGCCCTGCTGGCGGCGGTCCTGCCCAACCCCCGGCGATTCCTGGCCGACAACCCCAGTTCCTATGTCGCCGGCCGGACCCGCCTGATCGAAGGCCGCATGACCGGGACCCCCGCCACGCTATGTCCTTGACCCGGCCGCGGGCTTGGTGTAGCGGCTATTATCGACCTCGTCTGCAAGTAGAACGACAGACAGGCGCATTGAGGACTCCCAAGACGGCTCGGCGATCGCCATATAGGTAGGACCTGGGTGATCATGGCATTGACTTTGACATATGGCGAAACACCAGCATGACTGACACCTTGCGCACTTCCGCCCGCCCGCGTCCCGTGGTCCTGTGCATCCTTGATGGATGGGGTTACCGGGCCGACACCAAGGACAACGCCATCGCCCTGGCCCGGACTCCGGTCTGGAACGGCCTGATGGGCAGCTGTCCGCACGCCCTTTTGGAGACCTCGGGCCTGGCCGTCGGTCTTCCCGACGGCCAGATGGGCAATTCCGAGGTCGGCCACATGAACCTGGGTGCCGGTCGCGTCGTCATGCAGGACCTGCCTCGCGTCGACCTGGCCGTGCAGGACGGCAGCCTGGCGAAGAACCCGGCCCTGGCCAAGACCATCGCGGCGCTGAAAGCCAGCGGCGGCACGCTGCACCTGCTGGGCCTGATGTCGCCCGGCGGGGTGCATTCGCACCAGGACCACATGGCCGCCCTGGCCCGCATCGTCTCCGACGCCGGGGTACCGGTGACGGTCCATGCCTTCCTGGACGGCCGCGACACGCCGCCCTCGTCCGGCAAAGAGTTCGTCGAGGCCTTCCTGGCCGCGGTGAAGGGCAAGAACGTCACCCTGGCCACCGTCTCCGGCCGCTATTATGCCATGGATCGCGACAAGCGCTGGGAGCGCGTCACCCTGGCCTACGACGCCATGGTGTCGGCCAAGGGCGTCGCCGGCACCGACGGTCCCTCGGCCATCGCCGCCTCCTACGCGGCCGACAAGACCGACGAATTCGTGCTGCCGACAGTGATCGGCCCTTACGCCGGCATGAAGGACGGCGACGGCCTGCTGATGGCCAATTTCCGCGCCGATCGGGCTCGCGAAATTCTCACCACGCTGGTCGACCCGGCCTTCGATGGCTTCGCCCGGTCCCGCCAGATCGCGTTCGCAGCCCGCTTGGGCATGGCGGAATACTCGACCGATCTGAACCGGTTCTTCGACGTTCTGTTTCCCGCCGAAAGCCTGAGCAGGATCCTGGGCGAGGTGGTCGCCGATGCCGGACTGTCGCAGCTGCGCATCGCCGAGACCGAGAAATACGCCCATGTCACCTTCTTCTTCAACGGTGGCCGCGAGGACGTCTTCCCCCACGAGGACCGCATCCTGGTCCCCAGCCCGAAGGTGGCGACCTATGACCTGAAGCCGGAGATGTCGGCCGTCGAAGTCACCGACAAGCTGGTCGAGGCGATCGGGCAGAGCAAATACGACCTGGTCGTCGTCAACTATGCCAACGGCGACATGGTTGGCCATACCGGCATCCTGGAGGCGGCCATCACGGCGGTGGAAACCGTCGACAGTTGCATCGGGCGCCTGGCGGCGGCGGTCAAGGCAGCCGGCGGCAGCCTGCTGATCACGGCCGACCATGGCAATGCCGAGCTGATGCGCGACCAGGTGACCGGCGAGCCTTACACCGCCCACACCATCGGCAAGGTTCCCGTCGTGCTGGTCGGTGGCCCCGGCGCCGCCTTGCACGACGGCCGTCTGGCCGACGTGGCGCCGACGGTGCTGTCCCTGCTGAAGATGGCCCAGCCGGCTGAAATGACCGGACGGTCCCTGTTGAGCGAAACCACCGCCGCCCAGGCAGCCAACGGCGCCCTGGCGCTGTGAGGTGGCATTCACCGCCCCGCGCGACCGAACGAGGGTCTCGCTTCGCTGGTTGGCCCGGGGCGGTGTCGCTGTCTTCCTGCTGGTCGGATCGGCTCTGGCTGCCGACCCGCCGGCCCCGGACCGGCGACTTAAAGAGCTGGAAGACGCCCTGGAGCAAGGGCACCAGGAGCAGCAGCGGATCGACCAGCGGGCCAGCCAGATCGCCCGGGAGATCGAAGACCTGCAAGCCAGCATGGTGGCCTCGGCCCGTGCCGTGCAGGAGCATGAGGACAGCCTGTCCGATCTGGAGCAGCAGTTGAGCGACCTCAATGCCCTGGAGAAAGACAAGTCGCACACCCTGGAGCTGCGCCGTCAGCAGATGAGCGGTGTCCTGGCGGCGCTGGAGCGCCTGGCGTTCCGCCCCTCGGAGGCGCTGATCGCGCAGCCGACCTCGCCCGCCGACACCGTGCGCAGCGCCATTCTGCTGCGCACCGTGGTGCCGAAAATCCAGGAGTCCGCCAAGGCGCTGAAGACCGAACTGGATTCGCTGACCGCGCTTCGGACCGACATTGCCCAGCAAAAGCAGAAGATTTCGGCGGAAGCGGGGAAATTGGACGGCGAGCACAAGCGGCTGACCACCCTTTATGACCGCAAGAAACAGTTCCAGCAGGAAACCCTGGAGCAACGCCAGGAGACCACCCGGCGTCTGCAGGCGATGGCCGCCGAGGCCGAAGACCTGAAGGACCTGATCGCCCGGCTGGAGGCCGAGGCCAAGCGCCGCGCCCAGGAAGCCGCCGAACGGGCTGCCGCCGAAAAGGCCGCGCGCGAAGCCGAACGGGCCGCCGAAAAGGCCGCCCACGACGCCCAGGTGGCGGCCGCCAAAGCGGCGCGCGAGGCCGCGATCGCCGCCGCCAAGGCGGAAAAGGAACGCAAAGCCCAGGAAATCGCCGCGGCGCGCGAGGCCCGCAAGGCCGAGGAGCAGGCCGCCCGCGTCGCCCGCGAGGCCCAGGCCAAGGCCGACCAGGCCTCCCGCGAGGCTGCCCAGGCCGCGGCCTCGAAGGCTTGGCAGGAGCCGGCCGGATCGGCCCGGCCCTTCGCGCAGGCGGAAGGCATGATGCCGTTTCCGGCGCGTGGCCGGGTCACCGTCCGCTTCGGCCAGACCACCGAGTCCGGCGTTCCGGCCCGCGGCATTACCATCGCCACGCGCCCGTCGGCACAGGTGGTCTCGCCGCACGAGGGACAGGTGGTTTTCGCCGGCCCGTTTCGTGGCTATGGGCTGCTCTTGATCAT
>Ga0326727_10019268_pt1 | contig 13748 bp, 11 predicted proteins | sample MB2enrmetagenome_FD_207643 | JGI IMG/M metagenome (GOLD analysis project Ga0326727, IMG submission 207643) | Lab enriched peat soil microbial communities from McLean, Ithaca, NY, United States - MB29MY | ecosystem: Environmental > Terrestrial > Soil > Wetlands > Peat | place: USA: New York... | reverse complement strand
GCGGGTTTTCATACTGGAACGCCCAGCCGCCGGGCGCGAGGCCGGGGCGCCGCACGCTCCAGTCGCCGACAAGGTCACAGATCTGCCGGCGTGCCAGCCAGTCGCACGCGGTGTCGGTCTCGATCCCGGCCTCGGCCAGCGCGTGGCCGGCGAGGCTGGTGTCCCAGACCGGCGACAGGCAGGGCTGGCAGTAAGCGCGATCCGGCTCGACCACCAGCAGCTTGCGCACCGCGCGCCACGCGGTCTCGGCGGGCGGCTGGTCGGGCGGATAGCCCAGCGTGTCGAACATCATCACGCTGTTGGCGATCGCCGGGTAGATGCCGCCGAGGCCGTCATCGCCGTTCAGCCGTTCGGTGACGAAGGCGACCGCCTTGGCAACGGCGCGGTCGGCGCCGCGCCGCGGAAACCACGGCTGGGCGGCGCGCAGCACACCATCGACGCGCTTGAAGAAGCGGCCCCAGGCGGAACGATACGGCCCACGGATCCAGTCCGTGACCTGGTCGGGCGGGGTGCGGAACAACTCCTGCACATGCACGTTGCGCGGATTGCGGGCGCGCGGCTGATTCGCCATCAGCACCAGCAGCGGCACGATGACGGTGCGCGACCAGTACGACACCTTGCTGAGGTGGAACGGAAACCACAGCGGCAGGTGCATGATCTCCAGCGGCATCACCGGCACCGCGCGCCAGGGCACTTCGCCGAACAGGGCAAGCTGGGCGCGGGTGAACACGTTGCTGCGTTCCGCGCCACCGGCGGCGAGGATCGCGTCGCGCGCGCGGCGCATATGCGGCGCGTTGGGGTCGTCGCCGATCGCCTTCAGCGCGAAATACGCCTTGACGCTGCAGGACAGGTTGAAGGCGCCGTCGTGAAACAACGGCCAGCCGCCATGCGCACCGTCCTGCGTCGCCTGGGCGGCGCGCAGGTAGACGCCGATCTTCCGCTCCAGCTCGGCATCGATCCGGTCGAGGAAGTGCTCCAGCAGCACGTACTCCGCTGGGATCGTTGCGTCGGCCTCCAACTCGAACAGGAAATGACCGTCATCGTGTTGGTGCGTGCGCAGGGCCGCGATGGCCCTGTCGGTCGCGGTGGCAAGCTGGTCATACGGGGCGCCGATATCCATGGGCGGGGTTATACTTGCGCAATGTCCTGCGGTGAAGCTGTGCGGATTGCGCGGTCGCAATACTTGGATCAATGCATGCCTGAATGGTTGCCGGGGGCCAGCCGCGCGCGGATGAAATCGGCGGCATCGCGCAGGGCGGCGCGTGCCTCGGGCAGGATCGGGCCGTAGATCTGCCACCCGTGCGGCTGGCCGGGCCATTCCTGCAACGTTGCCGCGACGCCGGATCGGCGGGCGTTTTCCGCGATGCGGCGCGAATCGTCGAGCAGGACCTCGCAGTCGCTGACCTGGATCAGCAGCGGCGGCAGGCCGGTCAGGTCGGCATAGACCGGGGAGGCCAAGGGGTGGGTGGCAGGGGTGTCGCCCAGGTAGTGCCGCGCGGTCGGCCCGACCCAGGCACCAAAGAACAACGGATCGACGGCGTCGTTCTCGATCAGGCTGGGCCCCGTCGCCGCAAGGTCGGTCCACGGCGAGAACAATACGGCGGCGGCCGGCATGGGGTCTGCCGCGTCGCGCAGGGCGAGCAGCAGGGCCAGCGCGAGGCCGCCGCCGGCGGAGTCACCTGCCAGCACGATGCGCGAGGCCGGGGTGCCCGCGTCGATCAGCGCGCGGTAGGCCGCCATCGCATCGTCGAGCGCCGCTGGAAACGGGTGCTCGGGCGCCAGCCGGTAGTCGAGGGCGAACACGGCGGCATCGCTCCAGATCCCCAGGCGTGAGGTGATCGAGCGATGCGTGCGGGGCGACATCGCGACATAGGCGCCGCCGTGGAAATACAGGATGCAGTGGCGCCGGGCCGGATGGGTGGCGACGACAGGTTCGATCCATTCGCCGCGCAGCGTGGCGGAATGTTCGCCACGGATATGCCAGCCTGGCAGCAGCTTGGCCCGAAACGGGACGCGGCTGGTCAGCGCGCGAGAGGTCGCGACGTCCTGTTCGCGCAGCGATTGTGGTTTGATCCAGCGGCGCAAGGCCCAGCCGAGCAACCGGCTCTGCCAACTTGTACGGCGATGCCGCGGGCCGAGCGCGCCGCCGTGCCACATCGAAATCACGCGGTCACCATCCATGGGCAGGTCTCCAATCAGTGCCGGATGTGGACACGGCAGGGAACTATTCCAGCTTTGCGGAGTCAGCATCTTGGATAGGGCTGTTCAAGATGCGCGCTGTTCAAGATCGGGTGGCGCGGCATCCGCTTGGTCGGCCGATGGTTCCGGTCTCGCGCCGAAGTGATCGCCGCGTCTGTGCAGGGTTGGGCTCCTGTGCCGATTCGACGCCTGTGCGGATTGGACATTTGTGCAGGTTGATTGGGGTCTGTAGGTAGTTTCCGAGCCTCCCGCGGGCGCTCAGCCCATCTTATGTAGCCTCGACAGAGGCTTTCGCAGGGCTTCGTTTCGTTCAAGGTTCAATCTGTTGGCGTTTTCGGCAGGAGGCTAACGATCCGGTTGCCTTACAAGTCTCGGCCGGTCGGCGTTATCAACCGGGTCGAGTCACCGTTTCGTGACGGCTTGCAAGGTGCTGGTGAGGCCGTTCGCCACAGACCGGACATCATTTCTGCCCATCAGTTAAGCTGCGGGATTTTTTCTGACGCGGGGATCAGGGCAACGGTGACATGAGCGAGAAGACCCACGTGATGGAAGCGCCATCTGGCAACGATCGCAGGAAGCATGCAGCCGTCGTCGCCAACGCGGAAGGCGGCAACGTGGGCGTGGGCGAGCGCAGGAAAACCTCCCGGTCCAGTCTCGCGCTGAGCAATCTGCGTGGCATGGTCATCGTGGTCGTGCTGGCATTCCATTCGGTGCTGGCCTACCTCGCCTCGCTCGGCACCCCCACCCTGGGCACGGTCAGTCGGTTCGACGATCCACCTTACCTTTGGCGCGCCTTCCCGATCGTCGACAGCCATCGCTGGCTGGGGTTCGACATCTTCTGCGCCTGGCAGGACGTCTACCTGATGTCGCTGATGTTCTTTCTGTCGGCGCTGTTCACCTGGTCGAGCCTCAAGCGCAAAGGCAGCTGGAAATTCCTGGCCGATCGGTTCCGCCGACTGGGCATCCCGATCGTTGTCGCAGTCACGATCGTGATGCCGATCGCGCTCTATCCGGTTTATCGCGTGACGGCCACCGATCCGGGCCTGTTGGCCTACGCGCGCCACTATCTCGCGCTGCCGTTCTGGCCGTGTGGGCCGATGTGGTTCCTGTGGGAGTTGCTCGCACTGACCATCGTCGCCGTCGGCGTGCTCCACATTGCGCCGCGATCGATCGAGGTCCTGAGCACGCTGGCGTCGTCCGCGCGCCTGCGGCCCGGCCGGTTTTTCCTCGGCCTGGTGACGGCATGTGCGTTGGCCTATGTTCCGCTGGCGATCGCATTCAGGCCGATGGCCTGGTACAATAGCGGATTGATCGCGTTCCAGCTCAGCCGGCCGCTGCTTTATGGCGTGTTCTATTTCGCAGGCCTCGGTATTGGCGCGTATGGGCTGGAACGCGGGTTGCTGGCGCCGGATGGGATGCTGATGCGCCGCTGGCCGCGATGGCTCGGTGGCGCAACAGTGGCGTTCATGCTGTGGATGGGATTGACCGGCCTGTCGATGCGCTATGGGGCCTCGGCGCCATTGGCCTTGCAACTCGCGGTCGATCTCAGTTTCGCGGTGGCATGTGCCAGCGGCTGCTTTGGTGCGATCGCGGCGTGCCTGCGCTTCGCCACGATGCGCTCGCGCATGTTGGATAGCCTGGCCGACAACGCGTTCGGCATGTACCTGCTGCACTATATGTTCGTGGTGTGGCTGCAATACGCCATGCTGGGCACGGCGTTGTTTGTCATCGCCAAGGCGGGGATCGTGTTCGGCGGCACGCTGGTGTTGGCGTGGGGGGCGGCCGTGGCGCTGCGGCTGTTCCCGTTGGGCGCGCGCCTGACCGGCGCGGACCTTATTCGGTTGCCGACGCCGATCGCGGTGTCCACCGTGACGCCGGGCCTGACGCGGGGCCTGGCGCCGGGCGTGTTGCCAGGCGTGCTGGCAGCGTTGCGCGGCTTCGTGGCGGCGCATCGGAAGCCGCAGCCCCCGACGCTGGCGCATTGAGCACATGAACCAAGCGCGGCACATCGCAGCATGTCGTTGATCCTCAAGCTCGCGTCGCGCAATCTGTTGCAGGACCGGTTGCGTTTCATCGCCACGGTCATCGGGATCGTGTTCTCCATCATCCTGGTCAGCATCCAGATGGGGCTGTTCCTCAGTTTCGAGCGCATGGTCACGACGATGATCGATCACGCGCCGGCGGACCTGTGGGTGGTACCGTTCGGAACGAAATGCTTCGAGGACCCGTCGTTGCTGGATGAGCACGATCGCGCACGCGTGCTGGCGGTATCCGGCGTGGCCGCGGCGGTTCCGGTGCTGGTCGGTTTCACCCAATGGGCCGTGCCGTCCGGGGGCACGACGCCGGTGTTCATTGTCGGTTCAGACATGACGGGTCCGGGATTGCACCCGTGGCACCTGGTTCAGGGCGATCTGCACGACCTGGAGGCGCCGCACAGTGTCGCGGTCGACAAGACCTATTTCGACCGCCTCGGCGTGGCGAAGCTTGGCGATACCACCGACATGCGTGAGCAACCCGCGCGGGTCGCGGCAATCACCAGCGGCATACGGTCGTTCACCACCACGCCTTACGTCTTCACCTCGCTCGCCCATGCCGACACGTATACCGGAACGCCCCCCAACAAGGTCTCCTACTTGTTGGTGCGTGTGGCGCCGGGCGCTGATGTCGGTGCGGTGCGGCAACGACTGGCGGCAAGCCTGGCGAAGGTTGAGGTGCTGACCCCGCAGGAGTTTCGCACGCGCAGCCGGGCGTTCTGGCTGTTCACCACCGGCGCGGGGGCGGCGCTGTTCTTTGGTGCGATTCTTGGTGTCATCGTCGGCACGGTCATTGTTGCGCAAACACTTTATTCCAGCACCAAGGATCATCTGGGCGAATTCGCCACCCTGCGCGCCATCGGGTCCTCGAGCTGGTACATCAACAAGGTCATCGTCAGCCAGGCGCTGATGAGCGCGGCGATCGGCTACACGCTGGCCGCATCGGTCGGGCTGTTGATCGTCCAGCTCACCGCCGACACCGCGTTGCCGATTGTCATGACGCCCACGCTGATGGCGGCGCTGTTCGCGCTGACGGTGCTGATGTCGATTGCGTCGGCGATGGCGGCCATCGCGCAGGTGCTGCGCATCGATCCAGCCGTGGCGTTCCGGCAATGATCGCGCCGCTGCGTGACTGCACGCCCGTCCTCGAAGGCCCGCCCGTCCTCGAAGGCCCACCTGCGTTGGAAGGCTCACCGGTGTTGGCAGGCCCGCCTGTGTTGGAAGGCCTACCTGTGATGGAAGGCCCACCTGTGCTGGAGGGCATCGGCATCGTGCAGCGCCTTGGCAAGGGCGCCGGCGAAGTGCAGGCGTTGAAGGGTGTCAACCTGGCACTGGCCGGGGGCGAGCTTACATTGCTGATGGGACCCTCGGGCAGCGGCAAGACGACGCTGCTGTCGGTGCTCGGCTGCCTGCTGACGCCGACGGAAGGTGAGGTGCGGGTACGCGGCCAGTCCGTCGCAGGCGCGCGGCCCGCGGCACTGGCGCGGTTAAGGCGCGAACATTTCGGCTTCGTGTTCCAGTCGTACCGGTTGTTTCCCACGCTGTCGGCGCTGGACAATGTGCGCCTGGCGCTGGATGTGCGCGATCAACGCGGTAACAAGGCGATGGCGAAAGCGCGCGAGGCGCTGTGGGTCGTGGGTCTATCGCATAAGGAAAATGCCTGTCCGCGTGACCTGAGCGGTGGCGAGCAGCAGCGCGTGGCAATCGCGCGGGCGCTGGTGGGGAACCCGTCGGCAATTCTCGCCGATGAACCGACCGGGGCGCTGGACAGTGAGAATGGTCAATCAATCATGACGATCCTGGCACAAATCGCCAAGGACACCTCGCGCGGCGTGCTGGTGATCACCCACGATCCACGCATTCTGCCATTCGCCAACCGGGTGGTTCATATCGAAGACGGACGCATTCGCGAGCAAGCGCCGCAGATGACGCCGTTCCACGCCCTCTCCGCCGCACTGGCGGTACAGGCCGCCTAGGCCCTGTGCGAGGGAGGCAAGTTTGGGGGAGCCCCGGCCTTGCTTCCGTTAACCGACGGCCAGCACCGCAGCGGCGGTTTCGCCGGAGCGGATGGCGCCCTCGATGGTGCCGGGCAGGCCGGTGGCGGTCCAATCGCCTGCCAGCACAAGGTTGGCCAGTTCGGTGCGTGCGGCCGGGCGACGGCGTTCCTGTGCGGCCGTTGCGGCAATTGTGGCGCGCCGTTCTTTGACCACGCGCCATCGCGGCATCCGTCCGCTGAGGCCCAACGCTGCCCTGACATTGGGCCAGACCGACGCGGCGATCCGGTCGGACGCTGACTCGGCCAGGCGGTTGGCTGCGCTCGTGGTGGTGGAGACGTGCCCCTGCTTGATGAATAGCCACTCCGCAGTGCCACCGATAAGGCCGATGAAGCCAGGCGGTGCGGGGTCCGCGTCGAGGCGGAAATGCACGTTCACGATGGCCTCGAACGCGGCCGGAACGAGCAGGCCCGGCAGCAGGTCCGCGACGACCCAGGGCGGCGCGGCCAGCACCACGGCATCGTCGGCGCCGAGCGCGATCGACCCGTCGGGACCAGCCAGGCCGGTGACGCGACCATCGGTGATGCCGAGGCTGGCGATCCGGCGGCCAAACTGGAAGCGGGCGCCGCGGCGGGTCAATGTCGCGACTGCCGGGTCGATCAGCACCGACGACAGGCCGTTGCGGGCGAACAACGGGACGCAGGCATCGCCACCGGCCATCAGCGTCTCCCGCAGCACCGCGGCGAGCAGCCGGGTGAGCGCCTGCTCGGGCTGCGTGTTGAGCGCGGCGATGGCCAACGGGGCGATCAGCGGGCGGTAGAGCGGTTCCTGGCGGAAGCCGCTGTAGACCGTCTGGTCGTCGCGCACGCGCAGAATGCGGCGCAGGCTCAGGTAATCCAGCAACCTCGTGCCGGGCACCCGGCGGTGGCGCGACAGTAGCCACCACGGACGGCGGCCATGGTTCGGCCGCAGCGTCCAGCGCTGGTCGGTGGTGAGGTCCAGGAACGGGAAGATCGGGTCGGCTGGGCCGCCCAGCGCGGCGCGGCTGCCGATGGTCTCAAGATAGGCCATGGCGGCGCGATTGCCCGACAGCAGCAGGTGGTTGCCGTTGTCGATCGTCAGATCGAGCTCGCGGTCGTGGTAGGAGCGGCAGCGTCCGCCGGCGACGGGGGCGGCTTCGTAGACCGTGACGGGCAGGCCGCGCGCGGTGAGCGCCAGCGCCGCCGATAGCCCGGCGAGGCCGCCGCCGATGACGTGGACATGACCGGTCATAAGAAGGTGGGAGAACTCCGTGGCATGGAGCGGGTGACGGGAATCGAACCCGCACAACCAGCTTGGAAGGCTGGGGCTCTACCGTTGAGCTACACCCGCGTTGCGGGGAGGTTTAGCGGGTGCGGGGGGTGGGGTGCAATTGCGGGCGAGCAGGGCAATCGGGCTCGCCGCTCAGCTTGTCGCCTGGATCATCTGGCGCACCAGCGGATAGATTTCGGCGTTCCAGCGCTTGCCGCTGAACACGCCGTAATGCCCGACGCCGGTTTGCAGGTGATGCCGCCGCATGGTGATCGGCACGCCCGAGCACAGCTCCAGCGCCGCCAGCGTCTGGCCGTTGGCGCAGATGTCGTCGCGCTCGCCCTCGACCGTGAGGATCGCGGTGCGCCGGATTGCCTCGGGCCGCACCACTTCGCCGTGATAGGTGAAGCGCCCCAGCGGCAGGTCGTGGTCCTGGAACACCCGCTTCACCGTCTCCAGGTAGAACTCGGCCGGCAGATCCATCACCGCCTGATATTCGCTGTAGAAGCGCCGATGTGCCGCCGCGGCCTCATCGTTGCCGCTCACCAGCGCGCGGAACTGGCCGAGATGGGCGTCGATGTGGCGGTCGAGGTTCATCGACACGAACGCCGAGAGCTGCATGAACCCCGGGTAAACGCGCCGCCCGGCCCCGGCGTAGCGCCACGGCACGGTGCCGATGACATTCTGCTCGAACCAGGCGAGCGGCTTGCCTTTCGCCATCACATTGACCTGGGTCGGCTTGATCCTGGTGTCGATCGGCCCGGCCATCAGGGTCATGCTGCGCGGAACGGCGCGGTTGCGCGTTGCTGCCATGACGGCCGTCGCGACCAGCACGGCGACCGCGGGCTGACATACCGCGACCACGTGGCTGCCCGGCCCCAGGACTTCGAGAAACCGGATGACGTTCTCGACGAAGCCGTCGACGCCGAACGCGCCGTGCTCCAACCCGACGTCGCGCGCGTTCTTCCAGTCGGTGATGTAGACGTCGTGCTCGGGCAACATCGTCCGCACTGTGCCGCGCAGCAGGGTTGCGAAATGCCCCGACATCGGCGCCACCAGCAGAACGCGCGGTTGTGGCACCGCTCTGGCCGGCCCCAAACCTGTCGGCCCCAAACTTGTCGGCCCCAGACTTGTCGGCCCCAGACTTATCGGCACCGCCATGTCCTTGCGGAAATGCAGCAGCGTGCCGAACGGCGTCGCGTCGGCGACCTCCTCGGTGACCTTCACCTCGGCGTTGCCGACCTGCACCGTGTCGATGCCGAACGGCGGCCGTGCATGGGTCAGGCGCGAATCGACGACCATGTCGAAGAACGCCGCGGCGTGGCGCAGCAGCGGCGGGGTCAGGACGCCGAAGTCGAACTGCCGCAGAATCCCGGACCCGGCCTGGGCCATGGCACGGACCGGGGCCATGGCGTCGGCCTGCGCTTGAAAAAGCTGGTAGATCATCGGCGTCGTCGCTACGTTTTCCATCCGATCCGCGGTCGCCGTTTCTGCGCCGAACGCCTGCTTGGCGGATACCCGGCTTTCCGGTGCAGCCTCGCATGTGCCATATTGCACCGCAACATCCGTAAACAAGAAAGATCAGCCACATGGCCGAGGCAACTCTGCTGATCAGCAGCAAGAACTACTCGTCCTGGTCGCTGCGCGGCTTCCTGCTGGCGCGGCTGTCCGGCCTGACGTTCGAGGAGCGGGCGGTGGATCCGGACCACCCGAGCACCAAGGCCGACCTGTTGCTGCAATCGTCCTCGATCCGCGTGCCACTCCTGATGCATGACGGCATCGAGGTGTGGGACACGCTGGCGATCGCCGAATACCTCAACGAGCTGCGCCCGGCGGCGCATATGCTGCCGAAGGACCGGGCGGCCCGGGCGCGTTGCCGGTCGATCGCCGGGGAGATGCATTCTGGGTTCTCCGCGTTGCGTGCGTCGCTGCCGATGAACCTGCATGCGTTTCGGCCGGGTTTCGTGGTGTGGTCCGCGGCGCAGGCCGACGTCGATCGCATTGTCGAGATCTGGCGCGAGTGCCTGGCGACCTGGAAGGGTCCCTGGCTGTTCGGCGCGCACGCCTCCATCGCCGATGCAATGTATGCCCCAGTCGTTACCCGTTTCTTAACTTATGACGTGCGACTGGATGCCGCTTGCCAGGCGTATTGCGAGCACATCATGAACTGGCCGGACATGCGCGAATGGGTGGCCGCGGCGAAGCGCGAGCCGGAGGAGATCGAGGAGTTGGAGATCGAGTTCTGATCGCGTGATATTGCCGGCGGTGCGTGCCCTGATGACCACGCGGCATGGGAGAGAATGGCGCCCGAAATTAGGAAGGCGGCGGCATGAGTGACTACGACACCGACATTCTGATCTGGAGCGAGCACCAGTCTGACCTGTTGCACCGCATCGCCGCCGGCCGGCCCGTGAACGAGGCGCCAGATTGGCCGAACATCATCGAGGAGGTCGGGGACGTGGGTCTCAACAGCCTGCGTGCCTGCCGGTCCCTGCTGGTGCAGGCGCTCGTCCACATGCTCAAGGCCGAGGGGTGGCCGCAGGCGCGAGACGCGCCACCCTGGGCGGCGGAGGCAAGACGATTCCGCGGCGATGCGGCTGACGCCTTCACGCCGTCGATGCGGCAGCGGATCGATGTGGCGGAGCTCTATCGACGAGCGCTGCGCGCCATGCCGGACACGATCGATGGGCAGCCGCCACAGCCGGTCTCGGATGTCTGTTCGTTCACACTCGACGAACTGCTCGCCGACACGTGAGCGCCGCCGCGCTACCCCCCCTTGGCAAAGGTCTTTCGCAATTGGGCTGCTCATGACGACGTCCGGCAATCGGATCGAGGCGACGCTGATCCCGGGCGACGGTATCGGTCCCGAAATCATCGACGTGGTGGTCGAGGTGTTGCATGCGCTGGGCGAGCCCTTCGTCTGGGATCGCCAGCTCGGCGGCCTGGCCGGTGTCGCGGCGTGCGGCGATCCGCTGCCAAAGGCGACGCTCGACAGCATTCGCCGCACCAAGCTGGCGCTGAAAGGTCCGCTGACCACGCCGGTCGGCGGCGGGTTCCGCTCGGTCAATGTACGGCTGCGGGAGGAATTCGAGCTCTACGCGAATGTCCGCCCGGCGCTGACCATGCTGCCCGGCGGACGTTACGAGAATATCGATCTTGTATTGATCCGCGAGAACATCGAAGGGCTGTATGTCGCTTTCGAGCACTACATTCCGGTCGGCGACGACCACCAGGCGGTGGCGATCTCGTCGGGCGTGAACACGCGCGCGGGCTCGACCCGCATTGCCGAGTTCGCCTTCCAGTATGCGTTGAAGCACGGGCGCAAGAAGGTGACGATCATCCACAAGGCCAACGTGTTGAAGGCGCTGACGGGGCTGTTCCTGGAGGCCGCGCGCGAGGTCGCCAAGCGCTACGAGGGGCGCGTCGCGGTGGATGACCGCATCGTCGACGCGTGCGCGATGCAGTTGGTGCTGGATCCCTGGCAGTTCGACGTGATCCTGGCGACCAACCTGTTCGGCGACATCCTGTCCGACGAGATCGCCGGACTGGTTGGCGGCCTGGGCATGGCGCCGGGAGCGAATATCGGTGCCGGTGCGGCGATCTTCGAGGCGGTGCACGGCTCGGCGCCCGACATCGCGGGCAAGGGCGTGGCCAATCCTTTGGCGGTGCTGCTGGCGGCGGCGCTGATGCTGGACCATGTCGGGCTGGCCGAGCAGGCAGCGCGGCTGCGCGGGGCGATGGATGGCGCATTGAACCAGGACAAGGTCCGCACGCGCGACCTGGGAGGCGTTGCTGGGACGCGCGACTTCGCGCAGGCGGTGATCGCGCGGATCGGTGCGGCCGCCTGACTGGGTGACGCGGGCGGTGTCAGGGGCCATTGCGTCGGAGCTCGAAGCGCAACTCGCCCCTTGCATCCGTTCCGACCTGTTGCCACCCCGCGCGTTGGTAGAATCGTGCCGCTCGTGTGCCCGGGTCGGTGCTGAGCCACACGGTGTGCACGCCCTGTTGCCAAAGCCACTGCACGGCGTGTGCGAGCAATCGCGAGCCGAGCCCACGCGCCTCGCATTCCGGCAGCACGAACAGGGCAAAGATGGAGCCGGCATCGCGGTCCGCGATCGAGAATGCAACGATGCGGCCAGCGTCTTCCGCCACCCACCCGCGGCATTCGGCCAAAAGGGATGCGGCGACGTTTGCTGGCGTGATGCCGAGCGCGGCCAATCGTTCTGGCGTCGTGGCGTTCTCTTGCACCGCCAGGCGCACCCGCGAGATGCCCTCGATGTCGGCCGGCACCGCCTGGCGTATCGGGATCTGGCACCGCGCAATCGTTTCGTTAGAGACCATCTGCATCTGTTCCGTTATGATACCGGGAAGCGGAAAGATTGCCGTGGTGCACGGACATCCAAGGCGTCATGGCCGACCGATCCGTTCAGAACGTCAATTGCAGCCCCAGGTAATAGGAGAACTGATTGGTCTGCGTGGCGTCCTGGATACCGCTGCCAGCCGACACCAGCAGATGCCAATTCTTCGAAAAATCGTAGGTCGCGCCAAGATTGAAGCCGGTGTTTTCCTTGACGCCGACCCCTGATGAGGTCTGATGGAACACCTCAACCCCGAGTGCAAGGTCGTCGGTCACCTGGCGCCAGAGCGCGACCCCGGCAAAGCCGTAATTCTTGTTCGCCACACCCGGATTGATCCAAAATCCGCCGCCGCCATAGATCGTCCATGGATCAAAGTCTTTCTGCAACCACACCGGCAGATACACCTGGGCGTGTCCGGTGCTGAAGCCGAGCTTCTGATTGCCGACCGGCACCTCGATCAGCGGGAAAACACCCACTTGCGGAAACCAGTCATCGTCGCCTGGTGTGATGAAGCGATACTTCGTGCCGAGCTCGATGTCGGCGGGGGCGAAACCGGTGCGGCCGTCGGTCGGCGCGTTGTAGCCCTGCGGAACGATGGCATGCAGTTGCAGATTGGGCAGCGCCCCATAATTCGCCTCCAAGGCGGGCAATACGCCGTTGGCACCACTCGTGGTCTGGGTGCCCGTCGAGAACAATATGAATTCGTAATGGCCGAGATCAACCGGTTCCGGATCGTCGGTGCGGAACGGCGGCCCGGCGATAACGGGCGTGTAAACTGTCGAAGCGAGCAGAAGAAGGGCCGCAAGTGCACCGAGCGCGCTTGGCCCGCGACGCGTCATCGGGACGCAGCGCGGCGTGTGGCGAGCTCAGGCCGCCAGCCCATCCCGGGTGTCGCGACGCCAAACGTCAAGCCCGCCCCCAAATCCTGTTGGCATCATGGCAAAATATGCTGCCTCGCACCGCACATTGCGGTCAAGCAATGCGCGCAAAAGCGAAACATTGTCCTGGAACGAATCAATCCCGTAAAGCAGCCGTCCCCCCTCCCTCTCACCTTCTCAACGGACGGGTTCTAAGGGCTCGCCCTTAGCGGGGATCCAAGGGGCAGCGCCCCTTGGCGGGGTTTGGGGCGAAGCCCCGGCATTGCTTCCCCTCACCTGGCCGCGGTGACGTCGAATGTGCGAGCGCCGACCTCAGGGGGCATCGGCGCGAGCCAGGGTGAGGCCAGCAGCGTCGTACGCGCGTCGGCGACACCTTGCGCCCAGCGCGCCAGCATCGTTGCGCGGCTGAATTCGTAGTCCTTCGAATGCCCCTGCGGCTCCGTCGGGCGGTAGATCAGCTCGACGATATCCATTGTCGTGACGCAACTGAACGCCGCCAGCATGCGCGCCGCCGGTGTCGCCCGCAAATCCTCCGGCAGATCTTCCCACAGCGTATTGATGTTGTGGCGCAGGTCGTGTTCCAGGCGCAGCCGGTCGGTGCCTGCGCGGGTGCGGCTTGAATAGCGGATGTCCTTCTCGCGCTCGTTCGCCATCGCCAGGTCGAGCGGCAACGCGCCGCTGGCGGGGAACAGATCGACCTGGAAGGTCAGCCGGCTCCTGCGCGGATAATACTCCACCACGTATTGCAGCGGCGTGTTGGAGACGAGACCGCCGTCCCAGTAGTGCTCGCCGTCGATCTCCACCGCCGGAAACCCGGGCGGCAGGGCACCGCTCGCCATCACGTGCTCCGCGCGGATCTTGATCTCGGCATTGTCGAAATAGGCGAAATTTCCGGTGCGCACATTCACCGCGCCGACGCTGAAGCGCATCTCCCTGGCGTTGATCCGGTCGAAATCGACCAGGCGCTCCAGCGTCGTCTTCAGCGCCGAGGTGTCA
>Ga0326727_10019267_pt1 | contig 13748 bp, 9 predicted proteins | sample MB2enrmetagenome_FD_207643 | JGI IMG/M metagenome (GOLD analysis project Ga0326727, IMG submission 207643) | Lab enriched peat soil microbial communities from McLean, Ithaca, NY, United States - MB29MY | ecosystem: Environmental > Terrestrial > Soil > Wetlands > Peat | place: USA: New York... | reverse complement strand
CGGATTTCAGATAGTCCCTGAGCGCCGTCTCGGCCTGGTCGAACTGCGCTTGGTAAAAAGACCGGATTGCCGATGCAAGCTCGTTTCTGGCGGCCGCCGGATCGCTCCGGATTGCCTGCCCGATTCGCTCCGAATTGCTCTGCGCATCCTTGTTGCCGGGCTGGAGTTTCAGCACCATGGCGTAATCGTTGAGCGCATCCGGCAGCTTGCCCTGCTTCTCGGCATCTTTCGCATCGCTCATCAGCTTGGCCACCTTCTTGGCGATCTCCGCAGCTGAATCGGCCGCTGGTTTGGCGGTCGTAGCCGGCGAAGGCGGAGCGCTCCTTGTCTGCATGGCTTTCTGCAGATCGGCGATCTTGCCGGCAACGTTGCCGGGGCCGTTCGGGTTGAGACTCTGCGCCTGGGTAAGCTGGCTTATGGCTCCCTGGGGATTGCTCTGCGCCAGTTTCTGAGCCTGATCGAGGTACCCGTTGTAAAGAGAGACATTGTTGACGTACGCACTGGCGCTTGCTTTGTCGTCCGCATTGGTAATCGATTGCGCCGACGAGACGACAGTGCTGAAGTCGCCCTTTGCCCAGGCGGCCTTCACCTGGTTGAGCAATCTATCGTTCCGGATCAGCTCCAGCAGGAACTTGGCTTGGCCCGATAACTTCTGATCGTAGCTTGAGACGAGCTTGGCAGTGGATTCCGCCTTGTCCAGGTCGTGGCCTTTGTAAAGTGCTATGGCGCTCGCCAGCCACGCCGAGTCGTCGTTGATGAGACCCGCGCGGTAGCTGTTGCAGGCATCGGTGTACTTCTTGTCCTTGGGTTCCAGTTGCGCCGCGGCGCAGTAGTCCTGAACCTGCTGGGCTCGGTTGCTGCCCTCGCCCTTAGCCTTGTCAGCCAGTTCCTTGGCCTGTTGTCTTGTGTTTCCCGTGGGTTCCTGCGCCGGGATCGCCATGCCGGAAGCGAGGAGGCAGAAGATGCAAATCGAATGCTTGAGTCTCATTGTGCCCCTCCGACGATCTCCTCGATCGCATGGTCGTCGATCGGCTTCATCTCAACGCTGCATACCTGCTCGATTATCAGCACGTCGCAATGTTGATTCTGGGTGCTTCCGTCGGCGCCCTTGAAGGTCACGGTGTATCTGCCCCCCGGAATGCCGTCGAGACGCAAGGGAGTCCAATGGTCCCCGGCGGGGAGCGGCATAGACTTGCCCGTCTGCTCAGAGGTCACGCTCACAACTTCGGCATAGGGCGTGGCGTTGAGTTCGAGCACGCCCATAGGTGCGGCGGGCGCGGGGCGCAGAAACCACCACCAGTATGCTGCACCGCCCGCCCCGATCAGGAGGAAGGCAAGCAACACAAACACGAGCGCAAGCCCGGCGCCGCCCTTCTTCTTTGCCGCCACCGGGACGGTCGCCGGCTGCTGCACCGGGACGTATGCCGGCGCCGGGATCGCCACAGGCGCTGCCGCGGCTTGTTGCACGGGCGCTTCGATCGGGGGCGCAGGTCTTGCCGCGTCGGCGGCCGCTTTCGCTGCCTCCGCCGCCAAGCGCTGCTGGCGCTCCTGCTCCTGAGCCGCCTCCAGCCGCTCGCGCAGTTCCCGCACGCGCGGATACTGCTGAATCTCCTGCGGCTGGTTCGAAAGCAGTTGCAGTGCCTGCCCAATATCGGTTGCGCTCAGTGCCTGTGCGCGGCTCAGAACCGCATCGATACGCCGGCTCAATTCGGCCAGGCTGGCGGTCGTCTGGCGCAACAAAAGCTCGACCGATGCATCGCCTGTCTCCGACGCCACAGGCTGCAGAAGGGCGACGGCAGCCTCCAGATTGCCGGCCGCAATCAGGGCCTGCGCCTTCTTGATGGCGTTCGCCACTGCCTGCGCAAGCTCGACTTTTCGCCTCTGCTCGCGCGCATAGTTCAGCAGGGAGGCAATGTCCGGGGCTTCGCCACACTCGATTGCCGCGGAATCCAGAATCTGCATCGCCTGATCGAACTGCTTGGCATCGATGTAGGCTTGGGCTCGCGCCAAGTATTGTTTCTTCGTCTCCTCGACGGTCGCCTTCTTGACCTGCTCGACGACCTTTCCCTCCAGGGCAATCAGCCGTGGTTCCGCAGGCATCTCTTCCAGCGCCTGATGAACCGCCGTGAGAGCCTGGTGGGGGCTGCTGGCAAGAAGACTGTACACGTCCAGCGTGGTCTTCTCCACCAGCTTGGTCGCCACCTGTTCCCGCTGCTTGGCTTCCGCTTCAGCCTTCAACTGCAACAGCACCGGCTCGCCGGGAAGCCGCTGTTGCGCGCGCTGAATCAGCGTAAGCGCCTTCTCGAATTCTCCCCCCGCAATGCAGTCCGATATCTCGGTGCCGATCTGTTCGATGATCTTGCGGCGGCGCTCTTCCTCCTGGCGATCGACCGCCTCCTGGAACAACCGCTGCGTTTCGGCATCCGTCGGATCGATCTCCAGCGCCGCGCGCAGATTCTGAATGGCTTCCGTATACTGGCGAGCGGCGAGCAGGTTTCGCGCTGTATCGCTGTACTGCCGGCGCGCGCGTTCCTTGGCAGCGCGCTCGGCCTCCTGAACGATCCTCGCGCGTTCATTGCGGAGATCCGTATTGCGGTCATCGAGTTGCAGCGCCTGGTCGATCAGTTCGCTCGCAGCTACGTAATCGTTGCGCTTGCGAGCTTCCCGCGACTGCTCCACGAGAGAAACCACTTTGTCGGCCTTCCCCTTCAACGAGCGAGCGTTTTCGATCTTCTGGGCAAGTTCGGGATTCTCCCGGTCCATTGCGGCCGCCTGCGAGTAAATCTCAAGCGCCTCGGCGTAACGCTTCGCGAGCACGAACTCATCGGCTTCCGCCAGCAACTGCCTCAACTGCACCGTCTTCTGTTGCCGAGAAACCTTCTCCTGCACTTCGCGCAGCAACTTCTTGACTTCCGTGTTCTGCGGATTGAGACGCAGAAGATCGAGCAATACCGGTCTTACGCTCGTCCATTGCTCCCGCTCCATCTGGGTCTTCACATTGCCCAGCGCCTCGGTCACATGCTCCTGCTTGAGTCCATCGTTGATGGCCTCGATATCCACGGCCATGTCTTCCGCAGTCTCGTAGCGATCGAGCGGATCCTTGGCCAGCGCATGGTCTACGAGATGGTCGATTGCCGGTGGAATGCCGGGCACAATGCTCGATACCGGGTCATGCGGTTCGCGGACCACCCGGTGCAGAGTGGCCGGATCGTCGCCGGGAAACGGCAGCCGCCCGGTCAGCAACTGGTAGAGAATGATGCCCGCGGACCAGATATCCGCTCTGCCGTCCGCGGCCTTGCCCAGCAGCCTCTCGGGAGAGATGTAGTGGAAGGTGCCGATGACCATGCCCGCCTGCGTGTGGCCGGAGCGATTCTCCAGGCGGGCGACGCCAAAGTCGACAATCTTGATGTTTCCATCCGGCTGCACCATGATGTTCGCCGGCTTGATGTCCCGATGGACCACTCCCTTGCGGTGCGCATAACCCAGCCCGGCGCATAACTGGCTGATAATCTCCAGCTTCTCGATCAGCGTAAACGTGTGTCCGGCTTTCAGCAGGTTCTCCAGCGTATCGCCGGGAACAAACTCCATGACGATAAAGGGATTTCCATCCTGCTCGCCGAAGTCGTACACGGTGACGATATTGGGGTGGTTCAGAATGCCGGAACGGGCCTCCAGCATAAAGCGGTGACGCAGTTCTTCAGTCGCCTCGGTGATGGTCTTGATCGCCACCTCGCGGCCGACGGCCTTGTCCAGTCCCCGGTAGACGACGCCCATGCCGCCAACGCCCAGGATGCCCAGGACTTGGTATTTACCGATTTGCGTGACTGTTGTGCCGCTATCCATGCTGCCGGTGGTTCCTGTTCAAGCGTCCTCAATCAGTTGAAATCCATGATAATACGAGACTTGACAACATGATCAAATCTCTTGGAATCGCTCGTACCCTGAAAGGGGAATTGACAGCAGACGGTGGGCCCTTCCCCCTCCCAGGCGCGAATCAACCCCAGCTTGATGCGGCCTCAAACGAGCGGCGGCCACTGAAACCGCACTGAACCCGCCCGTCAACACGGGACTGCGCAACCATCATACTATGAGCGTGCTGCCCTGGATACCGTCTGTCAAGGGCCGAATTCACCCAATGGGCGCATCGGTTTCGAGATGCCGCCTATCTGCACGAATCATGCAGGTTAGAGCTTGCGCAGGCGGGCGCAGGCTTCGTCGAGGTCGCGGTCTCTCTTGGCGAAGCAGAATCTCAGCAGATTCTCGCCGTGGCCGGGACGGAAGAAGGCGGAACCGGCAACGGAAGCTACGCCGGTGGCGGCGAGCAAGTGCCGGGCCTTTTCGGCGGAGGTCTTGCCGGGCAGGCGGGTGGCGTCGGCCAGAACGTAATACGTTCCGGCGGGGATGGCGGGGGTCAGGCCGGCGGCGGTGAGAGCGGACAAGATGCGGGCGCGCTTGGACTGATGATCGGCTGCCAGTTGGGTGTAGAAGCTGGGCGGCAGTTGTTCCAGGCCGGCGGCGGCGCCGTGCTGCAGAGCAGAGGGAGCGCAGATATAGGTCAAGTCGTGAAAGTAGGCCATCGCCGCTATCCACTTTTCGGCGGCGGTTGCGTAGCCCACCCGCCAGCCGGTCACGCTGAAAGTCTTGCTGAAGCCGGAGAGGACGATGGTGCGCTCTTTCATTCCCGGCAGCGTGGCGGGCGCGATGTGGCGGGCGCCGTCGTAGACGAAGTACTCGTAAATCTCATCGGTGATGAGGAAGAGGTCGTGCTCCAGGACAACTTCGGCGATGGTCTCCAACTCGGCGCGCGTGAAGACCTTGCCGCTGGGGTTGGCTGGAGTGTTGAGAAGGATGGCCCTTGTCTTGGCTGTGATGACGGCCTTCAGGGCGCCGGCATCGAGGGCGAAATCGGGCTCGGCGAGGGGGACGAGGATGGGGTTGACGCGCATGGAACCGAGCATGGAGACGTGGTAGCCGTAGAAAGGCTCGAAGATGAGAACCTCGTCGCCGGGGTCGAGCAGCGCCATGGCGGCGGCGTGCAGCCCACCGGTGGCCCCGCAGGCGACCATGATCTCGCGGTCGGGGTCGTAGTCCAGGGCGTAGTCGCGCTGCTGCTTGGCGGCAATCGCCTGGCGCAGGCGGCCGATGCCGTCCAGCCGGGTGTAGATGTTGTGCCCGTCATGAATGGCCTGGATGGCGCCCTCCTGAACGGCGGCCGGGACCGGCGTGTCGCAGATGCCCTGGGCCAAATTGATGCCCCCAACGGCGTCGCAGGCCACGCTCATGGAGCGGATCTCGGACTGAACGGCGGCGGGCGCCAGATGGCTGAGGGTGAGTCGAGACGCTGCGGCTGGGTCGGTGGGCATTCGAAATCCTTGTTGCTTTCATCTTACATAGAGGGGCGATGCGGGCCTTCGTCGCGGCCATCGGCGTAGAATCGACCTTTTATGCATGAGCTTTCCATCGTTGCGAGCGTTGTGGACACGGTGACCGAGTCGCTGACGGCCTATAAGGGCGCGCGGGTCGTCGAGGTGCGGCTGCGCGTGGGCGCGCTGGCCGGCGTGGTGGTGGATTCGCTGGAGTTCTGCTGGGGGATTGCCACCGAGGGCACGGCGCTGGAGGGGGCGCGGCTAGTGGTGAAGACCCTGCCGGTGGTCATGCACTGCGAGAAGTGCGGGCGGGATGTCGAGCTGGATGGCGTGCAGAGCTTCCGTTGCCCCAACTGCGGAGAGCCGTGCGCCGACCTGCGCCAGGGCAGGGAGCTGGAGATCGATTCGATAGAGATAGACGAGGTTGAGGAGGCACTATGACGACCAGGATTGTCGAGCTGCGGCGGGGAATTCTGAAGAAGAACGACGAGCTCGCGGCGGGGCTGAGGGCGAGCTACGCGGCTGCCGGCGTGCTGGTAGTGAACTTGGTCTCCAGCCCTGGGACGGGCAAGACGGCGCTTCTGGAGCGGACGCTGCGGGAGTTGCGGACGCGTGGCGCGCGGGCCGCGGCGCTGGTGGGCGACCTGGAGACGGACAACGACGCGCGGCGGCTGGCCGCGAGCGGCGCGCCGGTCCGCCAGATCAATACCCATGGAATCTGCCACCTGGACGCGGAGATGATCGGCAGGCATCTGGACGGGTGGGAGCTGGCCGGGCTGGATTACCTGTTCATCGAGAATGTGGGCAACCTGGTTTGCCCGTCGAGCTACGACCTGGGCGAGAAGATTCGCGTCGTCCTGCTCAGCGTGACCGAGGGCGAGGACAAGCCGCTGAAGTATCCCACCATGTTCAACTCCGCCGACGCCGCTGTGATTACCAAGATAGATATCGCCGAGCCATGCGGCTTCGACCGCGACCTGGCGCTCAGGAATATCAACGAGATCCGCCCCGGCATTCGCATCTTCGAGACCTCCGCCAAGACCGGCGCGGGAATGGAGGAGTGGCTCGCGTATCTGGCGGAGCAACGGGTTGGGCGCGGGAACTGAGTTCGCACATATCCCGGCCCGGAATCGAGGAGTCCAACTTCCGCGGGACGGTCACTGATATTGATTGGATGTTTGCCCGCGAAGCATCCTCATCAATCTTGTCTTTGAGGGCTTCCTCCATCGAAGCTGAACCGGCTCTTGTTTCACAGGCCCCATTGAGGTTTGTGGGTTCGCCATACTGGCAAAAGTGGAGCTTTGTAGAATGTAAAGCATACCCCCGGGGCCCCAGTAGGATCCGGCATCCTCGTTCACAGTTAGTAATGCGAAGCCCGAGGCCCCCCAGCGAATGAATGCGATGGGCGCACCGAAGATATGGTCGATGGAGATTGAAGAGACTGGAGTAAAGGCAGTTTCGTTGAAGGACTGGATCGTATAGCTCGTTGTTTGAGCCTGAGCGGCAGTCTGCCCGAGAAAGAAGACGCGATTTAGTGACGAGTCCGGTGCAATCAGGCCGGAGGCCGGATAACTACCCACAATTCCCCCAGTAACTGGGTTCGCCACATTTCCGTCTTCGCTATACACCAATCCGGTACCGAAGTCAGAGTATATTCCGAAGCCCGAGTAATTGAAATTACCATAAGTCCCAAGGTAGGTTGGACCGCTCAGGTTCACAGCAAGCGTGTACAAAGGAAGAGCGTAATCGCGACCATCGTCCTCGGCGGCCGCAAGAATCGAATCGGTGTTGCCCCAGGCCAGCACATCCATGGGTTGATCGGCGGAAAGACCACCGGCCAGATCAGGCCTTTGCGTCGCATCATCGTAGACCGCAACTTGGTCTGGATAGGTTGTAATCGTGTCCACGGGAACCTCCGCGAGAGTGACGGCGCTGGTATGAGGGCTTACCGGTGCGGATTTAAGGTCGCCTGGAAAGTAAGCTTCATTTTGAGGACCGAGCAGCGGCCAGGTCAGAGCCGAAGTTAGCGCGGGAAGCGTAAATTGAGTCAGATTCGTAGTGCTCTCGTAACCGACGTACAGATATTGCCCTTGAGCGCTCACGCTCAACATGCAAGGATCCGGACCGACGGGCTGAGAATTCATAATTGAGCCCGTGGACGAGCTTACTGCAACGATTGAATTGGGATAGGCGGCATCGTAGTCCGCGACGGCTACATAGATTAATGAATGCGCCGCATCCCAGGCCAGATCCAGCCCAGCAAGGTTGATGGCAGTAGTGGTTGTCGCGGAGACGGAGGATGGATAGACGGTAAACTCAAGTGAGTTTGCGGGATAGATGGCGTTGCCCTTACCGGAGTCTATGACGGTCACGACTGAAGATCCCGGATTGACGAGATAGGCTGCCGGAATAATGGCGTTTACCTGAGAGGGGCTGACATAGGTCGTCTGTAGCGCATTTGGCGTTACGTTGTTCGGCTGCCAAGCGGCAGCACTATCCGGCGTAAAATTCGTTCCGGTAAACGTCACGGATGTCGCTGCACTGCCGGCCAGTGCGCCCTGCGGGCTGATTGAAGTGACTGTGGCATAAACCGGAACAGCCTCTCCGGCGGTTGAGTCAGGGGTTGCGTTGGGATTAATGGCAGGGCCATCGAACAGAAAGAGCCCTCCAGTGCCATAGTAGGAGTAGGACTGGGTAGAGGTGACCAATGCGAGACCCGCATTGCCCCATCGGATCAGCTGGACCGGGAATCCAGAGATCTCGGCAGCCTGCGATCCCGCGGCCGTCCCTCCCAGGCTGAGCTGTTCGATCATAGCGTAGGTGTTCAGGTTGAAGACCCATAGCTGATACTCGGCCACATTGACGCCCGTGTAAATGCTCACGACGCAGTAGAATCGACCGATGGCGGAGTCCGCAGTGCAGGCCGGGCTTCCTGCGTCCGCGGCGCTGAGGTTGAAAATCCCCTCCAAAGTGTATTTTGCCGGGTCATAAGCCAGACCGTCTGAATAGAGCAGGCCAGTGCCTTTGTTGTAGCGAGGCTGATTGAGACCGAGAATCGAGCCGTTCCAGCTCTGCAAAGAAACGCCTGCGGAAGTTACCGGCAGGGTTGCAACGCCGCTCTCGGCTTCCACGCCGTAGAGGGTGGAATCGTCCTGACCCCATTGAACCCAGAAAAGGTCGGGGCCGCCCTGGTAATTTCCTGGGATCGACTTGGGACGGGGAATGGCATCATCGTAAACGTACACGCCGTCGGTGAGCAAGTTGTCTCCATGCCAGGCGACGATGCCTACGGTGTGTGGGTCCACCGGGGCAGCTTCAAGGGAGCTTGCGGCCGCGTTATCGGGCAGAGTGATTGAGATGTCCCGCGTCAGTCGGGGTAGCAAAAAACGCTGGATTCCACTCGTGCCATCGCTTGAGAAGTCCCCATCAATTCCGACCCACAAATAGGAGCCGTCCGAGGAGACGGAAAGGAGGTCCGGGTTGAGCCCGGTCGAAACAGGCGTACCAACTGCGGCGCTTACCGGATCGATTGACACGATGGTGTTGGGAGAGGCCGTATCGGTAGACGGAATGGACGCCAACAGTCTTCTGTGGGTTGAATCCCACGCTATGAACTTAGGAACGAGAGCCACAGAACGCACGAATGTAACCGCAGGAGGAGGAGGGCTGGTAACGACAAAGGGCAGGGCAATCGATGTCCCGCCTCCTTGTGAGGAAGGATAAGCAATGGAGACCAGAATTGTTCCGGCTGATGCGAGATTTATAGCCGGAATCACAGCGGTTAATTGCGTACTGCTGACCAAGGTGGTCGAGAGAGGGCTCCCGTTCCATTGAACTGCGGCCCCGGCTTGAAAGTTCGAACCATACGCAGTGAGGGTGACCCCCGCCGAGCCTGCGACCGCACTGGATGGCGTTATCGATGTCAGGACCGGCAAAATGGCCTGTGTGCCCCCGCCCGCGTTTCCGGAGCCGGCGTCGCCACCCACGTTTCCTGAGCCGGCGCCGCCGCATCCGGCTAGGATAAGAAAGACAGGTAGAGCGAGTGCAACCCGAATGTCCAGGATCATAGGTGCTCCGCTGAGTGCGCTGCTGCTTTTCCAGGCCGACTAGGATTATACCGAAGGAAAAGGTCAATTGCGTGATTAGGCTTTGGGGTCATCTTGAAGTGATTTGGATCACATTAGACGGTCGTGTAGCCGGGGGTATAACGTAGAAGCCATGTGCTTAGCGATTCCGGGAAAAGTGGAAGAAATCACCAGCGAAGGCGGGCTTCGGATGGGGCGGGTGAACTTTGGCGGGGTGGTCAAGCGCGTCTGCCTGGACTATGTGCCGGAGGTCGAGGTGGGCGACTATACCATTGTCCACGTTGGGTTTGCGCTCTCGAAGATCGACGAGGAGACGGCGTTGAAGACGCTCGAGGACTTCCGCGCCATGGGCGCGCTGGACGAGGAGCTGGGCAGCGAGGAAGAGGCCTTTGCACGGGCGGCCTCGGCCCCGCAGTCTGCCTGCCCGGATGGGAGTTGTACGGCGGCTGCCCAAAAGGCCGTCGATTGAGTTTCTTGGTCTCCCACCCTAGCCGCAAGAACAGGGACGCGGCGAGGGTGGGGCGCCCGCCAGATCAGGTTGCACATTCGTCCGCAAGCCGGTTACCATCCGGGGGTACAAATTCACCGCGAGGTTCGATCGATGAAGAAACTCTTTTGCTTATGCGCGGCTCTCACGATGGCCCTCTGCGCCGCAACCGCCTTTGCCGCCGATGTAACGGGCGCCTGGTCCGGCGATATGGTAGGCCCGAACGGGGACAGCTTCCATCTCACCTTCACCTTCAAGCAGGACGGCGCCAAGCTGACCGGCAAGGTAACCGGTCCGCAGGGCGACCCCATCGAGATCGCCGACGGCAAGATCGATGGCGACAAGCTGTCCTTCACCGTGAACGTCAACGGCACGGTGATCAAGCATGAAGGCGTGGTCAGCGGCGACACCATCAAGCTGACCACCAAATCCGATCAGGGAGACTTCCCGGGCGGCGACATCACGCTCACGCGGGCCAAATGAAGTATCTGACCGAGTTCCGGAACGGCGAGATTGCCCAGCGCATGGCGCGGGAGATTCACGCTGCCGCCACGCGGCCCTGGAAGATCATGGAGGTCTGCGGGGGGCAGACGCATTCCATCATCAAGAACGGAATCGACCAGATGCTGCCCGCCGGAATCGAGATGATTCACGGCCCCGGCTGCCCGGTCTGCGTAACGCCGCTGGAGCTGATCGACAAGGCGCTGGCCATTGCCGCCCAGCCGGGCGTGATCTTCTGCTCGTTTGGCGATATGCTGCGGGTTCCGGGCACCGAGGGCGATCTCTTCCAGGTGAAGGGCGCGGGCGGCGACGTGCGCGTGGTTTACTCGCCGCTGGATGCCGTGGAGCTGGCGGTAAAGAACCCCGATAAGCAGGTGGTCTTCTTTGGCGTGGGCTTTGAGACCACGGCCCCGGCCAACGCGATGAGCGTTCATCTGGCCAAGCGGCGCGGGTTGAAAAACTATTCGTTGCTCGTCTCCCATGTGCTGGTTCCGCCGGCCATTGAAGCGATCATGGGTTCGCCGGGAAACAAGGTGCAGGCGTTTCTGCTGGCCGGCCACGTATGCAGCGTGATGGGGTATTGGGAGTATCCGCCGCTGGCCGCGAAGTATGGCGTTCCGCTGGTGGTCACGGGCTTTGAACCGCTCGATCTGCTGGATGGAATTCGGCGGGCGGTGAAGCAACTGGAGGCCGGGCGGCACGAGGTCGAGAACGCCTACGAACGGATCGTCACCTTCGACGGCAACCGGGCGGCGCAGAAGCTGCTTGCCGAGGTCTTCGAAGTGACCGACCGGGCGTGGCGGGGGATCGGCGTGATTCCCTCGAGCGGCTGGCGGCTCAGCCAAGCCTATCGCGAGTTCGATGCCGAGCAGAGATTCCAGATTACGGGCATTCATACCCAGGAATCGGCGCTTTGCCGGGCCGGAGACGTGCTGCGCGGGGCCATCAAGCCGGCCGAATGCGCGGCCTTCGGCAAGGAGTGCACGCCCAGGCATCCGCTGGGGGCGACGATGGTCTCAAGCGAAGGCGCCTGCGCGGCCTACTATAACTATGGGCGGTTTTTGTCGGCCGAGGAGCTGGCGGGCGCAGGATCAGCATTGTCCAAATGACAAGTTTCTTGGGGAACGCACAATGAGGATCGTAAGTTGTTTTGTTCTGGCGGCCACTCTGTCCAGTGCACAAATGAGCTGTCAAGGAGCCTACCTACCAAATTACGTGACTTTAAAAGAGAAGTGGATCATGAAGACGCACTCCTGCTTCCCTTTTGCACACGGTAAAGGGGGTGTCGGAGGCATAGGTGACCATCTTGCTGTGGTTACAACATCCGCCAAAAACGAAATTTGGTTGGGAGACGGGGAATATTCAAAGAAATGGATAGGTCGAGGCTGGTCGATACCAGAAGTCGTAGTTTTATTTGATGGCAAAGTATGGTCGCTTCAATCATTGCCGGTTGGATTTGATAAGAGCAAATCGGTTGTAGTTTCCTTCGAAAAGAAGCATATTCGCTTTTATGATTTTGTTCATATGCAGGGATGCTATTACGTGAGACCCAAACCTGAAGAAATGGATTCTGATTAGGTTCCAACGCAAACACCGGCACTCCCTCAGGGGCTAAAGCCCACGTTCATTTTGAAGCATTTACGGCACGACTAAAGTCGTGTCCTTTCAAAGCTGAGTTGACAGGGATTCTGTATGGATAAGGATTTGAAGACCGCCGCACCGGATTTTTCGGGTTGGTCCTGCCCGCTACCGCTCGCCGGCTACCCGACTATCGTGATGGGCCACGGCGGCGGCGGAAAGTTGGGCGCCGAGCTGGTGGAGCACCTGTTCCTGCCGGCGTTTCGCAATCCGGCGCTCGAAAACCTGGGCGATGCGGCGGCCCTGCATTTGCCCAGCGGTCGGCTGGCCATGACCACCGACTCGTTCGTGGTGCAGCCCTTGTTTTTTCCCGGCGGCTCGATCGGCGAGCTGGCGGTGAATGGAACGGTGAACGATCTGGCCGTTTCAGGGGCGGAGCCGCAGTATCTGAGCGCCGGCTTCATCCTGGAAGAAGGATTTCCGATGGCGCAGTTGGCCGCGATAGTCGAGGCCATGGCTGCGGCCGCGGCCACCGCCGGCGTGCAGGTGGTTACCGGCGACACCAAGGTCGTCGAGCGCGGGCACGGGGACGGCTGCTACATCAATACCGCCGGGATCGGCGTGCTGAGGCCGGGGATTCATGTGGGTCCGCGGATGGTGAAGCCGGGAGATGCGATTCTCGTCTCCGGGACGATTGGCGATCACGGCATGGCCATTATGAGCGTGCGCGAGGGGCTGGAGTTCGAGAGCCAGATTCGCTCCGATTGCGTGGCGCTGAATGGAATGATCGCCGAGGTGCTGGATGCGGCCGGCGCGTCGGTTCACGCCATGCGCGACCCCACGCGGGGCGGGCTGGCCGCAACCTTGAATGAGATTGCGCAGGCTTCGGGCGTGGGAATTGCCATCGACGAGGCGCGGCTGCCGGTGCGCGCCGAGGTGCAGTCGGCCTGCGAACTGCTCGGCCTCGACCCGGTCTACGTGGCCAACGAGGGCAAGGCGGTGTTTTTTGTGGCGCCCGAGGCGGCGGAGAAGGTGCTGGCCGTGCTGCGCGCCCATCCGCTGGGGCGCGAGGCAGCCCGCATCGGCCAGGTGACGGCCGACCACCCGCGCATGTTGGTGGCGCGCACGGCGATGGGGGCCAATCGCGTGATTCCTACTCAGATTGGGGAGCAGTTGCCGCGCATCTGCTGAGCACACATCTGAATTCAGAGGGGCAGTTTCCCGCACCTCAGGCTCAAAGCAAAAAGGCCACGCCTCCTCGGCATGGCCTTTTCTGCTAGATATCATTGCCGGCGATCACCTAATCTCCCACACAGTCACCCGTGCAGTACCATCGGCCCAGCGAGGCTTAACTTCCGTGTTCGGGATGGGAACGGGTGATCCCTCGCAGTATGGTCACCGGCAAATTGAGGCGTCTTCAAGGCGTGAGGCGTAGTTTGCCGGGAGCCTTGAGCCGAAATCCTGAGTCCGCCTCAGCGGACGAAGGACCTCGACGCCTTTTGTCTTGATGGCGCTTGGCGGGTGGTTGCCCGCAGCCGGCCGCGGCGTCTATTTTGTTCCGGATGGTTTCTCCCGGAGGCCCATAGGAACGCGGCTGCAATCTGGCGCCAAAGAAAACCAACGAAATTGATTGGAGCTACAAGGCTTGTCAAGAAGAGCATCCGCCTTAACTGCGCGGAGTTAATTCTATGGACAAGCCGAACGGGCGATTAGTACTGGTAAGCTTCACGC
>Ga0326727_10019266_pt1 | contig 13750 bp, 12 predicted proteins | sample MB2enrmetagenome_FD_207643 | JGI IMG/M metagenome (GOLD analysis project Ga0326727, IMG submission 207643) | Lab enriched peat soil microbial communities from McLean, Ithaca, NY, United States - MB29MY | ecosystem: Environmental > Terrestrial > Soil > Wetlands > Peat | place: USA: New York... | reverse complement strand
GGGCGGGGTGATCGTGAGTTTCTCCCCGTATCGGGCCGGCGTGGCGGCGGGTGCGGATTTTGTGATTCCTACTGCGGCGTTTGGCGAGGCTCTTGAGGAGGCCCCCACGCCTTGGGATGCGATTGTACCTTCCTACGCGCTAGCGCCGGCGTTGCGAAATGCGCCGGCAGGTGTGACCAGTGCGATTGATTTTCTGGAGCGAGCGACGGGCGACAGTGCGACTCGGGAATCGGCGATCCAGAGACGCGTGGAGAAACTGCACGCAGCGCAACGCGGGGTGGTGTTCGCGTTTGCGGACCGCAGTGTGAAGCCGATGGGTGATTTCAAAACGCCGGCCGATTTGCGAAAGGCTTTCGACACGGGAGCTTGCTGGACGGACGCGCAAGCGAAAACGGTACCGGTCAACTATCGGGCGGCGACTGATGGTTCATCGGCTGTGGCGCCACCGCTGTTCGGAATGTTCAGGAGGTTTGGCGATGCCTCGTAAGACACATAGGTACGGAATGGTGATCGATGTCGACCGGTGCATCGGCTGCGGAGCGTGCATGATTGCATGCGCGGCGGAGAATAACGTCGCTCCCGCGCCGGCCGGAGCCAATGAACGCAAGGGCATCACGCCGGTGAGAATCGAGCGCGTAACCAGTGGCGATGAGGCGCGATTTCTGCCCGTGCTGTGCATGCAATGCGAGCATGAGACGCCGTGCGTCAGCGTTTGCCCGCAACAGGCTGTGGAAGTGGACCGCGAGTCGGGGATCGTTTTCCAGATGCCGCAACGGTGCCTGGGCTGCCGGTATTGCATGACGGCTTGTCCGTATCATGCGCGGTACTTCAACTGGTGGGATCCGTCGTGGCCGGCGGGAATGGAATCGACTTTAAATCCGGGGGTGGCTCCGCGGATGCGCGGCGTGGTCGAGAAATGCAATTTCTGCCACGCGCGATTGCAGGCGGCGCAGGATAAAGCGGCGGGATCGGGCAAGCAGGAGATCGACGCGGCGGATTATGTGCCGGCATGCGTGGAAGCGTGTCCCACGAAAGCAATCACTTTCGGAGACCTGGCGGATGCCGCGAGCGACGTGGTGCGGGCGTCGCGTGACGGACGAGCGTTTCGGCTGCTTCCCAAGCTCGGAACGGAGCCGAAGGTTTATTACCGGTCCGAACTGGGCTGGGTTCGTGAACTGGCGGAACGCGGCGGCGGGTCGCCTGAAGGAGGCAAAGCATAATGGCGGATGCTGCTTTTGTTCCGATGACGGCGGTTGCTAAGCCGCTACGCGACCGGCGGCTGATTACGCGCGGCCTGGACCGTTGTTCGCTGCCGGTGTTCAGCGCCTGGCTGGCGCCGTGGTTTGTGATGCTCGCGGTGGGATTGTACGCGACGTACCTCGCTCTGCGATTTGGTCTCAACCAGACCAACATGGATAACCGCTTCGCATTTGGGTTGTGGATCTTCCTCGATCTCGGTGTGATTGCGCTGGGCGCGGGCGCGTTCTTCAGCGGATTCCTCCTTTATATTATGAAGCTGCGGGAGTTGCAGGCGGTCATCAACACGGCGGTGATTCTGGGCTTTGTCTGCTACAGCGGAGCGATCGCGGTGTTGCTGGTGGATGTGGGTCAACCGTTGCGGGCGTGGTTCACGTTCTGGCATCCGAACGTGCATTCCATGCTGACGGAGGTGACATTTTGCATCAGCTGTTACCTGGCGGTGTTGACGCTGGAGTATTTGCCGATCGTACTGAAGAACCGGCGGCTGAAACAGAATGCGTCGTTCCTGGTTTTCGAATGGGAACTTCACCGCTTGGTCCCCCTGCTGGCCGGAATCGGCACGCTGCTCTCCTTCTTTCACCAGGGATCGCTGGGCGGATTGTACGGTGTGCTGCGCGGCCGGCCGTTCGCGTATCGCGCGGGTCTGGGAATCTGGCCGACCACGTTTTTCCTTTTCATTCTTTCGGCCATGGCAGTGGGGCCGAGTTTTCTGCTGCTGGTGCTCAGTGCGGTGGAAGGCATCACGGGGAAGAAGTTGGTGGCCGCGGACGTGAAGATGACGCTGGGTAAGATTTCCGGCTGGCTATTGATACCCTATGTCCTGCTGAAGTCCGTCGACACGCTGGTGTGGCTGCACTCGACTTCGCGGCAGGCGGGATTCCGGCCGTGGGAATACTACTGCTGGAAACCATTTGGCTTTTGGGTGCTGTTGGCCGAGATCGTCGTGTGTGGCTTTGTACCGGCAATTCTGCTGATCCGGCGGGCGACGCGGAGTAGACCATGGATGCTGGTCTTGTCCGCCGCGCTGGCCTGCACCGGAGTGCTGTTGAACCGATTTGTGCTGACGATTCAGACGCTGGCGCTGCCCACGCTGGCATTCGACAAGTTCATGGTGTATTACCCGAACTGGCAGGAGTTCGCGGTGTTCGGCGCGGTGGTGGCGTATGCGGTGATCGTTTACTCGCTTTCCTATCGCTACCTGCCGCTATTTCCACAGGAGAAGGAGCTCAATCGTGTTTCCCGGAGTTGATGGCTTTCATTGGACCTTTGCGCACATCTTTTTCGTCTCCGTTTTCCTGAGCATTGCCGCCGCGCTTGCCGGGATCGTGATCGCCAGCCTGGCACGCGGCGGCCGTGATATTGCGAATGGGCGCGCCGGGCAGATCCGGTGGTCGCTGGACTTCGCGGAGTTGCCGCTCGAGCTTCGCCAATGCCGGCATGCCGTGACGGGCGAAGCGCCGGGGAGAATCTGCCCGAATGCATTCGACTGCCGGCACTGTGAAGAACATGCCAAATTCCGGCAGGCGCGGGCCGGCCAGTGCGACAACGCAGCTTGCGGACTCTTTTATCCTAATTATCGCTATTACCATCGTGGCCATACCTGGGTGACTCCGCAGAAGGACGGCACTCTGCTGGTCGGTCTGGATGCCATCGGAGAGCACATGGTGGGTAAACCGGACAGCGTCCGGATGCCCGCGCCGGGGTCGCGCGTGGTCACCAACGGCGAAGGCTGGCGCATGTCGAAGGACGGTTTCGAGGTGCGCGTGCTTGCGCCCATTGATGGTACCGTGGTCCAAACCGGCACTCCGCAAGACGGCTGGTATCTGCGCGTGCAGCCGGATTCGCATCCGCCCGACTTGCGTCATTTACTCCGCGGAGAGGAAATCGAGGCTTGGGTTTCGCGTGAGATCGAGCGTTTGCAATGCGCGCTGTCGCCCGACGCGGATACTCCACTGCTGGCGGATGGCGGCGTTCTGATGGAGGAGTTCATCCGAGAAGTGCCGGCCGCCAGGCGCGACGAAGTGTTGGGCGAGATGTTCCTGGAACCCTAATTGGTCTTGGGTTCGGTGATCATGCGGAAATCGTCGGTGCGGAACGGCGTCACCGGCAGGCCGTCGTTGGAGAAGAGATTGAGTACCGGGTTGTCGGCCCATCCGTAACGGACAGCGACGGGCGAAGGAACGTCGTCGCTCCAGACTTCCACCTGATCCTTACCGAGAATCTTCCCTTTGGCCCAATGCCACACGTGGTCCGCGCCGCAGATCGCGAAGCCGCGTGCTTCCATGACATCGAACGGCCGCAGGCTGCTGCCGAAAGTGTCGAAGGTGATGGTGGCCTTGTTGTCCGCGATCGACATGCTCTTGAATTCAGGGCTGCGATAGGGAAGCTTCATCCCGTAATCCTTTACCAGCGCCCAGCGTACCAGGCGCGCGGCCACGTCGTGCTTGTTGCGGGGATGGATATTGTCGCCTTCGCCAAGATCGATAATGACCGCCTGGCCGGTGTTGGGCAGCTTCATGGCTTGCGTCTGCGCCTCGCGCAGTTCCGCCCAGGAGCTATCGCCGGGATTGGGCTTCTCCGGGTTGAAGTCGGCGAGCTGCACCCAGTAGAACGGGAAGTCGCCCTGGCCTTGCTCCTTTCGCCACTGCTCGATCATGAAGGGGAATAACGTTTTATATTCGTAAGCCTGGCTGGCGTTGGATTCGCCCTGATACCAGACGATGCCCTTGATTCCATAGCCCAGCGTGGGATAAACCACGCCGGCGAAAATATTCCCGGGACGGTGGTTTCCGGCAAGCCAATCTTCGGGCTGGCGCGGCGGCGGCGTCTTTTCCTCCTTGGCCTTCTGCACGGCGGCCTTCCATTCGGCCATGGCCTTTTCGAAATCAGCCTTACCCTTTTCCGATTGGAGGTCAGCTTCGTGCTTGACGGTCTCCTGCATGAGGCGCGCAAATCGCGGGTCCTGTTCCAGCGTGGAGCGGCGCACCCAGGCTTCGGCGGCGGAGCCTCCCCAGGCGTTGTTGATCATGCCAACGGGCACATGCAGAATCTCGTGGATGTAGCGGCCGAACAGGAAGCCGACCGCGCTGAACCGAAGGGCTGTAGCGGGCGTGGCGAGGCGCCAGTGGCTGCGCTCGCCGGGCTTGAAGTCGGTCTGCAATTCCTGCGTGCCAACCAGCGGCGCCTCGATGAGACGCATGCCCGGAAGATCGGAGGCAGCGGATTCGAGATCGCCGTTCCAGTCCTGGTTGAGTGTGAATCCCATGTTGGATTGGCCGGAGCAAATCCACACTTCGCCGATCAACACGTCTACAATTTCGCGTTTGGAAGAACCTTCGATGATGAGTGTCTGGGGCTTCTCATTCGCAGGCATGGCCGCAAGCGTGACCATCCATTTGCCGTCGGAATCGGCGACAGCGGAATAGCTTTGTCCGGCGAAGGTAACGGCGACCTTGGTGCCGGGAGTATCCCATCCCCAAATCCGATCGGCCTGCTTTTGCTGCAGCACCATATGGTCGCCGATGATGGCGGGGAGTTTGAGTTCAGCGATCAGGCACGGAGTGAGGGTGAGGAGGAAGAGAAGTTTACGCATCAGCATCTACCACATTGTATCTTCCACCCAGCCAAAGGCACATGATAATGCCTGTACGAAAGTACGCGGCGGGCCTTGGACCTGTAGAGATCGCAGGCTTGCGTGACGCGAGTTCCACCGGACTCCAACCCGTGACGCTCAACAACCTTTACCGAAAATGTTTGAAGTCTTTAACCTCGTTGAAAGGTGTGGACCGTTACGTTAGAGCATGGCGTTCACACGGCGGCACTGGCTGGGATGGGTGACGGCAGCGGGGCTCAAGGCAGCCGCGGTGCGCGACATCGGCCGCTTGCTGGAAGATCCGCCTGGCTGGCTGATACCCGATCTTCGTGCCAGACGCTATGTTGCGCGGGCAACCGTGACGCTGTTAGGTGTACCGGTGTTCTCCCGAAGCGGTGTGGGAGAAGGTTATGCGCGATATCAGGAATCTCCAATAGCGGAAGGTCGTTCCATCGAGATTGAATTCGGTGCGGGGTCTTTTCCGGAGAAGGCCCATGGTGTGAACAAGATGGGATTCCTCCGCGAAGCGGTCATCGAAACCTGCGCCGGCGCGCTTGCGGAGTGCAATTATTTCGGCTTCATGACTGCTTCGCAAGAGAAGAGCTTGGACGACGCGCGAAAATCGTTCCTCCCGGCTGCGGAGAACCTGACCTACAGTGCCAGTTTCGGGACCATCAGACGCGATGGAGTCAGTGGCCGAACCATGCGGATTCAACTGCCCTCGCGTTATGACTGGCGGGACTGCGCCGCCATTGCCAGGGAGGTCCGGCCGGCCGTCGAAGCCCGCCCCACGGAGGAACCCGCGCCACTGCAGCCGGGCGGCGATATTCCGGCTACATTTCTCTATGCCGTGCGCAAGGCGATTCTCGATCCACGCCGCTTCTCCGAAGAGCAGTTGATTTTCAACGGCAAGTATTTCGTACTGCGCACGGAAAGACAGCCGGACGTGGCAGTTGGGCGGGAACTGGCTGCCCGAAACCTGGCGCGGTCAGCCGATCGGGTCATACGGCTGACGGGAACGCTACAACTGAAACACGGCGGAAACCAGACTAATTTTCACGTTTGGTTCGAAAGCGGTTCGGAGCAGGAGCCGCCGTTGCGGTTCGATTATCAAGCCAAGTCATTCCTGCATCTGTCGTTTTTGTCCAGCGGACCCTATCGGCCGACTGGCGTTTTAAACAACCTCTGTCATAAGAAGGAGAATTCTTGAATCAGTCACGGGTACACTTTTCCTGGCGAGACGGCAATCGGCCACGGTTCCGCACGGGAGTATCGCTCCATAGTCACACCATGCATTCCAAAGAGACCATGGATTTCGTCTCGCGGGCCACGGCACGCGTGCCATGGCTGGGTGCAGCCATTCGCAGGCAGGAAGCGCTCTACCACCAGAATACCGGTTGCCAGTTGAACCTGGCGCATGCCTGGTGGACTCCACCATTGTCTCCGGGCCGCGCCTGGCAACTGGAGAAATCTCAAATCGAGAACCTGCTCGGTTCCGACGCGTTGGTGTCGCTCTCGGATCACGACAGTATCCACGCCGGGGTGCAACTGCATGTGCTCGACAAGATGCGGGATTGTCCGATTTCGGTTGAATGGACCGTTCCCTACCGAGGCACGTTCTTCCATCTCGGAATCCACAACCTGCCGTACATGGATGCGACCGCCATCATGCAGAGCCTGTCGGAGTTCACGCGGGAACCGGAGGAACCGAGACTTGGCGAAATGCTTGAATGGCTTGCGGCTATAGACGAAGTGCTGATCGTGATGAACCATCCCTGCTGGGATGAAAAGGGAATCGGCGCCGCCGGGCATCAGGGCCGAGTCGACCAATTCCTCTCCTCGTACGGGAGCTGGATTCATGCGCTGGAGTTGAATGGTCTGCGTCCATGGAAGGAGAACCAGCGTGTCGTGCTGCTTGCCCGAAAGGCAGGGATGCCCCTCATCTCGGGCGGCGATCGCCACGGCCTGGAGCCGAACGCTTGCGTGAACCTCACCAACGCGGGCACGTTTGCGGAATTCGTCGGCGAAGTCCGGAGCGATGGTTGGAGTGATGTGTTGTTTCTGCCCCAGTATCGCGAACCTTTCCGGCTGCGCATTCTGGAGAACTTGTTCCAGATTCTGCAAGATGATCCGCAGCACAGCATGGGCTGGATACACTGGAGCGATCGCGTTTTCTATCGCAATCATCATGGAGTCGTGAAATCGGTAGCGGAGATCTGGGGAAATCATCCGCCGGCCGTGGTGCGGCACTTTGTCAGGCTGATGATGCTCTTCGGGCACTCCCGCGTGCGCTTGGCGCTCCGGTTTGCGCTGGCCGAGACAGAAGAGTTTGCTCTGTAGCGGCGGGCAGCATCACAGGCGAATTTCGCGTCCAAACAGGTCGCCGGGAGTCGAGTAGGTGCGCGCGGGTCTGGCGAGAACGAAATGCTTGTCTCGCGATGCCGCGTGGAATTCGTGGTAGAGCGAGAGAAATTGCCTGGTGACGGCCGGCCACTGGTATTGCAATGCAGTCTGGCGCGCGCATGCCGTCTTGCGCGCGCGCAGCTCGGGATTCATGCAGATGGCGCGGACCTGGCTGGCGAAAGCCCCAGGGGTGGGTTGAGTCAGCCAAGCGTTGCCGCTGTTCGCATAAGAAGTCAAGCCGCCTGTGTTGGGCGCGACCAGCGCCAGTCCGGCAGCCATGGACTCCAGCGGTGCGATACCAAAAGGTTCGCGCGGATTGGGATGTAGAAAAATGTCGGCATTGGCGAACAGCAGCGCCAGCTTGTCGGGATCCGAGATGTGACCGAGAAAATTGACGGGCAGCCGCTCCTGACTGCAGCGTTGCTCCAACGGCCCGCGCTCGATTCCATCGCCGGCGATCACCAGATGGCAGTTCTCTCCCCGCAGCTGTTCCATGGTTTCGATCAGGAGGGTCAGGTTCTTCTCCGGCGCCAAACGCCCGGCATAGAGCAAGACGGTGGCATCGTCAAACTTGTCAAGGCTACGAAGCAGGCCGGCCCGATCCTGTGGAGTACGTTTGTGAGGGGTAAATCGGTCCGTGTCGACTCCCATGGGCAGAACCCAAACACCTCTTCTCACCCGGTGTCCCCGCGAAGCCGGGATCAACTCTCCAGCGGTGTGTTCGGAAACCGCGATGTGGTGGTCAAACATCGGGAAGTAGATCCACTTCATGTACAGACGGCTAAAGTGCTCGCCGATGCGGCTGCGCGTGACGTACGCGGCAACATTCTCATCCATTCGCTCGCAACTAAGGCCAACCACGGTTGGATGGACATTGACCCCGGGCAGGCGTGCGGTCCGCAGAAGACCCGCCAGATAGGGCATGGTGTATTTTTCCGAAATCTCGATCAGATCCGGCCGTTCGTGATTGATAATGCGTTGGATGGCAGTGTTAGGGAAGAGAAAGCGGTAAGGATAGAGAATGCGGTAATCGCGGCTCAGCGGGGCCCTCGGGGCAACGATCGTGTATATCCGGCCGAACTCGCCGACATCCTCCACCGAGGTGCAATCGCCGGGAACCACCAGGCGGATTTCGTGGCCCTCCCGGTTGCCGGCCTCGAGCAGGGCGCGATAAAAGGTGCCGATGCCGCCGGAACGGGGATGCCACGCGTTAGTCAGATGGAGAGTTTTCATGCCATCCGGCTCCTGAGGAGACGGAATATAGTGAGCGGTCCACCGACAAGAAACCCGCCGAGGATGCGTGGCATGCGGCGCATATCGTCGGCGAGAGTTGCGGCATTCTCGCCCACGATCATCGCGCCGCGGCGCATGGCGTACCAGTGGAAGAGCGTAGATACCAAGGTGAAACACACGGATGCGATGATGCTGGTCTTGAGGTGGGGGGTGTGCCGCAGCCAGTGCACCAGAAACTCCAGCGAATGAGAGGTCACCGGCAGAACAATCATAGCGGCCAACGCCGCCTGCCACGCGGGTTGCACGCGGCTGAAGTTCTGTGTGAGAGCGCCGTAAAAGCCCGACGTGATTCCGCGGTACGCGTATTCGGCGAGCATCGCTCCGGCGGCAGCGCGCCATCCCGCGGTGAAATTAGCAAAGAAGAAGATCCAGGCCCTGATAAGGGCGCTCATAAAGGCGGCCTTCCAATTCCAGCGGCGGACCAGCGATTCAATGGGGCGAGTGGCGAGTTGCAAGAGGGCGGTGGATAGGGTCATAGGGAGCTTGTGATGACAGGCCCAATTCTACCTTCCGTGCTTTACAGCGCTGTAACAGCTCCGCATGCATTTGATAAAACATTATCTGCGCCTTTTGTCGGCGCTATGGGTATAGCGACACGACGGCTCTGCGGGTCTGTTCCAGACTTTTCCGCAGGGATTCGCCGGGCAGGTCGTGGATGACGGGACCCAGCAACGCACCCAGACCAAATGGAATATCGCGAGTCAGTGTGATCGACTCACACGTAATATAGACGCCGCCGTCACGCTCCTCAAAAAACCAGTAGCCGTAAAGGCGCCACAGAAGACCGCGATCCTCACCCGCTGGCAACTCGTGTTCGCCCGCCTGGCCGGGGGCGGCGACCTCGTTAATGCGTTTACTGCTGGAACGGCTGTAGACCCTTTTGGAATCAAGCTGGATAAACTGAACGGTGTGCTCGGTGTCGAGCACATCGGAGAGCATGAATTTCGCTTTCACGATGCGCATGTAGACGAGGAACCGGTCGCCCTGGCGGGATTCAATTCTCGCGTCCGCGACGTCGGGCTTGTAAACAACGCTGTGGTGATCGTAGTCTTGCACTACGGATAAGACAGCCCGCAGGGTGGCGTGTGGAATGAAAACCGCGCCCATCCAATCCTGGACCAGACCACCCCGGAGTGGAACGACCCCGTTCCCCCGGACCGGTTGAGCAATCACTGTGCCGGCGAGGAGCCGCTGCCGCACGCCAGGAGATTCGTCGGACCAGAGAAACTGACGGCCCTGGAAGCGGGAATCGAGGCGCGTCTCGACAGAGGCGATGAATTGATTGAATGCCTCGACGGTCTCGGGCTTGAGATCCACTGCGCGGCCCGCTGGGGGAAAAATCAGGAAAACAATTGCTGGGATAGCGGCCCGCTTCAATTCAAGAGAGTATCACTGTTATCTTTCATCCTGATTACGATCCCATTACGAATGACTGATGGTCGACCAACGGATGCGCCGCACGGGCGTCAGTCACATGGTTGAAACGCCGGCCTTACTATACTGGTCGAATGACGCGTCGTGCGGATGTCGCCGTCGTGGGCGGCGGTATCCTCGGACTGGCGCACGCTTACCTTCTGGCCCGATGCGGCAGAAACGTCGTTCTATTCGAGAGAAACGCGCGCGCCAACGGGCCCTCCGTGCGGAACTTCGGCATGATCTGGCCAGTCGGCCAGCCCGCCGGTGAGATGCACGCCCTCGCGCTGCGCAGCCGCGAGATCTGGGTGGAGGCTTTGCAAGCGGCCAAACTCGATTTCCGTTCTACGGGCTCCTTGCACGTCGCCCACCGCGACGATGAAGCAGAGGTTCTGCGGGAGTTCTCGGAAGCCGGACCGGCAGCCGGATTTTGCTGCGAGTGGCTCAACACCGAAGCGACCTTGAAAAAGAGCGAAGCGGTCCAACCCAAGGGACTGAGAGGCGCGTTGTGGAGCGCCACCGAGCTGACCGTCGATCCGCGTGCAGTGATTGCGCAGTTCCCGCGGCATCTGCGCGAAATGGGCGTCTTGCTCCGCTATGGAATGCCGGTCCAGCGGATTGAGCTGCCGTACGTGTTCGCCGGCGAAACCTGGGCGGTGGATGCGGCCATCGTTTGCGGCGGGGACGATTTCCAAACGCTATTTCCCGAAACCTTTGCCGCGAGTGGCCTGACGCGGTGCAAATTGCAGATGATGCGCACGGTTCCGCAGCCGGGCGGATGGCAATTGGGACCATCCCTCGCGGGCGGCCTGACGCTGCGCTTCTACAAAAGCTTTTCCATCTGCCGGACTCTGGAAAAGCTGCGCGCGCGAATCGCGGCCGAAAAGCCCGAATGCGACCGCTGGGGAATCCACGTCCTCGCTTCGCAAACGGCTGACTGTGCTATCACTCTCGGCGATTCGCACGAGTACGGACTCGAACCCGATATATTCAATAAGACCTTGCTCGACGATCTGATTCTGCGCGAAGCCACAACCTTCCTGCGTATCCCTTCCTGGGAGATTGCCGAGCGGTGGCATGGAGTGTACGCCCTGCATCGCGAACTACCCTTCTTTACCGCGGAACCGGCGCCCGGAGTACGCGTCTTAACCGCGCCCGGAGGATCCGGCATGACATTATCGTTCGGTTTGGCCGAGCGGACCGCAAAGAGCCTCAATTGATGACGCGGCACGGTTCGCTCGCTTTCTGGCAGCGATGCACCGTGGCATTGCTGGTTGCCGGTTATGCCGGTTATTATGTGTGCCGCTCCGATCTCGCGGTAGCGCTGCCGCTGTTGATCCGCGAACTGGCGCAGCACGGCATGTCGCCCGACGACGCGAAGATCCGCTTGGGATGGGTCGCCTCACTCGGCGTGCTCGGCTATGCGATCGGAAAATTTCCCAGTGGATGGCTGGCCGACTTTTGGGGCGGAAAACGCAACTTCCTGAGCGGCATGGCCGGTGCCGTTCTGTTTACCATCCTGTTCGGACTGTCGGGAGGAATTCCGCTTTTCACGCTGGCATGGATCGGCAACCGCTGCATCCAATCGATGGGCTGGGCCGGCATGGTGAAGATCTCGTCACGCTGGTTCTCTTATTCGGCTTACGGCACCGTGATGGGTGTAATCAGCCTCAGCTTTCTTTTCGGCGATGCCGCCTCACGCGAGTTCATGGCCCGGTTAATGGACGCCGGATTAGGCTGGCGCGGAGTGTTCTTCGCGGCCGCGGCGACCCTCGCCGTTCTGTTCGTTTTCAACTTCGCTTTGCTCCGTGAGACGCCTCGACAACTCGGCTTCCCTGAGCCTCCGGCGAACCCCGCGAATCTGTTTCGTGAAGCGGACGAGAAGCAACAGCCCGCCACTGTGCTGGCGTTCTTAGCCACCTTCGGCCGCAGTCGCGCGTTCTGGCTGGTCTGCCTGCTGTCGTTGGGACTGACGCTCCTCCGGGAGACATTCAACCTCTGGACGCCGACTTACTTCACTCAAGCGGTGGGACTGACCGTCGCCGACGCGGCGCACAAGAGTGCTTTATTTCCCTTGTTTGGCGGCCTGTCGGTGCTGCTGGCCGGGTTCCTCAGCGATCGTTTAGGCAAAACCGGCCGGGCGTCCATCATCTTGTACGGATTACTGGTATCGACCGGCCTGCTCGCCGTTCTCGCGTTCGGCGATTCGGGTTCATCCCGGACCTTGCCGGTTATTTTGGTGACGCTGATCGGCTTCACCATGATCGGACCATACTCTTATCTGGCCGGCGCCATTTCGCTGGACTTCGGAGGAAAACAGGGAAGCGCAACCGCTTCGGGGTTGATCGACGGAGTCGGTTACATTGCCGGTGTGCTGGCCGGCAATAGCGTCGCAAGCATTTCCGTGATATGGGGTTGGAAGGGCGCCTTCGCCAGTCTGGCCGCGGTTGCACTGTTATCGAGCCTGGCCGCCCTTCTCTATTTGTTGGAATTGAAGCGAAGGAAATAGCGATGGCCGCATTTTTAAGAGAACTGGAAGTCTGCCAATTGATTGCCCGAAGCGCAGGCGAACTGGCGCTCGGCTATTGGGACAAAGGAATCGCGTTTGAGGAGAAAGCAGACGAGTCCCCCGTGACCGTCGCCGACCGCGAATCCGAACGGCTGATCGCGCGCCTCGTGGAAGAGCATTTTCCCGGTGATGGCCTGCTCGGCGAAGAAGGCTCGCGCAAGGAATCGGCGAGCGGCCGCCGCTGGATTATCGACCCCATCGACGGTACGCGGGATTTCGTTCGCGGTAATCCGTTGTGGGCCGTATTGATCGGCTTCGAAGCGTCAGGCGAGGTCGAGGCTGGGATCGCTTATCTGCCGGCCATGAACCTGATGTTCCGCGCGGCCCGCGGCGCGGGCGCCTGGTGTAACGATAAGGTCATTCACGCCTCGACCATCGATCGCCCTGCGGAGGCGGTATTCTGCATGGACCGCATCCACGCCATTAAGGAGTTGAGCTTCGCGCCCCAATTCGTCGACTGGATCAGCCAGTTCTGGGCGGTCCGCAGCCTCGGCGGCGCCTGGGACGCCATGCTGGTTGCGCGTGGCCAGGCCGACTTGTGGATGGAGCCGGAGGCCAAGCCTTGGGATCTGGCGCCGCTAAAAGTGATCGCGGAGGAGGCTGGAGCCAGGTTCTTTAATTTTGATGGCAGATCGAGTATCAACGGGGGAAACTGCGTGATCTCGACTCCCGGCCTGGAAGTGGAAGCCCGGCGGCTCCTGGGACTAACGCCCTTACGTGGCGAGAACCGTCCCGACCTGGCAGAAACCCTATGAGGTACGTGCGCCGGGTGCGCGACCGCAACGCACGGCTTGCTTAAATCGAAAGCCGGCTCAGCTCGCGTCTTAGGGCGCTATTTTGAGTGATCTAAATACTCTTTGAGCTGGGTCCCTACGGAACGCGAAACGGCCAGGCGGTCGCGATGGCCTGAGGTTGAAATGGGAACCGTGACGATGCACTCGTCATTGCGGCATTCTACGGTCACCGCACTTAACGGACCCTGGAACTGGTGTCCATTGTTTTCAACGAACGTTATCGAGCGCTCTGAAAAGCTGATTTCTCCCGCATGGCGACGTCCCATGGCGGCCAAGTGCTGTGCCGCCGCGGGTGCCGGTGGTATGGGAGCGAGCGAAGGAGATCCCATCGGTATTTCTTTTATGCCCGGCAAAGCACTGATGCGTGGAGGCTCCGGCAAGTCAGGCCGCAAGTCAGGCCGTGGTTGCGTTCGAGCGGCCGCCGGG
>Ga0326727_10019265_pt1 | contig 13750 bp, 11 predicted proteins | sample MB2enrmetagenome_FD_207643 | JGI IMG/M metagenome (GOLD analysis project Ga0326727, IMG submission 207643) | Lab enriched peat soil microbial communities from McLean, Ithaca, NY, United States - MB29MY | ecosystem: Environmental > Terrestrial > Soil > Wetlands > Peat | place: USA: New York... | reverse complement strand
GGCCTCCCTCCGTCCGCCGCCCTGCGCCTAAGAAGAAACCAGAACAGAGACAGTCAACAAAGGGACATTCTCTCGTGAGTTAAGTAGGGGACATTCTTAAAAAGTTTTGACACAATAATCCGACACAATAATCCGACACCCTGATCATTAGCGACACGCACGAATTGCCAGCGAACGGGTGAACTTGTCGGCGGCGTAACGTTGCGTCGGCGAGACGCCGACGCATGCGACCGAGACGGTCGCGCTCCCCGGAAAGTCGCTAACGATTCGGGCTACACCAGAGCAGCCGCCTCTTTTTGCTGGCTTTTCCCGTTCTCCCGGCTAGAGTGTGCCATCGTCCCAAACGGCACAGCTATATGACGGCCCTCAAATTACCCCGACTCATGATGTTTCACTCCGAACGGCTCAAACCACAGGCGCGCGAAAACCGCGGCTCGAGAATCAGACCGGCGCACTGCGCACTCTCACGGGTTGGCGCCCTGGTTATCGCCCTGGCGGCTTTCGGCGGCGGCCCGTTGCGCGCGCAGTCTTTCTTTCCGCAGCGCCCGGACGACCCGCGCGCGGTGGATTTCACCAAAGAAGCCTTCAGCGCCCACGCCGATGGAGTGGGCGACGACGCCGATGCCCTGCAACAGGCGATCACTCGCGCCCAGCAGTCGCGTGCCGGCGTGGTGTTTATCCCCGAGGGCCGCTACCGTCTCGGCAAGACCGTCTATGTCTGGTCGGGCCTCCGTTTGATCGGTTACGGGAAAAATCGCCCGGTCTTCGTGCTCGGCAGCAACACGCCGGGTTATCAGGAAGGCGCCAACCGCTACATGATCCATTTTGCCGACAGTCCTCCGCAGGGCGGCGGACCGATTGTGGACGCGTCGGAAGTCACCTTCTACGGAGGGATGAACAACATCAATTTCGAATTGCAGGACGGAAACCCCGCCGCCATCGCCGTTCGTTTTCACGTCGCGCAGCACAGCGCCCTGACCCACATGGATTTTCAAGTCGGCTCGGCCCGGGCCGCGCTGGAGGACATTGGCAATCAGGCCAGCGACATCCATGTGCATGGCGGCCAATACGGCATCATCACCAAGCGCACCTCGCCGGTGTGGCAGTTCCTGCTGATGGATTCGAGTTTCGACGGCCAGCGCACGGCGGCGATCAACACCATGGAAGCCGGGTTCACGCTCGTTCGTGTCCGCTTTGCCAACGTGCCCGTCGCGCTGCAAATCCCGCCGGGGCAGGTCGAGCAGCTTTACGGCCGGGATCTCCAGATGGAAAACGTGAGCAAAGCCGCCTTCGAGGCCGGCGACTGGCACAATGCCCACTCCGAGATCACACTGTCCAACATTGCCTGCGCCGGCGTGCCGCATTTCTATTCCGGCGATAAACGGATCGAAGCGCCGTCGCGGAATTACGTAGTTGACCAGTTTTCGCTCGGCCTGGCCATCGGCCCGGACGGACGCGAACAGGGCATCCAACTGCGCCACCACGAGCACAAGCTTTCGCAACCGGCGCTTCCGGTGGCGTGCGATGTTCCGGCGTTGCCGCCCATGGAAAAATGGGTCAACGTCCGCACCCTCGGTATCGGCACTCAAACGGCGGCGGACGACACCGAAGCCCTCCAGGCCGCCATTGATCAACACCCAGTCCTCTACTTCCCCAGCGGCGCCTATCGCGTGACCAATTGCCTGAGGTTGAAATCCGACACGGTGCTGATCGGACTCAATCCAGGCACGACGCAAATCACGATGACGGCCAGTCCCGACAGCTTTGCGCCCGAAGGTGAACCGATCGGGGTGATCATGGCCCCGCACGGCGGCAGCAATATCGTCTGCTCAATCAGCGTGGGAGCGGGACCGCGGAATTCCCGCGGCTCGGCGGTGCTTTGGATGGCCGGCCCGAACTCGTTGCTCGATGATGTTTCATTCGGAGGAGGCGGCGGAGGAGGGTTTGGCGGCGGCTTTGGGAGAGGCCGCGGGGCCGGCGGAGGTCCGGGCGCGCCGGCCGGGGCCGGGACAACGAACGCCGCAGCACCGGCGCCGCGCCGGGGCGGCGGCGGCGGGGGCCGCGGCGGATCGGGCGGCGGCAATGCGCAGCCGGCCGGCGACCTCATTGTCCGGGATGGCGGCGGCGGCATCTTCCGCGGCTGCTGGCCCCACGATACAGGCAGCAAGGCCGGCTTGCGCGTCGAGAACACCACGACCCGGGGAAGAATCTATCAGATTTCCACCGAGCACCACATGCGCATCGAGGCGCAGTATTTCAACGTGCGCAACTGGGAAATCTACGCGCAGCAGACGGAGGAGGAGAATCCCGCCGGGGCCGAAGCCAACGCCATCGAAATCCAGGACTCGCATGACCTTCTCTTCGCCAACACCTACATGTATCGGGTGTCGCGCAACGTCCTGCCCAAGGAACATGCCGCCATTGTCCGCCGGTCCGACGGCATCACCTTCCAAAACGTGAAGGTGTTCAGCCAGACGCGGCTGGCGTTTGACAACGCCGTGCTGGAAGAGGCCAGCGGCGTGACGGTGCGTCCGCAGTTCTTCACCAGCTTCACCGTGAACCAGGGCATGAAGGCTCCGGCCGCGCTGCGCTTGCCGCCGGTCTTCGCCAAAGGCGCCAGGCTGGAGCAACTCGCGACCAATTTCAGCAACGCTTCCGGCCTGACCGCGAGCGACGCCGGGACGGTGTTCTTCTCCGATGCCGCGAACCGCAAGATCTACCGCTGGAACGAAAAGGCGAAAAAAGCGGAGTTGCTCGCCCAAATCCCCGGCCAGCCGCAGGTGCTGGGCTTCGTGGCCCCTTCCAGCCTCCTGGCGATTGCCAATGAGCGGGCCGTTTATCAACTGAAGATCAACCAGGCCGGGCCGGACGATTCAACCGGCGCGGGCCAGGCGGAGGCCGTGAGCGAGATTCCCGAGCTTGAGGCCGGCACCCTCCTGCTCCTGCCCGTCGGGTTGCACAATCAATTGTCCGTGATGAAAGAAATGGTGGAGCATCGCGGCCACGTCTTTCGCCGGGGCAGCAACACCGCCATCGTCAGCGATGTGACCAACGAGCACCGCGGCTATTTTTATGCGCCGGGCACGAAAACCGCCATCATGGCCGGCGGCACATGGCGTCCCCTCCTCCAGAGTTCGCAACTGGCCGCGTTTGCGCCCGGCGACTCGCATTACCTCACCAGTGAAGACGACGGGCTGAGCTATCTGGCGAAACTCGACGGCTACCAATCGCTGTCAACCACTGTTTTCGCCGAACGCGGCGGAACGTCCGTCGTCACCGACACCGCCGGCAACGTCTATCTCGCCAGCGGCCAGGTCTGGATTTACAACCGCGCCGGCAAGGAGATCGGCTCGCTGGAGTTGCCGGAACGCCCCGGCAGCCTGGCCTTTGGCGGTCCCGACAAGCGCACCCTTTTTATCGGCGCCCGCTCCTCGCTCTATTCGATCCGTACCAAGGCTCCGGGAATTTGAAGGGCTGGCTCAGACGTTTCCCGGCGCTCATTACAAATCGCTGATCGTGGAGGGCGGCGGCGCCAAGAAGCGGTGATGACCTTGAGATGGATTGACAAGAGGTTAAACATGGGGGTGGCCGGTTCAGTGGCGAACCTACTGCGCCCGCGAGAAGAAAACAACAATGTGCGGTCATGCGGGACCCTTTTGCGGCGCGAAAATGGAGAGGCGTCGGATGGATGCCGTCCGGAGGGTCGGGATTTTGTGTTTCAATAAGCGAAGCATCCGTCGCATGAACAGAACAAGTAACGTGCATGATGACCAACTCAACGAAGCATTTTATTGCAGCACTGGTAATCTCGGTCCCGGTCGTCGCCATCTTGATGCTGGTTAAGATGATGGCTCCTGTGAAGGAGGGAAAGGCATCCGACTTCTGGTATCAAGCTTGTGGTGTTGATATTGGGAGTGCGGACCATGACAGTATCGGGGGTGTTTATCAACCGCACGGCGACTGGTACATTTACTATCAACTGGGCATGGATGAGGAATTCCTGTTTCGTGTGCCACGCGCCCAAGCCGTCACCGCTTTTCCAGAGGTTGTCCGGAAAATCAAACTGTCGGCACTCAGGACGAATGCGCTGCCCATGGTGGTGGGAAGGGCAGCCGCGGTCCTTGATCGTTATCCCCCTGTCGCCGGCTTGACTCCTGAACGATTCCTCTCACTAATCCACGGCGAGCGGTTGCAGGATCTGCGTAATAAGGATCCATCACTTTACGATTATGAGGTTCAAATTGAACAGGCGTTCGAAGCACGATGGAACCAAATACGGCACTACTGGATGAACGTCGTTTTCGAAAGCGCATATTTCGGTGGATTGATTCTATTTGTTTTCTGGCCTTGGCTGCGTAAAAGGGGAGGTTGGGCTTGGGCGATTCATTTGGGATCCCTCCCCGTGCTGCTGATGCTACCTTACTACTGCGGGTACGCAACGTGGACATTAACTGGAGTTGGCCCAAGCGGAGGCATTTTGTACCCGTGGGTCGTCTTCTGGTTCCGCGACTTCCCAATTTGGACGGGAGCAGACCAATGGTCTCTTGAGAATATCCCCAAGTTCCTTTTGCCCCTTTCTCAGGATCCAGGACCAATGCTTGCCATCAGCGTTCGGGGCGCGCTCGGTCCAGTCACCGCCCTCGCAATTGGGGCTGGAATTGCCATTTGCATTTCAGCAGGTGTCCGATTCGCGAAGCTCAGAAATCAGCAAACATGAGGAGCTTAAATAGCCCCTGGCCCGCATCAAGGAACCTGAGATGAATAACGGACCTCAAAGTGTCCGTTTTGATTCGACCCCGCCCGGCTGGCTTTGAGTGCGCGGTGATCCCATTCTCGTTTCTCCTCGAACCGGACGTCGGGAATATCCAGTTAGCAGTATAACACACCTTGCTCCCGTGCAGCAGAGCGAAGCGGGCCAGTTTCATTTTTATGACCCCATTTTTCTGACATCGCCTTCCTTTGAAAGTGTTTGAATCACGTTTGTCGGCACGATCTTGTTCAACGGCCCCAATGCATCGGGGCTGTCACTCTTGCGCCATTTTGGCGCTCGAAGTGGGCGGTGTGACGGGATTCGTGCCGTAATGTCTCTATTCGCCGTTTTCAAGTCGCGGTTGGATAATTCGTAAATGGCGAGTTCACAATAGGTTGCGCATTATTGCAAATTATGGCACCCGGCTTGCTGCTATTCTAATGCTGAAATACAGCAGAGATTTTATGCCAAAAGTTATTGGAATAGATTTAGGAACCACCAACTCATGCATGGCGGTCATGGAAGGCGGCGAACCGGTTGTCTTGGAAAATTCCGAAGGCAAACGCACCACCCCCTCCGTCGTCGCTTTTACCAAGACGGGCGAACGTCTCATCGGCGATGCCGCCAAACGCCAGGCCGTCACCAACTCCCGCAACACCGTATATTCCATCAAGCGCTTCATGGGCCGGAAGTTCGACGAAGTGCAGGAGGAAATCAAGCGCGTCCCTTACAAGGTCGTCCGCGCCGCCAACGGCGATGCCGCCGTCGAAGTGGAAGTGGACGGCAAGCCCAAAGCCTTCAGCCCGCCGGAAGTCTCCGCCATGATCCTGGCCAAGTTGAAGGCCGACGCGGAAATGCGCCTCGGTGAAAAAATCGCCCAGGCCGTCATCACCGTTCCCGCTTACTTTAACGATTCCCAGCGCCAGGCCACCAAGGACGCCGGCCGCATCGCCGGCCTGGAGGTCCTGCGCATCATCAACGAACCGACCGCCGCCTCCCTCGCCTACGGGCTTGACAAGAAGAAAAACGAGGAGATCGCGGTCTATGACCTGGGCGGCGGCACCTTCGATATTTCCGTCCTCGAAATCGGGGACGGTGTCTTTGAGGTCAAGGCCACCAACGGCGACACCCATCTGGGCGGCGACGACTGGGACAACCGCATCATGGACTGGCTGCTCGACGAGTTCAAACGCGAGCAGGGCATGGATTTGCGCAAACAGCCCGACGCCCTCCAGCGCATCAAGGAGGAAGCCGAGAAGGCCAAGATCGCCCTTTCCAGCGCGCAGGTCTATGAAATCAGCCTGCCCTTCATCACCGCCGACGCCAGCGGCCCCAAACACCTCAGCGCCAAGCTGACCCGCGCCAAAATGGAGCAGCTTTGCGACAACCTTTTCGAGCGCACCATCGGCCCGGTCAAGAGCTGCTTGAAGGACGCCGGAGTGACCACCGACAAAATTGACGAACTGGTGCTGGTCGGCGGCATGACGCGCATGCCGCGCGTGGTGCAGGCCGCCGAATCCCTCGTCAACAAACCGCCGCATCAGGGCGTCAATCCCGACGAAGTGGTCGCGGTGGGCGCGGCCATCCAGGCCGGCGTGCTCAAGGGCGAGGTCAAGGACGTTCTCCTGCTGGATGTGACGCCGCTGTCCCTCGGCATCGAAACGCTGGGCGGCGTGTTCACCCGCCTGATCGAGCGCAACACCACCATCCCGACGCGCAAATCGGAAATTTTCTCCACCGCCTCCGACAGCCAGCCCGGTGTCGAAATTCATGTCTTGCAGGGCGAGCGCCAATTTTCGCGCGACAACAAGACGATTGGAAAATTCAACCTGACCGACATCCCGCCCGCCCCGCGCGGCGTGCCGCAGATCGAAGTGACGTTCAACATTGACGCCAACGGCATCCTGGACGTCAGCGCCAAGGATTTGGGCACGGGCAAGGAACAGAAAATCACCATCACCGCCAGCAGCGGCTTGTCCAAGGACGAGATCGAGAAGATGCGCAAGGACGGCGAGCTGCACGCTGAGGAAGACCGCCTCAAGCGCGAGGAAGTCGAGGCGCGCAACGAAGCCGAGAACGCCGTTTATCGCAGCGAAAAAATGCTCAAGGACAACGCCGCCAAAATCTCCGCGTCGGACAAGGAAAAAATCGAAAACGCCGCCGCCGCCGTCAAGGAAGCCCTCAAAGGCTCGGACATCGCCGCCATCAAGTCCGCCAGCGAGAAGCTTAACGAAAGCTGGCAGGCCGCCTCCGCTGAAATGTACAAGGCCGCCGCCGAATCTGCCAAGACACGCGCCGGCCAGCAGTCCGGTCCGAAATCAGGGCCGCCGCCCGGCGACGGAACCAGTTCCGGCAGCAAGGAAGAAGGCCCCATCATTGACGCCGAAGTGGTGGATGAGAAAAAATAAAATTTCGGCCAAATCGAAACGTAGCTCAAATGGATAGAGCAGTCCTCTAACGAAGGACAGGATGTGGGTTCAAGTCCCACCGCAAATTCGTGAGACTCTCTGCATGAATTTACGGTGAGGCTTAACTGGCATCCAAAATTCAACCGAACAATGGCCACGAGCCAACAACTTGAAACGATTGCGGCACGAGTGCTGCCGGACATGCCGCCGGCTACAGCACTGGCCCAGACCAACTTGTTTCTGGCGCGCGTGATGGCCGCAGGCACTCAGGAAGAAACGAACATGGTTCTGCAGCATTTCGGGAAGGCCGCGCTCCAGGCCGTATTGCGCGCCCCGCCAACTAAGATTTTTGATCGTGAAACGTGGAATATGTGGAGCCACTACTTTGGGATGCCGCCCGCCGAAATGCCGGACAGTTTTTTCACGGTTTATCCGTGGTTTAAGAACAAGAATCGCGGGGTGAAAAAGGAGGCGATCACCGCGGCGATGATAGACCATGTGCCGGACTACTCAGGGCCGGTTCATTCATGCGATGAAATTTGAGAGATTGAAAACTACTTTTCCCGGTCGCGGGTGCGGCGGGAGTTAAGAATGAAGCCGACCATTTACATCGAAACCACGATACCGAGTTATGAAAGATGACCCGATTATCACTGAAGTTCGCGCGACGCGCCATCGCATTTCTGAAGAGCATGGGCACGACCTCAACCGGCTGGCTGCGCACTATCAGGAAATGGAGCGCGAGCTTGCGAAATCCGGCAAACATTGTTTTGTAACAAGCTTTTTTTCAACAGAGCCGGAAAAAACGGAACAGGAGCGTGTTTATCTTGCTCCGGCCAATATCCGCGTGCAATCCAAATCGGCCAAGTCGCGCCGGTGACACACTTTTCCCGGTCGCGGGTGCGGCGGGAGTTTGATTCGTTCACGAACATAAACAGTAAACAAAAAAGAAAAGACACCTATGTCACAAAACGTTAAACCCCTCGGCGACCGGGTCCTTGTTGAACCGGCCGAAGAGAAGGAAGTCAAAAAGGGCGGCATCATCATCCCTGATTCCGCCAAGGAAAAACCGACCGAAGGCATCGTCATCGCCCTCGGCACCGGCAAAACCGACGACAACGGAAAGAAAATCCCGTTTGAAGTCAAAAAGGGCGATCGCGTGCTCGTCAGCAAATACGGCGGCACCGAAATCAAGCTCAATGACAAGGAATACAAAATCCTTTCCTCGGACGATATCCTCGCGATCATCGAATAACCCCAACCGCAACAGTCAATTAGAAAGAACAGAAATTTATGGCAGCAAAGCAACTCATCTTCGACGAGGCGGCCCGCCAGGCCCTTCTTAAAGGCGTCAACAAACTGGCCCGCGCCGTCATCGCCACCCTCGGCCCCAAGGGCCGCAACGTCGTCCTCGACAAGAAATTCGGCTCTCCCACCGTCACCAAGGACGGCGTGACCGTGGCCAAGGAAATCGAGCTGGAAGACCCCTACGAAAACATGGGCGCCCAGATGGTCCGTGAAGTCGCCAGCAAGACCAGCGACGCCGCCGGCGACGGCACCACCACCGCCACCGTCCTGGCCGAGGCCATTTACTCCCAGGGCCTGAAGTTCGTCACCTCCGGCGCCAACCCCATCGGCATCCAGCGCGGCATCAACAAGGCCGTGGAAACCGCCGTCGAACAGCTCAACAAGATCAAGAAGAACGTCAAGGACAAGGAGGAGATCAAGCAGGTCGCCACCGTCTCCGCCAACTGGGACAACACCATCGGCGAAATCATCGCCGACGCCATGGACAAGGTGGGCAAGGACGGCACCATTACCGTCGAAGAGGCCAAGTCCATCGAAACCACCCTGGACGTGGTCGAAGGCATGCAGTTCGACAAGGGCTACCTCTCCCCCTACTTCGTCACCAACGCCGAGACCATGGAAGTCAAGATGGAGGACGCCTACATCCTCATTTACGAGAAGAAGATCAGCAGCCTGAAAGACCTCCTGCCCTTGCTGGAGAAGATCGCCAAGATCGGCAAGCCGCTCCTGGTCATCTCCGAGGAAGTGGAAGGCGAGGCCCTCGCCACCCTGGTCGTCAACAAGTTGCGCGGCACGATCAACGTCTGCGCCGTCAAGGCCCCCGGCTTCGGCGACCGCCGCAAGGCCCTTTGCGAAGACATTGCCATCCTCACCGGCGGCAAGTTCATCAGCGAGGACCTGGGGGTCAAGCTCGAAGGCGTTACCCTGGAAGACCTGGGCCGGGCCAAGAGCATTGTCGTTGACAAGGAAAACACCACCATCGTCGAAGGCAGCGGCAAGTCCTCCGACATCCAGGGCCGGGTCAACCAGATCCGCCGCCAGATTGAGGAAACCACCTCCGATTACGACCGCGAGAAATTGCAGGAACGCCTGGCCAAGCTGGCCGGCGGCGTGGCCGTCATCAATGTCGGCGCCGCGACCGAAACGGAGATGAAGGAAAAGAAAGCCCGCGTGGAAGACGCCTTGCACGCCACCCGCGCGGCCGTCGAAGAAGGCATCGTGGCCGGCGGCGGCGTCGCTCTGTTGCGCTGCCTGCCCGCGCTGGACGCCATGAAACTCCAGGGCGACGAACAGATCGGCCTGGACATTGTCAAACGCGCCATTGAAGAGCCGTTGCGCGCCCTGGCCAGGAACGCCGGCGTGGAAGGCTCCATCGTCGTCCAGGAAGTCAAGAAGCGCAAAGGCAACGAAGGCTACAACGTCGCCACCAACGAATACGAAGACCTCGTCAAGGCCGGCGTCGTGGATCCCAAGAAAGTCACCCGCACGGCCCTGCAAAACGCGGCGTCCATTGCCGGTCTGTTGCTCACCACCGAGTGCCTCATCACCGAGCTGCCGGAGAAGGAAAAACCCGCCGCGGGCGGCGGTCATGGCGGCGGCATGGGCGGCATGGGCGGCGGCATGGACTACTAAAATCACTTAAAACCTCAGGGAGGAACCGGGGAACACCGGGCGGGTCTGGCCTTCGCGCCAGCCCCGCCCTTTTTCTTTAATGGAAGAAAGCCTTGGGGACGCTTGTTCCCCTGACCATCAATAGCCTTCAGCCTTTAGCCTTTAGCCTTCAGCCTTCAGCATTTCCCGCTCGATGCGCCCGGCCATGGCGGCGGGGGTAAGGGCGAAGTGGGCGCGGGCTTCGTCCTGGTCGCAAGTGTCGTGGAGAAATTCGTCGGGCGTGCCGAAACGGAGGAGACGGCCGGGAAGGCGCGCGCCGGACAGCCATTCGGACACCGCGCCGCCCAGGCCGCCGAGCACGCTGTGCTCTTCCATCGTGGCCACGTACTTGTATTGGGCGAATACGGCGGCCAGCATCGCTTCGTCCAGCGGCTTGAGGCACGGGAAACTGACGACTTTGGCGGAGAGGCCGTGCTTTTCCAGTTCGTCGGCGGTTTGCAGGGCGGACGGGAGCATGGTGCCGGCGCTCAGGAGGCAGACGTCGGTTCCTTCGCGGATGGGCAGGGCCTGGCCGATGACGAACTCAGGCTCGGTTTTGTGGATGACGGGTTCGCCCTTTTTTCCGATGCGCATATAGACCGGATGCGGATATTTGAGGGCGGCCTTGAGCGCGGCGCGCACTTCCATGGCATCGGCGGGCGCGAGCACGGCCAGGCCGGGCAGCAGGCGGAGCATTCCCATTTCCTCACAGGAATGGTGCGTGGCCCCGAGCGAGGCGTAGGAGAGGCCGGAGCCGGTGCCGACCAGCACGACGGGGACGTGATGGTAGCACACATCCACGCGAATCTGTTCCAGGCAGCGATAGGTGAGGAAGGGGGTGATGGTGTAGCAGAAGGGGCGGAGTCCGTTCATGGCCATGCCGGCGGCCATGCCGATCATGTTGGCCTCGGCCACGCCGCAATTGAAGAAGCGGTCCTGGCTCTGCGCCTTCAAATTATCGAAGAGGCGGTTGCCGATGTCGCCGGCGAGCACGACGACGCGGGGGTCTTCGCGGGCGAGGGCGGTGATTTGTTTGGCGAAGGCGTTTCTCATGGAAATGCAGAACGCAGAATGCAGAATGCAGAATGATTGCTCATGGTCTATTGCCGCGACTTTTGTTGATTATGGTGATGAAGATCGCCTTGAGTTCGCTTGTTTCTTCAAGAAGCGGCGCCGTTTTTGCCGGTCGGACGATGCCCTCATCAATCAGCAACTCAATCCAGTATTCGGTTTCCTCCAATTCCCGAAGGGAGTCGCCCATCTTGGAAATGAACTCCGCCTTGGACCGCCCGCGGTTTGCCTCCCGATAATTGGCTCCCACGGAGGTCCCGGATCGGAGCATCTGTTTTCCAAGCACCTGCGCGACAGTTTCATTTGACAACGAAGTGTACAAGTGGATGATGCGCCGGGCATACGCCTTGGTGCGTTCTTTTAAATCATGCGGCTTATTTTCCATGACTCATTCTCCAGATGTCTTCTATTCTGCATTCTGCATTCTGCATTCTTCATTTCCCAGGAGTTCTTTCTTCGCCGCCGCCACTTCCTCCGCGGTCGGCACGCGGTAGTGCCAGTTGTTGTCGTCTTCCATGAAGGAGACGCCGCGGCCCTTGATGGTGTGGGCCACGATGGCCACGGGCTTCCCGCTGCCATCGGGGATCTTTGACATCGCCGCCACCAGGGCCGGAATATCGTGGCCGTTGACTTCGGAGGCGCTCCAGCCGAAGGCGGCGAATTTTTCGCGCAAGGATTGCAGGGCCATGACCTCGTTGCTACGCCCGGTCGCCTGCCATTTGTTGTAGTCAATAATTATGGCGACGTTCTCCAGTTTGTGCCGGGGCGCGAACAGGGCGGCTTCCCAGACCGAGCCTTCGTTGCACTCGCCGTCGCTCATCACCACGATGACGCGATAGTCCTGCTTTTGGATGCGCGCGGCCAGGGCCATGCCCAGGCCCACCGGCAGCCCGTGTCCCAGCGAGCCGGTGGCCAGTTCCACTCCGGGCGCGCAGCCGGGCGCCGGCTGCTCGGCCAGCGGACTGTGGCGTTGCGCGAAGGTGTCCAGCCAGGCGGCGGGAAAAAAGTTCCGCGCGGCCAGCGTAGCGTAAAGGGCGGAAGCCGCATGACCCTTGCTCAGTATGAAGCGGTCGCGCAGAGGGTCGCGCGGATTGGCGGGGTCAATTCTCAAAATTCTCCAGTAGGCGGCCACCAAAATATCCACGCAGGAGAGCGCCGAACCCAGGTGGGGCGTGCCGGCGGCGTGGGACATTTCGATCAGCTTGAAGCGCAACTGCCGGGCGATCAGGTCCAGGTCTTCCCCGCCGGCCGGGGCCGGGCTGGTTGCCGGAACGAGGCTCATTGGTGCGGGAAATGAATCATGCAGTGGATCACTTCGCCGGAGCGCATTTTGGCGATGCCCTCGTTGATGTCTTTCAACGCGATGCGATGCGAAACAAAGCCCTTGACGTCATAGACGCCGTCGCGCAGCAGGCGCAGATAGCGGGGGATGTCCTCCGCCGGCTGGCTGCCGCCGCCGTGCGAGCCGGTCAGCACCCGGCCGAAATGGAGGGGAAGCGTGTTGATGGAAAGCTTCTTCTCAAAGTGCATGACGCCGAAAATGACGCATCGCCCCGTCTTGCTCGTGAGGGAATAGGCCTTTTCCAGGACGGCCGGACTGGCCGTGCCGTCAATCACAACGTCCGGCGCCGCGCCCTCCAGGATGCGCAGGGTTTCAGCGGCGAAATCCGCCTGGGTGGAATTGATGGCGTGGGTGGCTCCGTAGGCGCAGGCCTTTTGCAATTTATGATTCTGGATGTCCACCGCGATGATCGGGTTGGCCCCGGCCAGACGCGCGCCCAGCACCACGCCCAGGCCAATGCCACCGCAACCGATGATGACAACCGACTCGCCGATTTTGACCTTGGCGTCGTTGCAGATCACCCCGAAGCCGGTGGTGAGCGTGTCGGCCATAAGGGCGCAGACTTCGAAATCCGTTCCCGGCGGAACGACGGTGAGGCGGTTTTCCGAAATGACGGCGTATTCATTAAAAGTGGTGACCCAGCCCGCGCTGGCCTTCTTGCCATTCCAACCGTAAACCGGCGCGCGCGCTTCGATGCCCCGGCCCGGACGCCAATGGAGCACGACCCGGTCCCCGGCCTTGACGTGGCGCACTTCCGGCCCGACCTCCATGACGATGCCGCCCCCCTCGTGGCCGAGCAGGTGCGGCAGGAAACGATCCGGCCCTTTCACCCCGTCAATTTCGCCTAGTTGCGAGCCGCAGATGCGGCTGACGTGGACCTGGACCAGGACCTGTCCAAAGCTGAGGGGCGGGATTTCCACCTCGTCGAGCACGAGGGGATGTTTTTGTTCAACGAGAATTGCGGCGGCAGTTTTCAAGATGTTTGTGGAATGAAGTTAATCAGGGGCGGTTAAAAATTCAAGAGCGAGGACCCGCTGTTGAGCAGCGTGTGTTTGGAAATCGGGTGGGCATTGCCGACAATTTTGACGGCCTGCGCGCCGGCCAGTTGGCCCAGGAACGTGCCCAGCGCCACCGGCAGGCGGCGGGCGGCGGCCAGCGCGGCCAGCGAGAAAAAGGCGTCACCCGCGCCGATGGTGTCCACCACTTCGGTTTCCAGCGGCG
>Ga0326727_10019264_pt1 | contig 13750 bp, 10 predicted proteins | sample MB2enrmetagenome_FD_207643 | JGI IMG/M metagenome (GOLD analysis project Ga0326727, IMG submission 207643) | Lab enriched peat soil microbial communities from McLean, Ithaca, NY, United States - MB29MY | ecosystem: Environmental > Terrestrial > Soil > Wetlands > Peat | place: USA: New York... | reverse complement strand
TTCTGGCTCCCCGCGACGGATTCGAACCGCCATAGCGACCTTCAGAGAGTCGCGTCCTGCCATTGAACGAACGGGGAACGATTCAAATGTTTGGCTCCGAGAGTCGGATTCGAACTGACATCTCGCTGCGTAACAGGCAGCCGCTCTACCCTTGAGCTATCTCGGAGTAATGCAAACTTACACAAGTCCGCGCACCGCTGACCTATCTCGGATCAGCGCCACAAAACTAAAAACCCTCTGGCCGATTGGCTCAGAGGGTAGATGGAATCCAGATTCAGAATCCCCTGAGCTATCACATAGGAACACCATGCCGCGGTTGCGCCGTCGCTGGTGTAAATCCGTGATTGACTCGGTTCATCATTGCATATCTAACTTACCCCGAATCGTGTCAGTAAGTCAAGTGGTAGCCCGAGAATAATTTGGCCTCCAGTTACCGGATCGAGAATCCAGACTCTCCACCGCTAAAGGAACGGGCCGTGAAATTGGCGCCGGTGGCGGGGTTGAACCCGCGCGGCAACTTTTTACGAACACATAGGGCCTTGAAAGAGCATCCCCAAACCAGCTTGGCGTACACCGGCGAATATGGCGGCTACGACGAGATTCAAACTCGCACCGTACTCGTCGACCCCTGCCAATTCTAAAGAGACGCGTCCTATCCGTAAACGACGTAGCCGTTCCGGGGCACGATTCGAGCGTTCGAATTCTCGCCTTATGAAGGCAGCGCGATCGACCGCTTCTCCACCCCAGATTCAATAAATGCAAAAACAACTCTGGTGCATGTGAGAGGATTTGAACCTCCAAAACCCCAAAGGGTCGCGGTTTTACGGACCGCTGCAGCCAACCGTATCTGCCTCACATGCACATCACAATCGGAGATGAACCCGCGGCACCCCGGGGTGCTCTCGCTTTCAGGCCGGGATCCCCACAAACGGGTCCATGTTTGTGGGGTGGAGAGCAAGTGCCATAAACCTGACTCGGCCATCTCTCCAAACTGGCGGAAGCGGAGCGAGTCGAACGCTCACATCCCGAAGGACGGCCCGCTTCGAACGGGGTGGGCTCACCAAATGCCCAGCGCTTCCAATACGACCTGGCGGAGGACTGAGTCTGGTGCGAACCGCTCTCTGGACCGAATACCCTGCTAACAGGGAAATTCATGAATTCAGCCCTTAAAACCTGTGGGAGGAATCCTCTATCTCACTGAATAAGAGCCATATGTTCGAGCCCATGCGCAGTTCAAGAAACAAACCTAACAGGGAATTAACACTCAGGTATCAGGGAAATTCAATTCCATGATACCTGAGTTGCGGATCACCTCCACCACGGGCACTTCCAACTTAGGGCGAGTCGGTAGCTCGACGATCTGTCCAGCGTGAGTCGCGTATTCTTCATTAACGAAATTCTCCACCTGTTTTTGCAAACAAACTGCGACCAAACTGCTAGCCTTCAGTGAGCTGAAGAGAGTCATCTTTCAAGGAGATGCCCGTGAGCTGCCGGCGACGCGCTTCCGTCAGATAATAGCTCAGTTGCTTGGCCGCAGCGATATAGTTCAGCCCCCCGATGCGGATGTTGGAGATGCAGTTGCGCTGGGCATTAGTCCGGCTGGGACCAGGGTCCCAAGTAATATAAGCCCCGAGCGAGTCGGGCGAACTAAGTCCCGGCCGTTCGCCGATAAGAACCACCGACAGTTGCGCCCCGAGCGCCGCTCCGATCTCGTCCCCGATGGCAACTCGCCCTTGCTCCACTACCGCAATAGGCGCCAGCCGCCAGCCCTCCAGCCGGGGTAGTAGTTGCTGAAGCAACGGTAAGGCATGTCGCTCAACGGCGATCGCGGATAGCCCGTCAGCCACAATCAGCGCCAGATCCCAATTGCCAGCGGGCAAGTTGGCGCGGCTGGTCTCGTTAAGCCGCCGGCCCAGATCCGGACGCTGCAGATAGGTTGTCCTGTCCTTGGCCGTGGAGTGCAGCACCAGCACCTCTTGGCCTGTAATGACGGCCAGCTTTGCCGCCAGAGACGAGGCTTCCAGCCGCGCATGCACGGCGTCGCGCGCTTGTGCATGCGCACGCTGAAAATCCAGCAGGTCGCCAGTCTGCTGGCTTGCTCCGGTTCGGCCCAAAGCTACACGCGCGGGAGTCAGCGCGCGCAACCGGGCGGCAAACGCAGGTGGCCAAAGCAATGTACCGCTCATGCGAGCAGCCTCTCCGGATGTTGGGCTTCCAACGCCAAGGAATGAAAACCATCGCCTGCCAGCCACTGCTCGAACTCCGGGGCCGGCTGTAGACCCAGCACGCTGCGCAGATAAAGTGCATCGTGGAAGCTCGTGCTTTGGTAGTTGAGCATCACGTCGTCAGCGCCAGGAACACCCATTATGTAGTTGACTCCCGCCGTGCCCAGCAGTGTGAGCAGTATATCCATGTCGTCCTGATCGGCTTCGGCGTGGTTGGTATAGCAAACGTCGCAACCCATGGGGAGCCCAAGCAGTTTGCCGCAAAAGTGGTCTTCCAGTCCGGCGCGGGTAATCTGTTTGCCATCGTACAGATACTCCGGACCGATGAAGCCCACCACGGTATTCACCAGCATGGGCTGGTATCGGCGGGCTACGGCATAGGCGCGAGCTTCCAAGGTCTGCTGGTCCACGCCGTGGTGCGCGTTGGCAGAGAGCGCGGAGCCTTGGCCTGTCTCAAAGTACATTACGCATCCGCCCACGCTCCCATCGGCGCAAACCGCGCCCCGCCGCAGGGACTGCCCCGCCTGCCGCGCCTCGTCAAGCAGAGCAAGATCCACGCCAAAACTGCGGTTAGCCGCCTCAGTACCGGCGATGGACTGAAAGAGCAGGTCCACCGGAGCGCCCTGCTGGAGCGCCGCCAGTTGCGTAGTAAGATGCGCCAGTACGCAACTCTGCGCGGGAATCTGAAAGCGGCGGCGCAGCTTGTCGATCAACCAAAGCATTTGTGTTGTGATGGCCACATTGTCGCCAGCGGGATTGATGCCGATTACAGCGTCGCCAGAGCCTAGCAGCAGTCCGTCCAAAATGGACGCGGCAATACCTGCCAGATCATCGGTGGGATGGTTGGGCTGCAGACGCGCACTTAGCCTTCCGGACAATCCAACCGTAGTGCGAAAGCGCGTGACCACGCGAATCTTTGCCGCAGCCGCAATCAGGTCCTGCACCCGCATCAGCTTGCTCACAGCGGCAGCCATCTCTGGCGTGATTCCCGGCGCGAGCGCAGTCAACCGCTCGCCGGTTGCATCGTCAGAGAGCAGCCAATCGCGCAACTCGCCGACCGTGATGGAACGTACGGGCGCAAACGCCGCGGTGTCGTGTGTATCCACGATCAGCCGGGTGACCTCGTCGTCTTCGTAGGGAACCACCTGCTCTGACAAGAAGTGCGCGAGAGGAAGATCCGCAAGAGCATACTGGGCCGCTACGCGCTCCTCGGCCGAGCTCGCCGCCAAGCCGGCAAGAGCATCACCGCTGCGCAAAGGAGTTGCCTTGGCCAGCAGTTCGCGCAAATCCATAAAACAGTAGCGATTGTTGCCTATACTATGCGCAAAGGCCATACACGTGGATATAGAGTAACCCAGCCGGCTGCCGGCATTCATCGCGGACCGGCTGGAAAGAATTCCTGCCAGGATAAAAGAGCTGCATCAACTTAAGAATGAACTATTGAATTGGCGACAGAACAAGATACTCACTGACCAAAAAACGTTTCTCAGGACTCATCAGACGACAGGCCGCTGCTGGCTATGGATTGCTGTCTGGAGTCACAGAAGCGTCGATGGAGGCCGCGCAAAATTTGCAACGCGCTTCAGGCAGTTCGCATCTCTTTCTAAATAGGAGACGTCCGCATCATGCCGAAAGCCATCCGTTTCAACCAGCTCGGCGGTCCCGAAGTCCTTCATATGGAAGATCTGCCCAAGCGCCGGCCCGGTTCTGGTGAAGTTCTGCTCAAGGTGGAAGCAGTGGGCCTTAACCGGGCCGAAAGCATGTACTATCACGGCTTCTACATGGAAAAGGTGAACCTTCCCTCCGGCCTCGGTTACGAGGCGTTCGGAAAGGTCATCGCCGTTGGTCCCGAGGTCGATCCCACACTCATCGGCAAGCGCTTCGGCACCATTCCGGGTTATTCGATGAACCAGTACCCGGTGCTTGCGGAAGAGGCCGTCGTTCCCGCTAGCGTTCTCGCCGCCGTTCCGGGCTCCTTCTCCGCGGTCGAGGGCGCCGCAGTCTGGATGCAGTACTGCACCGCCTACGGGGCGCTCGTGCCCTTCGGCAAAGTGGCTGCCGGCGACTTCGTCATCATCACCGCCGCCAGCTCCTCCGTTGGGCTGGCGGCCATACAGATCGTCAAGGCACAGGGAGGCATCTCCATCGCGACCACCCGTACCCCCGCCAAAAAGGATCAGCTCATAGCCCTTGGCGCCGACCACGTCATCGTCACGGATGAGAAGGACCTGGTGGTCAGGGTGCGGTCGATCACCGGTGGCAAGGGCGCACGCGTGGTCTTCGACCCGGTGGGCGGCGACTACATCAACACGCTCGCACAGGCCACGGCTAACGGCGGCACCATCTTCCTGTATGGCATGCTCTCTGGCAAGCCAACGCCCTTCCCCATGGCTGCCTTTGGCCGAACCATAGGCATCTTCGGCTACACCTTCGGCGAACTGCGTGGCGCCCCGGAGTGGGAAACCATGAAGAAGTACATATACGATCGCATGGCGGATGGATCCTTCAATCCGAAGATCGCCCGGACCTTTCCCTTCGATCAAACCGTCGAAGCCTACAGGTACCTCGAAAGCAACGAGCAGATAGGCAAAATCGTCATCACCCTGTAGACCTTGGCTTGGGGCTCTTCCACCGGCTGAGACGGAAGAGCTTACGTCTTAAGCGAACAAAGCCGAGCTGTCTACCGGCCGTGACTTGTCAGGAGCGATTCGTTCCTGACCAGATCGGCGTTTCCCGGTCCTTATCCATGGAAGAATACGTCTGTTGGCGCCGCCTCAAGCAGTCACATCATGAGACGAAAAGTCTTCGCATTTTTTCGCCATAATGACCTCCACTCCTTGGGGAATGAAGAGGGAAGTTAGCCTAGCTCGCGGGACCGGCCTCCCTCTCCGGCCACACCGACGCAAAGATCAGCGCGACTCCGATGCCGATCGACACTTCGGCAAAGCGATGGAACGCAATCAACCATGCAGGTTGCTGGCGGGGAATCAGCATCACAATGGCAACGGCAATGCCGCCAAAACGGTATGCGCTACGGCCTGCGCGCGTGACAGCGCAAAGCATTCCCAGGATGAAAACGGCAATTCCAAATTCAAGTACGTTCATTGGGAGGAAACTCGCCACAATTCCACCAACCACCGCTCCAAGCAGAGTCCCGACAAAACGCTGCAAGGAAATAGAGAATGCCGCGCCCAGAGACGACTGTGTGATGACCAGGGTTGTAATGGGCGCCCAATAGAATTCCGGCAGCAGGAACAACCGTGCAACCAGCAGCGAAGCCACCGCCGCCACGGCTGTACGCACAGAATGTACAAGCACTGGCCGCCAAGTCCGCGCGACGATTCCGTTCGCCATTTCCCCTCCCAGCCTCACAATTTCCATTAACCATCCGATGCGCCACCGGCGCTAAAGGTCTCACTGAAACTACAGGGGAAGCGTTCGCCAGGTCTTGCTGGAAACACTTCGCATCTTTGCCTCGGCGCGGCGATTCACCGGGCTTGGGACCTGCTGCCGGGTGAATCCCGCGGACGGGGTGCTACGGCCTTTACGAGGGCTAATCAACTGACACTAGCGTTATACGGCGACGAAAAGATTCTCGGCGAATGGCCATTCAACGTCCACCCATTGCTCAACGCACTTGAAGCCGGTGCGTTTAGCCATTTCCGCGGGTTCGTTCCTCCCATACTTGTGACAACTTTCAGTCCAGATTGTCTCATCGCATCGAAGCGTGAAATTGGTTTGGTCAATTGTGACAGACTGGGTTGCCATGGAGCGGAGATGCATCTCGATTCGGCGCTCGCGGGCGTTGTAGAGGGCAACGTGCTGAAATTGGGATAAGTCGAAGTCCCCTCCAAGCTCACAGTTGATGCGGACAAGCAGGTTGCGATTGAAGGCCTGAGTTAAGCCGAGAGAGTCATCGTAGGCGGGAATAAGTTGAGCCAATGGTTTTTCAAGATCTGTGCCGAGCAACAGGTTATCGCCAGGATCGAGCGTCTGACGAATCTTGCGCAGGAACTCTTCGGCGGGCCTGCGATCGAAATTGCCGATCGAACTCCCCAGGAATAGCACCACAACCGCGTCACCGGGTTGGCGGCGAGCCACAGCTCTGCTCAAGCCGTCCAGATACTCGGCCTCGAAGCCAAGAATGCTTACGTGGGCTAAATCATCGAGTTCGCGCTCGCAACTTACCAAAGCTGAAGATGATATCTCAATAGGACAGTAAGTCATCGACTTATGGCGGGCAAGAGCCTCCAATATCTGGCGCGTCTTTTTTCCGCTGCCGCTTCCGAGCTCAACGACCATGCCATGCGCCCTGAGGCAATCAGCAATGTCTCCCGAATGCCGGCGGAGAATCCGCTCCTCTGCGCGCGTCAGCCCGTACTCAGGAAGGCGGGTGATGGCCTCGAACAAGGCCGAACCGATATCATCGTAAAGATACTTTGACGGCAACTCCTTTTGTCCCGCTCGTCCCAACCCACTCCGTACATCTTGGGCGAATGAGTTTACAGTCAGTGTCGCGCCATCGCGGATCAGCATACCGTCTCCCATCAATTCTCTGCGCAGCGGAAAGAGGCATACACGTACGGATAGTGCGGTTGGAACCAGTTGCGAAACGAGCGCCTCAACATACACGCCGCCGTCCGCGGCGAGGCACCCTTGACTACGTAATGATTTTTATCAAAGAAGTCCGCCGAGTAGCCGCGATAAAAGGGAAACGGCTTAAAGCCTGGGTAGGGCGCAAAGGGCGAGGCGGTCCATTCCCAGCCGTTGCCGAGAGGTTCCTCCAACCCGAAGGCGCTCCGCCCATGGGGATAGCTCCCCACCGCGACCGGGTCCCAACGCTCGAAGTCAAAGTTGCCGCGCCCGGCATCGGGAGGCGCATTGCCCCACGGATACGCTCGCTCCTCGTATTGCTGCGTTCCGTATGCGGCGCGATGAAATTGCGCTTCAGTGGGTAGGGACATGCCACGAAAACGCGCATAGGCCGCGGCTTCCGCGTTGCTGACGTAGACCGGCCAGTCGAGCGGCAACGGCAGATTTTCAAACATGGCCCGATAAAACCACTGGTCCTGGCGCTTGAACCATAGACGCGGATGGGCGATCTTCTGATTCTTGATCCAGTCCCAGTCAGCAGCGCTCCAGAACCGCTGATCGTCGTATTCGCCTTCGCGCACAAACCGGAGGAACTCTCCGTTCGTGACCTTGTGTGCGTCAATTGCGAAGGCCGGCACTTCGACGGAATGTTCTTCAAACTCATTGTCCCATCCAAACGCATCTCCACCGCGCGGAATTCCCAGCGTGGCAAATCCTGCGGGGATGTCGATCATCCTGGAAACGATTGGCAATCTTGACCGAGTGTCCACGGGTTGATAACTGCGCGGAACAATTTTCCGGTCTGGACTCAGTTGATGCAGCATATAGGCCAGGGTCTCCGCGTGCATCAATCGATGTTCGATGGCTACGTTGAGAATCACTTCTTGGGGATATTGCCAATCACTCGCCGAGGATCGCGAAAGGCTTTCGAGGATATTATCGATCTTTTCGCGGACGAGCGAGTTATATGCGTTGATCTCTGAGAGCTGAGGCCAGTCGGAGGGCTTGTCTTCGGGGAGGCTGGGCCCCATCGGATCGATGCCAAAGGCAAAGAGGCGATCAAATTCCTTGTGAGCAGGCCCGAGGCCCAGAGCTTGACCAGCGATTAGATTCCAATCGAATGCTTCGAGGTGGCCGATGTAGAAAATAATTCGGTGTCTTTCGGGAATGGTCCGGTCGTAGAGCGCGTCCGCACGCACAATTCGGAACAAGTCATCGGTCACCGACCGTGATTGAGCCAGGCGCACCAAAAGCTGGTCCCGAATGTCCGGTTGGATTGCGGAGGCATTCATCTGGCGATTTCCTCGTTTCCACTGCAAAGCCGTTCTTCACGAAAATGGCTCAATCATCATATCGTCGATGTAACACCATCCCCAGTTTTCGCCCGGTTCAAGCGATCGCATGATGGGGTGTTTCGTCTTTTTGAAGTGCTTGGTGGCATGCTTGTTCTTCGAGGAATCGCAGCAGCCGACGTGGCCGCATATTTCGCAGAGGCGCAGATGGACCCATGAATCGCCCATTTGCAGGCACTCCTCGCAACCATCGGTGTTAGGGGATGGGTTTTGTATCTGGTCCAGGTGTAAACAAGTTTCTCGCATCGTCTCCCTCCTCTCTTGCGCGCGTGGCTGTGTTTTTCGGCTGAGTCAAAGGCAAGAAAACCTGGAATCGCGTGTCGCCGGGGTGGGAAGAAACGCGTATCTCGCCATGATGACTCCGGATGATGCGGCAAGCCGCATCCAGTCCCAGGCCCGTTCCCTCGCCAACTTCTTTGGTGGTGAAAAACGGCTCAAAGATATGGGGTAAAACATCGGGCGGGATTCCGGGCCCGTTGTCGCCAATCTCCACGAGCACGCGGTCGAGTTCGCGCGCGGTCCGCACCCGCAACTCACCCTTCCCGTGCATGGCTTCGATGGCGTTGGACATCAGGTTTGTCCAAATCTGATTGAGTTCCCCGCCGAAGGCGCAGATTCGCGGCAGGTTCTCGTCATATTCGCGAACCACCTTGATTCCGCCTTTGAGTTGGTAGTTCAGAATTGTGAGTGTATTCTCAAGGCCCTGATGAAGGTCGACCTCCTGCATCGCAGCCTGATCCATATACGAGTACTGCTTGACCGCCTGGACGAGAAATGTGATCCGCTTGGTGCTGATTTCAATCTCGTCGATCAGCTTGGCGATGGTGAGCAGCGACGCGATGCGGGTAAGCGCATCGCCCAACACCTCGCCGCCAACTTGACCCGCGAGACATTCGAGTTTGGGGATCTCCACGCCGGCGTCGGCGATGGCCGGCGCGATCTTCCAGGCATCCGGCACGTGGCGCGCTTCAAGCCAGGTGGTGATGCGCTCTTCGCGATCGCTCTGGGCCAGGGGGTCCGCAGAGGTGCTGGGGGTGCGCTGGGCCTCCCGTTCGAAGCGGGTAATCATCTCTCGTTGTTCAGTGGGAATGGCGTGGCGCGCCAGCCGGATACTCGCGTCTCGCACCGTCTCAAGCGTCTCGCGCAGGCTTGCGGTGGCGCGTTGAGCGGCGGCAGCGGGGTTGTTCAGTTCATGCGCCAGACCCGCGGAGAGCTTGCCAAGCGCCACCAGTTTGTCGCGCTGCGTTTCGATCCGAGTGGTCTCGCGGATGCGGTCGGCCATGATGGAAACCAGGCGTTGGCCAAGCAGGGGCATGCGATGAAGCATCTCAGCGAAGAGACTTCTGTGGAGGTAAGCGACACGAGTGGAAAGCACGGCGCGAGTTGTGCCGCCGTAATGCGTCAGCCGTGAATAGGGCAGCAGGCCGGTGACCTGACCGGCAATCCCTCTAATAGTCATTTCATCGGCGCCGCTTCCCCGTTGAATCCTAAGCTCTCCCTCGAGGATGACGGTGAGATTATCCAGAGGTTCACCCTCCCGGCCCATGATCTCTCCCGGCTGGAAGCGCATCTCCTGAAGATGCTCCGCCAGCCAGTCGAGTTGCTCGCGGGGCAAGTCCGCGAAGACTTCGATCTTACGCAGATCATCGATTGAAACACTGCCCGCCGCACTCGCAAGGTTCTGCGCCAAGTTACACCTCACTTAGATATAGATGAGTGAATTGCACGGCAATCGAGCCTTCGCCCACGCCCGACGCGACCCTCTTCACTGAACCGTGGCGGACGTCTCCCGCGGCAAAGACGCCGGGAACGCTGGACTCCACCCAATATGGGTTACGCTCCAACTGCCACCCCTTGGGCTTTTTACCGTCGCGCAACAGGTCGGCGCCGGTAAGTATGAATCCGCGCTCGTCCCGCTCAACGACGCCGGAGAGCCAGTCCGTGTTGGGCTCCGCGCCAATGAAAATCGACAGCATGTTGGTGGGCGACGTAGTAGTATCACCGGTCTCCGCGCAATGGATGGAAACGGCTTCGAGGTGCGTATCCCCATGAACTTCCGTGACCTGGCAGCGGGTTTCCACCTTGATGTTCGGGGTCATCTTGATCTGATCGATCAGGTACTGCGACATGGTGGCGGAGAGGGATGGGCCCCGGACCAGCATCACCACTTGCCGGGCGAATTTCGAAAAGTACATGGCGGCCTGCCCGGCTGAGTTTGCGCCTCCGACGATGTAAACGTCCTCGCCCCGGCACTCATTTGCCTCGGTCATGGCCGAGCCATAGTAGACGCCGCACCCTTGCAGCCGTTCGGCGCCGGGCACGTTCAGCTTGCGGTAAGAGACGCCCGTGGCGATCAACAGCGCTTTACAGCCAATATCCTCGCCCGCCGCCAACTTGACGATCTTCGAGGAGCCTTCCACACTGACACCTGTCACCTGTTGCGGAGTGAGAATCTCCACGCCAAAGCGCCGTGCCTGGGCCACGGCGCGCCGCGCCAGGTCGCCTCCGCTTACCCCTGAAGGGAAGCCCAAATAGTTCTCGATGCGGGAACTCATTCCCGCCTGACCGCCCGGCGCTTCCATCTCGATCAGCACCGTGCTTAGGCCCTCCGACGCGCCATAAACGGCTGCTGCCAGGCCCGCAGGCCCGCCTCCGGCGATCACCAGATCGTAAAACGCCACTTCGGGTCGAATACGCAGCCCAAGCCTCTCGCCCAACTCGCTTACGCTCGGGTCTGACAGGGATGTGCCATCGGGAAAGAGCACCTTCGGCAGGCTGGAGATTTCCGCGCCGGCCGCCTCTACCAGGCGGCGCACCTCGGCAACCTGTCCCGCCGTCTCCACATCAATCCATTGGTAAGGCGTCTGGTTGCGCGTAAGAAAATCTCGAATCGCATAAGCATGGGGAGACCAGCGCGTCCCGAGAACGCGAACCCCCTCCATGGGAGGCCTATGCGCCCCCATCCAATCATCCAGAAGGTCATCCAGCACAGGGTAGAGGTGTTCCTCCGGAGGGTCCCATGGCTTGAGCAGATAGTGGTGGATCTGGGCGTCGTTGATTGCGCGAATGGCCGCATCGGTGTCGGCGTAAGCGGTTAGCAACACCCGTTTGGCGTCGGGGAAGATCACCATCGCCTGGCTAAGGAATTCCACGCCAGTCATCTGCGGCATGCGCTGATCGACCAGAAGCAACGCCACTGAATCACCACGCCGCTTGAGTCCGCGAAGCGCCTCCAGTGCCGTTGCGCCGGAGTCCGCACGCAATACACGGTAGCGCTCAGCATATCGGCGCCGCAGGTCACGCTCGACAGCGCGCAATACTTCAGGGTCGTCATCAACCGTCAGAAGTACGGGTTTTGCCATTTATTGTCCCTTATGCGGGGTTACAAAGGCGTAGTACGGGAAACGATCTATTACTCCCCTGACTTTGACAAGTTCTTGGATGAACCTCAGATCGGATAAGTTTCAACATTTAGACCGGACCGATCTCTGCTGACATAAACGGCTGCGGCAATTGCCGGACTGGCGATTAAAACGTGAGACCAGGTTGAGAATGGGGGAAATTGGGCAACTCTTTGCATTGCTATTTCGGCTAGGATACAGTGATTGGAAAGAGCGCAAGAAGGCTGTGGATCGATCCAAGAGGAGGAGGACCGATGCGGGCTTTTACATTTGTTGCCGGCGTTGTTTGCCTGTTTGCCGTACTGCTCGATGCCTTCCAGACAATCATTTTGCCACGCCGCGCGACGGGCCGTTTTCGGCTTACTCGCGTGTTCTATGTGATTACCTGGAGACCCTGGGTGTTCTTTGCCAAACGGCTTCGCAATGCGCGCAGACGCGAGTCCGTCTACAGTTACTACGGGCCTATGTCTCTGATTTTCCTTCTCGCGGTGTGGGCGGGCTCGATGGTGGTAGGCTTTGCGCTCATTTATTACTCTTTGGGCAGCCCGTTCAACGACGCTGCGCAAGGGCAGAGCTTTCGATCCGACCTCTACGTAAGCGGAACCACCATCTTTACCCTGGGGCTGGGGGACGTGACGCCGAGCAGCGCATGGGCGCGCGAGCTGGTTATCCTGGAAGCTGGAATCGGGCTGGGTTTTCTGGCTGTCGTGATGGGATACTTTCCGGTTCTCTACAGTGCGTTTTCGCGCCGCGAGGTGAGCATATCGCTGCTTGACGCGCGCGCCGGGTCTCCGCCGACCGCTGCCGAATTGATGCGCCGCCATTCCTATGAAGGGGGTGAAAGCGCTCTCACGCTGCTGCTGGTGGAATGGGAGCGCTGGTCGGCGGAACTGCTCGAAAGCCATATTTCTTATCCGCTGCTCTGTTACTTCCGCTCGCAGCATAACAACCAGAGCTGGATCAGCGCCTTGACGGCCGTGCTGGACACTTCCGCGCTGTTGATTGCCGATGTGCAGGGAAACGAGGCGCGTCAGGCGCAGTTGACCTTTGCCATGGCACGCCACGCGATGGTGGACCTGGCGCAGATCTTCTCGCTGGCCCCGGCAAAAGATGCTCCAGACCGGCTCTCTCGCGATCGTTATAAACAACTATACGATCTGCTCTGCAAGAGCGGCGTAAGCGTCTGCCGCGACGGCCACTCCTACGAGAGGCTTCGCGATATGCGCGCGCTTTATGAGGGCTATGCCGAAGCGTTGGCCGATTATCTTCGCATGCCGCTGCCGCCATGGATCGCAGACCATCCGCACAAGGACAATTGGCAGACGGTGGCCAAACTGCGCGCCCAAATCGAGACGGCCAACTCGCAATCGAATCATGGAGCGCTAGCCGATGATGGGTCGCAGGCCATTGCCGCACTGAGGGACGATCATCACGATTTTTGAATGAAGATGCCGTTTATTGACGCTAACTGGCTTCAACCTGTACTTCCACGTTGTAACCAAGCCAGCGGTCCCGTTCCGGCCAATACAGAGTCCATGACAAGCTGCCTGCTTGGCCGGGCGCGGTGGCAACATCGGCGCTGTACCCTGCGCTGCCCAGACTCCGGCTGGAAGCAGTGTGCGTGGTCTGCCACTCATCGCCGGACCAAATCAGTTCAAAGTTGTTCTCGTCCAAAATGCGCAAAGTGTCTCCAGCAGCGATCTTTTGAATGGGCCGCCGCAGGCTGTATATCTCCAGGTTGTGCCGCGTCCGGCTTCGCCCCTCGGGTTCGCAGTACCGCTCATATACGGGATCGATGCGATCAAAGACTTTGCCATCCAAAGCCGAGCGCAGCAGCTTCAAGTATTCAGCGTGCGCCCACACCAGCGGAACCGCCGAGCCCGCCGGCTTGCCCAGCCGCATACTGGTATTCGGCAGGTCTGCCTCATCCCAAACCTGCTCCGGCAGCATCTGTCCACAGGTGGAAAAACGCTCGAACGTATTGATGAGAGCGGCAATATCTTTGCCCGCTGCCAGCTCATAGTGCGCGCGCTCGCCTGTCAGCAGCGGCCAAACGCGCCCCTGGCCCCATCCCTGAAAAGGTCCGCCATCCGGCCGTTGCCCGTAGCCGTCCCCGTTATAACGCAGCCATCCGGGCCCTTGCGGCAGTTCGCGTTTCAGCACCGCGTCTACCACCTGC